>JFJP01001152.1_pt1 | contig 61278 bp, 41 predicted proteins | sample 431651 | NCBI WGS metagenome assembly JFJP01 (sample SAMN02602958, study PRJNA72255) | Microbial mat metagenome, whole genome shotgun sequencing project. | biome: fresh water; feature: sink hole; material: water; isolation source: purple microbial (photo- and chemosynthetic) mats found in... | reverse complement strand
CCGTGCTTTTCGTGGACAAAACAAAGTCCACGAAAGACACGAAAAGCACGAAATTTTCTTTTTGAAAAAGAGTCTTTTCAAGAATTTGACATCCTGAAAGCAAGCCAAGCGAATAAACCCCAGAGCCCTTTCGTGCGAAAACACCTTTCGTGCCATCCGTGCCTTTCGTGGACAAAACAAAGTCCACGAAAGACACGAAAAGCACGAAATTTTCTTTTTTTAAAAGAGTCTTTTCAAGAATTTGACAACCTGAAAGCAAGCCTAGCGAATAAACCCCAGAGCCCTTTCGCGCAAAAAAAACTCCTTTCGTGCCATTCGTGCCTTTCGTGGACAAAACAAAGCCCGCAAAAGACACGAAAAGCACGAAATTTTCTTTTTGAAAAAGAGTCTTTTCAAGAATTTGACAACCTGAAAGCAAGCCAAGCGAAGCCAGGTCTCGAAGTGGTCTTCGGCACCCGCCTATCACCTTCGGACGCGACTTGGAATGAACACCCTGCATCCCAGCGCCGGCAGGTTCGCGGCCGCCTCGCCCGCCCTGCCGCGGTGGTGGTTGGCCAGCCGGGGCCAGGCGCCGCGCTGGGCCTGGGCGGAGCACGCGCCGCGCGAGCGGACGGCGCGGCCGACCCAGGTCGTGGGGCCGGATCGCAAGGAGGAAATCTTGCGAAGCCTTCGCCTCTAGCTCCGAATTTTCGGATTGGGCGAATGGCTTATCTTCGCGGCCTTGAAAACCCCATCGCCATGCGTCTGTTCTACCATCCCGAGGCCCGCCTGGGCGTCAACGAGCTTTCTGCCGAGGAGTCGGCGCATTTGTCGAAGGTGCTGCGGCTGCGCCCTGGCGACCGCGTGACGCTGGTGGACGGCCGCGGGGGCTGGCACGATGGGCAGGTGCTGGAGGCGCATCCCAAGCGGGCCGCGGTCGAGGTCGAGCGGAGCCAGGTGGACGCGCCGCGCAGGCCGAGGCTTTGCCTGGCGATCGCGCCGACCAAGAACATCGACCGTTTCGAGTTTTTCCTGGAGAAGGCCACGGAGCTGGGCGTGGACAGGATAGTGCCGCTGCTCTGCGAGAAGAGCGAGCGCCGAACGTTGCGCGACGAACGCCTGGAGAAGGTGCTGGTGGCGGCCATGAAGCAGTCGGGGCGGAGGCATCTGCCCAGCCTGGACGCGCTGACGCCCTTCTCGGAGTTCGTCGGCGCGGCGTGGCCGGGCGCCCGGCACGTGGCCCACTGCCTGCCGACCCAGAAGGGCCTCTACTTCGAGCGGCTGCCCAAGGGCCAGGACGCGACGCTGCTGGTCGGCCCCGAGGGCGACTTCAGCCCCGAGGAGATCGGCCTGGCCCTCTCGCTGGGCTACGAGGCGGCGAGCCTGGGCGCCTTCCGGCTGCGCACCGAGACGGCGGGGCTGGCGGGCGTGCAGATGTTCAATCTTCGCAACGACCTCTGAACCAATCGCCTAGCCGCAGTGCAGGTGCTTGCGGACCAGCTCGTCCAAGTTGGTGGGGTCGTCGGCGAGCAGCTCGGCCAGGTCCTCGTCGTGGTGGTCGGCCAGGTGCTGGGCCTGCTTGTCGATGGTGGAGGCGGGAAACACGCCGTCCCTTTCGAGGCGCTGGCGCTTTCCGAGCAGCGCCCGGGCCGACTCGGAGCAAGAGCCGGGGAGCCTTGGCAGGCCGACGGGCGCGGTCCCCAGCTCGGCGCGGTGCTGGCGGAGCAGGTCCAGGGCCTTCTGGTCGTCCATTTCGAGGCCGTGCAGCGCGGTCATGATCAGGGCGGCCATGTAGAGGTGGGCGTTGGCGGAGCCGTCGCCGCTACGGATTTCGACGGTCTGCTTTCCGCTGGTGTCCGGTATGTCGTCCAGCTCGAAGGGGTTGGCGTCGTGGATCATGGAGTGGCGGAGGTTCCAGCCCAGGGGCACGCGCACCAGCACGGAGCGGTTTCGGTCGCCCCAGCAGATGCTGGTCGGGCACTCGTTTCCGGGGACCAGGCGCAGGTAGGAGGTGGGCGTGGTGTTGCCGAAGGCGGTGAGCAGGTCGGCCGAGTCGAGCCAGCCGGCGACGGCCTTGCGCGCGGTGAGGCTGAGCTCCCCGCCCTCGAGCATGACGTTCTGCCCGCCGCGCTCGAGCTGCATGTGGACGTGCAGCCCGCTCCCGGCATGCTTGGGCGAGATCTTGGGGGCGAAGCTGACCCGGACGCCCTGCTGGTGGGCGAGCTTGCGCAAGACCCATTTGGCCAGGATGATGCTCCGTGCGGCCTCCTCGGCGGGCGCGGGCCGGAACTCGATCTCGTGCTGCTCGTAGTCGAAGCCGCCCTCGGTGAAGCAGCCGGCCTCGGAGTGGGCGTACTTGATGGCCACGCCCATCTCGGAGAGCAGCTCCATGGCCTTGTCGCGGAGGCCTTCCCATTTGACGAAGGGCGAGGCCAGGTGGTAGCCACTGCCGCGGTGGGGCAGCGCGCTGGGGTCGGCCGGGCTGATCATGTAGTACTCGAGCTCGCCCAGGGCCATGAAGTCCAGCCCCGTCCGGGCCTTGAAGCGCTGGTCGGCGGCGCGCAGGATGTTCTCGGTGGCCATGCCCAGGGGGCTGCCGTCGTGGGTGTAGAAGGAGCAGAAGAGCTCCAGGGTCGGCTCCTGCTGGAAGGGGTTGAGCAGGGCCGTGCGGAAACGGGGGATGAGGTAGAGGTCGCTCTGGCCCTGCTCCATGAAGGAGAACAGGCTTGAGCCATCGACGCGCTCGCCCGTCGAGAGCAGCTCGTCCAGGTGCCGCCGGCTGTTGACCACGAAGTCAAGCGTCTTGAGGTGCCCATCTTCGGCCACGTAGCGGAAGTTGAGCCGCCGCAGGTTGTTGGCCTTGATGAAACGAAGGATGTCCTTGCGGTTGAACTCCCGCGGCTCTTTCTGTAGGAAGGCGGCCAACTTGTTGGGGTTCATGAGGATCTGGCTGTTGTTCATAGCGCTGGTTTTTTGTTGGGGGAAAAGGGAATGGCATCCGCGGCCCCACGCGGCCTCGACGTCAATTTACAAAAAAAACGCAAACGGCGCGACGCCGTCCGGCGGGCCGCGGCCGTTCGGCCGGAAAAAAAGAAAGGCCCGGGCTCTTTCGAGTCCGGGCCTTCGCTTTTCGCGCCCTGCGCCAAAGGATCAGAGCCATTTGACGTAGTTGAAGTCCTGGCGGTGGGGCAGCACGTCGTTGAGCGGGTGGACGCGGATGCCGTAGCTGAAACTGCCGGGCCTGTTGATGACCAGGTCCGCCTCGAAGTGGGCCACTTGGCCCTCCATCTTGGTCTGGGCCATGGGGATCTTCTCGATGAAGTTGCGCGAGCCGTCCTTGTCCTCCTCGGCGATGAGAATCTCGATGCCGATGCCCGAGCGGTAGAGCTCCTTGAGGTCGAGGACCACTTCGAGGCGGTACTTCTCTCCGAGCAGGAGCTGGTTGTTGCTGGTGTTGGGCGAGTTGACCGAGACGACCTCGATGCTGTCCCAGCTCCGGAAGATGCGCTTTTTCCAGGACGCGATCTCCTTGGCCAGGCGGTAGTTGTCCTTGCGCATCTCGCGGGTGCGGGCGGCGAGCTTGCCGTAGAAGCGCTCATGGTAGTCGTCGATCATGCGCTTCATGGTGAAGTTGGGCGCGATCTGGGCGATGCTGTTCTTGATGCGCTTGACCCATCCGTTGGGGACACCGTCGGGGCCGCGGTCGTAGAAGAGCGGGATGATCTCGTTCTCGAGGGTCGAGTAGATGGTCTCGGCGTCGAGCTCGTCCTGGAAGTCCTGGTTGTTGTAGGTCTTCTCCAGGGGGAGGGCCCATCCGGCGTCCTCGCGGTAGCCTTCGACCCACCAGCCGTCGAGCACGCTGAAGTTCATCACCCCGTTGAAGATGGCCTTCATGCCGCTGGTGCCCGAGGCCTCGAGCGGACGGGTGGGGGTGTTGAGCCAGATGTCCACGCCCTGCACGAGGCGGCGGGCCAGCTCCATGTCGTAGTCTTGCAGGAAGAGCACCTTTCCGGTGAACTCGGGCTCGTTCGAGATCTCGACGATCATGCGGATGAGGTCCTGTCCGGGCTTGTCCTTGGGGTGGGCCTTGCCGGCGAAGATGAACTGCACCTCGCGGTGGGGGTTGTTGACGATCTTGGCCAGGCGCTCCTTGTTCGAGAAGAGCAGTTGGGCCCGCTTGTAGGTGGCGAACCGCCGGGCGAAGCCGAAGGTCAGGGCCTTGTCGCTGAGCTTCTCCTTGACCTGGATGATGCGCTTGGGCGGGACGTGCCGCTGTATCCAGTTGGAGCTCAGGCGGTCCTTGAGGTAGTCGAGCAGCTCGGCCCGGTGGGCGTGGCGCAGGTCCCAGATGACCTTGTCGTCCACCTGGTGGATCTTGTGCCATTGGCTTTCGTTGGACTGGTCCGCGAGGAACTCCCTGCCGAAGGCCTTCTCGTAGAGGCGCTGCCAGCGTCGGCCGGCCCACGTCGGGTAGTGGACTCCGTTGGTGACGAATCCGATGTGGAGCTCGTCCTTGGAGAATCCGTCCCACATGTCGTTGAACATCTCCTTGGTGACCTCGCCGTGGAGCATGCTGACGCCGTTGATCTCCTGCGAGGTGTTGGCGGCCAGGTGGCTCATCGAGAAGCGCTCCTTCTTGTCGTTGGGGTGCATCCGCCCCAGGTTCATGAACTCGTCCCAACTGATGCGCAGCTTCTCGGGGAAATGGCGCATGTAAACCGCGAGCAGGTCCTCGTCGAACGAGTCGTGGCCGGCCGGGACCGGAGTGTGGGTCGTGAAAAGGGTCGAGGCCCGGACGATCTCGAGCGACTCGGAGAAGGTGAAGTTGTTGTCGTTGATGTAGTTCTTCAGCCGCTCGACGCTGATGAAGGCGGCGTGGCCCTCGTTGCAGTGGAACAGGTCGGAGCTGACGCCCATGCGGTCGAGCAGGCGGATGCCTCCGATCCCCAGCAGGATTTCCTGCTTGAGGCGGTGCTCGGTCTCGCCTCCGTAGAGGTTGTGCGAGAGCGAGCGGTCCTCCTCGTTGTTCTCCGGGCAGTCGGTGTCGAGCAGGTAGAGCGGGATGCGGCCGACGTCCACGCGCCAGATGCGGGCATGGACGATGCGGCCGGGCAGGGCCACCTCCACGGTCTTGTAGCTGCCGTCGTGGTTCAGCTCGGGCGTCAGGGGAAGCTCCAGCGGGTTCTGGGCCTGGTAGGAGTGCATCTGCTCGCCCTTGATGGAGAGCTGCTGCTGGAAGTAGCCGTAGCGGTAGAACAAGCCCACGCCGAACATGTTGACGTTGCAGTCGCTGGCCTCCTTGAGGTAGTCGCCGGCCAGGACGCCCAGGCCGCCCGAGTAGATGCGCAGGTGGCTGATCAGGCCGAACTCCATGCTGAAGTACGCGATCCTGGGGTTCTGGTCGGTCTTGGCGGCCATGTACTCGTCGAACCGGTTCAGCACGCGCTGGAACTTCTCGACGTACTCCCTGTCGTTGGCCAGCTCGAGGTAGCGGTCGTAGGCCACCTCGTTGAGCAGGATGATGGGGTTCTCCTTGGATTCGCGCCAGATCTCGGGGTCGATGACCTCGAATACCTCCTTGGCTTCGTAGTTCCAGGACCACCAGAGGTTGCGCGAGAGCCTGTCGAGGCCGTCGAGGACGGGGTGCATCCGGGGCAGCACCGTGACGGTCCGCCAGGAGGGCTTGTTGTCAGGCTTCTTGGTGATGGTCAGCAGCGGCTCGGTCGTGAGGTTGTGGATGTAGGTGTCGGCGCGCAGCTCGACCTTCTCGACCACGGCCGCGAAAGCCCGCTGGTAGTACTTCATCAGGTTCTCCCACAGGGCGATCTTCGAGACGAAGTCGGCGTTCTCGCGGGCGCGGGCGATGTCCTGCGCCGAGCGGTGCGAGAAATCGACGACCTTCTGGACGATCCGGGCTATCAGGCCCTGGTCCATGCCCACCTGGCGCGAGAGCACGTCGATGCCGTCGTTGACCTGCACCAGCTCCTTGCTGACCCACATGCCGATGCCGGCCAGGTTGGTGGTGACGGTGGGCACCTTGAAGGCGATGCTCTCGAGCGGGGTGTAGCCCCAAGGCTCGTAGTACGACGGGAAGATGGTCAGGTCCGCGCCGATGAGCAGGTCGTAGTAGCTGAGGTTGAAGACCCCGTCGTCGCCGTTGAGGTAGGCCGGAACGAAGAACAGCTTCACCTTCTGGTCAGGCCCGTTGGTGAAGCCGGCGGCCTTGATGGCCTGGTAGATCAGGTCGGAGTCCGAGTCGTGCAGCTTGTGCGTGACGATGCGGTTGCTGCTCTTGTCGCTGTCGGCAGGCTCCTTGCCGCTGAGGTAGGCGGCCAGGTCGCGGCGCGCGCCGTAGTTGTTGGCCGGCACCATGATGAAGGCCACCACTTCCCGGCTCAGGTCCTTGCGCAGGCGGAGCTGGCTGATGGACTCGATGAACACGTCGATGCCCTTGTTGCGGAACTCGTAGCGGCCGCTGTTGATCAGCAGCAGGGCGTTGTTGGCGATGGGAGCCCTGGAGATGGCGGCGGCCACGTCGAGCAGCTTCTTGCGCCCGTTCTCCCGCTTGACGTCGAAGAGCTCGCCCTTGGGGACGAAGTGGTCGAGGAATCCGTTGGGGGTCACCAGGTCGGGGCGCCGCTCCAGGAAGTGCTCGCACTCGGAGGCGGTTATCTCGCTGACGGTGGTGAAGTAGTCGGCGTTCTGGGCCGCGGCCCTTTCGAGCGTGTGGCGGGCCTGCACCGAGAGCTCGGCGGCCTTGGTGCTGGGCTCGAAGCTGCGCAGGTTGTCGTAGAGGGCGTGGCCGCGCTCGGCCAGGGTCCGCCCCAGCACGGTGGCGTGCGTGGTGAAGAGCGTCCCCACCTGCGGCACGTACTGCTTGAGGTAGAGCACCCCGCTGCCGGTCATCCACTCGTGGAAGTGGGCCACCACCCGGTCGCGGATGGTCAGGTTGTACTTGCAGAAGCTCTCGATCGCCTTGCCGGCGGCGTGGCCGAAAAGCGCGGGCTCGTAGTAGTCGCGCTGGCCCGAGATGGAATCGACCTTGTATTTCTCCCAGAGGTTCTTGAAGATGTCGTTCTTGTCCGGAATCACCGTCGAGAAGTCCACCAGGAAGGTGATGGGGTTGCCATCCACCTTCCAGCGTCCGATCCGGATGCGAAGGCCCTCGTCGGCCAGCCGCTGGCGCCAGGCCTTGAAGAGGTTCATGTCCTCCAGGAAATAGGGGCTGCCCTCGGTCTCGCGCGAGAGGTCGGGTCCTATCAGGATGTGGTTGTCCCTGAACTGGCGCTGGATGAGGGGCACCTTGGTGGCGATGACGGTGTTGATCCCACCGACCTTGTTGCAGACTTCCCAACTGGTTTCAAAAAGATAGTCCGGCTGGTTTTTTCTTAACTCCATGGTTTTGATTTTGTTTGAGAACGCCTCCGCCCCACGGGGGAGGGGCGGAGGTCCGAAACGTTGCGTTGGGCAGGGCCGGGAGGCCCTTACTTGCCCTTCTTGGATTTCTCGCCTTTCTTGGGGGCGTCGGCCTCCTTGGCCTTCTGCGCCTTGGGCTTGGCCTGATTGTCCTGGTGGGCGGCCTCTGCCTGCGGCATGGCCCTCTCGATGGCCTCGGCTGCCCGCCCGTGCTGTTCCAGCGCCTTGCGCTCCTCCAGCTTGGCCAGGGTCTCCCTGAAGTGGGCGATAAGCTGCTCGAGCTCCTCGCCGGTGGCGTGCTCGGGCGATTCCTGGCGCTCGCGGGTGGCCTGCTGGAGGCGCTCGGTGAAGTCGCTCAGGACGTTCATGTAGTTGATGAACGCGTCGTAGGGCGTGTCGTAGTGGTTGAAGTACTTGTGGACGTCGCCGTCGGTGAAGAACTTCGTGCACATGTAGTAGAAGTGGTCGCTGGTCTGGAGCTTGCTCCAGTCCTCGAGCAGGGAGGGGTCGGCGTACTTGCGCACCTGGTCGATGAGCTGGTAGAGCTTGTTGAAGGCCTCGTTCTGGAGCTCGTTGCCCACCCAGGCGCTCAGGTCGCGCTCCTCGTCGGCCCACGAGATCGGGTAGGGCACGTTCAGGGCGTCCTTGGAGCCGTAGGCCTCGACGGCCTCCGACGGGGTCGCGAAGCCGTAGTCGGTGCTGTTGAGCACGACCTCGGGCAGGGCCTTGAGGAACTCGAAGATGCCGGTCTCGGCCCACTGGTGCTCGCCGATGGTCTCGTAGTCCATGAAGAGGTTGACGTTCTCCTCGGCCTGCGGGATGTCCTTGAGCCACTGGCTGAACTTCTCGGCCGTCAGGGGGTAGTCCGTCCAGCGGACGTTCGAGAACCGGAAGGCGATGTCGTCGCTGAGCTTGAAGTTGCGCAGCAGGATCTTCATGCCGGGATGCGCCGGGTGGTGGTAGAGGTAGTTGGGGCTCTTCCATCCCAGGACGTGCTTGGCGCCCTCGGTGAGCATCGCCTTGAAGCCCATCTGGGCCACCATGTGCCCGATGTGGTCGGAATAGATGAACTCGGTGTTGCGGAAGACGGTCGGGCGGACCCCGAAGAGCTGCTCGATCTTGTCGGTGTGGCGGAGCACCTGGGCCTTGAACTCGTCGGCGTCGCGCAGCGAGGCCAGCGAGTGCGAGTACGTCTCGGTCAGCAGCTCCACCTGCCCGGTGGCCACCAGCCTGCGGAAGCTCTCGACCACTTCCGGGGCGTAGCGCTCGAACTGCTCCATGGCCATGCCCGAGATGCAGTAGCTGACCTTGAACTTGCCCTTGTGCTTCTCGATCAGGTCCAGCATCACCTGGTTGGCCGGAAGGTAGCACTTCTTGGCCACCCGGCGCATGATGCTCTTGTTCGAGAAGTCATCATAGTAGTAATGGTCGTTGCCAATGTCGAAGAAGCGGTATCTCCGGAGGCGGAAGGGCTGGTGTACTTGGAAATAAAACGTTATGGTTCTCATCAGTTCAGCTTTTTGTTTTGGGGTTGGAGGTCTTTTTTTTCGGATGGGTGCTGGGGGGCCCGGCGAGGCCCCGGCCTCGAAAAGGCCCGGAGCCCTGGGTAACGCTCCCAGGGCTCCGGATCCGGAGGCCTCAGACGAAGCGCCCGATGTAGTGGGGGAACATCTTGAGCCACCAGGGCCAGTCGTGGTTGACGTCGCTGCCCCAGTAGTCGATGGTGTGCGGCACCCCGCGCTGGTTGAGGATGCCCCGGAGCTCGTCGGTCTCGCGGCGCATGTCGTCCTCCCAGGCCCCCTGGCCCACCACCACCACGATGTTGCCCGAGCGGATCTGGTTCCAGGTGTTCTCGTTGTCGAGGTTCGGCAGGTAGTCGAGCGGCGAGTTGTAGTAGATGTTCTCGTTCATCACGTTGCCGATCAGGGTGCGCAGGCGGTAGAGGCCGCTCATGGCCAGCACCCCGTTGAAGACGTAGGGATGCTTGAGGAACATGTTGACCGCGTGGTAGGCCCCCATGCTGGTGCCCGTGGTGACGATGCCGCCGTGCGGGTGCCCGCAGAGGTTGTTGATGAAGGGCACGACCTCCTGGGTGATGTAGCGGTCGTAGTCGTTGTAGCGGACGCCCCACCACCAGGGGTCGCCCCCGTGGGCGTGCCAGGTCTCCTCGTCGATGCTGTCCACGGCGACCAGCCGCACGCGGCCGCCCTCGATGTGGTCGAGGATGGAGTGCATCATGCCCCGGTTGTAGTAGTCGAAGAATCGCCCCTTCGAGCAGGGGAAGACCAGCATGGGCCTGCCGGCGTGGCCATAGACCTCAAGCTCCATGTCGCGGCCCAGGTTGGCGCTGTACCACTTGTGAAATTCTCTGTGCATCTTTGTCGTGGGTTGTGGCGGCGCGGGTCGCCACCGTTCATTTCTTGGCGTGGATGAATTGGATGAGCGCTTCCATCTCCTGCTCGGTGTTCGTGCGGCAGAGGTAGGCGTGGTCGCCCAGGACGTCGCTGAGCACCTCGTCCATCACGGTCTCGAACATCACCTTGCCCTTTTGCTGGTCCAGGACCTCCTGGTGGGTGTGCAAGTAGCTCAGGTGGTTCTTCCGGCTGATGTAGGCCGCGTGGTACTTGCGCTCGATCTTCGAGTCGAAGCGGTTGTTGACCACGATGTTGGCCCACTCGTCATAGACGCTGATGTCGGTGGCGTAGTTGAGCATGTCGGTCGTGTAGCCGCCCGGGGGGCGCATGTTGACCTCCAGGCCCACGATCTCGTGGGTGTCGTAGGTGCGGAAGAACTCGAAGTGGAAGAAGCGGGCCCGCACGTTGAAGGCCTTGACGGAGTCCATCCCCGCCTTGACCAGGTCCTCGGGCAGCTCCTTGAGCGAGTAGTACGAGGTGTCGGTGCGGCCATGCTTGATCTCCATGATGCCCGTCTGGTACTTGTGGATGGCGAAGAAGACCACCTCGCCGTCGTAGTTGGCCAGCCCGTCGAAGCTGAAGATGCGCCCCGAGACGAACTGCTCGAGGAACATGGGGTACTTCTGCAGCACCTCCCGGATCATCTCGATGTCGTCCTCGCTCTCGAGCTTGTAGGTGCCGGCGGCCCCCACGCCCGTGTCGGGCTTGGCCACCACGGGGAAGCCGTGCTGCCGCGTGAAGGCCCTGGCCTCGTCGAGGCTGCCCACCCGGGCGCCCTCGGCCACCTTGACCCCGGCCGCCCGGAACCGCTTCTTCATCTCCGACTTCTTCTTGATCATGTCGATGGTGTCCATCTTCACGCCCCAGATGTTGAAGTCGGTGCGTAGCTGGGCCTCCGTCTCCAGCCAGTGCTCGTTGAGCGAGTCCAGGCGGTCGATCTTGCCATGCTTGAACGCCAGGAACGCCACCGCCTTGTACAGCTCGTCGTAGCTCTCCATGTTGTCCAGGCGGTAGTACTCGCTCAGGGAGTCGCGCAGCTCCTGGCGGAGGTTCTCATAGGGCGTGTCGCCGATGCCCAGCACGTTGACGCCCTTGCGTTTGAGGGCCACGCAGAAATGGAAGTAGTTCCGGGGGAAGTAGGGGGACAAAAAGATTACGTTCATCGTCTGGAGTTTTGGTTGTTGTCAGTTTTGCGCGCCGGATGCGGGCCCGCCCGCTCAGGGCTGGGCCGCCGCGGCCTTCTGGAACAGGGTCATGTAAACGTCCTTGACCTCGCGGCCGGCCTTCTCCCACTTCAGGTCGTCCACCTCCTGCTTGCCGTGGTGGCTGAACATCCCCGAGAGGGCGTCGTAGCGCAGCAGGCCGTAGATGGCGTCGGCCATCGCGTTCACGTCCCAGAAGTCGATCTTGATGGCGTGCTTGAGGATCTCCGAGACCCCCGACTGCTTCGAGATGATCACCGGCACGTTCGAGCGCATGGCCTCCAGGGGCGAGATGCCGAAGGGCTCCGAGACCGAGGGCATCACGTAAACATCGCTCATGGCGAACATCTGGTCCACCTCGTCGCCCTTGAGGAAGCCCGGGAAGTGGAACTTGTCCGAGATGCCCAACTGAGCCGCCCGCTTGATCATCTTGTTCATCATGTCGCCCGTGCCCGCCATCACGAACCGGATGTCGCGGTCCTTCTGGAGCAGCAGGTTGGCCGCCTCCACGAAGTACTCGGGGCCCTTCTGGAAGGTGATGCGCCCCAGGAAGGTAACGATCTTCTCCCGGACGCCCTTCCTGAACTCGACCTTGGCCTTCTCGACCGGTTCCACCGCGTTATAGACCGTGAAGACCTTCTTGGGGTCGATGCCGTAGCGCTCGATGACGATCTGCCGGGTCAGGTTGCTCACCGTGATCACGATGTCGGCCTCGTCCATGCCCATGCGCTCCAGGTCGTAGATCTGCTGGTTGACGTTCTGGCCCGTCCGGTCGAACTCCGTGGCGTGGACGTGGACCACCAGGGGCTTGCCCGAGAGGCGCTTGGCCGCGACGCCCGCGGCGTAGGTCAGCCAGTCGTGGGCGTGGATGATGTCGAACTCCTGGTGCGCGGCGACCTCGCCCGCCACCACGGCGAAGTTGGCCACCTCCTGCATCAGGTTGGCGCCGTAGCGGCCCGTGAACTCGTAGAAGTTGCCGGCCTCGCCCAGCTCCTCCCAGTCCTCCCGCACCTGCCCGACGACCTCGCGCGTCTTGCGCTGCTCCTCCGTCAGGATGGCCTCCTGGCCGAAGACCAGCTTGCCCTGGTCGTCCACCCGCACCATCGTGTGGTCCAGGCCGCGCTCGAGCATGGCCACCTCGAACTGCTCCGGGGTCAGGTAGGGGAGCAGGAACGAGTCCACGTCGATGCGGCGCACGTGCTCGTACGGGTCGTCCTTGCCGCCGGGGGTCTCCACTTCGCGCCAGCGCGTCTGGCCCGGCTCCCAGCTCTGGGTCTCGCGGGTCTCCACGCGCTGCTCGGTCTCCTCCTGGTCGCGCCACACGGTGTGCTGCATGAAGCGCTTGCGCTTGATGACCGTCTTGTTGGCTCCCACCAGGTCGATCTTCTCCTTGGGCTCGTCGCCGTAGGCTTTGGGGATCACGAAGAGGATGTCCAGGCCGTTTTCAGCCATGCCGCGGGTCAGGCCGTAGCAAGCCGTGCCCAATCCGCCGCTGATGTGTGGTGGGAACTCCCACCCGAACATGAGTACTTTCATAAGAACTGCTTTTGTGAACCGCGAGCCAGCCCCCTTCGCGGGGGGCACTGGTGAAGGCGCCTTGGTCCAGGCGTTTGGCTCCTTGGGGTCTGAGATGGGTTAATGGGTCTTGTTGGAAATTCGGGCTTGGGTGCGGCCGGGCGCCGCGATCAGGCGAACTGGTCGATCAGGTGCTTCATCCGCAGCAGCTCGGCCACGCTCCAGGCAGAGGAGATGGCCCCGCGGCCGTCGTGCGGCGGGTCGCCGTCATAGACCTCCGAGATGGTGCCCAGGCCGTGCTCGTTGAGGCCCGCCTCGAAGCCGTCGAAGATCTTCTTGACATGGCTCAGGCCCGTGCGCTCGTGCAGGCGCAGGTACGCCTCGGCGTAGTGGCCCAGCAGCCAAGGCCAGGCCGTGCCCTGGTGGTAGGCCATGTAGCGCTCGTCGATGCTGCCCGCGAACACGCTCCGGTAGCCGGGGTCCGAGGGCGAGAGCGTGCGCAGGCCCCGCGGGGTCAGCAGGTGGGTCTTGACCACCGACAGCACCGCGTTCTTCACGTAGTCGTCAACCGGGGAATAGGGCATGGACGCCACGAAGACCATGTTCGGGCGGATGGACATGTCCTTCTTGCCCCAGTTCACGTAGTCGGCCAGGTACTGCCGCTTCTCGTCCCAGAACACGCGGGTGAAGTTCTGCTCGATGCGCTGGGCCACGGCCTCCCACTCCTGCTCGAACTCGGCCTGGCCGTTGGCCTTGGCCAGCTCCAGCGCGAAGCGGATGGCGTTGTACCAGAGGGCCTGGACCTCCACGGCGTAGCCGTTGCGCGGCGTCACCGGGGCGCCGTAGGCGTAGGCGTCCATCCAGGTGACGAAGATGTCCTCGCGGCCGGCCGCGAGCAGGCCCGTCTCGGCCATCTTGATGCCGTGGTCGGCGCCGTCGCGGAAGCCCTCGAGGACCTGGCGGATGTTCGTCCCGTACTTCTTCCACAGGCGGGCGGCGTCGGCGCCGCCGCGGGCCATGAACTGCTGGAGGCTCCAGATGAACCAGAGCGGGGTGTCAACCGACATGTTTCCCTCCTCCTTGCGCTCGATGATGGACGGGAAGAGCGGCCCCTGCTGGTGGGCCACCAGGGTGTCGAGCACCGCCTCGAAGGTCTTGAGGTCGTCGCCGGGCAGGGTCAGGCCGGGCAGTGAGCCGAAGACGTTGCGGCTGATGGTGCCGAACCAGGGGAAGCCGGCCAGCACGTAGGTCTGGCCCTCTTCCTGCCGGTTGAAGAACTGCTGGGCGGCGTTCTCCAGGCAGCCCATGTAGCTGTCGCGGGGGATGCGCTTCTTGACCTGGTTGGTGAACTTGCTCTTGAAGCCGTTGGGGGCCTCCTCCTTGAGCGAGGCCGAGAAGACGATGCTCTCGTCCTTCTCGATCTCGACCTCGAAGTAGCCCGTGTTGAAGATGTCCTCGTGGTAGTCGTAGCCCCGCTCCTTCTCCTTGAAGTACTCGACGTTCTCGAACCACTGCGGGGCGTGGACGTAGTGGGCCTCCTTGGAGAGCTGCATGTTCAGGTAGGGGTAGCCGGGGTAGAGGCTCACGGCCACGCCGTTCTTGATGGGCAGGGCCTCGTCGCGCACGCGGTCGTTGCGCTTGCTGAGCTGGTGGATGCCCCGGAAGGCCAGGAAGGGGTTGAAGCGCAGGGTGGTGGGCGAGTGCGCGTCCACCAGGGTGTAGCGGACCAGCACCTGCTCGGCCTCCTCCACCAGCATCGTCTCGCGGGTCAGCACCACGCCGCCCACCCGGTAGGTGATCGTCGGGATGGGGTCGCTGTCGAAGTTGCGGACGTACTTGTGCCCGGCGTGGACACTGCCGGGGTACTTGTGGACGGCCAAGTGGAACTCCTTGCCCTGCTGGATGACCGTGGTGTCCAAAGAAGAGAGCAGCACGTGCCGCGTCCCGCCGAAGGAGTCCAGCGGGCAGACCAGGAGCCCGTGGTACTTCCGGGTGTTGCAGTTGATGATGGTGGTGCTGGCGTATGAACCCGCCCGGTTCGAGCGGATGACCTCCTTGTTCAAGGAATATTCCAGGTTGACCAGTTGTGCCTTGTCAAATTTAAGGTAGCCCATTGGTGTTCGTTTGTTTTTAAGTTCGGGTTGGTTGTCGGCCGCGGGGGCTGTCTCGGCGGCACGGTTGACGCCGCCTTCGCGAAAATTGAAAGGGGCGCCTCGCCGCATCCCCCACAAATGTAGGAACAAATTTGTTATTTCCAAGTTGATACAAAGGCCATTTTGTTTTTTCAATCGGGCCCTGCTTCGGGGGGGGGAGGCGCGAAAACGTTTGAGTCTCGGACGGCCCCCCCCATTGTCGGGGACAAGCTGTCGGAGGCGAGCCGCGCGGGCAAAAGGCTGTCCGACAACCCGGTCGCCCGCGCGGGCGCGCCCTCCCCGCGGTCGCCCCGGCACGAAGCCCGCTCCGGACGCGGGGTTCCCGCGTCGGGGCCAGGGCCGAGCACCACCGCCGGAAGCATCCTGGCGGGCAGGGCATCCCGCGCGATGGGCCGCCTGGCCCCCGTCGCCGTCGGGCGGGCCGCCAGCGCCTCCGAGGGCGCCGAAAGCCGCGCACGGAAGACCACCAGCGCGCCTGAAATCGCCAAAATTGAGAAAAACAGCAACAAAAGCCAGAGCCGGCGGCGGCTTGCGCGCGCTTCCTGCTCCAGCGTCCGCAGCTTCCATTCCAGGTAGCCCGCCCGCTGCCCTAGCGCCTCGCGCTCGGCCGGGGTCATGGCGCGACCCTTTGTTCCAAGAGGCATTTTTCTTCAGAATCCAGGTCAACGTAAGGGTATTTCTTTCTGATTCCCTCCAAAACTTCCAACTGCCGAAGCACGAAGCGCTGGTGCTCGCGCGAGGCCACCCGGATGGGCCGGTGGGCCACCGCCCGGGCCATCCGCTCCATCTCCTCGGCGGTCGCCCGCGCCTTTTCGCTCAGCAGGTGCTCGGCCAGCAGCTCCCAGAGGTACTCCACGGCCAGCGCGTTGGGCCGCACCATGTCCTTCTTGTAGAAGCCGTAGTTGCGCAGCTCGTCGAGCAGCACCTCATACGACGGGAAGTAGGCCACGCCGGGGCAGCGCTCGGCCAGGCGGTCGGCCGCCAGCAGCAGCACCGACTTGCTGAGCTGGTTGCCGTGGGCGCCGTCCTTCAGGTGCCGCACCGGGCTGACCGTCAGCAGCACCCGCAGGCCCGGCAGCCGCTCGCGCAGGCGCGCCAGCAGCGGCTCGTAGCGCGCCACCACTTCGTCCACCTCCAGCCGCCGCCGCCGGAACAGCGCCGAGGGCTGCTTGTGGCAGTTGCTGACCACCTGCCCCGTGGACGCCAGCTCATACACCCAAGAGGTGCCCCAGGTCAGGAACAGGTGCCGCGCCCGCCCCAGGAAGTCCGCACCCCGCTCGACTCCCTGGCCGATGCCCGCCAGCGCCTGCCCGGGCGACAGGGCCGAGAAGTCGCCGTGGAAGTCGTAGTGGAACCACAGGTCCTCGTGCGGGACCAGCTCCGAGGCCTCGGGCAGCCGCCGGTCGAGCAGGCGCTCCAGCGCGCTGGCCACCGAGAAGGGGTTGAACAGCGTGCCCAGCGGGTTCGACAGGCTCGCGAACTTGCGCGCGGCCAGCTCCTGCCCGATGTTCTCGGCGAAGCAGGACCCCAGCAGAAGCAGCGGCTCGTGGTGCTCGATCCGGTAGGGGTAGCGCGGGAAATCGACCAGGGTGCGGAAGGCTTTGGGTTCCATGCGGTAGGCTTTCCGCGAAGATAGGAATTTGCCCCGCCCGCGGACCACCGCGCCGACAGCGGAATCAGCCGCCCCGCGGCCGGCGGAACTCCTCGTCGTAGAGGGCCTTGCCCGACAGCCCCAGCCTGGGCTCGAAGCCGAAAGAGGCGAAAAAGGCGTAGAGCTCCGCCGCCGAATGCCCGGCCTTCGACAGGTTGGCTTCCGAGACCTCGACGATGAAGACGGCCTGCTCGAGCAGGCGCATCACCGGGGCAAAGCCCTTGACCACGTGCAGCTCGAAGCCCTCGACATCGACCTTGACCACCTTGGCCTGGGAGAGCAGCTTCTCGCTCAGGAAATGGCCCAGCGGCGCGAAGAAGCACTCCTTCTGGTCCACCATCTCGCCGTGGGCCTTCAGCCGCGAGTTCATGCCCGGGTTGGCCAGGCTGTAGAGGTTGAGCAGGGCCAGCTCCTCGCGGTCGGAGATGCCGTAGGGGAAAAGCGTGATGTTGTTGAGGCCGTTCAGGGCGATGCCCCGGGCGAAACGCTGCTGCTCGCGAGGGGAAGGCTCGAACGAAAAGACCTGCGTGCCCGGAATACGGGCCACCAGCATGGAAAAGTAGCCGATGTTGGCCCCGATGTCGATGAACACGCCGCCCTGGGCCATAAGCTCCTGGAGGCGAGGGCCCAGGCTTCCGTTGTGCCTGCCGCGGACGATCAGCGAGCGGTCGATGTCCGAGACCGGGTTGAGCTCGAGCTGAAGGCCGTTGATCGGGTAGCGGGCCAGCCCGAACAGCTTGAGCAGGACGATTCCAAGTCTTGCCTTTCCGCGTTGCAAGGGAGACTTTTCGTGGTAAACGCAGTAGAGTTTGAAAACCAGTCGCTTGAGGAGGTCCATGCTTGGGATTTGGATTGTCAGGAAAGATGTTGGAAGACTCGCCCTTGTGTGCTGGGCTCTGCCAAAACTAGTCAAAATCGGCCACCCGCCGAGCCCTGCCGGGCAGATTTCCGCTTGGGCGTGTGCCGCGGATGCCTATCTTCGCGGCCTCCACCCGCGTCCGCATGAAGAGCTGCGTTTTCCTGATACTGACCTACAAGGGGCAGAAGCACCTTGAGCACCTGCTGCCCAGCGTCCGGGCGGTGGCCGAGCGCACGCCGGGATACCGCCTGCGGACGCTGGTGGTGGACAACGGCCGCCACGAGCCCACCCGCGACTACGTGCGGCGGAACTTCCCCGAGGTGGAGTACGAGTTCTCGCCGGCGAACGACTACCTCTTCGCGCTCAACCCCTACCTGCGGGCCTTGCCGGAGGACTACGTGTTCGTGCTGAACGACGACATCCGCCTGCACCCCGACGTGCTGCGCGAGAGCCTGCCGCTGCTCGACGCCGACCCGTCGCTGCTGGGCGTCACCTGCCACATCCGCGACTGGGACGACGGCTACACGGCCGCGACGGTGCGCAAGCTGGGCGTCCGCCGGGGCTGGCTCTTCAGCCACTGGAAAGGCGCCATCGAGGACGAGCGGCCGCGCTACACGCTCTACTGCGGCGGCGGGGCGGCCATCTTCCGCACCCGCAAGATCAACGCGCTGGGCGGCTTCGACCCGCTGTTCCGCCCGGCCTACTGCGAGGACCTGGACCTGGGCCACAAGGCCTGGCACCGCGGCTGGCCCTCGGTCTTCGCCCCCAAGGCGCTGCTCTACCACCGCGAGGGCGGCACCATCGGCGAGCAGTTCGCCCGCTCGGAGCTGAGCCGGAAGATCTACACCAACCAGATCCTCTGGATGGCCCGCGACGGGCGGCACCCGGGCTTCCTGGCGGCCTTCCTGCTGATGCTGCCCTACCGGCTGCTCACGGGCTGGAAGGTGGACCGCGACGCCTACGCGGCCCTGTGGCGCGCGCTGCGCCGCCTGCCCAAGGCCCTCTGGCAGCGCCGCCGCGACCCGCGGCCCGTGCTCGACGACCGCGCCATCATGCGCCTGCTCGACCAGCCCTGGCAGGCCGAGGGAGGCGCCGCCCCGGAGGCCTCCCGCTCGGCCGCGGCAGGCTGACCGCGAGGCAACCCCATTGACCCACAACAAGCGACAACCACCCCAACACCATGTCGATAAAGAACAAGACCATCCTCGTAACCGGCGGAACCGGCTCCTTCGGCCACAAGGTCTCCAGCTTCCTCGAAAAGCACGACCCCAAGAAGATCATCATCTACAGCCGCGACGAGAAGAAGCAGTACGAGATGGAGAAAGACCATCCGGGCTACCACTACGTCATCGGCGACGTGCGCGACAAGGACCGGCTGCGCTACGCCATGCGCGGGGTGGACTTCGTCTTCCACGCGGCCGCCCTCAAGCAGGTGCCCTCGTGCGAGCTCTATCCCTTCGAGGCCGTCAAGACCAACATCATCGGCTCGCAGAACCTCTGCCAGGTGGCCATCGAGAGCGGCGTGGAGGCCGTGGTGGCCCTGAGCACCGACAAGGCCGTCAAGCCCATCAACGCGATGGGCATCTCCAAGAGCATGATGGAGAAGATCGTCTGCTCGCAGAACCAGCACGAGCTGCCCACGCGCTTCGCCTGCGTGCGCTACGGCAACGTCATGGGCTCGCGCGGCTCGGTCATCCCGCTGTTCCGCCGCCTGATCGAGCAGGGCCGGCCCCTGACCATCACGGCCCCCGACATGACCCGCTTCATGATGAGCCTCGACGACTCGGTGGAGCTGGTCATGCACGCCCTGACCCAGGCCAAGGGCGGCGAGGTCTTCGTCAAGAAGGCCCCGGCCACCCGCGTGATCGACCTGGCCAAGGCCATGCTGCGCAAGTACGGCGACGGCGACCTCGACCGCGTGGAGCTCGTCGGCATCCGCCCAGGCGAGAAGATGGACGAGGTGCTGGTCAACGAGTACGAGATCCGCCGGGCCGACGAGTCGGCGAGCTTCTTCATGATCCACCCCGAGTACGTGGACTTCCAGGAGAACAAGGCCTACCCGCTGGGCTACGAGTACACCTCGGCCAACACGACGCTGCTGACCGAGTACGAGGACATCTCGGCCCTGCTGGACAAGATCGGCGAGCTGAAGCTGTACGAGTGAGGGTGGCAGACACGCATTTCCAAGACGGTTCGCGAGTGCCTTAAAGTCCAATCGTTGAAAATTCCCACGAAACACTGTCTTTAAACGCATCAAATTTCAATAAAAAATGGAACCACGCCAAGCGACACCCAAAGACGATATCCGTGAAATCCTGGACCTGCACATGAGGGTGTCCTTGCTGGCTGTGCTTTTGGCCATTTCGATAGCGCTTTACTACTGGGCTTTTCGCTACGGCTTCGACGACAACAGCTTTTCTGACGTCTTGAAGGTTCTCGCTTTGAGTTTCACCCTGATTCTCGCTCCTGACTTCTGGTACGCGCTGAAAAACAGCGAAGGCCGAGCTGAAAAGTGGTTCAACTCGGCCCCGTGGTATCTTTTTTCAAGCCTCATGGGTGCCACAGCCCTGGGCGCGGCGAGCCTGTACCTTGGCCTGCCCCTGGCTTGGGTCGTGCTGCTGAGCGGGTCATTGCTCACGGCCTGGTTCCTTGTCTGGCTGTTCAAGAGGAAGGCCGGGATTTCCCTGCCGCTGTCCTTGTTGTTCGCGGCATTCGCCATCTTCATTCCCTTCTTTTTCTACAAGACCATCGCGCACGATCCGCTCTACCTGGAAAAACTTATTCTGGGCCCCGGACACTTCGACCCGATCTACCTGGCAGCGATCAGCAATATGATCAAGACCTACAGTTACCCGACGATCGGGATCGATGGTTTGACGTACCTTCCTTACCACTACGGAAGCCACTGGGTTTTCGCGCTGCTGTCCGACCTTGTGGACATCCCATCCACCAAGTTTTACAATATGGCCTACCCTGTCATCTTCATCCCATTCCTTTTCAAGTCGTTTTTTTCCTTCTATGAATCGATCGCGGGCCATTTCAAAGCAAAACAGCGTTTCATCGTCGCTCCTTTCGCGATTCTTTTCGTCGCGCTCGCAGGGCTTTACCAGGGCATCGAGCGCAACCAAAGCCCACTGATGACCACGATCATCTTCCAAAGCGAGTCGTACAACCTGGGGTTGGCGCTTACTTTCATCCTGTTGGGCATCGCCTTGCGCTTTTTCGGGCAAGGAAACGCGACAGGGTCCGCCAGCGTCCTCGACAAGCTGTTTGCCTATGGCTTCATCCCGCTGATGGTGGCCTTCATCAGCATCACGAAGATATCATCGGGCTTCCTGGCCATGGCGATGTTTGGCTACGTCGTCCTGCGCCAGGCTTGGTTCAGGAAGTTGCCGGTCATGGTTTCCTTCGCCCTCTCGTTCGCTTCCTTCGCGGTGGCCTTCCTCATCGCCTCTTCCATGGGCAACGGAGGTGATAAGCCTATCGAATTGTTCTCGTTTTTCAAAAACAATGTTGGGAACACAATTCACTTCCTGTTTTACTATTACCTCTACACTTCGCTTTTTGTTTTCATGTTCCTCTTTCAAAACCCGGCTTTGGGCAGCGCTGGCGAATTTTGGGGAGGATTGAGGAAAAATGCCTTCCTGGAAGTCGAGCTGCTGCTGTTCGTTTCCATCATCGGCCTGGTGCCGGGCATCGTCATGGATACGACAGGGCGCAATTCTTTGTATTTCATGGACTTGCAGCGATGGCTGTCCTTGCTGATGATAATGGCCTACCTGCCTTTATTCGCCGAAAAGGTGCGGAGCTTCCGCAAGTTCGCGTTGGCCACAAGAGCGCTCTTGGCCGGCATGGCCTTGTTCATCACCTTCCAGATTCTGGAAAACGTGCCCCGGAACTACTATCTGCTTGTCAAACAGGCCGTGATAGACAACATCTACACCAGGAACCAATTGCTCGACAGCGCGGACCTTGGCCAGGAGCCCTTGGCAATCGAGACGATTTTGACAGGGTTTCACCAGAAAATGCACTCCTCCCAGATCGCCAAAGAATCCCTTCCGAGGCATAGGCTTTTCCGCGAACTCATAGAGCTGGGCAACAGGCCCATCGCCGAGAAGAAGCAAACCTGCGTCTATATCCCCAAGACCAACGATGCTTATTGGAAAATCCCGCTTTACAAGCGGCTGGCGATTCCCTTCATCGCGCCAGCCCTGAGCGGAATCGCCATGATCGAAGGGGTTCCCGCGTATTTCCCCCACGATTTTGTTGGCTTCGCCTCAGACTACACCTACAAGGACGCCAGCCGAACATTCACGGATGAAGAAATCGCCCTTGTCGCGAAAGAGCAGGGTTTCCAGCATCTTATCATCATCGAAAACGCCGAACAGGAAACCATCGTGCGGGAGCTGGACCTGTGAGCCCGCCGGGGAATCCTACGCTAGAGCCTCGATGGCGGCGCCTGCGCATTGAAAAACCGATGACTCCAAAACAATGGAAACCCTTTCGACAGCAGGACTTTGCCGGGTCGGACTTCTCCAGAACCGAAGGCCTGCCCTATCGAAGAGAACCAACTGACGGTCGGTTCTTGATTTGAGCGAAGACGGGAAGTTTGTCGATTTGAACAGCGGCTACAACCCAGAATAGAATGCAACCTCCTCGAAAACTTTACAACTATGGGCGCTTTTGTCAGACGTGTCTTTTTGTTCTTCCTGCCAATTTTGTTTGTGCTGGTATCACAGATCCTTGTGATTCAAATGCGCGTCAATAGAACGGTTTCCGATTTCAAATTGAGCCCGGCCACCAACAAGATTGCCCTTGGCGACTCCCATATTCAGCAATCAATGAATGACAGCATTATATCCAACATGAGAAACATTAGCAGCAATAGCGAAAGTCTATTCTACTCGTTCTTCAAAATATTGGCAGTTACCAAAAACAATCCACAAATTGACACAATCCTTCTTGGTGCGAGCTACCATAGCTTTTCACGATATTATGACGAATATACCCTAAGGCATCAGATCCTGAACCGATATTTTTACATCCTACCCATCGAGCAGAAACTTGAGATGATCGCGGAAATAGATAACCCATTGGCCTTTTTCATCTATTCATTGATTGATTATCTTGACTATCAGGGATCGAGCAAGTGGATTGCCGGTTTCGGCAACAGCCATACCCAGATTCAAGTCAGCCAATATTATGTATCCAAGCGGGTGGCCCTGCAATACCACCATGCCGATCGCCAATGTCTGTTTTCAGACATGAACCTATTCTATTTCCAAGAAACAGTAAACTTTTGTAGAGAAAATGGCATCACGTTGATAATCATCAACACACCCCTGCACAGCATGTACAAACAAATGACACCTCAAGAGTACGTTGATAAATTCAACTCCATAATCGCCGAGAACAAATTGAGCATCATCGATTTTGACGGGTTCGCGTTCGAGGACGACGACTTCTTGCCCGATGGTGACCACGTATCCAGAAAAGGTTCAGACAAGGCATCCGCGATTGTTGACAGCTTGTTGGGAACCCCTCTGCAGGCCCCGGCGGCGCGAGGGCATGCCCCGGCGCCGAACCAAGGCGAATGCGATTGACCTTCTGTCGGAAGAGGAGCCTTCTTCGAGCATCGAAAAGAGAAAGACCATTGTGAACGCACATGGCTCGCTTTTCACCAGAACTTTTTTCTTGCGCCAGATAACCTAAATCCCCCAAACCTGGAATTGCTTTGCAAACAACGACAAAACGATTTGCCTTCGGCCTGGCTGCCTCGACGAGCTTTTTGCTCGGGGTCATTTTCAACCTGTTCCGGATTGGCTTCGAGCCGGGCTACTGGCTCGAAACCTTCAGGATCTTGGGGGTGATCGCGTCCGTGTCCCTGGCCCCGGTTTTCATCGCATACCGGAAGAAAAGTTATGGTGAAATCTTTTCATTCACCATTCTGTCGATATTGCTCCACACCTTGCTGGGCCTTGCCGACGCTTGGCTGGGCATCGGGATGGGATACCTGGTGCTTGCTTCGGGAATAGGCTTGTCGCTCTGGGGTTTGACCAAGGTGGAGCTAAGGAAAGACTTCCCCGCGATTCTTTTTTCATTGCCGCTAAGCCTGCTTTTCGCCGATCTTTTTTGGAGCAGGGGCATCCACACCCCCTTCGTTCTGGAGAAAGTGTTTGCTGGGCAGACCTATGCGGACACCTTCTTCCATGCCTCGATAGCAAACATGATTCAAACCCATGGGGTGGTATCAGAGGGTACCGATGGCCTGCTCACGTTCAACTACCATGCCTTCTCCCATTTTTTATTTGTTGGAATCAGTGAGCTGTCAAGCACCGGGACCTTTCTTTTCTACAATCTTGGCTACCCCATGCTGGCCACCTTCTTTTTCATCAGCTCCTTCTATTGGTTGTCCTCGAGGGTCCATCCACAAGGATCCGCCCAACAGAACACATGGTTCGCTCTGGCCGTTTTGCCGGTGGCGGTCATCATTCAAAACACACCGGGATATATTCCGAGCTTGAAACTGTTTGGCAGCGAGTCATTCTTCGTGAGTGTCATTTTTGCATTGCTTGCCACAGGCTGTCTGATTGAGCTCCAAGAAAAAAAATGGCATTGGAAGGTTTTGGCGGCAATGCTGCTATTGAACATCCTGGTATTTGCGAAAATTTCGACGGGCATCCTTTTTTTGGGCGGCATTGGCTATTACGCACTTTTCACCAAAAATGTCGAAAAACCCATTCTAACCCTTTCGCTTCTGGGCGCGAGCATAGTGCCCTTGGTCCTATGGATGCTATCCGACCAAGTGCCATTCGATGGTCCAACGTATTTTAGCACGCTCCGGTCGCCTGCCGCTTATTATTTTCTTAACCATGTTTGGATATTCATCTATGCCTTTGCATGGAAGATGAACCATCGGCACACAAGCCTGGTGGACCTGGTCAGGCAAAGGAGGTCGATTGTCCTCGAGACCTTGCTGGTCATGGCGGTGGTCGGGGAAATGCCCAATATCTTCTTGGTCACGCACGGTTTTTCCTCGACTTACTTTTCCGCGCTCACAAGATGGCTCGCGCTTCCTTTTCTGATGGCAGAAATTGACAAGCTCGCAAACCAAGAAGGAAAACGTTTCAGAAAACTGCTTCCCGCTTCATTTGTCCTCGCGACGCTTTGGACTGGCCATGGCTTTGCGCTTCACGCAAAAAGACTTTTGAAAAACAACTGGTCCGAACGCAGGGCGATGACCATCGAACAACCTTCCATCGACAGCCTGGACGACCTGCTCCCTGCGCTGGACTATCTTCTGAGGCCGTCGCTTCAAGAAAGGCTCCGGCCAAACAAACAATGGGTCGATGCCCTGGTCCGCATCTCGTCCCTGGACCGGCAGTCCAAAAGAACAACCTGCGTTTACATCCCGCAGGAAGAGCCCTTCTGGGAAATGCAGCAATACAGGATGGTGGGGACCTTTTTCATGATCCAGAGCTTCTCGGAACTCTGCGCGCTGAACCCCCTGGTTGCCAGCAGCGGAGATTATTACACAGCGAACTACACATCCCGAAGGCAAGCACAAAAATTGAACGATCTGAGTCTTGCCGAACAGGCAAAGGCGCTTGGCTTTGAGCAGATCGCATACCTGCGCTCGCAAGGGGACAGCCTGCGGCTCGACTATATCGACGTGGACGAGCCAAGCCAGATTTCCATTCTGCCCCGTTAGGGGGATGTGCCGCCGCCTGGCGCTTGCCCCATCAAGACTCGTCGCGGATGACGTACCTGGGCCTGGCTTTTACTTGGTCGAGGATGCGCCAGATGTACTCGCCGATCAGGCCCATGAGCATGAGCTGAAGGCCCGAGAAGAGCAGGACGACGATCATGATCGGCGCCCAGCCCTCGAAGGGGGACTTGCCCATGAAGTATGAGACGACGATGACCAGGGAGTAGAGCAGGCCGAGCCCGAAGCTGGCGATGCCAATGGCCGAGAACAGGCGCAGGGGCGCGTAGGAGTAGTTGAGCACTCCGTCGAGCAGGTATTTCAGCTTCTTGCCGAAAGTCCACCGGGACTTGCCGACCTCACGCCTGAGGCGGTGGTAGGGGATGTACTTGACCGGGTAGCCGAGCCAGAGGATCTGGCCTTGCCAGAAGGGGTTGCTCTCGCTCGACTCGATCAGCCGCTGCTTGACGGCCTGGTCAACCAGCACGATGTCGAAGCCTCCATCGGGCATCTCGGGGAAGCTGAGCCTGCGCATGAGGCGGTAGAACAACTGCGAGCTGCGCTTGCGGTAGAGGCTCTCGTCGCGCGAGACGCGCCTGCCGGCCACCACGGGCGCCTGGCCGTCGAGGAAGCTGCGGATGATCTGGACGAGCAGCTCGGCAGGCTCCTGGAGGTCCGCGGCGATGTTCACCACGCCCCGGCCCCGCGCCTTGGCGTAGCCGGCGTAGATGGCCGGCACCTGCCCGAAGTTGCGGGTGAAGCGGACCAGGCTCACGCGGGGGTCGGCCTCCTTGGCCCGGAGCATCTCGCTGTACGACTCGTCCTTCGAGCCGTCGTCCACCATCACGATCTCGAAGGCCAGGCCGGGAAAGGCGGGGAAGATCTCGTCCCGGATCTTCTCGTAGGTCTTGAAGATGCTCCCTTGGTTGAAATAGATGGGGATGACGATGGAAATGTCAACTTCGTTCATCGGAAAAGGTTGTTGTTCTGGTAGTCGTGGCGCTTGATCCGTCCGGGCACGCCTGCCAGGAGCACGCGCTCGGGCACGTCTTGCACGACGACCGCCCCGGCGGCCACGACGCTTTGCCTGCCGATTCGTCGCTTCTGGATGATGGTGGCCGAGGATCCGATGAAGACCTCGCGCTCGATGTGGACGTCGCCGCCGATGTTGACGGCGGGCGAGATGGTGCAGTAGTCCTCGACCACCGTGTTGTGCTCGACGATGGCGGCCGAGTTGACCACGCAAAACTCGCCGATGCGGCACTCGACGTTGACGAAGGCGTTGCTGAAGACCACTGTCCCCGCTCCGATCTGGCCGTAGGCGGCCACGGTGGCCCGTGGCGAGATGATGGTGGGGTACACCAGGCCAGGGTTGAGGAGCTCGAGCTTCTGCCGCACGGCCTTCCGGGCGGCGAGGTCGCCGATGCCCAAGACCACTTGGTGGGTGCCGAACCGTTCCTGGGCGTCGGCCAGCACGCTCTCGTCGCCCAGGGTGTGGTAGGCCAGCACCTTGACGCCGGCCGGCTCGTAGGAGTTGATGAAGCCGACGATGGGGTGGCCCAGTTCCTCCAGGATGACGGCGATGCTCCGGGCGTGGCCCGAGGATCCGAAGATGATGACGCGCTCTTTCATTGGCCGAGGGCGATTTCGCGGATGATGCCGACGATGAGCTGGACGGCTTCGGGCGAGAGGTCAGCGAAGATGGGCAGGCAGAGCACGCGGTCGGCCACGCGGTGGGCGTTGGGCAGGTTGGCCCTGTCGGCCGAAGGCAGGCCCCGGTAGGTGGGGAACTCGCTGATGAGCGGATAGAAGTAGCGGCGGGCGAAGATCTTGTCTTCCTTGAGGCGCTGGTAGAGGCCGTCGCGGTCCGTGCCGAAGGCCTCGCCATCGACGAGCACCGGGTAGTATGAGTAGTTGGCGCGGACCCGGGGAACCCTGGCGGGCCGGGTGATGCCCGGGACGCCGTCCAGCAGGCTGTCGTAAAGGTTCCAGACCTTCTCGCGCTTGTCGATCTCGCCGTCCACGTACTTGAGCTGGAGCAGCCCGAAGGCGGCCTGGAACTCGTTCATCTTGGCGTTGATGCCCGGGGCCACGATGGTCAGCTCGTCGGCGATGCCGAAGTTCTGGAGGTAGCGCAGGCGCTGCTTGGTCTTGGCGTCCTTGCAGACGATGGCTCCGCCCTCCACGGTGTTGTAGGCCTTGGTGGCGTGGAAGCTGAGCACGGACATGTCGCCGAAGTTGAGGATGCTCTGGCCGTCCTTCTCGACCCCGAAGGCGTGGGCGGCGTCGTAGAGGACCTTGAGGCCATAGGTGTCCGCGATTTTGCCGATGGCCTCCATGTCGCAGGGGGTGCCGTAAACGTGCACGGGCAGGATTGCCGTGGTCCGGGGGGTGATGGCGGCCTCGATCTTGGCGGGGTCGAGGTTGTAGGTCTGGGGGTCGATGTCGCTGAAGACGGGCTTGATGCCGTTCCAGTGCAGGGCGTGGGTGGTGGCCGCGAAGCTGAAGGGCGTGGTGATGACCTCGCCGGTGATCCGCATTTCTTGCAGGGCGATCACCAGGGCCAGCGTTCCGTTGGAGGTGAGCATCAGGTGCTCGACTCCCAGTTTCTGGGACAGCTCCGCCTCCAGCTTCTCGTGGAATGGGCCGTAGTTGGTCAGCTTCTTGCTCTGCCATATCGAGGCCAGGTACTCTTGGTATTCTTCGAGCGGCGGCAGCGAGGGCGAGGTTACGTATATGTTCTCCATTGTGCGGTTGGGTGGAATCGGGATGGTAAAGTCGGGGCTAGTTGGCAGGGGCGTCGCCGGAGCGTGTTCGGGCCATCTTCAAAGGCATCAAAAATACGGAATAATCCGAAATGGAAGGGCAAATTCCATGTTGCCCGCTTTTTTTGAGGCCACAAGCCACTCTCCCCGTCCCGGCTTTGGCCCATTTCCTCGAAATAATATTACTTTCGCACGTTTTGCCAAGCGAATGAAACCCCAAAGGGCGACCGGGCCTGCCCGCCGCCCCCATCCTTCCAAGCCTTATTATGCAGCGATACGAAAAACTGAACGTCCTCACGGGCTGGGCCGTCTTCCTGGTGGCCGCCTTCACCTACGTCTCAACCATCGAGCCGACGACCAGCTTCTGGGACTGCGGCGAGTTCATCACCTCGGCCTACAAGCTGGAGGTGGGGCACCCGCCCGGGGCGCCGGTGTTCATGATGCTGGGCCGGCTGTTCACGCTGCTGGCCTTGGGCGACGCCTCGAAGGCGGCCATGATGGTGAACCTGATGTCGGCCCTGGCCAGCGCCTTCACGATCATGTTCTTGTTCTGGACCATCACCCACATGGCCAAGAAGCTGGTGCTGAACGACTTCGTGCCGCTGGCCCGTGCGCGGGGCTATGTTCCGCCGATGCCCGACATGGGGCAGGGCCTGGCCATTCTGGGCTCGGGCGTGGTGGGCGCGCTGGCCTACACCTTCTCCGACACCTTCTGGTTCTCGGCCGTTGAGGGCGAGGTCTATGCCATGTCGTCGCTCTTCACCGCGATGGTCTTCTGGGCCATCCTGAAGTGGGAATCGCAGGCGCACCTGCCGGGCTCGAACCGCTGGATCGTGCTGATAGCCTTCCTGGTGGGGCTTTCCATCGGGGTCCACTTGCTGAACCTGCTGGCCATCCCGGCGATGGTCTTCGTGTATTACTTCAAACGCTACGAAGTTACCCGCGGCGGGGTGCTGGCAGCGGCGGGCATCTCGGTGGCCATCCTCGGGGCGACGCTCTGGGGCGTGATCAAGCTGAGCGTCAGCGTGGCCTCCAAGTTCGAGCTGCTGTTCGTGAACGGCCTGGGTCTGCCCATCAAGTCGGGCCTGGTGGTCTTCCTGGCGCTGGTCTTCGCCGCGCTGGGCTACCTGCTGGTCTTCTCGTACAAGAAGGCCAAGCCGATGCTGAACCTGGCCATGACGGCCCTGCTGGTCATCCTGATCGGCTACTCGTCCTTCGCCCTGATCGTCATCCGCTCGGCGGCCAACCCGCCCATGGACCAGAACAACCCCGAGCACATGTTCACGCTGCTCTCGTACCTGAACCGCGAGCAATACGGCGAGAACCCGCTGGTCAGGGGCCAGTATTTCAACGCCCCAGTGGTGGGCTACAAGGACGGCCCTCCGATCTACGCCCTGGGCGCCGAGGGCTACAAAGTGGTTGACAACCGCCTGGAGCGGGAGTTCGACCCGCGCTACACGACCATCTTCCCCAGGATGTACAGCGACTCGCCCAGCCACCAGCAGGGCTACATGATGTGGGCCGGAATGCGCGGCACGCCCGAGGCGCAGACCAGCGCGCCCCGCTTCTCCGACAACCTCTCGTACTTCTTCAAGTACCAGGTGGGCTACATGTACATGCGCTACTTCCTCTGGAACTTCGCCGGGCGGCAGAACGACATCCAGGGCAGCACGGGCGAGGTAACCCGGGGCAACTGGATCAGCGGCGTGCCCGCCATCGACCAGGCCCGCCTGGGCGACCAGGACCTCATGCCCGAGCCGCTGCGGAACAACCGGGCCAACAACAAGTACTTCTTCCTGCCGCTGGTGCTGGGCCTCCTGGGCATGGCCCTGAGCCTGACCCGCGGCCAGAAGGATTTCGTGGTGCTGCTGCTGTTCTTCTTCTTCACGGGCCTGGCCATCGTGCTCTACACCAACCAGCCGCCCTACCAGCCCCGCGAGCGCGACTACGCCTACGCCGGCTCGTTCTACGTCTTCGCCATCTGGATCGGGCTGGGCGTGCTGGCCCTCTACGAGGCCCTGCGCCTCTGGGCCGACGGCAGGCTCTCGGCCGTGGCGAGCACCGCGCTGGCCCTGGCCGCCGTGCCCACGCTCATGGCCTTCCAGAACTGGGACGACCACGACCGCTCGAACCGCTACACCGCCCGCGACTTCGCCCGAAACTACCTCGAGTCCTGCGCGCCCAACGCCATCATCTTCACCAACGGCGACAACGACACCTTCCCGCTCTGGTACGCCCAGGAGGTCGAGGGCATCCGCACCGACGTCCGCGTGGTCAACCTCAGCTACCTCAGCACCGACTGGTACATCGAGGGAATGACCCGCCAGGCCTACGAGTCGGAGCCTCTGCCCATCTCCCTGACCTACGACCAGTACGAGCAGGGACAGCGCGAAGTGGTTTACATCCAGGAGCAGATCGACGACTACCGCGGGCTGGGCGAGCTGCTCGAGTTCGTCAAGAGCGACGACCGCAGCACCAAGGTGCAACTGCAATCGGGCGACGAGTACGACTTCCTGCCCACGCGCAAGATCAAGCTGGCCATCGACAAGCAGGCCGTGCTGGCCAACGGCGCCGTGCCCCTGGCCGACACCGGACGCGTCGTTACAGAGATGCGCTGGGAGCTGGGCGCCAACTACTTGCGCAAGGCCGAGCTGGTCGTGCTCGACATGATCGCCACCAACAACTGGGAGCGCCCCATCTACTTCGCCATCACCGTGGGCCGCGAAAACTTCATGAACCTCGAGAAGTACTTCCAGCTCGAAGGCATGGCCTACCGCCTGGTGCCCGTCGAGAACACCAGCGCCGACGGGCAAGTCGGCGGGGTCAACCACGCGGCCATGTACGAGAACCTCATGCAGAAGTTCACCTGGGGAGGCCTCGACAACCCGAGCGTCTATCTCGACGAGAACAACAGCCGCATGGCCATGAACCTGCGCAACAACTTCTACCGCCTGGCCGACAAGTTCATCGCCCTGGGCCAGAACGACAAGGCCATCGAGGTGCTCGACAAGTGCGCCGCCATCATGCCCGACAGCCGCGTGGAGTACAACTACTACAACCTGCTCATGTCCGACAGCTACTTCCGCGCCGGGGCCGCCGCCAAGGGCGCCGACATGTCCAAGACCGTGGCCAAGAACTCCCTGGCCGAGCTTGACTTCTACCTGGCCTTGGACCAGGACAAGTACGCCACCGTGCAAGACGACGCCCAGCGGGCCATGCTCATGGTGCAGGAGTGCATCAACATGTGCCGCATCTACGAGCAGGAGGAAGCCCGCGAGTGGATCGAGGGCCAGTACATGGGCCTCGCGCAGAAGTACAACATGTGACCCCACAACCCGACCCGCCGAATGTTCCACGTCCCTGAGACCATCGTGCGGGCCTTCCCGGCCCGCGTCTGGCACCTGCCCCGCGCCGGGCAGGCCCTGCACCTGACCTTCGACGACGGCCCGCACCCGGAGGTAACGCCCCTGGTGCTCGACCTGCTCGACCAGCACCGCGCCAAGGCCACCTTCTTCCTGGTGGGCGAGAACGCCCAGCGCTGGCCCGAGCTGGTCAGCGCCCTGCGCGCGCGCGGCCATGCCGTGGGCAACCACACCCACAACCACCTCGACGGCTGGCGCACCCCCACCCACCTCTACTTGCAGAACATCGACCAGGCGCGGCTGCACGTGCCCGGCACGCTCTTCCGGCCTCCCTACGGCCGCGCCACGGCCCGCCAGGTGCGCGGGCTGCCCAAGGGCTTCCGCACCATCATGTGGGACGTGCTCAGCCGCGACTACGACCGCAGCCTCGCGCCCGAGCGATGCGCCGCGGGCGTCCTCCGGCACGCGCAGCCGGGCTCCATCGTCGTCTTCCACGATTCGCTCAAGGCGCGGACCAACCTGCTCGGCGCGCTGCCCCGCGTGCTCGACGGGCTGGCCGCCCGGGGCCTGTCCTTCGAGTCGCTCGAAGGCCTGGAGGCGCTTCCGCACGCCAGCCTGGCGCTGGCCTGAGCTCCGGCCCGGGCCGCGAAGGCGCGCCTGCTACCCAAGACAAGCAGGCCGCTGCCCAGCCGGAATGCCCTCGGATCCTTCCACCGCGATTCGCCGCGCGGCCCTGCCCCAACCCGCAACACATCAACCCCCAAAAAACAAGACAAGCCCATGACCAAGAAGGAGCAATTCGAGAAACTGGAGCGCATGAACGCCGAGGCGCTCGCGGGCGGAGGCCCCAAACGGATCGAGGCGCAGCACCAGAAAGGCAAACTGACGGCCCGCGAAAGGATACAGCTTCTGCTGGACGATGGCTCGTTCCAGGAGCTGGACCGCTTCGTAACGCACCGCAGCAAGAACTTCGGCCTCGACCAGCAGATCTTCCTGGGCGACGGCGTCGTAACGGGCTACGGGCGCGTGGCCGGGCGGCTGGTCTATGTTTTCGCGCAGGATTTCACGGTGTTCGGCGGCTCGCTCTCCGAGACCTACGCGGCCAAGATCGTCAAGGTCATGGAGCTGGCCCTCAAGAACGGGGCGCCGGTCATCGGCCTGAACGACTCGGGCGGCGCGCGCATCCAGGAGGGCGTGGGCAGCCTGGCCGGCTATGCCGACATCTTCTACCGCAACGTGCGCGCCTCGGGCGTGGTGCCGCAGATTTCGGCCATCTTGGGGCCTTGCGCCGGTGGAGCCGTCTATTCGCCCGCCATGACCGACTTCACCATCATGGTCGAAAAGAGCTCGTACATGTTCGTAACCGGGCCCAACGTGCTCAAGACCGTAACGCACGAGGACGTAACGGCCGAGGAGCTCGGCGGCGCGATGGCCCATGCCAGCAAGTCCGGCGTCTCGCACTTCACGGCCCGCAACGAGCTCGACTGCATCCACCAGGTCAAGCGCATGCTCTCGTACATGCCCCAGAACTGCGAGGAACTGCCCCCGGCCCTGCCCTACGCGCCAGCCGACGAGGTCCGGCCGCTGCTCAACGACATCGTGCCCGAGAACCGCAACCAGCCCTACGACATGAAGGAGGTCATCGCCCAGGTGGCCGACCCCGACAGCTTCATGGAGGTGCAGCGCGACTACGCCGAGAACATCGTCGTCGGCTTCGCCCGCGTGGCCGGGCGCAGCGTGGGCATCGTGGCCAACCAGCCCGCCTTCCTGGCCGGCGTGCTCGACATCAACGCCTCCAAGAAGGGCGGCCGCTTCGTCCGATTCTGCGACGCCTTCAACATCCCCCTGCTGGTCTTCGAGGACGTTCCCGGCTTCATGCCCGGCACCGACCAGGAGTGGAACGGCATCATCACCAACGGAGCCAAGCTGCTCTACGCCTTCTGCGAGGCCACCGTGCCCCGCATCACCGTCATCACCCGCAAGGCCTACGGCGGGGCCTACACCGTGATGAACTCCAAGCACACCGGCGCCGACCTGAGCTTCGCCTGGCCCAGCGCCGAGATCGCCGTCATGGGCTCCAAGGGCGCCGCCGAGGTCATTTTCCGCAAGGACATCGACCTGGCCGACGACCACGAGGCCAAGCTGCTCGAAAAGGAAAGGGAATACGACGAGATGTTCGCCAACCCCTACGGCGCGGCCGCCCGGGGCTTCGTGGACGAGGTCATCGAGCCGGCCCTGACCCGCCAGCGCGTCATCCGCGGTTTCGAAATGTTGGAAAACAAGGTGGATTCCATGCCGCGCAAACGCCACGGCAACATTCCGCTTTGATAGGGGAGGCCCGCGCGTGGCTCTGGAACCTGTCCGCGCGGGCCACCATTCCCCAACCGACGCCCCCCATCCCCCAACCCCTACGCCATGATCGACCTGCTCAAAGACACCCGCCCCAGGGCCATCCTCTTCATCGTGATGCTGGGCGCGGCCCTCTGGTTTCCGCACCACGGGCAGCACTGGCCCGGCGTGGCGGGCGACTTCCCCTTCGACCGGCAGCCCATGCCCCTGTACCGGCTCTTCCGGCTCATCGCGCCCACCGTCTGGCTCAACATCGCCCTGGGCTTCATCCTGGTCATGGCGCAGGCCTTCCTGGTCACTTACCTCAACCTCAGCTACCGGCTCTCGCAGGCGCAGACCTTCATGCCTGCCTACTTCTTCCTGATGTTCAGCACCTTGTACGTGCCCTTGCAGCGCGTGCATCCCGTCTTGTTCGCCAACTTCTTCCTGATCCTGGCCCTCAACGAGCTGTTCGACACCGTGAAAAAGGAGAAGGCCATCGAGAACGCCTTCAATGCCGGAGTTTACGTGTCCGTGGCCAGCCTTTTCCACTTCCCCAGCCTCTTCCTGGCGGGCTTCACCTTCCTGGGCCTGCTGGTCATGCGGCCCTTCGTCTGGCGCGAGTGGGGCGTGATGCTCCTGGGCGTGGCCATGCCCTACGCCGTTACCGCCGGCATCCTCTTCCTGCTCGACCTGCCCCTGGCCGAGCAGTTCGCCTTCGGGCCCATGGGCGTGGGCAAGCTGCAAGACAACTGGCCCCTGCTCGGCTTCATGGCCTTCTGGGTGCTGCTGGGCTGGCTCTCGGGCGTGCTGATCCTCAACCGCATCTCCATGAAGCTCGAGACCCGCAAGTTCTTCGTCATGGTCCTGGCCCTGCTCCTCTTCTCGGTGGGCATCTTCGTGCTCTGGCCGCCCGCCTTCCTCGAACTGCTGCCCTACACGGCCTTCTCGCTGTCCATCCTCTTCGCCCGCGTGGCCCACTTCTGGGAACAGACGCCCCTGCTCAAGGCCCTGCTCGGCATCCTCATCCTCGGCGTGGCCTACCTCCAGTTCGTCGGCTGAAACGAGCGGACGACGCGTGCGAAAAACACACTGCACATGGAAACCGCGCCTCCCCTGCTGAGCATCATCACGGCCACCTACAACAGCGCCGCGACCCTGGCCGACACCCTGCGCTCGGTGCGCGGGCAGAGCCTGGCCAGCGTCGAGCACATCGTCGTGGACGGCTGCTCCACCGACGGCTCGGCCGAGCTGGCCCGCGGCTTCGGCGTGGACCGCCTGCTGGTCGAGCCCGACCGCGGCCTCTACGACGCCTTCAACAAGGGAATCGCCCTGGCCCGCGGGCGCTACGTGGGCATCCTCAACTCCGACGACTTCTACGCGCATCCGCGGGTGCTCGAGCGCGTGGTCGAGGCCCTGGAGGCCAGCGGCGCCGACTGCCTCTACGGCGACCTGCTCTACGTGGACGCCCAGGACACCGCCAAGGTCTTGCGCTACTGGAAGTCAGGCCCTTACGACAGCCGCCGGTTTCGCCGCGGCTGGATGCCCCCGCACCCGACCTTCTTCTGCCGCCGCGAGCTCTACGAGCGCTGGGGCGGGTTCCGCCTCGACCTGCGCACGGCCAACGACTACGAGCTGATGCTGCGCTTCCTGCACAAGCACATGGCCACGGCCACCTACCTGCCCCAGGTGCTCGTGCGCATGCGCGTGGGCGGCCAGAGCAACGCCAACTGGCGCGCCCGCCTGAACGCCAACCGCGAAGACCGCGCCGCCTGGCGCCTCAACGGCCTGCCCGTGCCCCACCTGGCCCTCTTCTGGAAACCCCTGCGCAAGCTCGGCCAGTTCCGCATCCCCAAGCTGCTCGACCAGATGCTGGAGCAGGAACGCGGGCCGGGAGGATGAGCCCGCCGCAACACGCTTCCGCAAGGCAACGGCCACGCCCAAAGCACGAGCCGCGCGCCGCCTGGGCAGCCAACCGACGAGCAAACGAAATCGCAAGAAATAGTCTTCCAATCGGTTGCGATGCCCGCCAAAACAAAGGCCGAAAATGTTTGGTGGTCTGCACGACAGGAAATAGATTTGATGCGCCATTCTCAACACCAAAGCGCAGGGGCAGAACCACGCCATGCCGCCAAGCCCGAAGAAGCTCACCTTCCGCCCGGCACTTGGCTCCTCCGCCGAAAGGCCTTCGGTGCTGCCCATTGGGTTTCCGCAGCTTGATGCTGGAATGAAAGCAAGACTTATCAGAATCGCTTTCCATAAAAAACAGCAAAAAATCGTCTCACATGAAACCGAAAAAACAAATCGTCGTCGTAGGCGGCGGCTTCGCGGGAATATCAATTGTAAAAAAAATTGACACCTCCCTTTTTGATGTCCTGCTGATCGATCGGTTGAACCACCACCAGTTCCAGCCTCTTTTCTACCAAGTCGCTACCTCGCAAATCGAACCTTCCAGCATTTCGTTCCCCTTGCGGTACGTCTTTCGCCGAAACAAATCGATTTGGATACGCTTGGCCAAAGTCGAAAAGGTGGACATTGAGAACAACACGATAAATACAAGCATTGGTGATTTCAAATACGACTACTTGGTGCTCGCGATGGGCTGCAAGACCAACTTTTTCGGGAACGAAGAAATCAGCAAGCACGCTTTGACCCTGAAAACGACCTACGACGCGATCACGATAAGGAACCACATCCTGCAAACTTTTGAAGACATCATCAACTCGGGCGACCGCGACAAGCAAGTTCTTCAAAACATTGTGATTGTTGGCGCGGGCCCCACCGGAGTAGAGCTGGCAGGCTCCTTCGCGGAAATCAAAAGCTCCATCTTGCCCAAAGACTACCACCGGATTGATTTTTCAAAACTCAAGATCATCCTGATCGAAGGCAGCAAGAACATCCTCAACAACATGAGCGCGAAAACCCATGCCGATTCGAGGAGGTACCTGGAAAAACTTGGCGTTGACATCATGACTGAGACCAACGTTAAAACATACAACGGCGAAATCCTGACCACGAACACCGGGCTGGAAATCAAGACAAAAACCGTGATTTGGGCCGCAGGGGTCATCGCGAACACCGTCAACGGAATTCCCCAGGAGAGCCTGAAGAGAGGCAACCGCCTCAAAGTCAACCGAATCAACAAGTTGGAAGGGGTCGAGAACATTTTTGTAATCGGAGACATGGCCTACATGGAAACCCCGAAATACCCGATGGGCCACCCCCAGGTCGCGAACGTGGCCATCAACCAAGGAAAACTGCTGGCCGAAAACCTCAAAAACATCGAAAAAGGAAAACCCACCGCCGAATACGAATATACCGACCTTGGCGCCTTGGCCACCATCGGGAGGAACAAGGCCGTCGTGGACTTTCGATTTCTCCACCTCAGGGGTTATTTCGCCTGGCTCATATGGATGTTCCTGCACCTGATGCTCATCCTGAACGTTCGGAACAAGCTGATCATCTTCATCAACTGGTCGTGGGCCTACATCACAAAAAACACGGCACTTCGGATCATTTTGAAGGACAACAAATAGCTGAAAACAACAGCATCGCGTCCGGGTTCATCAAAAATGCCGCTGGGTCATTCGGACATCCGGCAAAATGGTCCATGTCGTCGCGCAAGGTGCGAAGCCAGGGGCAATGACACCATGACACGGCTCATGCCAAGTTGCTTTCAAAGGTGAAGTGTCCAAAGCACCAGCATTCGACAAAGTCCGGCTGTTCCGCAATCCCGAAGGGATTGAATGGGGGTAGCAACCCCGACGGGGGGCAATGCGAAAACCAAGACTCTTCCAGGCCAAGACTCGATGTTTGGCAACAATCACATAGATTGCTAAGACTCAAAACGCGGCATTGTCTTTGCGGGAATGGGAAATCCAAGCCAAAATCACCGTTGCCTTTTTTACGAAACTATCCTCGAAAAGACAAGAAACACTTCATCAGCAAGGTAAATGAACAGCGAAATCATCCTCTACCAAAACCAGGAAGGCAACATCAAAATCGATGTCCGCCTGGAAGAAGAAACCGTCTGGCTCACACAGGCACAAATGGGACTGCTATTTGGCAAAGACAAGCGGACCATTTCGGAACATATCGGCAACATCTTCAGAGAAGGCGAGCTGGACGAGGGCTCAGTTGTCCGGAATTTCCGGACAACTGCCGCCGACGGTAAGAATTATGACACCAACCACTACAACCTGGACGTTATCATCTCCGTGGGCTACCGGGTAAAATCGCCGCAGGGCACGCAATTCCGGATCTGGGCCACCCAAAGGCTGAAAGAATACCTCATCAAGGGCTTCACGCTGAACGACGACCGGTTCAAAAGTGGCAACACGATGAACTATTTCGACGAGCTGCAGGATCGCATCCGGGAAATCCGCCTTTCGGAGCGCTTCTTTTACCAGAAAATCAAGGACATCTACACCACCAGCATCGACTACGACCCGAAAGATGAAAAGACGACAGCCTTTTTCAAAGTGGTGCAAAACAAGCTGTTGTGGGCCATCAGCCAGCAGACGGCAGCCGAGCTGGTCTATCGCAGGGCGGACGCGTCGCTTCCCTTGATGGGAATGCGATCGTATGACAAGAAAGGAACGGCATCCATCAAAAAAGCGGAGGTCAGCGTGGCCAAAAACTACTTGAATGAAGATGAGATGAAACTTCTTGGCCTGTTGGTGGAGCAATACCTCGCCTTTGCGGAGACAATGGCACAACAACGCACCCCCATGTTCATGAAAGACTGGATCGATCGGCTGGATGCCCTACTGCAACTTAACGGCAGGGAACTGCTGACCCATGCCGGAAAGATCAGCCACGAGCTGGCCTTGCAGAAATCGGGCGAGGAGCTTGAGAAATACAGGGCCAAACAACGCGAAATCCAAAAAGTCCAAAGCCTGGAGGAACTGGAAAACGATTTGAAAACACTCATCCAGCCAAAGAAGCCACCCTTCAGGCCATAAGGCACCTGCCCTATCGAAATTCAGCAAAAACTATGGCTAACTTTCAATGGCCTCCAGGATGGTCGCCTTGTACTGGATGTCCAGAAGAGGAATCACCGAATCTTGGTGCACGGCCATGATCTTGGCGATGCCGGCCTCCACCGCCAGGTTAAAAGCCAACTGGCCCTTGGGCAGGATTTTTCGATGCGTCGCCAGGCCTTTTTCGTATATTTCCTTCTTCCAATGGACGTAGTACCATTCCATAGAAGGCTGGTGGAAAACCCGCAGGTTCTGCTTGTCGAAGATGAACTTCTTGACCTTTTCCCTTTCGATAATGGGTATGGTTTCACTGAAAATAGACCGAAAATCGTCCATCGGAACGTATTCTCGGGTCAGCTCCATGATAAGAGTGCCCTTTTGGGGCAACAAAAAGACCTTGCCAAAATCTTTTTCGATGGGCATCGTGTATTCATAAGAAAGCGTCGGCAAGACCACTTGGGCTGTCGCTTCAATGTTCATGGCGCTGAATTTTAGGTGGTTCACAAACGAATGCCGAGCAGCAACACATCATCAATCTGGCCATTCTGCCCTTTCCATTGGTCGTAGGTGAAGTTGATGTGTTCATCTTGCTGGTCGATGCTTGAATTTGATACTTCCAGCAACAAAGATAGCAATCTTTTCGTGGAGAATTTGGCGTTCTTTTGACCGCCAAACTGGTCGGCGAAACCATCGGAAAACATGTAAATCATATCCCCATTTTGTATGTGAACTTCGGTGTCGTTGACGATTTCGTCCCGGCGGTCGTTGTTGCCAAGGACATATTTGGCGCCCTTGTGTTGGGTCATCTGGTGGTCGCGGATGTGGATCAAGGGCCGCTTGGCTCCCGAAAAAAGCATCCTTCCATTTGTCTTGTTGTAGCGAATCATCGCGATTTCGGCGCTATCGCGCACCACTTCGCTGTACTGCGAAAGATACTTGTGGATCAGCGCGTCCAGTTCTTCCAAAATGCCAGAAGGCGTTTGCTTGTTTTGCGAGCTGGCTATCTGGTTGAGCATGCTGATGACGAATATCGACAGCATGGCCCCCGGGACGCCGTGCCCCGTGCAATCGCCCACGGCGAGGTAGGTTTCCAGGCCATTCTCGAAGGCCCAAACAAAGTCGCCGCTGACAGTGTCCTTGGGCCGCTGAACCAGGAACGAATGCTCGAACAGCTTTCGCAAAAAGCTGACTTTCACCACAAAAGCATCTTGGATGTACTTGGCGTAGTCAATGCTGTCCGTCAGAGACTTGTTGATGCTCCGGAACTTTTGCTCCGAAAGCCGCAGCTCATCTTGGAGTTGCTTCATATAGACCGCGGTCATTTCGTACATGCTCCGTTGCGAAGCGCTTTGTTCCTGCAAATCGCGCAACTGCTTTTCCAGTTTTTTGATTTGTTGATCTTTGTCGTCTTCCATCGTACCGGATTGAAGATGATAGTGCGAAATCGGGTTCAGTTTTGACATGTTGAAGCGTTGTGATGGTTGGGAAAAACTTCGGAGGTTTCGCGCTGTGGTTCACGTTCGGCTCGTCGCCTGGTGCGGAAGCAAAGCATAAGGCAAAAAATCCCCATTTTTGACAAAAATGACGATTCAAATAGCAATGAAATGCCTAGCAGGAAGGCTGTTTGGTCTGTTCTGGGGTCAAGTTTATCCATCAAATCGCGCTTTTGGCAAAGGTCGCAAAGTACGAATAGAACGCGAAAAAAGCAAACGAAAGTTAAAAAATCACAGCGAGCTCCTTGGGGCAATTGCGTTTCTGAGGTGTTGCAGCAACCCAAGAAAAGGACTTGCCCACCCTCAAAGCCCGTCGAAAGGCGGCTCGCGAAGCACGGTCTCGAGCACGAGGGTGCGCGGGGTCAACTCGCTGGGATGGTGCAGCCTGCGGAGCAGCAGCAAGGCCGCCTCCTGCCCGACAAGCTGGCCCGAGTGGTGGATGTAGCTGACCGGACGGCCAAAAAGAGCGGGCAGCTCGCCGTCGCTGAAGCAGAGCAGGCCGATGGACTGGCTCTGTTCGGGGGGCAACTGGGCCAGCGCCAAGACCACCCCCGACATGGCCTCGTCGCTGATGGCGAAAAAGGCATCCGGCTTGTCCTGGCCCAGCATGGCACGGCCGCAGAGCAGGGCGGCCTCGGAGCGGGAGCTGGCGTGCAGCACCTGGCTCGGCCCAAGGCCAAGGCCCGATTCGTGCAAGGCAGCCCGGAAACCTTCGACCCGGCTGCGCGAGATGGACAGGCTTGGATGGCCCGCCACCATGACCAGACGCCGAAATCCCTTGGAAATCAGGTGCAAAGTGCCTTGATAAGCCGCTTTTTCGCCGTCGATGACCACGCGGTTCAGCCCTGGCTGGCTGGGCACCCGGTCGAAATACACCACGGGCACTCCCGCTTCCTCAAGCTCGGCGAAATGATGGATTTCCAAGGTGTTTTCCGCGATGGAGGCCAGCACGCCGTCCACGCGGTTGTTCAGCAGCAGGCGGGCGTTGGCGGCCTCGCGCTCGGTGGACTCTCCGCTTTGCGTTATCATGACATTGTACCCGTTGGCATGGGCTACGGCCTCGATGCTGCGGAGCACCGAGGGGAAAAAGTAGAACGAGATAAAAGGCATGATGACGCCCAGCGTCTTGCTGCGCTGCTCGCGGAAGTGCGCGGCCATGGCATTGGGAGTGTAGTGCAGCGCCGCGGCGGCCTGCTTGACGCGCTCGCGGGTGGCCTCGCTGATGTCGGGGTGGTTGTTGAGCGCGCGAGAGACCGTGGTGTGCGAGACCCCAAGCAACTGGGCGAGATCTTTCAGGCGCAAGGCTTTCTTTTTCATTTCTTGGGAAGATTGGGATAGGGACATTCATCCCAAAAATAGCATTTTATTTGGACTCCGAAAATGGGTTCCGCACAAGTTTCGGAGAGCCCTGAACGAAATCGGAGGTCGAAAAAGGGGCTTTAGAAAACGTTTGCAATGCAAGTTATCAACAATTTGATACAACTTATCAACCGTTCACGTGTGCGTTCACGTGTGCGGAAAACCAGGGGCCGCAAGGCTATTGCAGAGCACTCGCGCTTGTTTTAGCTTTGACAAAAACCTAAGCGTTCAACCTAAAAAAACTAGCAACATGAGAAAGTTTCACTTGGCAATCTGGCTGTTCTTCCTGACGCCGTTGCACCTTCTGGCCCAGCAGGGCAGCATCACCGGGTTCGTAACCGACGCCATGAGCGGCGAGGCCCTGCCCTGGGCGACCGTCGCTATCGAGGGCACGGGCAAAGGCTCGGTTACCGACCTTGAAGGGCAGTTCGAGATAACCGGACTGCAAGCCGGCGAGTACAAACTGGTGGTGGCCTTTGTCGGATTCGCCAGCCAGAGCAGCACCGTAACCCTGGCGGCCGGCGAGAACGCCCGCCTCGACTTCCAATTGGCAGGCGATGGCCTGAGCCTTGAGGATGTGATAGTTACGGGTGTCGTCAACGCGCGCTCGGCCCTCGAGTCGAGTGTGGCCATGAGCACGATCAAACCGGGATTCATCGAGGAATTTGGCGCTGTTACGACCGCCGAGCTGTTCAAGGCGATTCCGGGTATCCGCTCGGAGGCTTCGGGCGGCGAAGGCAACGCGAACATCGCCGTGCGGGGCGTGCCCGTGGCCTCGGGCGGAGCAAAATTCTTGCAAATTCATGAAGACGGCTTGCCCGTGTTACAGTTTGGTGATATTTCTTTCGGCAACGCGGACATCTTCATGCGTGCCGACCGTACCCTGGCGCGCATCGAGGCCATCAAGGGGGGCAGCGCCTCGACTTTCGCCAGCAACTCGCCCGCGGGCATCATCAACCTGATCAGCAAGACGGGGGCCGTGCAAGGCGGCAGCGTGGCCACGAGCCTGGGCCTCGACTACAACACCTTCCGCACCGACTTCGAGTATGGATCGCCCATCGGCGAAGGCACGAGCTTCCACATCGGCGGCTTCTTCCGGCAAGGCGAAGGCCCCCGCGAAATCGGCTACATGGGCAACTATGGCGGCCAAATCAAGGCCAACCTGACCAAGAACTTCGACAACGGCTACGCCCGCGTTTACTTCAAGTACCTGAACGACAGGGCCGTGAGCTACCTGCCGATGCCTGTCCGAGTCTCGGGCACGGGCGCCGACCCCACCTTCGAGTCCGTCGAGGGCTTCGACCTGACCCGGCACTCGCTGCAAAGCACTGACTTCCTGAACGTTTTCACCCTCGATGGCGATGGGAACCGCCGCTCGGCCAACATCGCCGACGGCATGAACCCGCGCTCGACGGCCATTGGCAGCGAGCTTTCGTTCGACCTTGGCGACGGTTGGCAAATGAAAAACCGCTCGCGCATGGCCTTCACCAGCGGCAGCTTCAACGCGCCGTTCCCCGCGCAGGTGGCCGCCGCCGATGGCATCGCCGAGAGCATCGCCGGAGCCGGCTACAGCCTGAGCTATGCCAACGGAACCGATGCCGGAGTACCCCTCACAACACAGCAAATCCAAAATCTGAATGGCAACGGCCTGCTGATGCGAATCCATACCTTCGATGTTGAAATGTCAAATTTGAACAACTTCACCAACGACTTTTACCTGACCAAAAACTTTGGCAAAATCGACCTCACGGCCGGCTACTACAAGGCATACCAGCGCATCGCCATGACCTGGATGTGGCAGAGCTACCTGACGGACGTGGGCGGCGAAGGCGGGCCTCGCCTGATGGACGTGGCCACCGCCGACGGAACGTCCCTGTCCGACAACGGATTGCTTGCCTACGGTGTCCCATTTTGGGGAAACTGCTGCACCCGCGACTACGACGTGGCATACAGCATCGACGCCGCCTACGCCAACCTGGGCGCCCAAATCACCGAGCAAATCAACCTCGACGCCAGTTGGCGCTGGGATTTTGGCAGCGCTTCGGGCTTCTACCTGGGCAACTTCCAGGCCCCGATGGATGTCAACGGCGACGGCGCGCTCGATACGCTCGAACAGCAGGTAACTGTCCTGGACAACGGCAACCCAAACATCGTGAACTATGAGTTCGACTACCACTCTTTCTCGGTTGGCATGAACTACAAACTGTCTGACAACCAGGCTGTTTATGCCCGATACAGCCAAGGTGGACGCGCCAATGCCGACCGCCTGCTCTACTCGCCCTTCCTGACGGCCGAGGGCCGCACCATCGACGGGCTTGACGCCGACCGCATCAGCCAGGCAGAACTGGGTTACAAGCACCGCGCCGGACGCTGGAGCCTCATTACCACGGCCTTCTTCACGCAAATCAGCGAGCAGAACGAGGAGTTTGGCCGCATCCTGAACAAGGATTTCGTAACCTACGGCCTCGAAGCAGAACTCTCGGCCAACTTTGGCAATTTTGACTTGTTGGCCGGAGCGACATTCACCCAAGCTACCATCCAAAAGAGCATCAATCCGGCCGAGGAAGGAAACGTTCCACGCCGTGTGCCCGCCTTGCTGTACAACATATCGCCTTCGTATCGCTTTTTGGGCAACAAGGCCGCAGTTGGTTTCAGCCTGATCGGTACCTCCAAGGTCTATGCACAGGATGACAACGTGGTGGCCATTCCGGGCTACCTCTACGCCAACGCATTCGCTTCATACGACCTCACCCGCGGACTGACCCTCCGCCTGAACTCGAACAACTTGACCAACACCCTGGGATTCACCGAAATGGAAGGTGATGCCTTCGTGGAAGGCCAAGACAACTTCATGCGCGCCCGTCCGATCACCGGCAGGGCAACCCTTCTCTCTGTCGTTTACGCTTTCTGATTTGCTTTGTTCGGACGCTCCGCCCTGACCCGTGAGGGTGGGGCGTCCATTTTTTTTTAATTTTTACCCCAATCGAATGAAGATGAAAAACCAGATTCAAATCATCACATATGCCGACCGTCTGGGCCAAGGCGACTTGGCGACCCTGGGCGAGCTTTTGGACGGCCCACTGCAAGGAATCGCTGGCGGCCTCCACTTATTGCCTTTTTTCTATCCGATAGATGGATCGGATGCCGGATTCGACCCCATCGACCACCGGCAGGTCGATCCGCGGTTGGGCGGTTGGGAGCAGGTTCGCACCTTGGGCGAGCGCTTCGACCTGATGGCCGACCTGATCGTCAACCACGTTTCCGGACAGTCCGAGGCCTTCCAATCATTCTTGCAAAAGGGCAGTCAATCGCCTGATGCTGAACTGTTTTTGACCTTCGACAAGGTCTTTCCGCAAGGCGCGACCGAGGCGGACCTGCTCCGCATCTACCGCCCGCGGCCAGGCTTTCCGTTCACGCGCTTCAAGCTGGCCGATGGCAGCGAGCGGCTGCTCTGGACGACCTTCACCTCCAACCAGATCGACATTGACGTGCTCGGAGAGCAGGGGCAGCGCTACCTCGACTCCATCCTGGAGCGCTTCCACAAGGCCAATGTGAAGCTGATCCGACTCGATGCCGCTGGCTACGCCATCAAGCGGGTAGGCAGTTCGTGCTTCATGATCAAGGAAACCTTTGACTTTATCCAAAACATCACAAAAAAGGCAAATGCGCTGGGCATGAAGGTGCTGGTTGAAATCCACGCCCACCACCTGCCCCAGGTGGCCATTGCCAAGCGAGTGGATTATGTTTACGATTTCGCGCTACCCGTTCTCGTTTTAGATGTTTTGTTCAACCGTGATGCGTCGAATCTCAAAAAATGGCTGCGAATCGCCCCACGGAACTGCGTTACAGTGCTCGACACCCACGACGGAATCGGCATCGTGGACGTGGCCGCCGAAGGCGCGCGCCCAGGGCTGATCGAAGGCGAGCGGCTGAGCCAGATCGTCGAGCAGATACACCTGAACAGCGAAGGACAAAGCCGCAAGGCCACGGGCGCCGCCGCATCCAACCTCGACCTCTACCAGGTGAATTGCACCTACTTCGATGCGCTAGGCGGCAACCAAAAATCTTATTTGCTGGCCCGTGCCATTCAGTTTTTTTGTCCGGGTATCCCCCAGGTGTATTACGTCGGCCTACTGGCCGGGCGCAACGACATGGAGCTGCTGGCCCGCACCAACGTGGGCCGCGACATCAACCGCGCCTACTTTTCGGTCGAAGAAGTCCAACAAAGCGCACAGGAAAATCTCGTCAGCAAGCTGTTCGACCTGATGCGCATGCGCAACCAGTGCCCAGCCTTCGACGGCGATTTTGAAATGTTGGATACCGAAGACTCCAAGCTGTCCGTCCGCTGGACAAAACAAGAGCACTTCGCCCTTCTGGAAGCCCATCTGGAAACGGGCGACTTCCGAGTAGCCTGGGGCAAAAGCGGAAATAGCCAAGTCTTTATACCTTGAAGACCCAAAAAAAAACATCTCTCACCGATGAACGAACTTACTTATTCCGAACGCGATAAGCGGCTCATTCGCTGGCTTACCTTCGTCATGTTTTTGACCTTCGCCATGACCACCGACGCCGTGGGGGTCATCATCCCCGAGGTGATGAAACAGTTCGACTTGGGCATGGCTGCGGCGGGCATGTTGCACTACGGGCCGATGGTGGCCATTGCCTTGGCGGGCATCTTCTTGGGCTTCCTTGCGGATCGGTTCGGGCGGAAAACCACGGTTTTGCTGGGCTTGGGCTTGTACGCGCTGAGCTCGTTCTTGTTCATCGTGGGGGAAAACTTCGGCTTTTTCTTGTCTTTGCTGCTGGTTTCGGGTCTGGCCATTGGTGTGTTCAAAACCGGGGCGCTTTCGCTCATCGGCGACATTTCAAAATCGAACCAAGAGCATACCGCCAACATGAACTATGTGGAAGGATTTTTTGGTGTCGGGGCCATCATCGGGCCACTTGTCGTAACCCTCTTGCTCGAAAATGGTGTCGCTTGGAAATGGTTGTATGTCATGGCTTCCATCTTGTGTGTTTTGTTGATTGTCATGGCATTGTTTGCCAAGTATCCGCCTCGCTTGGCGGAATCAGGGAAAGAGAAAGTATCGCTTCGGGCAACTTTCGCGATGTTGAAAGACCCTTACGCGCTGGGCTTCTCGCTGGGCGCCTTTCTGTACGTGGCCACCGAAGCGGCGATATACGTCTGGATGCCCAGCTTGGTGCAAGGACACCAGGGCGCCCTGGCCGGAGTCGCAGCCTACTCGCTGTCCATTTTTTTCATGTTTAGGGCAGGCGGGCGATTTCTGGGCGCATGGGTGATGGCGCGGTTCAACTGGGCGGCGGTGCTGGCGCTGTTCAGCTTGGTCATTTTGCTTTGCTTCGTGGCCAGCATGTTTTGGGGCGGGTCGGTTACGGTGCTGCTGCTGCCGCTCACCGGCATCTTCATGTCGGTGATCTATCCTACGCTCAACTCAAAGGGAATCAGTTGTTTCCCCAAGCACCAACACGGCTCGGTGGCAGGCGTCATTCTGTTTTTCACGGCCGCCGGTGCTGCGCTGGGGCCTTTGGCGATGGGGGCTTTGAGCGATGCCTTTGGCTCGGATGCGCGCTATGGCTTCCTGCTGGCGACGGTTTTTTCCGCGCTACTTTTTGTTGGCCTGCTGTTCAACTGGATCCACCGACCCACCGAACAACGCTTGAGCGAGGTGGAAAGCAGCCAGTACCAACAGGGTGAATAAACTTGAAAATTGCATGAATGAAAGATTTCTATCTTGGAAGAAATCCAGAAAGCGAAAAGCTAAAAACAACATACAAAAATCAGAAGGCTGATGGATCAAACTTCTCGGATGGAAAAACTTCTCGTATCTTCAACAAAAAATGACAAAGCGATGGACAAGCACAACTTTCTGGTGATAGGCATGGGCGAAGTCTTGTGGGACCTTCTGCCGCAAGGGAAGAAGTTGGGAGGGGCGCCGGCCAATCAAGTCTTCCACGCTGCCCAGTTGGGCGCCAAATCCCTTTTGATCAGCGCGATAGGCCAGGACGAACTGGCCGAGGAGCTTGTCGCCGAACTGGACGAAAAAGGCGTCGCCCACGCGTTGGCGCGGGTGGACAAGCCCACGGGCACGGTGGCCGTCCGCTTGCGCGAGGGCATTCCGGATTACGAGATACGGGAAGATGTGGCCTGGGACCACTTGCGCCTGACAGTCGAAGCCCGCATGGCCCTCGCCAGTGCGTCGGCATTCTGTTTTGGTAGCCTTGCCCAGCGCTCGGAGACCTCTCGAAAGGCCATTGCCGAAGCGCTGGGCCTGTTGCCCGCCGAAGCACTGCGTTTTTGCGACTTGAACCTGCGCCAAAACTTCCACGACCGAGAAGCCCTGCTGTTCTGTCTGACGCAGGCGAACATTCTGAAAATCAACGAGGAAGAGCTGAGCCATCTTGCGCAAGAACTGGGCTTGGAAGGCACGCTCGAACAGAAGCTGCTCACGCTTTCAGAGCGTTTCGAGCTGAAAGGATTGGCCCTTACGCGGGGCGGGGCCGGCAGCCTGCTCCTGCGGGGTGGGCAAATCTCGGAAATGCCTGCTCGGTCGGTGCGTGTGGCCGATACCATCGGGGCAGGCGATTCGTTCTCGGCCGCTCTGGTGGTGGGCTGGCTGTCCGGCCTTCCGCTGGACGAGTTGCACGAACGGGCTTCTGCGCTGTCGGCCTTTGTCTGCACGCAACAAGGGGCCATGCCGGAACATCCACGACCCTGATCAACAAGTCCGCAACGAAAGCAGCGGACTTGGGTTTTCAGCCCTAATACCAAGTTGCTTTCAGACATCCTGGATTCGAACGATTAACGGTTTTGTCCGCATTGAACCTCTACGGGGGTTCTGGTTTGTTGCACCCCGGATTTCATCCGGGTCAATCCTATTCAATCCCTAAAGGATTGGCTGAATAGCCCAATTTTGGCGGATACAGAGGACGCAAGTCTTTTACCACTGAATGCAACTTGGTGCCAGAAGTTCAAGGCGGAAGCACAAGCGGCTTGAGCTGTTCGACGAAACCTTGGGCGCGCAGGTGGTTTTCGCGCTGGGCCAGGAAGGTGGCCCGGCGGATGCCGCCCATGTAGAACTTCTGGAGCAGGCCCGCGCCGACAAGGTAGCCCGTGGCGGGAAAGCCCGTCAGGCCCTGCCAGAGGCCGAAGCCCAGCGCCGCGAAGTTGAGGCCCAGGTTGAGCATCCCCTCGCCCCACTCGCCCGCATAGGCGTGCCCGAAGCCGGGCAGGAAGGTGGCCAGCTTGCGGGCCTTCTCGGGGTCGAGGGCCTTGGGGGCCCGGGCGAAGAGCGAATCGAGCGCCGGGGCGTTCTCGGGGTGGGCCGCGCGGGCGTGGGCGTGGGCCTCGTCCCAGCGCTGGAGCTGGGCCAGGGCCAGGCTCGCCAGTTCGAGGTCGGGCACCTGCAAGACGCTGTCGCCCAGGTGCATGGACATTCGCTCCTGCAAGGCCAGGCAGAGCGCGAACTCGCCCGAGAGGTAGGAGAGCGCGGCCTGCCGGCGCAGGAGGTCGCGGGCCAGCGGTTCGGGGCAGAAGGGCCAGGGCGCGGCTTCGAGCAGCTCCTGGGCGTGCGCCCACTGCCCCAGCCCGGCGGCGGCCTCCGAGGCGGCGAGCAAGGCCCTGGCCTGGTCCTCGGGGGCGTCGGCCTGGTGCCAATGGCGCAGGTGGTCGAGCTTCGCGGCGAGCAGCGAGTCGGCTGGCTGTGCCGTGGCCTCAAGGGAAGAACAGGCGAAGAGCATGGTGCAGCTCGCCCAAAGTAGCGTCGTCTTGTTCATGCCAGAAATCTTCGTGTCGGGCGTCGGGCAGGTGGAAGCTGCCCAGCACGTTGCCCAGGTGGAAAACGGCGAAGGCGCCGCCGAAGCCCAGGGTCTTCCAGTTCCAGGGGCCGGCTTTGCGGTGGTTTTCGAGCGCCATCAGGCCCAGGGCCGAGACGGTCAGCGCGGCGGAAAGGCCCTCGCCGAGGCGGCCCGCGTAGATCTTGCCCAGGCCAGGGACCAGCGCGGACAGCCCGGCGGCCAGCATGGGCGAGCGCGGCCGGAAGTCGGCGGCGGCCTGGGCGAGCAGGAGCAGCTCGCGCTCGGGGCGGGCCAGGGCATGGTGCCGCAGCCCGAAGCGCTCGGCCTGCCGGGCGAAGCCGTCCGGGTCGCGGGCGAGCAGGGCGTGGCCGGCGCGCAAGACGGCCAGCAGCTCCGCCGCGAGGCTGTCTGGGGTAGGGCAGGCGCTCAGCGCGCTGTCGGCCAGGTCGATGCGGCCGTCCATGAGCAGGGCGAAGGCGCCGTAGGCCCGCGCTTCGAAGGCGAAGGGGGCCGTGGGGCCGACGCGGCTCCAGTCGTCCCAGGCGGCGGCGAAATCGGCCTCGCGGAAGTGGATTTGGGCGCGCAAGTGCCGAAGGCTGTCGGCCAGCCGGGGCTCCAGCGCGTCGGCTGGCAGGGCGGCCAGCGCTTGCAGGGCCTCTTCGCGCCAGTCGTTGGCGGCCAGGCGCAGGGCGAAGTCCATCTCGGCGCGGGCCTGCTGGTCGAGGGCCGATTGCGCCCGGAGCGCGGTGGGCCAGAGGCAGGCCAGCAGCAGGGGCAGGAGCCAGCGCTTGACCATGTTCACCAGCGGATTTTGTCGCCGGGGGCGATGCCGTGCTGGTCGGCGAATCCGGCGACGGTTTCGAGCACGAATTGGGCCTTTCCCTCCGAGCGGTAGTGCAGCTCGGTGTTCTCGGGTACGGCGGCCTTGTGGATGTTCAGGATGCTGCTGTCGGCGGCGATGAAGTAGAGGTCGAGCGAGACCAGGGTGTTCTTCATCCAGAACGAGCGCGGTTCTTCTTGTGGGAAGACGAAGAGCATGGCCTGGTCGGGGCGGACGTCGCGGCGCCACATCATACCCTGGGCCTGCTCCTGCTCCTCGAGGGCGAACTCGAGCCGGACGGCGGCCAGGGTGTCGGGCCTGCCTCCGCGGAGGAAAACCAGCCGCCCCTGCTCCTCAAATTCGGTGTTGAACTTGGGCCGCACCTGGTCGGCGGCGATGTTGGCGATTCCGGGCACGGGCCGCTCGCGGTTGGCGAAGCGGTAGAAGAAAATGGCCATGTAAACCAGCGCGCCGACCAGGACGGCGAAGGCGACATTCTGCCAGCGGAAATTCTTTTTTTCGGGTTGGGCGATCATGTTCGTTGGGGTTTAAAGTCCTGGCGTTCAGTCGGCTACCATGAGGTTGCAGCCGCGCAGCTCGCTGTGGTCGAACCGCCCATCGACGGTGAAGCGGCCATCGGGCAGCACCGTGCCGAGGTCCTGGGTCTCGATGAAGGAGCAGGAGTGGAGGTTGGCCAGGTCAATGACGTTGAGGCCGCCGGAGCCGTGGGCGCGCAGGGCGAAGGGGTCGTAGGGGTCGCGGGCCATGACGCGCATCCAGGGCGGGCAGGCGAAGATGCCCTGCCCGTCGGAATAGGCCTGCGAGAGGAGCTCGGTCATGCCGTACTCCGAATGGATGGCCTCGAGCCCGAAGGCCTGGCGGAGGATGCCGTGGAAGGCCTCGCGCACCAGCTCGGGTCGGCGCCCCTTCATGCCGCCGGTCTCCATGACCAGCGTGTGGCGCAGCGGCCGCGGGTACCGCTCGGCGAACTCCCAGAGGGCGAAGGTAACGCCCAGCAGCAGGACGCGCTCGCCGCGGCCTTCGAGCTGGTCGATCTGCCAGGCCAGGCGGTCGAAGTCGTAGAGGTGGAAGCCGTTTTCGGGGTGGCCGGAAAGCTCGGCCAGCGCGCGGGCCATGAAGACCAGCGAGGAGTCGTCGCGCTCGAGGTAAGACGGCAGCAGGGCCAGCACGCGGTAGGAGCGCGGGTCGCCGTAGAAGTGCCGGAACGTCCGGACGAAGCTCTCGCGGAAGAGGCGCAAGTCCTTGATCCTGTGCTGGCTGGTGATCTGCCCGGTGGTCCCGCTGCTGCGGAACGTGGCCTCGGCCTGCCATTGCCCGCAGACCACCTCGCGGCTCTTGAAGAACTCGATGGGCAGGAAAGGCACGCGGTCCAGGCGGTCGATGCGGGCTGGATTGACGCCGAGTGCGGCCAGGTATTCGCCATAAACGGGATTGTTGGCGGCTTGCCAACGGAAGACGCGCAGGGCCAGCGATTCGAATCGCGCGGGCTCGTGTTCCTCGAAGATCGAGGCCTCGAAAAGGGTGGGGCTATCCATGCGGGCAAAGATACACAAGGAAATGGGCGGGGCCAAAATTTTGGGCATGGCCCTATTTTTTGCATTTTTGCCCACCACAAGCATTTATCCCCCAGGCATGAGCATCCACCAAAAGCTGAAACGGTCGTTCGACCAAGGCCACAAGCGCATCGCGCTGCTGGTGGATCCCGACAAGATGCCGGCCGACCTGCCCGGCCTTCTGGCGCGCGCCGAGGCCGCGGGCATGGGGCTGGTGCTCGTGGGCGGCAGCCTGGTGTTCCATTCGGTGGAGGCGGCCATCGAGCAGGTCAAGCGGCACACGCGCCTGCCCGTGGTCATCTTCCCGGGCAGTCTGCTGCAAATCAGCGACAAGGCCGACGGCATCATGCTGCTCTCGCTGATTTCGGGCCGCAACGCCGACTTCCTGATCGGCAACCACGTGGTGGCGGCGCCGTTCTTGCGGGCCAGCCAGCTCGAGATCCTGCCCACGGGCTACATGCTCATCGAGGGCGGGCGCACCACTTCGGTGGAGTACATGAGCAACACCCGGCCGATCCCTCGCGACAAGCCCGAGATCGCCATGTCCACGGCCATGGCTGGCGAGATGCTGGGGCTGCGGCTGATCTACATGGACGCCGGCAGCGGCGCGGCCCACCCCGTGCCCGAGGCCACCATCCGGGCCGTCAAGGGCTGCATCGGCGTGCCGCTGGTGGTGGGCGGCGGGCTGCGCAGTGCCGAGGCCGTGGCCAAGGCCTTCGCCGCCGGGGCCGACATGGTGGTCGTGGGCACGGCCATCGAACAGGACCCCAGCTTCCTCGACCAACTGCGCCCGCTGGCCGGGCCGTCGCTCTGAGGCCGGCTTGGCCCCGCATCGCCCCACGCGCCCTCGCGCCCCTGAACACGCGACAAGCCCCCGGGCCATGCTTCCCCCGGCCCGCGCGATTGCGTCCAGCTTCCTCGAATTGCAGGCTTTCTACCTGAATGCCAATGGCTTGCGGCATGCCATGGCATCGCCCAGCCACACCGTGCCAAGAGCCCGGCAAAAACGCCCAGGCCCTTGCTTTTCCCAAATATAACTTGTAGATTTGCTTTTGACCGATTCACCATCACCCGATGGACAGCGCATTTCATTCTGGCTTGCGCTATTGTGCTTTTGCGAAGGGATTGAAGATGGGGGAAGCAATGACTTCATGTGCAATGTCAAAATCAAAACAAGCAAATTCCACATAATTTTGTCAAAAGCGAAAATAGTACTGCTTTTTAATTATCGAAAATAAATTAAAATAAAATAAAAATAGAATGTCGGAACTTGAAAATATACTGTCAAATGCCAAAGTTACACCAACCGGAATAAAACAGCGGTTGGTGCATCCGGTGTTAAGGACAGACATGAAACCAAGAATTGAATTTAATGTATTAAAAAAATGTGCGATTGATTTTTTTGCACAAGGCACCGAGCCTCGTATGATCGGTTTGTCGGGTTTGCGCGGAACAGGAAAGACTACACTTCTGTGGCAAACAGCAGAATATATTTATGAGAATATCACAACCAATATTTATTTTTTCAATGTTAACACGCTTGACAATTATGATACAAATATTCGCGATATTTTAGAATTGTTACAATCCAAAACCTTAAAAACAAGATTTACCGAATACAGCGAACCTATTGTTTTGTTGTTCGATGAAGTTCACGAAGACCCAAAATGGACAAATTCCTTAAAGATTGTTTACGATGAATTGAAAACGGCATTTGTCATTGCGACGGGAAGTTCAGCATTATTGCTGCAATCAACCTCAGATCTGGCAACTAGAATGCTAATTCGGCATATTTTCCCTTTGACCTTTACAGAATACCTGTCTATCAGAAATGTAAAAAAAGATACAAATGGCAATGATTTTCAAAATGACTTAAAGCAGATCTTATTTTATTCAAAAGATTTTACTGAATTAGAAAATGGATTAGAAAAGTATATCAATCCAGTAAACGACTTTTACAATTCAATTGACAATTTGCACGAACACATTGTTAAGTACATTGAATTTTACAACATTACGCGTTTTTGTGTCTATGAAGAGACTGATTTTATAACCGACTTGATTACAGATTTGTTCAAACGTGTGATTCTTGAAGATATTCCCCAAATGATGGGTGATAGCAACAAATATTTACATTCTGAAAAATTATTGCGCAGACTTGCCGCATCAGATGAAATAAACATTCAAACACTAAGTCAATCGATCGGAATTTCTCAAAATGAAATCATTGAGAATTTGGACATCTTAGCAAAAGCCGAATTGCTCAATGTTTTGTTTCCTTACGGTGGTATTGACAGCAAAATCAATAAAGCTCAAAAATACTACTTTATGTCGCCTTCCATACGAAAGGTAATCCTTTCTCCACTCTTCGGAAACACAACAACGGAAGATTTATTGGCGAAATTGCTCGAAGATACAGTTGTCATGTATCTAAAGCGCTTGTTTAAATTGGAAAGTATAATTTCATTTTCGAGCAGTATAAAACAAAAAAATCCAGACTTAATTATCGAAACACTCAAAAATCCAATTCTGTTAGAAATAGGAATAAACAAAACGACGGTTAAACAAATAAACAAAAGCAGGATTGATTACAGATATGGAATAATTGTTAATTCAAAAATTGACAACTATGAAATTCGCGACAATACGATAATTTTACCCTTGAAATGGTTCTTATTGCTTTGACAATGAAAGGAATAGAGAGGATAGCTTTCAATATTGAGGGGATGTCTTTTTGAAGATGTGCAAACTTGAAACTTTGCGCAAGGAAGAAACCTTTGTGGGCAATTGATGCGTTTGGTGCCTTGGAATCCAGGTTTTTTTATCCCAATGGTGTGAATTGTTCCGAAAACCTAGCCGAAAAAACAGAACCATTGAAACTGTAACCATTTCAATTTATTGAAAAGAATTTGATGAAAGCAGATGATAGCAAGCGATTGGTAATCATTTTTCCACGAAATGCACGAAAAACACGAAAAATATTCTTGTCCTCGAAAGGGATGGAGGGTGCGAAAGCGGTTTTGAAGGAAAGGGTTTTCGAGCCTAGGGGACGAATTTTATGGTGGTGGCTTTTGGGGGGGGCCGAAGTTTGCCAGGTGGCCTGGTCTCATTGGGATGGCTCTCAATTGGTTTGGCTCCTTGCGTGACTCTTCTTCAAATTTCGATCCCCAAAAAAAATTCGTGTTCTTCGTGTTTTTCGTGGAAAAAAATCGAACATTGATTTCAGATTTAATACAATCTAATTTCAAAGTCTTACTTATAGCGATTGCAGGTGGCAGTTTTTCAAGAGGTTGCAAGCAGGGCAATTTTGGCGTTTAGAGCGTGCTGTTGTTGTTCAAACGACCAGAATCCATTGCTGTTTCCTCCCCCTGAGCCCATCCGCGATCTGGCAATCCGCCTTTTCGAAAAGAGACAGGTCTCGCTCCCTAGCGAAGGGTTGAAATCCTGCGAACCAGTGTAGGGCTTTGAGGAGGAAGGCAGTCTTGCCTGCGGCAAACGGTTGGAGCCAATGGGTTAGCAGAGCTGCTTCTCGGAAAAGGGGAGGAGCGATGCCAGCCGCGACAGGGGCTCGCCCGAGGCCCTTGTCGCGGCTGGCAAATTCCGGTTGCCCAAATTGCGCAGGGCAAGCGCGGCTCGGATAGGGCCAACCGAAAGCCATCTGGCATGAGACCGCGGCAGACCAGCGGAGGCATGTCGCGACAGCGTGGACTGGTCCGGCGGGTATTAGGACTAAGGCATCTTTTTTATGTTTGCCTTTGGCGCGGGAGAAATCGTTATTATTTCCTAATTTTGTGGGCAAGAATACCCATAATCCCCTAAAAATGCCAAACTCGGAAATGATTTTGATCGCTGCGGCCAGAACTTCGCGCCAGGGCGCCGAAGCTGGGTGGCCCCAGGCGGGCCGGAGGCCAAGGCCGCTCGCATGGATGGGCGCCTTGCTGTTGGTGGCATCGCAAACGCTTGTCGCGCAAACCCAAGACCTGCCGGCCGTGTCCGGATTCAACCAGCCAGAACGCCAGAACATGGACCCCTGCCTGAGCTTCGACGGGCGGCAGATGGCCTACGTCTGGGTGCAGGAGACCAGCCACCAGTTGCTGTTGAGCCGCCTGGGCGCCAGCGGCCAGTGGGAACAGCCTGCCGCGGTCCCCGCCTTTTCGGCTTTTGAGGCCAAGGAAAAGGCACTGGGCGGGCCGTGCTTCTCGGGCGATGGCAAAACGCTCTATTTCCACGCCACTGTCAACGGCAACAGCGATTTGTTCTTCAGCGTGAACCAGGCGGGGACCTGGAGCGCGCCGCAGGCCCTGCCGGCCCCGATCAACACCGCCGGCGACGAGCGCTGGCCCTCGGTGAGCGCCGATGGCCGCTCGATTTTCTTCGTGCGGGGCCTGCCCGAGGACGCCTGCGAGAACAAGGACTACCCCTGCGGCAACATCTACCAGTGTGCCAAGGGCGCCGACGGCCAGTGGAAGGAGCCGATGCCTTTGCCCGAGCCGGTCAACCTGATGGTCGAGTCCTCGCCCAAGATCAGCGCCGACGGCAGCACGCTCTACTACTCGTCGGTGCGCGAGGGCGGCCTGGGCGGCTACGACCTCTACATGGTCAAGATGCTGGCCCCGCAGGTCTGGTCGCTGCCTTCGCCACTGCCTTTCAACACCGAGGACGACGACTTCTCGGCCAGCGCCGCCGTCAACCGCGGGCAGATGCTCTGGACCACGGGCGAGCTCGACAAGCGCAAGTCCACGATTTCCTTGCAGCTCAGCCCCGTGCCTCCGGGCGCCGCGCCCGAGGCCGTGATGCGGGTCAGCGGGCGCATGAGCCGCTCGGGCGGGCAGGCCCTGGCCGGTGGCACGGTCGCCGTCAAGGACCCCTTCAGCCTCGAGATCCTTTCCGAGTGGCCCGCGCTGCCCGATGGCAGCTACGCGCTCATGGCCCCCAAGGGACGCGAGTACGTGCTCGACTTCACGGCCCCCGGCCACTCGCACCACTTCGAGAGCCTGGACCTCAGCCAGCTCCAGAAAGACGCCGAGAAGACCCTGGACCCCAAGCTGTTCGACAAGGTGAGCCTGGTGCTGAACGTCTTCGACAAGCAGGTCTTCCAGCCCCTCGAGTCGAGGGTGCAGGCCCGCACCGCCGGGCAGGCCGCGGGCATCGCCGCGCGCTCGCTCGGGCAGGGGCGCTACGCCTTGGAGCTGCCCATCGGCAAGCGGTGGGAGATCGTCGTCGAGAAGGACTTCTTCCAGGCGTCGGGCCTGGCGCTCGACCTCGACAAGGTGGTCATCTTCGAGCAGTTCGAGAAGGACATCGAGCTGGAGCAGAAGCTGGCCCCGATGGTCTTCCAACTGCTGGACCAACAGAGCCGCGCGGCTGTGCGCACCAACATCTCGCTCAACAACCTCAGCCGCCGCGAGAGCCTGGTGGTAACGCCGGCCCAGTTGGTCGGCCAGGAATACCGGGTCATGCTCCGCGAGGGCGACCAGTACGAGTTCTCGCTCACGCCCGAGGGCTACGAGTTCAAGGACGGCGCCTTCGACATGCCCGTGGGCGGAAACAACCTGCTGATCGAGCTGATGCCGCTTTCCAAGGGCGCCAAGCTGGTGCTCGACAACATCAACTTCGAGACCAACTCGGCCGACCTGACCTTGAGCTCCTACGCCAGCCTCAACCGCGCCACCGAGCTGATCCTGCGCAACCCCAAGCTCAAGATCGAAATCGCGGCGCACACCGACGACGTGGGCAGCGACGCCTACAACCTCAAGCTCTCCGAGCGCCGCGCCGCCTCGGTCATGGCCTACTTCCGCTCGCAGGGTGTCCCCGACGGCCAGCTCGTGGCCAAGGGCTATGGCGAGACCGAGCCGACCGTGCCCAACACCGACGACCTCAGCCGTGCCACCAACCGCCGTGTCGAGCTGAAGGTTACCGAAAGCGGATTCTGACTCGCCCGACCATTTCACCCATCGACCTCCATCCCTTTTCCAACATGAACCATAAAAGCAACATACTCCGAGCCCTGGTCCTGGCCCTGGCCCTGCTCTGGCTTCCGCAAGGCGCCTCCGGCCAGCAAGTCCTCAAGTTCAAGGACGTTTACGACCAGACCAAGATCCTCGACAGGGCCAAGGCCTACGCCCTGCTCCAGCAGTACCAGCGCCAAGACCCCGAGCTGGCCGCCGCCTACTACCAGCTCGGCACCATCTCCAGCCAGTGGATGCGCGAGTACGACCCCCTCGCGCAGAGCGACCTGGTCAAGCTCTTCGCCTACAACACCGCCCTCTACTACGGCCTGGCCAAGCTCAAGCTCGACGAAGGCGCCGCCCGCCGCGACAACGAGTTCTTCGACCGCGTGCAGGTGGCCGAGGGAGCCCGCAAGCGCGAATGGGCCGAGATCGTCGCCGAAATCGACGGATACGTGGCCGATGCGAAGACCTTCGGCCAGAACCACGCCAACATCCTGGGCCACCACCGCGCCAGCGTCGAGTTCTACAACCAGTGCGTGGCCACCTTCCGCGGCATCAACGCCCGCTTCGACAACGGCAAGGAGCTCTACCTCATGGCCGACGAGCTCTTCCTTTCCGAGCTCTCCAAGCTAGAGCAGGCCTACGACTCGTTCGAGCACCACTTCGGCGCCTACCAGGCCGCCATCCGCGCCTACCCCATGGGCGGGTACGACCAGCGCCTCAAGGTCATGCCCATCGAGACCTACCGCCTCGACGGCCTGACCTCCTTCAACTTCCTCCTGCCCGAAATCCAAGTCTGGGACTACAAGGCCTGGTGCGCCGAGACCCGGCGGATGCTCAACACCGAAATCGCCGACCTGCGCGGCGCCATCTCCAACGCCTATTGGCAGACCTCCCAAAGCCTCGACATCATGACGCCCAACCTTGGCATCGATAGGCCCGCCGACTTCAGGCCCTATGCCATATCCGACACGCTGCTGTTCAAAATCGGCAAGTACGACTTCCAGTCGTGGGTCGTCGAGTACTTCCAGCTCATGCGCTTTAACCTTGCCATGTTCGAGAAAGGCCATTTCTCGCTTCAGGACTTCATCTCGAAAGAATGGGCCACCGGATTCGACCAGCTCACCCGCGAAATCAGCCAGGCCCAGGCCATGCTCAAGCAGGTGGAGGACCAGGCCAAGGTGCTCTCCGGATTCCTCACCCCCGAGAACCACAGCAAGCATCCTGGCTTGGCCGACAAGGAAACCTTCGCCAGCTTCGACGAGAGCCTGGTCGATTTTTCCGTTATGCGCTGGAGCGCCTTCACCAACGATTACGCCTACCTCGCCGCCCACCTGCGCTTCGGCGAGCACCAGGAGCACACCATGATGAACGGGGAGCAGATGATCAAGCTGGGCTTGCCAGCCGCGCCGGGCGCGCTGCCCACCACTCCAGGCTACTACCTGACCGACTACGAGCGCGACGACAAAGGCCTGGTAATCTGCGGATTCCAGGTGCCCGCCGACGGCGGGGCCAGCGTCGCCTTCGTCGGGGCCAGCGCCGACGGGCAGAACCTGGGCTGGTTCAAGACCCTGGCCAGCCCCGACCGGAGCGCCAACATGGCCACCAGCCTGTCGGTCAGCCAAGACGTCGTGGCCCTGGCCGTGGCCAACCCCGGCGGCGCCCACAACCAGGCCCTGCGCTTCGACCGCGAGGGCAAGAGCCTGGCCCAGCACAAGGCCACCTCCAACCTCGGCCTGCGCGAACTGGCCTGGGACGACATCAACGAGCGCGGCCTGCTCGTCTCGTGCGGCATCGACCCGCTGGGCAACGCCGCCGCCATCCCCGGCTTCTCCATCGAGCTGCTCGACGCCACCGGGAAATCGCTCTGGAAAGTCGAGGGCGGCACCACGGGCAGTTACGCCGGGCAGGCCCGCATGGGCGACCTGCTCTGGGTGTTCTTCAACTCCAACGGCATCATCGGCGCAAACGGCGCCGCCCTGGTTCCCACCAACCCCCGCAACCGCGCCTGCGCCCTGGCCCTCAACGCCGACGGTGCCATCGTCGGCACCCGGGCCTTCGCCGACGACGAGCCCTTCTTCATCCACAAGGTCGTCAAGATCGACAGCGAGACCATCGGCCTGGCCACGACCTATTCCCTGACCGAGCCCCACAGCGGCCGCCTGCGCGTGCTCGACAAGCAGGCCCAGCCCAAGCCCTGACGCCGGCCCGCCTTCCATGCCGAAAGCCTCCGCCCACGCCCGGGCGGAGGCTTTCGCGCTACCAAGGCACGGCAGGCCCTTATACCAAGGCGCGTTCAAACATGAAATGTCCGAACCACCCCACAAAACATCAAGAAACCCTTGCCAACCCTAGGGTTCCTGGATCGATAAGGTAATAAGCTTGTGCCCGTCATGGGTTAGGATTTCTACTAAGGTTTTCATTTCACCCAACTTGTAAATCGCAACTTATAAATCATTGAATATCAAGTATTAGTCTTTATAGAATTGCAATTGGGTAACTACGTTCTTTTGTTTTTAAATGGGCGAATTTTATACCCGAGGTTTTCAAAAATTTCGATACAGGGTAACAGGACCTTATTTTTGGTCAAAACCTTAGTAGAAAATCAAATAGAGGTGTCAAATTAACCTTATTACCTTATTTTGACCCATGAATTTGTAACGCAAAAGGGATGGAAATTAAGTTATGACGAAGAACGGAAGATTGAGCAAAAGGCCTTGGAAGGCGGAGCTTGTCGCGCAGAACAGCATCCGCGCTGGCCTTCGTGCCAGCGCATCACCCAAAAAAGAACGACGGCTTGGCCCGGCAGCCCCCATCGGCCCAAGGCCTGGGGAGGCAAAAACGCTAGGGGCGAAAAAAAATCCATTTTTTCCTTCGAGAGGATTTGGAGAATCAAAAAAGTTTCTATATTTGCCGTCCCAAACGAAGGGCAATTAGCTCAGTTGGTTTAGAGCATTACCTTGACAGGGTAGGGGTCACTGGTTCGAATCCAGTATTGCCCACTTCGTGAAAAAGCCTGCGATTGCCTCGCAGGCTTTTTTTGTGCCAATGCCAGGCCTGGCGCGGGGGAGACGAGCGGCTGGGTGTTGGGATTGCGCCGTGAGCTCCAAAATCCTTACTTTTGGAGGAATCCCTAAGACCTCAGCCCAAAACCCCTCCCCCCGAAGATGCGTAAAATACTGCTCACTTTCAGTTGCTTGGCCCTGCTGGGCTCGGCCTCAATGGCCCAAAAAAGCGTCGGGATCAACACCCTGGCGCCCAACCCGAACGCCGTGCTGGAGCTGGTGGCCCCCGATGGCAACCAGGGCCTGCTCGTGCCCCGGCTGTCCACCGCCCAGCGCGAGGCGGCCGCCTTCACCCAGGCCCTGGGCGCCGCCGAGGAAGGCCTGATGGTCTTCGACACCGACCAGCAGCAATTCTTCTTCTGGTCCAGGGGCCAGTGGGCCAGGAACGCGGCCCAAAGCTCCAACTGGTTCGCCGGGCCACTGCCCGACGATGCGCTGGGCCAGGATGGCGACTTCTTCCTGAGCTCCGACGGCCAGATCTTCCGCAAGCAGGCGGGGACCTTCGTCCTGCTCAACGACCTGGCGCCCGTGCTCTACACCGCCGGGCAGGGCATCTCCATCGACGCCGGGCAGCAGATCAGCAACACGGGCGACGCCGACGCCGACCCGGCCAACGAGCTGCTCATCGACTTCAGCCTCAGCGGCACCGAGCTGCGCCTGGAGGACGCCGCCGGCCCGCGAACCATCGACCTGGCGCCCTTCCTGGACGACACCGACGCCCAGCAGCTTAGCCTCGCAGGCAGCGAGCTGGCCATTTCGGGCGGCAACGCCATCGACCTGGCGCCTTTCCTGGACGACACGGACGCCCAGCAGCTCAGCCTCGCGGGCAGCGAGCTGGCCATTTCGGGCGGCAACGCCATCGACCTGGCG
>JFJP01024450.1_pt1 | contig 61444 bp, 45 predicted proteins | sample 431651 | NCBI WGS metagenome assembly JFJP01 (sample SAMN02602958, study PRJNA72255) | Microbial mat metagenome, whole genome shotgun sequencing project. | biome: fresh water; feature: sink hole; material: water; isolation source: purple microbial (photo- and chemosynthetic) mats found in... | reverse complement strand
CCTCCGTAATAGCGGCGGCTACTGCAAAGAAAAATGCGCTTGATGGGTCTGAGGGTACACTCATCTCAAGCGGTTTTAGCGGCTTAGTCATAGGCGATACATAGATTTTATCAGAGACTTTAATGTCGGCGCCCATTCCGGCAAGCATTCTCTCCGTGTGGTCGCGGCTAAGCTCCGGCTCGCTAATAACAGACTCAGATTTTGCGTTTAGCGCAGCTAAAATAAGTGCGCTTTTGACCTGCGCGGAGGAGATTTTGGACTCATACGCTATACCATTAAGCTTGCCGCCTCTTATAGAGAGAGGGGCTAGATTGCCGCCCTCTCTACCGTCTATTTTTGCGCCCACACTTCTAAGGGGTTCGGCCACTCTTTTCATCGGTCTTCGTCTTAGGTATTTATCGCCGCTAAGGACAAAAAAACCATCGATTGAGGATAAAAAACCTGACATAAGGCGTATCGTAGTGCCGGAGTTGCCGCAATCCAGTACATCGTCCGGCTCACTTAATTTAAGTGGCGGCGTAATAGTCAGCATATTGCCATCCCACTCGGCTTTTGCGCCAAGCGCTACGGCGATGCCAAGAGAGTTTAGCGTATCTTCCGCTTTTAGAAAATTTCTGATTTTTGAGGGCTTGTCAGAGAGTAGCGAGAAGATAGCGCACCTGTGCGAAATCGACTTATCGGTAGCAATAGAGTCGATAGTTAGCTCAAATTTGGAAGCGGCGGCTACCTCTAGCCCTTTTAAAAATTCGCCGCTCACTGCTTCAGACCTATATTAAGCTCATTTTTTAGCGCTTGTAAAACCTCAGTTGTTACAGATACAATGTCTTTTTCTTCAAGCGTCCTATCGTCAGCCTGAAGTTCCAATCTCACCGTAAGGCTCATCTCTTTTGCATTCGGTTTTTCTTTGTAAGTATCTATCGGATAAAAGCTTTTTAAAAGCGGGGTTTGCACAGATTCAAGGCATTTTCTAATAGGTGTATACGATAGGTCGCACGGCACTTCAAGACTCAAATCTCTAACGCTTTTTTGAAATCTTGAAAACTCGACGGCTTTCTTGGTTGTTTGAGGCAGTTTTGAGACATCTATCTCGCACACAAAACAGCTTTTTAGAGAGAAGAACTCCTCCGCATTCGGGTGTAATTTTGCCAAAAATCCTATTTTGACGCCCTCTTTTATGATATGAGCGCTTTGGTGTGGATGCAAAAAGCCACCTTTTGTCTCGTTCGGAGTGAGTTCAAAACCGCCAAACACATCGGCAAGCTTTGATGCAAACGCTTGAAACTCTATACTTTTTGGTTTACCGGCATTTTTGATAGAGTCGTTTTCAAGCTCGTTTGCCCAAACAAATGAGATTAGCGTCTTCTCCGCTCTTTTTTCGTCAAAAACAACACCGGACTCAAAAAGCGCAATTTTAGTTTGCGAATTTTTTGCATTTTTTGATGCCGAACTCAGTAGATTTAACAGAAGTGTGCTTCTGAGCGTATTTAACTCTGTCGTTATTGGATTTACTATATCCTCCGACTCTTTCAGACAAGCAAAGCCAAATTTTTGCTGCAATACCCTGTCGGCAAAAATAAAATGTACGGTTTCAAAAAATCCTAGCGAAGCCGCATTTTGCCTAATATTTTTCAAAAATCTATAGTTTTTTATGGAGTCGTTCAATCTTGGAGTCTCCGTAAAGCTAAGAGGCACCGACTCTATCGTATCTATACCCCGAATGCGGACTATCTCCTCTGAGAGGTCGTGAACATTAAATATGTCGTGTCTAAAATTTGGAGTCTTTACCACACAACTATCAAATTCAGCATTGACGGTAACCTCAAAGTATAGCTTTCTTAGAAGCGTTACTATAAGATTTTTGTCTAGCGACGAGCCTATGATTGTGTTGATTTTATTGATGTCTACTTTAATGGATTCTCTATTTAGCGGTTTAAAATCTTCTGCATATCCTGCATAAAAAACAAGCCCGTAATATGCAGACATAATCTCGGAGGCATAATTAAGACCCATCACCAAATCAGGCTCGCTACCTCTTGAGCTACGATAAAAAAGAGTGTCATCTTTTTCTTTTAGCTTTTCTTGAATACCCAAAATAACTGACGGCGATATATATGAGGCTACAACTATCGTATTTTTATCATCTTCGGTAGGTTCAGACTCTTTTGTCTGCTTAACTCCAATGGAAAGAACGCTCTGTTTGCCCTTTATCTCTTCTTCGCCGCTCTCTACCGTATCCAAATGTATATCTATCTTCCCGTCTGTTTTATTAAAAGCATTTTCACCAAAAAAAGAGAGGTTGACGCCTACTGCGTGAGATACATAAGTGGTTAGGTTTTTTAGTTTATCACTACCGCCGCTCTCATTTACAAGCGAGAGTCTATAATCGACAAGAAAGGTCTCTTCGTCAAACTCTTCAGAGTGCTCAAATACCCTAAAAGCCGCATTTGCCGTTGTTTTTGAGTGTGAATGCAAGGAGAGTATCCGACCTATCCCTTTTTCATTCTCTTTTGTTTTTTTGCCGTCAAACTCTCGTAGTTCAAGTCCGTAGTATGCGGCAATTTCTCTAGCAACACCTCTCACGCTTAGGCAGTCACCCCTATTTGGCGTTATCTCTATCTCAAATATCGAGTCGGCTATCTGCGCTACTTTGTTTAGCTCTTCGCCTATTTTTATTTTTTCGATGCTGTGGTCTAGCAGCATTATCCCGTCGTTTAGTTTTGGCAGTCCGAGCTCCGTTGCAGAGCAAAGCATCCCGTAGCTTTGCACACCCCTTAGCTCCGCTTGTTTTATTACAATGTCGTTTGGCAGATGTGCGCCTATTGTGGCAAGAGCTACATAGGCTCCTTTTTTGACATTTTTTGCGCCGCAGACGACATCTACGAGTGTTTTACCGTTATCCACTTTGCAAACAGAGAGCTTATCGGCATCCGGGTGTTTTTCAAAATCTATTATTTTTCCGACTACCACACCTTTTGGAAGCTCTACTTTTTTGTATCCCGCAACTTCAAGACCTATTTTATTGAGAGTATCTAGAATATCCGTGTCTTTTATTTTTGAAATATCTATAAATTCGCTTAGCCAGCTTCTAGTAAAAATCATACAAATTGCTCCATCAATCTCAAATCTCCCTCAAATAGCGACCTCATATCGGAGGTGTTGTTAAGTAGCATTGAGAACCTCTCCACGCCCAGTCCAAAGGCGTATCCGCTTACATTCTTGTAGCCTACCGCTTCAAATACATTCGGGTCAACTATGCCACATCCAAGCACTTCAAGCCAGCCCGTATGCTTGCACACCCTACACCCGTCACCACCGCAAAATACGCATGAGATGTCAACTTCGGCCGACGGCTCCGTGAATGGGAAAAAGCTAGGGCGAAACCTTACTTTTATATCGCCGAACATATGTTTTAAAAAATCTTCCAAAAGTGATTTTAGGTTAGCAAAGGAGACTTTGTCGCCCTCTTCCACTACAAGCCCCTCTACCTGATGAAACATCGGCACATGCGTAAGGTCATAATCTCTTCTACATACGGCTCCGGGCGCTATCATACGAATAGGAGGCTTCGAGCTTAACATCGTTCGTATCTGAACGCTTGATGTGTGAGTACGAAGAAGCATTGAATCTTTCATATAGAAAGTATCTTGCATATCTCTTGCCGGATGGTGTTTTGGAAGATTGAGCGCCTCGAAGTTGTTAAAGTCGTTTTCAACAATAGGACCCGTCTCTACCGAGAAGTTCATAGAGACAAAATACTCTATCATCTTATCCATCGTGGCAAGCACTGGATGAAGGGCTCCTGCAGAAGATTTCGTATCGACAAGAGCTACATCTATCTTCTCTTTTTCAAGCTGTTTTTTGAGAGCGTGCGCCGCAAGCTTCTCTTTTTTTGTCTCAAGTGCGTTACCTACACTCTCTTTGAGGTCGTTTAGCTCTTTTGCAAGCTCTTTTTTTGCCTCAGGGTCGAGCTCTTTCATTCTTAAAAACTCGGCAGCCAAAAACCCTTTTTTGCCGAAAACTTCTATTCTTATCTCTTCTAACTCTTCGAGGCTTTTTGCGCCTTCAACTTTTTTTAGCCAATTTTGCAACTTGTAATTTCCTTTTGCTACTCTCTTGTTTAGCTTATTTTACAATAGAGTTCATTATAATAGACGCAAACGCAAAAGAGAGGAGCTTCGATAATGACGGTATTCCATAAAATTTTAAACGGCGATATACCATGCTCAAAGGTTTATGAAGACGAGCATACTTTGGCATTTCATGACATTAACCCAAAGGCTCCGATACATATACTCATAATCCCTAAAGTTTTTTCAAAAGACTTTGAAGATGTGGGGGATGAAGCACTGATACACATGGCAAAAGCCGTGAGAGAAGTTGCAAAAATAACCGGACTAAACGAGAGCGGTTATAGACTGATTACAAATATCGGGAGTGACGGTGGGCAGGAAGTGCCATATATACACTTTCATGTTCTAGGCGGCAAAAAACTAAAATGGACGCATTTAGTGGATGAGTCTGAAAGCCACCGGGCGATGTAAATCGCCCACCTGCTATCCTTTACAACAACCGCCTATATCTTCCGTGAGGTATCCGCTCCCAATTTTGGCTATTCCCACTTTATCCGCTATTTTTGAGCCGTTAAGAAGTATACTATAGCTCATATCTACGCAGTTTCGCACCGTATTCATTGTTGAGCAGTAGGTCTCTATACTTGCCATTACCCATCTTTTTGCCATTGTCTCGTCGGTGTCGCAAGCTATGTCGTAGATGAAGTGTGCGGTGTTGAACTTTTTTGGAAAGTCGTCGTTTCTCTCATACTCTGCTTGCATAGAAAAACCCTTTAGTTCAATTCCGTTTTTTTCAGCCATGCTAACAATATCAACGCCGGAGCACGATATAAGGCCTAGCGCAAAGTACTCCAAAGGACCAACCTCTTCCGGATTAATAACAAAAGATCTGCTTGAAGTCTGTGCATTAAAAGATTTACCGCATATGTGCGTAATCTTAACTTCCATTTTTAACTCTCCTCGAAATTTATATTTTCAATCTCTTTTTTAAGACGCGCTATCATGCCCTCATAATCAAACTGAGAGATAGACTCTTTGGCTTTTTGCTCAATCTCGGACGCTATTTTTCTAATCTCTTCAAGTCGCAGATTTGAGGCTGCGCCTTTTGTTTTGTGGGCAAGTTCAAAAAGTTCTTTCAAATCTCCTTTTTCATAAGCATCCTGCATCATAACAAGCTCCGATGCGGACTCAAAAACAAAATCCCTTAAAAGCTCTGCTATATCGCTCCTCTCAAGTCCTAACGACTCTTCAAGGGCGGAAAAATAGTCTATTTTTTTTGGAAAAAAGCAATCATTTAGTACGGCAAGAAGTTCTTTTTCGTCCATAGGTTTTTGAAGATAGCCGTCAAATCCATCTTTTAAAAACTTCTCCCTATCTCCAGAGTTGGCGTTCGCTGTCAGCGCTACTATTTTACTACTTCCTTCTATCTGCTTAATAATCTTCATAGCCTCTACGCCATCCATTCTAGGCATCTGTATATCCAAAAGCACCAGCTGATAATGTTTTAAAAGGAATAGCTCTACAGCCTCCTCTCCGTCGTTAGCGATAACCGTCTCAAAGCCATGCTTTTTAAGTACGGCGGATATTAATTTTTGGTTTATCTTATTATCATCCGCCACGAGCACCTCTTTTTGCCCACCCTCTATCGTTGCGACTTTAATATGTGTCTCCATATTTTCTTCACTACCGAGCAACGCTTTTTTTATTTTTGTAGCAAGCAGCGGAAGTCGTATAATTTTTAGATTTTTTTCATCACCGTACAAAAACGGATCTTTTGTGATAAGCACTTTTCGCTTGACGACATCTTCCTCAAACGGTGTCTGGTATGAAAAAAACAGCGTAGCCTCATTTTTATCATCCGTCATCGCAACACCCATGTCTCGCAAATATTTTACGAGAGTATCACATACAAACCCGCAACTCTCAGCGCCCGATATATACGCTACTTCCCCGCCAAAGCTTGGCTCATCCGCGGCGGCTATAATTTCAAAATCAAGCTCAAACCAAAATCTGCTACCGACACCCTCCTCGCTCTCTACCGCAAGTTTACCGCCCATCATTAAAGCAAGATTTGCAGATATAGAGAGTCCAAGCCCGCTACCGCCAAAACGCCTAGATATACCGGCATCCGCCTGCGAAAACGGTGTAAATATCCGCTCTAGCTTCTCGTTTGCCACACCAATCCCTTCATCAATTATCTCAAAAAGGATTTTTATATTTTTACCGTCACTCTCTATGGGCACTATATTGACGAATATATTTTTAGATTCTGGTGTAAATTTTATAGCGTTTGAAAGCAGATTTGAGAGTATTTGTCTTATTCTTAGAGGATCTCCGAGAATAGTTTTTGGTAGATTTGGGTCTATAAATGTAATAAGCTCTATTTTTTTCTCATACGCTTTAATACCGAACAAATCAACCACAGGCTCAAACTCGATTAGCGGAACAAACTCACATTTTTCAATCTCAAACGAGCCGCTTTCTATTTTTGAGTAGTCCAAAATATCATTAATGATGGATAAAAGATTTTTGCCGTTTGATTCTATAATGGAGAGATACTCGTCCTTGAGTGTTTTATTATCAACATCGCGAAGTAGCTCCGTAAAGCCAAGTACGGCATTTAACGGTGTGCGTATCTCATGACTCATCGCCGCCAAAAAGTCGCCTTTGGCTTTTTCCGCAAGCTTTGCTTTTATGAGCGCTTCTTCCAATTGTGCCGTTTTTTGCTTATTTTCTTTTTGGAGCATTACCGTGTTATTGACGCTCTCCAATGTTCTAACAAGTTCTGCTGTATCTATCGGCTTAACCAAAAAGCTAGTTATACCGAGGCGAATAGCTTCCAAAAAGTGCTCAGCATCGTTATGGGCAGTAGTTGCCACTATCGGAATAATGCTATTTTCACTACGAACAATAGATGCCATCTCAAAACCGGTCATTTTAGGCATTCTAATATCCGTAATGATGATGTCGGGTTGGTGTATCTTATACAGCTCCAACGCCTCTTCACCGTCTGCCGCCACAAAAAGCTCTTTTACGAGCTTATTTAATACTCTGCTAAAAATATTCCTAATAGCATCTTCGTCTTCGGCATAGAGAACTCTCAAATCAAACAAATATTTTTCCTAATGTAAAAAGTGTCTAACTCCCGTAAAATACATAGCCATACCATGCTCGTTTGCCGCAGCAATAACTTCATCATCCCTCATACTGCCGCCTGGCTCTACAATAGCCGATACGCCTACCGTCGCTGCCGCATCGATAGAGTCGCGGAAAGGAAAAAATGCTTCGCTCGCAAGTGCGGAGCCTTTAAGATCAAGCCCCAAATCTTCTGCTTTTCTAATGGCCGCTTTTGCGGCGTCAACACGGCTCGTCATACCCATTCCGATGGCTACTACGGCGCTATCTTTGACATAGACTACACAGTTTGATTTTGTCAAAGCCGCCACCTTGTAGGCTATCTCTATATCCATAAGCTCTCTTGTGTCTGCCGCACGAGCGGTCATTAGCTTCGCATTTTGAAGCTCTTCGTCCTTTACCTCATCCTCGTCCTGAGCCACTACGCCGCCCATCACATGTCTAAAATCGTTTGCGTCTTTTATTTTCGGTAAATAATCGTTACCGCCGTGAAGTTCAAACAGCTTAATTCTTTTTTTGGCCTCAAACACACCTACGGCTTCTTTTGTAATTTTAGGAGCTATCAATACTTCAATATATGTCTCATTGATTTTAAGGGCTAGCTCTCTATCCACCGTACCGTTCACGGCAACAACGCCGCCGTATGCCGATACTGGGTCGCATTTTAGAGCCTCGGTGTAGCTCTCAAGCAAAGTACCTTTGAGCGCAAAACCACACGGATTGGCGTGCTTGATGATGGATACGGCAGGTCTATTGCCGAAGTTTGCCGCTAGTTTTACCGCTCCGTTAATGTCTGTCAGGTTATTAAACGACGCTTCGCCTTTGATAACTTTTAGATTTTTTGACCAAAAACCGTCAAATTCATATAGCGCCCCTTTTTGGTGAGGGTTTTCGCCGTATCTAGTATCAAAAGCCTTTGAAGCAGAGATAAACAGCTTGTCGCCAAAACCGCCTTTAAATCTCCTGTTCATATAGTTTGCTATCATGGAGTCATACGCCGCAGTGTGCTCATAAGCCTTTATCATAAGGTCTCGTCTAAACTCAAAGTCGTCCTTGCCCTCTTTGATGGCTTCCAGCACTCTTGCATAGTCTGCAGGGTCAGTAACTATCAGCACATCTTCAAAGTTTTTTGCCGCACTTCGCACCATTGCGGGACCGCCGATGTCGATGTTTTCGATTATCTCGTCAAAGTCTTCCGTCCTCTCAATAGTCGCTTTAAACGGATAAAGATTTACGCACACAATGTCTATTCTTTTGATACCAAACTCTTTTGCCGTATCTCTATGCGCCTTGTCTTTTCTCTTGTGCAGTATCGCACCGTGCACCATCGGATTTAGCGTCTTTACCCTGCCGTCAAACATCTCTGGAAAGCCGGTAAACCTGCTAATGTCTTTGGCTTTTATACCCTCATCCGTCAAGCTTTTTAGAGTGCCGCCCGTGCTTACTATCTTACATCCTAGCTCTTTTAGCCCTTTTGCAAACTCTATTACTCCACTTTTGTCACTTACTGAAATCAAGGCTCTCATTACAAATCCTGTTCTACTATTTTTTTGAAGCTCTCAAAATAAAGCTCTTTTAGTTTTTCGCTTGATAAACTTATAGAGTCAAGCTTTATATCCCTATCACGCACTTCGCCGATTTTCATTACCTTGAGCGCATAAGAAGGAGCAAATCTCATAAACTCCTCTTCTTTCTCTTTTGATACCTCGACAATGACACGGCTTAGGCTCTCGGAGAAATTATCAAGCTCGCTTGCAAAACCGCCTTTGCCCTCAAATCCAAGTCCGCTAAGTGCGCACATTTTGGACAATGCCACGGCAAGACCGCCGATTGATAAGTCTTTTGCAGACTCCAAAAGCCCTTTTTTGTTTGCCTCAATCACCATATCCCAAAGGATTAGCTCACGAGATAGATTGACCTCCGGGTGCTTGCCGGCCACGGCATTGCCAAACACTTTCATGTACAGCGAACCGCCAAATTCGCTCATCGTGTCGCCGATAAGAAATACACTATTCCCTGCCTTTTTAAACTCGTTTGTAAGCAGCTTGTTTGCATCTTCAAGAAGCCCCACCATTCCAATAGATGGTGTCGGGAATACGCTAACCTTATTGGTTTCGTTATAAAGCGATACATTTCCGCTCACAACAGGCGTATGAAGCGCACGACACGCCTCTTTAATACCCTCGCAAGCCTCTTTGAACTGCCACATTACCTCCGGATTTTCAGGGTTACCGAAGTTCAAACAATCCGTAATCGCAAGTGGTCTAGCTCCCGTAGTAGCTACATTTCGCCCAGCTTCCATGACTGCCGCCGATGCGCCCAGCCTAGGATTGATATATACTTGTCTAGGGTTGCAATCCACGCTTACCGCAAGAGCTTTGTTACTACCTTTTACTCTTATGACGCCGGCGTCGCTTCTGCCCACTTTTGTCATTGAGTTTGTTTGTACCGTTGAGTCATATTGGTTATATATGAAGCTCTTATCTGCTACCTCTTGATGAGCCATTAGCGTCTCTAGCGCCTCTTGCGGGCGTACCTTCTTGCAAGATTCAACACCGATATTTACTATTTCGGCTAGGTATTTTGGCTCAGCTATCGGTCTTGTATAGCAAGGCGCTTCGTCCGTAATAGGCGCAACAGGCACTTCGCACACGACCTCATCACCCCATGTAAGCACCATGTTTCCGGTATCAGTTACTTCGCCGATTACCGCAAAGTCCAAATCCCATTTGTCAAATATCACTTCAAGCTCTTTTTCTCTGCCTTTATAGACACAAATGAGCATTCTTTCTTGCGATTCACTTAACATGAGCTCATACGGCGTCATACCCTCTTCACGCATCGGCACTTTGTCCATCCACATTATCATGCCGCTACCCGCACGACTCGCCATCTCAAAAGACGAACTCGTAAGTCCTGCCGCACCCATATCCTGAATACCGATGATAGCGCCTGTTTTGAACGCCTCAAGGCACGCCTCAAGAAGCAATTTTTCAGTAAATGGGTCGCCTACTTGCACGGTTGGTCTTTTGGTTTTTGCATCTGCCCCGAAGCTATCAGAGCTCATGACAGCCCCGCCCAGACCGTCTCTACCTGTTTTTGAGCCTACATATATGACGGAGTTACCGATACCTTGCGCTTTTCCGTAAAATATCTCATCGGATTTCACAAGTCCAAGCGTAAACGCATTTACGAGGTTGTTGCCCGCATAGCACTCGTCAAATGTGGTCTCGCCCGCAAGCATAGGCACACCCATACAGTTGCCGTAACTGCTAATTCCCTCGACAACGCCCCTCAGCAGATGCCTATGAAGCTTGCCCTCTTCGCCCTTGTCGGCGATATTTCCAAATCTTAGAGAGTTCATGTTCGCCACAGGTCTAGCGCCCATCGTAAAGACATCTCTTAGTATTCCGCCCACACCCGTAGCCGCACCCTGGAACGGCTCTATGAAGCTAGGATGGTTGTGGCTCTCCATCTTAAATACCGCCGCATCGCCGTCACCTATGTCGATGACGCCTGCATTTTCGCCGGGACCCTGTATTACCCACGGCGCTTCCGTCGGGAAACCCTTGAGGTAAACCCTTGAGGATTTGTAGCTACAGTGTTCTGACCACATAGCTGAAAATATCCCTACTTCAACAAGGTTTGGCTCTCTGTTTAGTATTTTTTTGATGTGTTCGTAGTCTTCTGGGGTTAGCTTATGAGATTTGAGTATAGACTCTAGATTTTCCAAGTTTAAGTCCTTAAAGTAGAAAAAAGTTTACGAAATGGTACTCAAAAGTGACTAAAATATAGAAGATATTAAGCATTGTATGGCAACAATTCCTGATAAAAGCGCCAGAATAAATCAGCCGTGCATATTTTTTAGACGATGAGAGCGAAAGAAGATTATGGGAGATCAATTTTCTAAAACGACACAACGATTAGCAAGAGGTAAAATATTGCTTCCGATTACGATACTGTCGGCATTTATCGTTAGTGAGATTTCTGCGTATTTTATCATCAAAAATAGACATGATGCACAAGTAAAAGAGTATCTGTATAACCTAAAAACTCAATGGAGCGAAGAGTATAACTCTATCATCAAATCTTATAAAATAGCAGCAGAGGTTGCGGCTCAAAACATAGTAGCTGACGGGCAGCTCAAGAGCATATTGAGATTGTCAAACGAGAGAAATGAGAGCGCAAAAGCCCATAAACTACTACTCGAAAAATTCTCACCCAACTACACTTCGAATACCGCTCTATCGCTAAAAATTTTTCAGGTACAAAATAGTGCGGGCGATGTTTTGGTGCGGTTTCAAAAACCTGAGGCATATGGCGACAATGTGATGTCGTTTCGCAAGCTATTTCGAGATGTTCACGCAAATCTTACAAGCGCCTACGGTTTTGAAATGGGTAGATACTTTAATGCATATAGGTATGTCTTTCCCGTTATTGACTCTGGTAAACTGCTCGGAAGTATTGAAATAGGCATAGACGAGCAACAAATTTATCGTACGCTCTCCGATAATTTCGGCATTACTGCACACCTATCCTTGGATGGTGAACACAAAACATTATCGCAAGAGAGAAAGAAATTTGAAAAAATATTTAACACCAAGCCAATGGGGCTACAAGAAGCAATAGCAAACAAGCAGGATTTCTGTTTTTTTGCAAAGATAGATGATGAAAATTATGCGGTATTTGTGGAGCCGTATTTCGACTATTCAAAGAGATACATCGGATACATGACGCTTTACAGCAAAGACGCAACCATCTCTGCAATCAAAAAAGAGTTTTACTACTCCTTTATCTTTATCTCCATAGCTATTGCACTTTGGGTAACATTGACTTATGCGCTGTTGCGCATACTAAAAACTAGGCAGCAAAAAAACGAAGCTGTAAAACTCAACGAAATATTATCCAATCAGGCGAAGGAAGTGGAGAAGCTAAACACTGAACTTGACGCAAGCTATGAGGAGGCGTTGCAGGCAAACGGCATTCTAAGATCGCAAGCCGCACAGCTGGAAATATCAGAAGAGAAATTCCGTCAAATATTTGAAAATATGAAAAGCGGCGTCGCAGTCTACGAGGCAATGGACGGCGGCAAAGACTTCTTATTCAAAAATCTCAACTCATCCGTTGAGCGGATAGAAAAAATACAAAGAGAGGAAATTGTCGGAAAACGCTTAACCGAAATATTCCCCGGCGTAATCGAGTTTGGATTTTTGGATGCACTAAGGTCTGTTTATGAAACCGGCAAATCACAAAACTTTCCGATCGCTTTCTATGAAGACGGCCGCATATCGGGATGGAGAGAGAATTTTATATACAAGCTTTCAATAGGAGAAGTAGTAGTAATTTACGATGATGTCACACATGGCAAGCAAGCAGAAGAAATAATAAAAAGAGCATATGAAAACCTAAGAAAAGCGGAGTCTATGGCAAAGATAGGCAACTGGTCGCTTGAGCTAAAAACAAGCAAGCTGGAGTGGTCAGATGAGATATTTAATATTTTTGAAATAGATAAAGATAAATTCGGCGCTTCATACGAAGCGTTTTTAAACGCCATTCATCCGGATGATAGAGAGATGGTAAATAGCACTTATACGAATTCACTACAAACAAAACAAAAATATGAAACAACCCATAGACTACTCATGAAAGACGGGAGAGTCAAGCATGTTAACGAACAGTGCGAAACATATTTTGATGAAAACGGAGAGCCTATTCGTTCGATAGGCGCAGTGCAGGATATTACAAAACTCAAACAAACAGAGGCAAGCCTAGCCCAAAGCGAAGCCCGTCTGCAAGCCATCATACAAAATGAGCCGGAGTGCGTAAAAATAATGGATGCAAATGGGCATCTACTATATATGAATCCTGCAGGGTTGGCGATGATAGAGGCAGACTCTCTTGACCAAGTGCTTGGCGCCGATGTGGTTAGCATCATTGCCCCAGAGTACCGCACGGCATACGCAAGACTGCACAAACGGGTAATATCCGGCGAACCGATGCAGATGCAATATGAAGTGCTTGGACTAAAAGGCGGTAGGCGTTGGCTGGAGACACATGCCGTCCCTATGAAAGATGGAGAAAAAACCATTCATCTTGCCGTAACCAGGGATATAGAGGAACGCAAAAAATCAGAAAAAGCATTAAGGGAGAGCGAAGAGCGGCTAAAGTTAGCCGTGCGATCCGGCGGCGTAGGAATTTGGGAATGGGATATTGAAAATAACATTTTAATATGGGATGACGCAATGTTTGCACTGTATGGAGCGAAACGGGAGGATTTTTCCGGCGCATACGACGCATGGGCATCGCGAGTTCACAAAGACGATATTGAGTATGCTTCAAAGTCCATGCAAGATGAAGTTGCCGGAATAAAACCTTACGATATTGAGTTTAGGGTAGTCCATCCTGACGGCTCGATACACTTCATAAAAGCCAATGCCGACACTATCAGAGACAAAAACGGCAAAGCCTTGCTTATGATAGGAACAAACTGGGATATTACGAAGGAAAAAGAGGCTGAGTCTATATTAAAGGCATTCAATATCCAGCTTGAACAAAAAGTAGAAGAAGAGACCGAAAAACGGCTTGAGAAAGAGCGGCTTTTAATACAGCAGTCAAAAATGGCAATGATGGGTGAGATGATAGGCGCCATAGCTCACCAGTGGAGACAACCGCTGACCTCACTGGCTATTAGCGTCCAAGATGCGGAAATGGCTTATCGTTGCGGGGAAATAAATGAAGAGTATATGCGTGATTTTAAAACAAACTCAATGGGCGTCATCCAAAAAATGTCAAAAACTATCGATGATTTTAGGGATTTTTTCAAACCGAGTAAGACAAAAATTAAGTTTTTAATAGAAGATTCGGTCAATGCTACGCTAAATATTATGCTGCCTCAACTAAAGAACAGTTTCATAATAGTCAACTTCAACAAGACCGGAGTATATGAACTGTACGGATACAAAAGTGAGTTAGAGCAGGTTATTTTGATTTGCATATCCAACGCCAAAGACGCACTAGTCGACAATAATACTAAAGAGCCAAAAATAGACATTGCTGTGCGCAGTGACACCGAAAATAAAATTATACTAAGCATAGAAGATAACGGCGGCGGTATACCGGCAGAGATAATGGATAGAATCTTTGAGCCGTACTTTACTACGAAAGAGCAAGGCAAAGGCACCGGCATCGGTCTATACATGGCAAAAGAGATTATAGAGCGGCAAATGCATGGAAAAATAGAGGTTGAAAACAGCGCCGTCGGGGCTAAATTTATCATTACTCTTGACAGCTCAGAGTCAAATTGACGCTATTTTATTTTTGTGCTTCTTTCGCAAAAATAGATTGCCCATAAAATAAGCATTTTTAGTCAAAATCAAAGCAAACTGTTGTTAAGATAACCCAAACTCAACCTAGGAGAAAAGCTTTTATGAAGTGGATTAAATTTTTCGGTGAACTCAGAAATAGCGATGTAAGCCTCGTCGGCGGTAAAAATGCAAGTCTTGGAGAGATGTATCAACTTCTCGTTCCAAAGGGCATTAGGGTTCCTAACGGTTTTGCGATAACAAGTGATGCGTACTGGTCGCTACTAGATAGCGAAAATCTTAGAGAGCCGATAAAAGATTTGCTCAAAGATGTTGATACTACCGACATAGATGTACTAAGAGTTAGAGCGCAAAAAATCAGAGATATGATATTTGGAACACCACTTCCAAAAGAGCTTAGAGATGAAATTATAGAGGCTTACCATACGCTTTCAAAAGAGTACGGTATGGAAGAGGCCGATGTGGCCGTAAGAAGCTCGGCAACAGCAGAAGACCTACCGGATGCGTCGTTTGCCGGTCAGCAAGATACATACCTAAATATCCAAGGCGAAACAAGCCTAATCCACCATGTAAAAAGTTGCTTTGCTTCACTATTTACGGATAGAGCGATAAGCTACAGAGCTTCAAGAGGTTTTGACCACTTTCAAGTAGCGCTTTCCGTCGGTGTGCAAAAAATGGTTCGTTCGGACAAAGCATCAAGCGGCGTTATGTTCTCGATAGATACCGAAACAGGCTTTAGAGAAGCGGCGTTTATCACATCAGCTTGGGGTCTTGGCGAAAATGTCGTCGGCGGTACCGTAAACCCTGACGAATTTTATGTATTCAAACCGACTCTAAACGAGGGCAAAAAGCCTATCATCAAAAGACAAATCGGTCACAAACATATCAAAATGGTCTACTCGGCTCCAGGCTCAAGCCACAAACACCTAACACACAACATCCCCACAACACCCGAAGAGTTTAGCTCATTCTCATTAACAGATGATGAAGTACTAGAACTTGCAAGATATGCGGTAATCATAGAAAACCACTACTGTGAAGAAGCGGGCGAATATAGACCGATGGATATGGAGTGGGCAAAAGATGGTATCAGCGGCGATATATTTATCGTTCAAGCAAGACCTGAAACAGTCCAAAGCCAAAGAGCCAAAAAAGGCGCGAATACTATAGAGACTTACCACCTAAGAGCAAAAAAAGAGGACAAAAAACTTCTAGCCGTAGGTCGTGCGGTAGGCGGCAAGATAGGCGCCGGAAAAGTAAGAATCATCGAAACGCTTGACAGAATCAACGAATTCCAAGAGGGTGAGGTACTGGTAACAGACAACACTGACCCAGATTGGGAACCGGCAATGAAAAAGGCTGCTGCCGTTATCACAAACAGAGGCGGCAGAACTTGCCATGCAGCTATCGTAGCTCGTGAAATAGGTGTTCCCGCAATAGTAGGCGCCGTAGGCTCAACAGACCTTCTAGAAGACGGTCAGCTTGTTACCGCTTCTTGCGCAGAGGGTGAGGATGGATATGTATACGACGGTATTCTGCCGTTTGAGATTGAAAGAGTGGATCTTAGCAACCTTCCTGAACTAAAAACAAAACTATATATGAATGTCGGCGATCCGACAAAAGCATTTGGCTTCTCTAGCCTTCCAAACGACGGCGTAGGTCTGGCTAGAATGGAGTTTGTAATCAACAACTATATCAAAGCCCACCCCCTAGCGCTTGTCGATATGCATAACGGCAAAAAAGGCGTTCAAGACGAAGAGCAAATCAAAGAGATAATCAGCGGATACGAAAATCCAAAAGATTTCTTTGTGAAAAAACTATCAGAAGGTATCGGCATGATAGCCGCCGCTTTCTATCCAAAACCTGTAATAGTAAGAACTTCCGACTTCAAATCAAACGAATACAAAAGAATGGTTGGCGGTAGCGAGTATGAGCCGCATGAAGAAAACCCAATGATAGGCTACAGGGGCGCTAGCAGATATTATTCTGAAAGCTATAGACCTGCATTTGACTGGGAGTGTGAAGCTCTTAAGCTAGTTAGAGATGAAATGGGTCTAACCAATGTCAAACTCATGCTTCCATTCGTTAGAACTCCTGAAGAGGGAAGAAAAGTTCTTGGAATAATGAAAGAAAACGGTCTCGTGCAAGGCGAGAATGGTCTTCAAGTATATGTAATGTGTGAACTTCCGTCCAATGTAATCCTTGCGGACGAATACCTAAAAGACTTCGATGGCTTCTCAATAGGTTCAAACGACCTTACGCAACTTACACTCGGTGTTGACAGAGACGGCGAACTAGTAGCACATATCTTTGACGAGAGAAACGAAGCTGTAACTAGAATGCTAAAAATGGCTGTTCAAGCGTGCAAAACAGCTGGTAAATATGTAGGTATTTGCGGTCAAGCGCCGTCAGACTACCCCGAAGTTGCGGAGCTTTTGGTAAGAGAAGGTATCACTTCTATCTCGCTAAACCCAGACTCAATGATAGCAACTTGGAAAAATCTAGCAGAAATCGAAGCGGGTCTAGGTAAATAATGGAGCAAAAATCGGCTATTAGTTACTTTTATTCTGTTTTTGTGGCCGTAATTCTCGGCTCTATAGCAATCTATTTTTATGCCGGATGGATGGGCGTCTACCAGACAAACATCCTCTCCGTTCTCGAACTATCACTCTCTTTTGATAATGCCGTTGTAAACGCCCTGATTTTGGCAAATATGACGCTATTTTGGAGAAAAATGTTTATTACATGGGGGATGCTTATTGCCGTATTTGGCATGAGACTACTCTTCCCAATACTTATAGTCTACGCCACAACCGACCTCGGTTTTTTCGAAGCTTTCTCTCTATCCATCAACAATCCTGCGGAATATGAGACGATTATCCAAAATTCGCACCACATACTTATGAGCTTTGGCGGAACATTTCTTCTAATGGTCTTTTTGACTTTTCTTTTTGATAGAGAAAGAGAGGTACATTGGATAGCATTCATCGAAAAAAGAGCTTCAAAATGGGCGTCTCTCGGTGAAATCAAAATTGCAACCGTTATGATAACAATGTCCGTCATCGGATATTTCGCACCAAACGAAGTGCTCGCCGGAGCCAGAGTACTTGTTATTGACAAATCGGAGATAATTTTGGGTATGGTATACGGCGTAACGCTATATGTCATTATTGAGCTTATCAGGGGTATGTTAGAGGGCAAAGACGAGAGCGAAAATGAACTTGAAGGCGTAAGCAAACAGGCTCAGGCAAATGCACTAAAAGGCGGTTTTGCCTCTTTTATGTACCTAGAGCTTATAGATGCTTCTTTCTCATTTGACGGGGTGCTTGGAGCGTTTGCAGTTACGCAAAACATCGTCATAATGATGGTTGGTCTAGGCATAGGTGCATTTGCGGTAAGGTCTTTGACTTTACTACTGGTAGATAGAAAAACGGTTCAAGAGTACAAATACCTAGAACACGGCGCTATGTGGTCTATCGGAATGCTTGCGGCAAGTATGATAATTCAGATTTTCGTACATCTACCGTCGTTTATTATCACGACAATAGCGATACTGCCGATTGCGGTAGCGTTCATCAACTCCATATATGTAAATAGAAAACTTCTAGAGGCAACCGGAGAGTAGCAAAAAGCTACTCTTTCTCCTCAAACAAAACAATCTTATAGCTACTTTTTTTCACTACGACCTGTCTATTTTTCGGCACTATGCTCTCGGCTTCCAAAGCGTTTATGTCTCTTCTTAATCCATTGAGCTCTTCTTGAAGCTCCCTTACCTGATTTTTTAGCTGCAATACAACATCAACTCCGGCAAGATTTACGCCAAGCTCCCTAGTGAGACGAATAACAAGTTTCAAATCATCAATATCTTTTTGTGAATATACTCTAATTTTACCGGTTGTACGAGACGGCACAACAAGCCCTTCTCTCTCATAATGCCTAAGCGTCTGAGGGTGAATACCGAGCAGTTCGGCGACTATACTTATCTGATATACCGGATCTTCAAAATTGTGCATTTGCCTCTCCTTTACGGTAGTTTTTCTTCCATTATTGTTGCAAGTTCACCGTCAAGTGAATCCGCAGAAGGTATTAAAACGGTAGCTTTTAGATACAGATCGCCTTTTTCTTTTGTTTTTCTGTTGGTTACGCCTTTTTCTTTGACTCGAAACTTCTGACCGCACTTTGTACCTGTTGGGACTTTGAGATTTATCTCTCCATGAAGTGTCTGCACGGCCACTTTACCGCCAAATATTGCGGTTTTAAGCGTAATATCAAACGACTTTGTAAGATCGTCGCCGTCTCTTTCATACTCGGCGCTTTTTGCTATACTGACCTTAAGAAGCAAATCACCCCTGTGGTGACCTTGCGCCGCCCTACCCTTGCCTTTGATACGAAGCGTCTCGCCGTCATTTATACCGGCAGGCACTTTAATATCAAAACTTTCGTTGTTTAATGAGATATGTTGTGAGCCGCCCATTATTGCGATGTCAAAAGGAATTGTAACGGTTGCATTGATGTCGAGGTCTACGCCCCCGCCAAAACCGCCAAACCCTCCAAATCCACTGCCACCTCTTCCGCCGCCGAAGCCGCCGCCAAAGATATTTCGGAGTATATCTTCAAAATCCGCACCGTTACCTTGCGAACTTCTAAAGTCATGAAAGCTTTTACCGCCGAACATATCGTCGCCGTATGTGTCGTATTTCTTGCGTTTTTCTTCATCTGAGAGTATCTCGTAAGCGCCGTTTATCTCTTTGAATTTCTCTTCCGCTTCCGGCGATTTGTTGATGTCCGGGTGATATTTACGAGCTAATTTTCTGTATGCTTTTTTGATTTCATCTGCCGAGGCGTTGGAGTCTACCTCAAGTGTTTCGTATAAACTTTTTTTAGCCATTTTCAAAATCCTAATTCAATTTTTTAGCGTTATTATATCAAAAAAGTTTAGTCTTTATCTATCAAGTTAAAGAGCATGTACTACGCCGTTTTTTATCTCTATTTTACCCTCAAGCTCCAGCTCATAGAGCCTATCTCCATATTTTGTGACAAACTCCGCCACGCTAGGTAAGCTCCTCGCAAACAACATAGTCTCATCCGCATAGTCAATCTCCGCCTTTGCACCGATAGAAGCCAAAAAGCCGTCAATATCAAAAATAGACTTTGCAACGCCCTCTCTTAATAGCCTGTTTGTTCCCGCACTCTCATCTATGCGGTGCGATAGTACGAAGAGCGGAATGTTGTATTTTAGAGCATACTCCGCCGAACGCATGGAGCCGCTTTTTTCATCCGCTTCGGCTATTACGACGGCTTCGCTCATACCTACCACTAGCCTGTTTCTATGTACAAAAGTGTAGTTACGGGGCATTTCGCTTTTTTCGTATTCGCTAATAGCAAGCGAGTTTTGATAGATTTTTTGGATAAGGTTTTTGTTGGCTTCCGGATAGCAGATGTCCAGTCCGCACGGCATTACGGCGATAGTTGACGGATAAGCGCCATCATGCGCCGACGCATCTATCCCCTCCGCCGCTCCGCTGACGACGGCAAATCCAGCGTTGGCAAGTTTTTTGGCAAGCAGGTTGGTGTGTGTTTTAGCATACTTGCTAGCTCGTCTGGCTCCGACTATTGCGATTTTCGGGCGGCTTAGTAGTGAAATATCGCCTCTAAAATAGAGCTGTTTTGGTTTTTCTTTCTCTGGGAGCGAGCTAAAAAGCGTAGATAGTAGCTCTTGTGATAGTTGTTCCAAGCGGGCGTTTCCGTGGTGGATTTTGGGAGGGGGCAAAGCCTCCCGTATGTTATCTGTCTAGGACTATTTCGACCTCTAACATCTCTATGTTTTGGTTATTTTCAGATTTGATTTTTATCTCTTTGACTTTGGTGTATTTCTTGATAACTTCCAAAATCTCTTTTTTCATCTCTTCCATTTGCGGCAAAGCATTAGAGCCTCGCTCGGCGGCGAGCATTACAGTCAAACGGTCTTTTGCGATATTTGCGCTAGCTTGTTTTTTACCGAAAAAAATATCCATTAAGCTCATTTAAAAAGCCCTTTGATTTTGGCAAGGAATCCGCCTTTTTCCGACAAATCAAGAAAATCCACTTCTTCACCCAAGATTCTCTTCGCAATTCGTCTATACGCTTCGCCTGATTTTGATGTCATATCGTGCACAACAGGCTGACCCGTGTTTGTACTAGATATTACTTTTTCGTCATCAGGTACTACGCCGATTAGCTTAATGGCTAGTATTTGGAGTACATCTTCGATTGAGAGCATATCGCCTCTATCGACCATACCAGGTTTTACGCGGTTTACGATGAGGAATTTTTCTATCTCACCACCGTTGATAGCTTTTTCGCTTTTTGCGTCCATTATCCCTATGACTCTATCAGCGTCACGCACGGCTGAAACATCCGGCGTAGATATGACAAGAGCCATATCCGCTAGAAATATCGCATGCTCAAAGCCGCTCTCAATACCAGCAGGGGAGTCGATAATCACAAAGTCAAACTGAGATTTTAAATCTTCAAAAAGCTTTCGGACTTTCTCTTTTTCAAGAATGTTTTTGTCTTTTGTTTGGCTAGCCGGAAGGAAATAGAGCCCAGGCGTTTTTTTATCTGAAATAAGCGCTTGCGATAGGTTGCAGTCGCCTTCCATCACATTTACTACATCATAAACTATACGGTTTTCAAGCCCCAGTATCATGTCGAGGTTTCGTAGCCCTATATCGAAGTCTACAGCTACGACTCTTTTACCCTCTTGCGCTAGTCCTGTCGCTACATTCGCGGTCGTGGTCGATTTGCCGACCCCGCCTTTTCCGCTCGTTACTGTAAGGATAATGCCCATATAAAAAGCCTTTAGAATTGATGTTAACGCTAGTTTGAGCAAAGCCCAATCTAGCGGTAGGGTCACAAGTGTCCCTACGACCCCCTGAAGCTACCCGCTAAAGCGGGAGACAACTTAGTTTTTGTTTTGGTCTACTATTTTGTTTGCATTAATCCACGGCATCATAGCTCTTAGCTGTCTACCCGTTACTTCAAGCGGATGGTTGTATAGGTACGCTCTCTCAGCCGTCATTCTTGGATAACCCGTCATACCCTCAAGGATAAAGTCTTTTGCGAATTTACCGTTTTGGATCTCTTTTAGGATTTCTTTCATAGCCGCTTTTGAAGTTTCGTTTACGACTCTTGGACCGCTCACCATGTCACCGTATTCAGCAGTATTGGAGATAGAGTATCTCATATCTGCCACGCCGCCTTGGAACATAAGGTCAACTATTAGTTTTAGCTCATGTAGGCACTCGAAGTATGCCATTTCAGGTGGGTAACCCGCTTCTGTTAGCGTCTCAAAACCAGCTTGAACAAGTGCGCTTACGCCGCCGCAAAGTACCGCTTGCTCACCGAATAGGTCAGTCTCAGTCTCGTCTTTGAATGTAGTTTCGATAATACCAGTTCTGCCGCCGCCGATTGCAGACGCATAAGAAAGTGCAAGAGCTTTTGTATTGCCCGCAGGGTCTTGATGAACAGCGATAAGGTCAGGAATACCGCCGCCTCTTACAAATTCGCTTCTTACAGTGTGTCCCGGAGCTTTTGGAGCTACCATCATTACATTAATGTCAGCCGCCGGTTTTACTCTTCCGTAAAGGATGTTAAAGCCGTGACCGAAAGCTATTGTAGAGCCGCTTTTTAGGTTTGGAGCTATTTCGTTTGCATAAACTTCCGCTTGTGTCTCATCCGGAAGAAGTATCATAATCACATCAGATTTTGCAGTAGCTTCGCCAACAGTAAGTACTTCAAACCCTTTCGCCTCAGCCTTAGCCCAGCTAGCGCCGCCTTTTTTAAGTCCGATGCATACGCTAACGCCGCTATCTCTTAGGTTTTCAGCGTGTGCGTGTCCTTGGCTTCCGAAGCCTATCATCGCTACTTTTTTGCCTTTGATTATGCTTATATCGCAGTCTTTATCATAATATACGGTCATTGCCATAAACTTATTCCTTTTTGTCAAAAAATTTGGGCTAAGTGTACTAAATTGGAGCTTACAAAGTGGGGTTGTTGTAGGCAAAAATGGGTAAAAGTTGTCATTTTGCAATGTTTTAGTTTCAAGTTTTTTACTTACCCTATAATTTTGAAAAATAATCATCAAAAAGCGGAGTGAAAGTTTTATGAAAAAAATCTTTTCAATTAAAGGCTTAATATTTATTATTTCTCTAATTCTGATAATAGTTTATGTTTTTGGGAAATATGATTGTGAAAAGAAATGTTCCCTATGGTACGCAGGAGGCTTTCTAGGTTTATTTTTTCTTATCTCGTTTATTCTAATGTTTAATGAGGGTTTAAGAGAAAAAACTGTTAAAGTATGGCAAGTCTATATCCCTGCGATGTTCACACTATTTTCTGCTGTTTATTATTTTGATGCGGCGCAACAAGAGTTGCAACTAAAGATTCAACAGGAATATATTGACTTTAAAATCAAATATGCAGCAATAGAGTTTAAAAATATTGATCAAAATACAATGGATAAGTTAGTGTTGCGAGACTTACAACAGCGCAGTAATAATTTTGAACAATATGCAAATAAAACATTAAACGAGTACAAGGATATGATTGGTCGCGCCATGATAGCCTTAACAATAGGTTGCGGTTTAATTATAATTTTAGATGGTATATCTTTTACTAGAAGACGAGAAGATAAAGTCTAAAATGAATGTAGCAAAAACAAAAAAAACGAGTAAAAAGATGCCAAATAAAGACAGCATACTATCAACACTAAAAAGCATAAAGCCCCAATACGAAAAAGAGGGCTTTAAGATACTTGGGCTTTTCGGCTCTGCCGCAAGGGATGAGATGAAGCCGTCTAGCGATATAGATGTGCTCATGGAGACTTCTTCGCTTTTTGTCACTCACAATGGCGGTGGGTTTGGTGCTATCGCTAGATTGGAACAAATCAAAGAGGAGCTATCAAGCAAGCTTGGCGCAAAGGTGGATTTGACCGACCGTACGGGGCTTGGCAAGACGGGCGAAGAGTTTATACTTGGAAGGGCGATTTATGTTTAGTGAAAAGGATGCGGCTAGACTACATAGTATGCAGGAGAAAATCTCCGATATACGCACTGTCATCGAAAGACACGGCGGCATTACGAATGCGCTGGCGGATAGAGCTGAAGGCAGAGCGGCGTTACTGATGAATTTGGTCGCTATCGCAGAGCAGTTTGATAAATTCAAAAAGAGCGAGTCTAATTTGCTTGGCAAGTTTGATGAGGCGCAGCTCAAGGGCTTTTATAGCATACGCACATTCATAGCTCATGACTACGATGGTGTGAGCTTGCCGATTGTCGAAGATATTTTGCGTGTTCAGGTGGATATATTATCGCAAACGATAGGGCAAATATTGACGGGGGCGTAAGCCACGCCGCATCCAAAAAGCCAAAAAATGCTATGATTGACGCTATACGCAAGCATACCCAAGGATGACTTATGGATTATAACGAGCAAAATTCAAACCTTATATTTTTGGAAATGGAGCTGGAACTCAAAAAAGAGCTGGACTTTATACTTGAAGAGACTATTACCCTTGTAGACAAATTTGCCCCGAATATCAAAAACGAGTTTTTGAGGCTTCGGAGTATTTTTATCGGCTCTCGCAGCAGCGAAGATGTCGGATTCGAGAATGTGCTTCAGACCAACGAGGACATCAACAGCCTAATCAAACTATTTTCTATATATTTTATGCTTCTCAATATTGCCGAAGAGAGAGACGAAATCAGGCGCAAAAATGTTGATTTGAACGAGACCGTGGAGAGGCTCAAAAATAGTGGGTTTTCGGAAGCGGATATCATGGAGACATTCAGAGAAATCAAGTTTTATCCTGTATTTACGGCGCACCCTACCGAGTCTCGCAGAAGGACTTTTCTGGAGGCGCACCACGACCTTATCCAAGACTTCTATCGGATATTCAAATACGGCGACCAAAACGCTCTGGAGCACCTAAGATACAAGCTAAATCTACTATGGCAGACCAATGTCATCAGGGATGAGAAGATAGAGGTGCTCTTCGAGCTTGACAACCTGTTATACTCTATCGAGACCTCCGTGCTTCCGGCGCTCACAAAAATCCACGAAGAGATAGAAAAAATCACGGGCAGACTCGATAGCCATGTGGTCAAGCTATGCAGTTGGATAGGCGGCGACAGAGACGGTAACCACTTTGTGACAAATCAGGTAATGACAAAGGTCATGAAAACACAGATGGAGACCATCATCGGCATCTACATCAAAGAGATAGCCAATCTAATACGAGACCTCTCCATTAGCACTAAGCAGTCGGTGGTGAATCAAAAGCTTCTGGCAAATTTGGAGCTAGAGGCGGAGTACTTCACCGGGGATATTAAGCCGCACAAAAACGAGCCGTTTCGTAACAAACTGACGCTAATGCGAAAGAAGCTGCAAAATAAGCTCATCTCCATAAACGCTTTTGAAAAGCCTGAGTTTTTGTATAACGAGCCGGAAGAGATGCTTGCCGATATAGACCTCATGATAGAAAGCCTCGATGAGCTTTCAGGCCGTGAACTTAGAAAGTTTAGAAGTATGGTGCTGACAGCGGGCTTTCACCTCTTGAAACTGGACTTCAGAGACCACGCAGAGGTCATCAACAAAGCGGCGGCGGAGATATTTTCCTATCTTGGGCTTTGCGATATGAACTTCTTTACCATATCCAGAGAAGACCAGCTCAATACGCTCAACTGGGCGCTTTCAAAACCAAAAATCGACCTCAACTCGCTCTTTGGCAAAATCTCGGAGACAAGCGCAAAAACAGTGGAGGCGCTCATCAAAATCGAATGGGGCAAAAACGAAATATCCGAGCATATACTAGATAGCTTTATCCTCTCAATGACCAAGGATTCAAAAGACCTTCTCGTGGCGTTATGGTTCGCAAAACAGGCAAATCTGTGGATACCGGGCAAACATACGAGAGTCTCCATCACTCCTCTCTTTGAGACGATAGACGACCTTGCTAGTGCGCCTGCAATCATGGAAGAGCTGTGGAATAACGAGCATTACCGCCAATATATCTTAGATAGGGGCAAAACGCAAGAGATAATGATAGGCTACTCCGACTCGTCCAAAGACGGCGGTATATTTACAAGCAACTTCGGGCTCAACCGTGCGATTATCAACCTAACCGACCTTTCGCAAAAACTAGACATCAAATTTCACCTCTTCCACGGCAGGGGCGGAAGCGTATCAAGGGGCGGCGGTCCTACGCATACGGCGGTGCTTGCATCTCCGGCAAAAAGCTTGGACGGTTTCCTTAAAATGACGGAACAAGGCGAAGTCATCAGCTCAAAATACCTCAACAAAAGAGTCGGCGAAAACAACTTCAAAGAGACGATAGCGGCGGTACTCGAAAAATCGCTGTTTGACAAAAAAAACATCCGCACCGACTGCGGTAAAAAAGATGAATTCGTAGCGCTAATGCAGGTAGTCTCCGACAACTCTATGAAAAAATATAGAGAGCTAGTATACGAGACTGACGGCTTCATCGACTACTTCAAAGAGGCGACTCCGTATAACTTTATAGACAGGCTAAACATCGGCTCTCGACCGTCAAAACGCAAGGGTATGGACTCAATAGAAGATATGAGGGCGATACCGTGGGTGTTCTCATGGACGCAAAACCGCTCTATCCTCACGGCGTGGTACGGCGTGGGAACGGGGCTTGAGGCGGCGGCAAACCAGTACGGCATAGAGCCTTTGCAAAAAAGTTTTAGAGAGTGTCCGTTTTTTTATACGACGATAGACAATATCTCTATGAGTTTTATGAAAATAGACCTATCCATCGCAAAACTCTACAACCAATTCGTCACGGACGGGTGTGCGAGAGACATCATCTGGGATAAGATAGTAGACGAGTACAAAAGAACGCTCAAATACCTCAAGCTGATAAGGGGCGAAGAGGAGCTACTAGAAAACGACAAGCTACTTCGCCAGACGATACTTCTAAGAAAGCCGTATCTAACGGGTCTTAGCGTATTTCAAATAGAGCTTCTCAAGAAATACAAAGAAGAGAGCAATGAGGCAAAAAAACAGCTTCTAAGCGAGCAGATAGCCTCTACGATAGTCGGCGTAAGTCTAGGGATAAGAAACACGGGATGAGAACACTTTTTTTACTCTGTATTTCACTACTTTTTTTTGCGGGTTGCGGCGTCAAACAAGAGGCCGTGCCGCAAGCGGTTTTGCAACAGCCAAAAAAAGAGAGTCTCGCCACCGTGGAGATGCTTGCAGATTTTGGCATTGAGAAGAATGAGAGCGTAAGAGTCGTGGACACCGTAGTCGTACACACGGCGTATTCGCTAGAGGGTGAGCCGTATGAGCCAAAAAACCTCTACAATGTCTTCAAAAAATACAGTGTCAGCCCACACTACATGATAGGGCGAGACGGGACTATCTACAAAATGGCAGATGAAAACGACCTAGCCCACCATGCGGGCAAAAGCCGCATGAAAGACGGCAGAGAGGGCGTAAACGCTTTTTCGATAGGAGTAGAGATAATAAACTCCAAGACGGACTACCCCACTACGGCGCAATATATATCGCTTGCAAACCTAATAATAGACATCAAAACAAGACATAAAATAGAGTATGTCGTAGGGCATAGCGAGATAGCGCCGGAGCGCAAAAGCGACCCTTGGAATTTTGATTTTGCCGCACTCTACGCCATGATAGCCGCCGACACCAAACACGCCAAAAGGGACACACAGTGAGAGAACTGCTCGCAAAATTAAGCTTCGGCATCGATAGAAAAGACCTTAGCAAAAGCGAGGCGGCGCAAGTTGAGATGCTGATACACGAAAAGCTACTGGTTGACGCCAAGCATCTCAAATTTGCTCCCGCCATAGTCGCCGGAGTCGTGGATGTGACTAGAAGCGGGCTTGGATTTTTAGAAGGAATTGCCGGACGCGAAAAAGACCTGCCGATACCTAGGCATGAGATGCGAAATATCGAAGATGAAGACATCATCATCGCTCGCATAGAGCAAAGACGGGGCAAAACCTTTGCCGTGCCTATCAAGGTCATCCAAAAGGCGGTGGCGTTCTCAGTCTGTATCGTCCAAAAAGAGAGAGCGAAGCTATCGGTGTGGAATATCAAGACCTCGCAAAGAGTCTATCTGGATGTCAAAGACAAATCTCTCAGACAACTCCCCGACGGAGCGGTACTAAAAGTCGATAACGCCACCAAAAGACCGATGGAGGTGCTAGGCGTCATAGAAGACCCTTTCGTAGACGAAAAAATCTCTTTGGCTCTGTATGACAAAAAAGACGAGCACCCAAAAGCGTGTATCACGGAGGCAGAGGCGTGGGGTAAGGTCGTAGACAAAAGCTTATACCCAGATAGAGTAGACCTGACCCATCTGCCATTCATCACGATAGACCCCGTAAGCGCAAAGGACTATGACGACGCGATATATCTGGACACGGCGACAAACGAGCTGTATGTGGCTATCGCCGATGTAAGCAGCTATGTCGTTCCTATGTCTGCGCTTGATACGGAAGCCAGAAAGCGGGGCTTTTCTATCTATCTACCGCACCGTTCCATCCCGATGCTCCCTCGAAATCTCTCGGAGATTATCTGCTCTCTTAACGAGCTTGTAGATAGGCTAACTTTTACTTTCAAGATGAAGATAGACCCAGAAACTCTTGAGGTTACAAACTACGAGCTGTTTGAGTCGGTCATCAACTCCAAAAGACGATACAACTACGACCAAATAGACAAGTTCCTAGACGGCGTACCCGCAAGAGACGAGACGGACGAGAGGGTATTTGAGTGGCTAATGCCGCTTAATGACTTGACGGCAAAGATACGAGAAAAGAGGCTTCAAAAAGGGTTCGAGTTTGCCACCGATGAGATACGCATGAGCCTTGACGAGAAGCAAAATATCACTGCTACGACGATAGAGGAGCAGACCCGTTCGCACGCCCTTATCGAAGATTGTATGCTTCTAGCCAACAAGTCGGCGGCGCAGTACTTCGACTACGGCATATTCCGTTGCCACGACAAACCGACCCCAAAAAAGCTAAAAGACCTGATGGAACATCTGGATACGCTAGGGCTAGACATCAAACACACGAGTAACATCCACGCCCTTATCCAAAACATCCAAGAGACTGTAAAAGGAAGCGGGCTCGAAAAGTTTGTCGATAAGCTCATCATTCGCACCCAGCAACAAGCGGTCTACCAACCCGCAAACATCGGACACTTCGGGCTAGGATTTGACAAATACACGCACTTTACATCGCCCATTCGCCGCTACTCCGACCTCATACTTCATAGGTTACTCAAAACAATCATCAAAAAAGACGACAAAGCAAAAGCCCACATCCTAAAAGACATCGAAGCGGTCACGATGACGGTATCAAGACTAGAGAGAGAAGCGGCAAAAGTGGAGTGGGACTTTTACGACCGCAAATTCGTCAGATGGGCAGAGCAAAACATCGGCAATTCGTTTAGGGCGATAGTAACCGATGTGGATGAAGAGGGCTTCAAAGACACGATAGCCAAGATAGAAGACGAAATCAAAGGCGCAAGGGTGTTTATGGACCCAGAAGAAGAAGCGCATCTATTTGATGAGATAACGGCGGAGATAATTGATGTGAATATTGCTACGACGAAGATTTATGCGAAAGCGACGAAACAATGAAAAATACCGCATTAAAAGTCCTAGCCGTTTTTGTGTTCGTATTTTTGGCGATTCAGTTTATCAAACTTGACAAAACAAACCCCAATACCGACAAATCAAAAGAGATAGTAGCCTCTGCGGAGGTAAAAAATATTCTCAAAAATTCCTGCTTTGATTGTCATTCCAATGATACGAAATGGCCGTGGTATGCTAGTATTGCGCCTGTTTCGTGGGTAGTGACGGAGCATGTGGATAGCGCTAGAAAGTGGGTCAATTTCTCGGAGTGGGAGAGCTATGACGAGGCAAAAAAACTGAAATTGAGAAAGCTTATTTACCGTGAAGTAGCGTTAGCAATGCCGCTACGAATGTATGTGATGGCGCACCCAAACGCGGCGCTTAGTCAGGCCGACAAGGAGAGCATTCGCAACTGGACGGCCGTCAAAGCAAGCGATGTATCGATGAGAGACTAGCGAGGAGGAAAATTTGAATTACGAAGTTCTTAATATAAACAGTGTCATAGAGTATGCGGCGGGTACGCCTCAAATCTCGGCTATTCTCGGTAATGGCGACTATACGGCAAAAGAGGTCGGAGACGGCAATCTAAACCTTGTTTTTATCGTTGACAATCTATCAAACGGCGCATCGGTCGTTATCAAACAGGCTTTGCCGTACCTTCGATGTGTAGGCGAGAGCTTTCCGCTTGGTGAACAGAGGATGCTTTTTGAGATTCGTTCTATGCTTTTTTATGAGAGGAGCGTTCCTGCCCTAGTGCCGCAAATATACCACTCCGACGAGGCTAAATATACGCTTGTTATGCGTAATCTATCTGAGCACATTATCATGCGAAAAGGGATACTCGAATGCGTCAAATATCCGAAATTTGCAGATGAGATTACCGACTTTATAGCCAAAACGGCGTTTGCTACATCGGTGTTTGGCATGGACAGCGGCAAGCGCACAAAGCTAACGGAGGAGTTCGCCCAAAATACCGAGCTTCGCAAACTAACGGAGGATTTTGTCTTTACTTTTCCATATATGGAGAACGAAACCAACAGGCACAATCCGCTGATAGAGGCGGCGGCGAAGGCTATCAAGAGCGACACCCAGTTCAAAGCTAAGGCGATGGAACTCAAATATATCTTTATGACCAAAGCCGAAGCTTTGCTTCACGGTGATTTGCATACCGGCTCCGTGATGCTAAACGAGAGAGAGAGCTTTGTCATCGATAGTGAGTTTGCTTTTGTGGGACCTATTGGATTTGACCTAGGAGCGGTGGTCGGCAATCTGCTTATGGCTTCCATCGCTATGGATGCGAGGGGTAAGAGTGAGTATGCCGCATGGCTTGAAAGTACGGCCTTTGAGGTGATGGATAAGTTCGCGGCGAAGTTTGAGGCGCTACTTCTTAATGGTGGCGGAGCGATGTATGGCGAAGAGTACTGGGCGAACACGGACAAAAGCGGCAAAAATGCGCTGGCGCAAAAAATAATCAGAGATATTTTGAGCGAGAGCATCGGCTTTGCCGGATGCAAGATGGCAAGAAGACAGCTAGGCGTGGCGCACATACTCGAAATCGACGGGGTAGAAGATGATGGGCTTCGGGCGCAGGTGGAAACAAAAGTACTGGGAATTGCCAGAGAGATGGTCGTAAGATACGGCGAGATAGATAGTAGTCAAAAACTAAAACAACTAATAACGGATATGCGATGATAAATTATAAGGCAATGAGGTTTGACGAGGAGAAATTAGAGGTATTGGATCAGCGGATACTGCCGTTTCGTGAGGAGTGGGTGACACTTCGCACGGCAAAAGAGGTGGAGAGTGCGATAGCCGATATGACGGTGCGGGGTGCGGGTGTCATAGGGTGCGTCGGGGCTGTAGGTGCGTATTTTGCCGTGCGTGAAGCGGCGGGCGATAAGGAGAAGCTAAAGATACTTGCAGACTCACTCAAAAATGCTAGACCGACGGCGGTAAACCTAGAGTACGCCGTAAACAGAGTGCTAAAAGCCAAAGACGCTCACAAAGAGGCGGTAGCGATAAATGCCGAAGATGCCGAGGCTAGCGAGCTTATCGGGGCGCACGGGCTAAAAGAGATACAAAAAATCCTCAAAAAAACAGGCAAAAAATCTATCAATATCATGACCCATTGCAATGCGGGGTATCTGGCGATAGTTGATAAAGGCAGCGCCCTTGCTCCGATATATGCGGCGCATGAGGCGGGTATCGATGTGCATGTCTGGGTGGATGAGACAAGACCCAGAAACCAAGGGGCGAACCTCACGGCGTGGGAACTAGGCAAAAGCGGAGTCAAGCACACTCTAGTCGCCGACAATATGGGCGCACTTCTCATGCAAAGAGGCATGGTGGATATGATGATAGTAGGCGCAGACAGAGTGGCGGCAAACGGCGACGCCGCCAACAAAATAGGCACACACCTCAAAGCCCTAGCGGCAAAGGCACACAAAGTGCCTTTCTTCGTCGCTCTGCCCTCCTCTACGCTTGATTTGTCCATCAAAAACGGCGTGCGAGATATACATATCGAGGAGCGAAGCGCAGACGAACTGCTGTATATGCAAGGCTTAGCCAAAGATGGCACGGTGCAGAGCGTGCGAGTAGCGCCGGAGTGGACGCAGGGGCTAAATCTAGGCTTTGACATCACACCGCACAAGCTAATCACGAAACTCATCACCGAAAAAGGGGCGTTCAAGCCGACAAAAATTAAAGAGCTGTACGGCAAATGATAGAAGGGGTAATCAAATACAGCACCTCAAAGCAGGTCAAAAAAAATAGTCTCTCAAAAAAAGATTTTGAAAAAATAGAAAAATATAGACGCCGACTAAATCGCATCAACATGATAGGATGCTACGACAACGGCATAGGCTTTGGCAATATCAGTATGATTGGGGCGGACGGCAAGATAATCATCACGGCAAGTCAAACAGGCCACCTCAAAAGCCTAAGACCAAAGCACTACGCCAAACTCCTAAAATACAACACCGACACAATGACGCTAAGATATGAAGGCACAGGCAAAGCCTCTAGCGAAACGCTAACGCACTGCTCGCTATATGAGAGCATCAAAGGCGTAAAAGCGGTCATCCATCTGCACAATGAAAAACTCTGGCGTGCTCTTATAGATGCAGGCTATCCGACGGTAGATGAGAGCGTAGAGTACGGCACAAAAGAGATGGCAAAAGCGGTAAAAGAGCTATTCAAAGAGTCTCGCAAAACAAGCGGTATATTTGCCACGGCGGGGCATTTTGAGGGGGTATTTGTATTTGCGGGTGACATAAAAAGCGCTTACAGCCTGCTACTGTGTACAATCACGACAAAAATTATAAATAAAAGAACATATGATGCTTATCTTTAAAAAAGTCATACTGATACTATTTTGGTTGTGCTCATCTTTGTTTGCCTACGACAGTATCGAAATCCTAAACCAAAATATCATTGTCCATAAATCATGATACTTCGCAATTAACGGTGAGCTAACTCCGGAGCAGGCATTTTTGGCAACCAAAAAGACCAATCTTTTGGATTTGGGCACAACTCATATTGGCTTGCTTTTGAAGTATCGGTCAATGAGGTCAATGAAAAATTTTATATGGATGTCAAAAATCCAATCAGCAAATTTTGCAACTTCTACACATTTGATGAGAGTTATATGCAACAGTTTAAAATAGAATCTATGGCTTTGATAAACAAATCGTGCGTGGATATCAAAATGAGCTAGAGCAAGCCATCCTAATAATCATCTCAAATGCCCAAGACGCCATTATGTCAAACAAGATTCAAAATCCAATAATAAAAATCTCCTTAGAAGTAAAAGATGAGTATATGCTTCTAAGTATTTGCGACAATGCCGGAGGAGATAATTGGAAAAATATTTGAGCAATATTTCACCACAAAAGATAAAAACGGCACGGGCACATGGCTATAACATTGCAAAAGAGATAGTGGGGCGACAGATGGGCGGTAAACTGACAGTGGAAAACATAGAAGATGTGGCATCTTTTAAAATCGCCATTCCAATTTCTAATATAGACTCACAAAGCATGGGTGTGTCTAAGAGCACAGCGTTTGTCGCCATTTAGTAATTAACATATAATTAACAAAACATCCATATCCTTGTGGCTTTAAAAACAAAATCACAAGGAAATTTGATGAAAAAGCTGTTTACGCTCTCTTTGGCTCTTAGCTCTGCGCTACTAGCTTCAGAGATAACGATAGAGAAAATAACGGTAAGGGGCGAATCGCAAAAAGCGCTTAAAGACGCTCTGTCTGCCGAGGAGATAAAGTTTACAAATAAAATAGATATAGCTCAGATACTATCAAACAGCTATCCGGAAATCTCAACGGTACGAAAGACTGGAGCGGCGGGTGATATAGGGCTTAGAGGCTTTTATAAAGATGATGTGAGGGTAACCGTAGACGGTCAGGCTATTCACTGCGCATGCCCAAATAGAATGGACCCGCCTACATATCATCTATCTGCGGAAAATGTTGAAAAAGTAGAGCTTATCGAAGGACCTTTTGATGTTGCATCTCCTGGCGCTTTGTCGGGTAGTATTAATATTGTATCAAAAGCTCCACAAGAGGGAGTATCCGGCTCGCTTAATGCAGGATACGGTAGCTTTGATTTTCAAAAATTCGACGCTAACCTAAACGCAGGAAACAAAACGATAAAAGCGCAAGCGGGCTACACAAAAGAGAAAATGGGGCAATATAAAGACGGTTCCGGCTCTGAGATGTACAAAGTCAACTTCAGCCCTACCCTCACAAATGCCTCAAATAACAAAATGTATAGAAACGACATCAATATAGAAGATAAAGACGCATTTGACAAACAAAGCTATTTTGCAAAGCTATCCTTCACTCCGACCGAAAATCAGGAATTATCCGTAAGCTACTTCGCCGATAGACCCGATACGATACTCTATCCATCTTTGGGTATGGACTCGTTCCAAGACGATACTGATATGTACGCCGCAAGCTACAAAATCAAAAACCTAGGTAAGTTCTCCGACTCTCTTGAAGTATCGGCTTATCAAAACGAAGTCAAACACGACATGAGAACAGACTTTAGAAACACGGGCGCTGCAATACTTTCGTACTATGTAGAGAGCAAAACAACCGGTATAAAAGCGGAAAATACCTCAAATATAGCAGGACATCTAATTAAGATCGGCGCAGACTACTATGAAAGAGTATGGGATGCTCAAAACTTCGCCAACTATGCGACAAAAACACTCTCTAGCGGAGCGGCTGGCGTACCGTACCCACTAGCCGATGTAACTACCGAAAACTACGGCTTTTACGCCAAACTTGCAAAAAGCTATGGAGACATTAGCATAGACGCCGGCATCAGATACGACGCTTCAGAGATGAGCCTAGATAGCGCTAAAGTAGCGGCGGCGGGCGCAACCATCATGAACAGAGCGGCGATATTAGCAAATCCGGACGATAAATGGGGCAATATGTCCGGCTCATTGATGGCAAAATACGGAGTAGGTAGCGGCTATTTCTATGCCGGATACGGTCACTCGGTAAGACTTCCGGACGGCGCTGAGAAATACCATCTTGCAGTGCACGGTAGAGAGGGAAATCCAAACCTCAAACCGACTATTAACGATGAGATAGATGCGGGCTATTCATACGCCAAAAATGGTGCAGCGTTCAAACTAAACGCTTTTTACTCAAACCTAAAAAACTTTATCTATATGTACAAATATAACGCAATGTATTTCACATACGAAAATATTGACGCAAAAATGTACGGTTGGGATGCATCTACGGCTTATGCTTTCGCAAACGGACTTAGCCTAGAGGGTGCGCTAGCTCAAACATTCGGCACAAAAGATAGCGTAAGAACAACAAAAGGCGTTGCACTAAATGATACAAGTCTAAGGAATATGCCTCCTTTAAAAGCAAGAGTAGCGGCAAAATATGAAACAGGCAAATTAAGTGCACAAGCGGAATGGATAGCAGCGTCAGGTCAAAAAAATATAGATACGGACGGCACATTGCCTGAGCTATCAACAGCAGGTTGGGCTGTTGTCAACCTAAAAGCAGGTTATGCGTTTAACAAAAACTGGTCGCTATGGGCGGGCGTCGATAATCTATTTGATAAAAACTACTATATACACGGTTCAAACTCAAACATGCTGTTTATTTCCAACCAGCCAAATATCCACCTAAACGAGCCAGGAAGATTTGTTTATGCAAATCTAGGGTATAAATTTTAAAAAATTTTAGAAGGTCTACCGATTGGAAAACTTTAGCATTATAGCCATCGCCGCCGCCGCATTTTTCGGAAGTCTCGGACACTGCGTCGGTATGTGCGGGGGCTTTGTGCTAGCCTACAGCTCCACAAAGGTCGGAAAACACTTTAATCAAAAAGAGAGGCTTGCCTCTCATCTTCTTTACAACCTTGGCAGAACGATTAGCTATACGCTTATAGGAGCTGTTGTCGGTCTTATCGGAAGCGTATTTGCTCTAAGCCCAAACCTTAGAGCTACCCTTTATCTGTTTGCCGGTTTAGTCATGCTACTTGTCGGGCTCTGGTTGTTCGGATTTGTGTGGGTCTCGAGACTCTTAGAGTACGACTTCACCAGAATATCGTTTTTCAAAACAGCATTCCAAAAACTTCTCAAGTCAGACTCCAAAATGTCATTTCTATCACTTGGCATTCTAAACGGCTTTTTCCCGTGCGGACTCGTCTACTTCTTCGCCTCATCAGCGGCAGCTAGCGGGTCAGCGCTAAAAGGCGCTCTTATCATGTTTGTATTTGGACTTTCAACGATACTGCCGATGCTAAGCCTCGCATACGCTTCGACAATACTCCAAAAAACAGAGCTCAGAAAAGCGGCTTCCAAGATTTCAGCGCTTCTTATCTTTGGATTTGCGCTTTACACTATGTGGGGCGCCATTATTATATTTTTTGATCTACCTATTTAAACAAAGGAAACACCAAATGAAAAAACTTCTTATAATTTCACTATTTGCCGCCGCCTCTCTTTTTGCCGCCGAAAAAGAGGTCAATCTGACAGTCAAAGGAATGACATGCCAAATGTGTGCGGCTAGTGTCAAAGATGCTCTCATGAAGACGGAGGGCGTCAAAGATGCAAAAATCTATCTCAAAGACGGTAAAGCAATCGTAAAAACCGAAAAAGATATAGATGTCAATGCGCTCAATGCCAAATTAAAATCCCACGGCTACTCGGCTGAAATGGCAAAATAATCTAGCCTAGTTTGCGCCGCTATCACCAAGCCAAGACTCGAGTCTTAAATATAGTTCGCACGCTGCCAATATAACTTCCGACTCTTTTTTGTATCTTAATGCGTAGAGAGCTATTTTTTGAATATTTGGCATAAACTCGGCTCTAAAATTTTCATCGACCGCAAAATATTTATACTCTCCATCGCCTAGTTGCTCTTTTAGTTTCGGCAGTATCTGAAGAGCGCCGTTTTTGGAGCCCTCCAATACATAATAGACGGCCAACGCAGAAAAGAAAGATTTGATAAAAGATGCATCGAACTCTTTAATATCCACCTCTACACCCATATTGCGCAACTCCGTTTCTATATGCTTGCTTCTATTAAAGCCTGCCAATGAAATTTCAAGAACATCAAACACATCGGAAAAAGAGTTTAGCTTCTCTTCCACGGCTATGTGCACGCTATACATTTTTTGCAAAAATGAGATGTATATCTCTTTTGTCAATGTACCGCCCATCAACGATGTCGCAAAAAAATTACTATCTACAAGCCCGTGAAACGGAGTCGTTAAAGTTCTAAGTTTTTTATGAAAATCCATTTTTGCAAGCCTTTAACTTTTTTTATTTGGTTCTATTAACCCGTTTAGATTTAGCATAATATTTGTTATCTTTTTGGCTTCCAAAGGGGTACTATAATAAAAGCCCTGAATCACGCTAGCGCCGATACTTCTCAAAAACTCGCACTGCTCGCTACTCTCAACACCCTCCGCTACAACCTCAACCTCAAGTCCCTCTCCAAGAGCCAAAAGAGCTTTGACGATAGCGGTATCTTTCGGATTATGCGGCAAGTCATCTATAAAGCTTTTGTCGATTTTGAAGCAGGTAATAGGAAAATGTTTTAGATGTCCGAGCGAAGAGTAGCCGCTACCGAAATCATCTATAGATATTGAAATCCCGATATTTCGTAGCCCATGCAGTACCGGTAGCACTTTTTCACCCTGCTCCAAAGCGCCCTCCGTTATCTCAAGCTCCAAATGTTTTGCGCTAAGACAATGTTTTTCAAGCATACTCAAAACAAAATCTACAAGCTCAGGCTTTAGCTGGGCAGGGGCAATATTCACAGCCACGACACTGCAATCAACACCGGCGCGAAGCCACTCCGCCATCTGTCTGCACGCCTCATTTAGTACCCACTCTCCAACCTGAACTATAAGACCCAACTCTTCGGCTAACGGGATAAAGCTGTACGGGCTAAGCAATCCTCTTTGCGGATGCTGCCAACGGACAAGAGCTTCAACGCCGATAATTTGCCCACCCTTACCGACTTGCGGTTGATAGTGAAGCAAGAGCTCGTTATTTCGCAATGCGCTATTTAGCTCTATAACTATCTCAAATTTCTTTTTTGCCTCATCGGCCAAATGCTCCGTATAAAAGACATAGCCGTTTCGCCCCCTCTCTTTTGCGCGATACATAGCGGCATCGGCATATTTTACGAGATCCGTCGTATTGCCCCCATCTTGCGGAAACATACTTATGCCTACGCTCAGAGTCGGCGTTAACTCATATTCGTCTATAAGTAGCGGCTGACTGACGACACCCATTATCCTCTCTATTATCGCCGCCGCCTGACTATGATCAACGATTCCCTCCATGCAAAGCACAAACTCATCTCCGCCCCAACGAGACAAAAAGTCCTCATCCCTGCACACCTGCAAAATTCTATCTGCAATGGCTTTGAGGTATGTATCACCCACCGAATGTCCTAGCGTATCGTTGATAATTTTGAATCTATCTATATCGATAAATGCAATACTAAGCATTTTGTGTGGATTTCTCTTGGACAGACTTATAGCTTCAGAGACATGCTCTACAAATCTAAGACGATTAGCAAGCCCCGTCAACACATCGTGATTTGCCATATAATAAAGCTTCTCTTCTGCCTGTTTTGCTTTTGATATGTCGGAAAAAACACCTATATAATTTTTGACATTGTCGTCTTTATCCAGAATTGGTGTTATGCTCCCCCATTGCGGGTATATCTCCCCGTTCTTTCGACGATTCCATATCTCGCCGGTCCAATTTCGCTTATCCAACAGCGTGGACCATATACCCCTATAAAAATTTGGAGTATGTACGCCCGATTTTGCTATGCTTGGCTTTCTCCCGATAACCTCATCCGCTGAATATCCCGTAATCTGAGTAAAGGCAGGATTTACGCTTGTGATAGCGCCGCCAATATCCGTAACGATGATTGCCTCAGAGGCTCCATTTATAATGGCTTTATTTGTCAACATTTGTTCGTCAAACTGTTGACGCTGCTGCTGCTCTTTGAATATCACAACGATATTTGTCTGTCCGTTTTGTTCTATTGGGGTGCAGGTATACTCAACAGGAAAAGCCGTTCCGTTTTCTCTGCAAAAATAGTCGCTGGAGCCTTCCGTACTCTCGTTAGTGGCAACACTTTTACAAAGAGGGCAATCTTGTTTCGAATAAGGAATTCCGGCATGATTTTGCGGTTTTAGTACTTCAAGACAAGTTTTACCGAGCATTCTCTCCGGAGGCAAACCCAAGGCATGACTAGCGTGAGCATTTGAGTAGATTATCTTGCAGTCTGGGTCAAATGTTATTATGCCGTCACCGGAAACCTCTAGTATCATCGAATTACGCCTATGCAGGTCTTCAATAGCAAGCTGATAGTTGTGTCGCTGTGTTATATCTCTACCGTTTACGATAAATTCAGACTTTCCATTTTCTTCTACATATTTGATTGTGTATTCAAGCCATGCGATTTCACCGGACGGCTTTTTGGTGCGAAAAATAATCGTTTTTATATCCGACGACTTCTCCAGCGAACACCGCTCCTCTTGGAACATAAATCTATCTTCATACAAAATAAAATGGTCGATAGAGCGTCCTATCATTTTTTCAGGCGGCACGCCAAAAAGAGCTTCACTAGAAGGTGAAACAAATGTATAAAAACCGCCCATATCAAATCTAGCTATCATATCCGTAGAGTATTCCGCCAAAAGCCTGTAGTTTTCTTCACTCAGCTCCAAAGCCCTGTGCGTCAAAACCTCTATAATCGAAAGAGAAAGAGAGTGCGCCGCATCAATCTCTATTTGCGACCAAGCGGGAGATTTGTCTCTAAAAGTCTCTACCCATGTCTCAAAAGAGAGCCTAGGTGAAATCTTTGGTATGCCGTGTTCCGAGGTAATAACCTTACTTGGCTTGCCTGCCCATTTGACGGTTCTGGTAATGCCGGCTCTAAACCACGCAATATAGCTATCTAGTCTCTCGTCCAAAGGAGCGATCAACATACCGCTTGCAATATCTAGATACTTTCCGGCAAAATCTCCGATAGAGTCTAAATTGTCGGTATGAAAAACGCTACTGTTCTCAACATTTGCCCTAATCCAACTTTCAAGCTCAACCATATCACTCTCTTGTAGCGCAAGCCCCATCCGATACTTTTTGCCGGATAGAGAGATAATCGCTCCACTACCCCTCACAAGCCCCAATATCTCAGATTGGAAAGCCTGAATAACCGTAGGTATATCTTTTGTCTGCCTAATTTGCCGCGTTATATTCTGAAGAAGCGTCCTAATTCTCTCATAAAACTCTGTTTTGCTATTGTTTTCTATATTTGAAAGCTTCAAAGAGACTGTTTTGCCTATAAACTCATAAAGCTCCCTTACTCTAAGGGGAATAATTTTTGCCGTTGTGTGATGGCAAGCTATAAGCCCCCAAAGTTTGCCGTTTTGGATAAGAGAGATTGTAAGAGTTGCCTGAACGCCCATATTTCTAAGGTACTGCAGATGAATCGGAGAGAGATGTCTTAGAGCCGAATATGTCATATCAAGCGGCAAGCCTGTTTTTGGCTCAAGAGAGGGCGTGATATACTCCGGAGTAGCGTCTATATCGGCTATTAGACGGACTAGGTTTTTTGCATACAAAGCTCTTGCTTGCGCCGGAATATCTGAGGCCGGAAAGTGATTTCCAAGATAAGAGAGCATCTCTTGCGATTTGCTCTCGGCAATAACCTCGCCATCCCACTGCTGGTCAAATTGATACATCATAACCCTGTCGTAGCCGGATAGCAGATGCACCTGTTCGACCACTTTTTGAGTGTATCTATACAGCTCTGTTTCGGCGTCAAGCTGCCAAAGTGCGTCCCTAATAGGGATAAAGAGCTCTTGAAATAAATTTTCGCCTTTGTGTGCCTCCGGCTCTAGCTCAATAATCCAAATTCCGTCATTGTAAGATACCTGTGCCACCATATCGATAGCTACACCGTCTCGCTCTATCATAAAATTGGTAATAGCGCTATGTCGCCACTCATCCAGTCCAATTAGAGAGCGTATTTTTTGAGCCTCAGTATCGCCGACAAGAGTAGAAAAGTGTTTACCAAGCAACTCTTCATGAGTTAGCGTAAAAAATTTATCTACATTAAGACTAACTTGACGAATAATAAAATCTTCATCAAGCGCAAGCAGCGCTCCCAGCGGCTGTATTGCGCTAGCGTACTGTATCGGTTCACTCTCGCAATTTTTTAGAGCCTCCTCCAAGTTTTGATTAAAATCTAATTCATCTGTATTCATAATAAGCCTTTATTGCTTCTTGCAAAGCTTTATTGGTAACTCTATGGTGACCTCAACGCCTTTGTCGGCATTTCTTATGTTTATTTCACCGCCCATATTGTGCTCCACGATAACTTTACTCATGTAAAGCCCTATACCAGTACCCTTGCCCTGCTCTTTTGTAGTAAAATATGGTTCAAATGCTCTTTTTATAACATCTTCATCGACCATTTCAGCGTTATCCCATATACAAACCCGCACTTTTTCATCATCGCACTCAACTCTTGTTCTAAGTATTCCACTTTTGAGTTGTTTTTTTCCAATGGCTTCTAATATAGCATCTTTGGCATTTGATATAACATTTAAAAAAACCTGCTTTAATTGGTTTTTATTACACTCAAGCGCCGGGCATTTGATAGGTTGTTGCTCTCGCTCTACTTGTATGGAATTATTTTTTAGTTGGGCGTCAAAGAGTGCGATAGCCTCCAAAAGGCAATCTTCTACATAAAACGGCTTATTATCCGTGTTCGGTCTGTAAAAATCCCTAAAGTCGTCTATTGTCTTTGACATATACCGAATCAAATCCATAGAGGTTGATTCTGTTTTTTTTATATATTTTTCATCCAGTTCACCGTAATCCCAAGCCTGCCTGACATCTTGAATGGTTAGAGCAAGCGCATTTAGAGGTTGCCTCCATTGATGAGCGATAGCCCCCAGCATCTCGCCCATAGCCGCCATTTTGCCCTGCTGAACCATTATCTGATCTTGCATTTTTAGCCTCTTAGACTCCTCGGCTATCTGTTTTTCGAGAAGCTGCCTATACCCTTCAAGCTCGCCCACATTGGCAAAAGAGACTATTTTGTGCTTTTTATTGTCGCCGCTAAACTCTGAAAGTCTCACGATAAAGTAATACTCTTTTGCATCTTTTTTTATCATAACCTGATGCTCGCCGCCATCCGCTACGAGCTCAAGCCAACCTTTCCCGTCTTTACCGTCATATATAAAGTTTTGCCTATCTACTTTTTCAAAAAAATCACACACACACGAATGATTACTTTTAAACTCTGCAATGTTTTTATATTCATAAAAAAAATCAAAAAATGCTTTGTTGGTATCGACTATTTCATCGCCGTCGGTAATTACTATAATGGTATTTTGTGAGTTTACTATCGCATTCAAATAATCTTTTTGGAGTCTTACTTGCTCTTCGGCAAGATGCCTCTCCGTTACATCGACGCCAAAAGACATTACTATTTTTTCACCGAAAGGGTCAATAGAGCTGCTATTTCTCCATGAAATCAATCTCTCGCTTCCGTCTTTGGTAATGATTTTGCTTTCATGGACCCTAAAACCATTAGAATCAGTCGCTAAAACTTTCGCAAATATTCTTTTTAGCTCTTTTCTTGAAGAGTCCAAAACGGCAAAATTAAACCAGTTTTTGCCGATAACCTCATCTTTTGTATAGCCGGTCAAATCTTCCGCACTTTTATTGAATTTGAGAATATCTCCATTTGCGTCCATTACTATAAGCATTGCATTTGATGTTTCCATTAATCCTTCAGCATATAATTTTTCTCTTTCAATACGAGCGTCTTTGACGCTTAAATCCTCTATTGTTTCATGCATTTGCGTTATATCATCGAACGAAGCCACAAAACCATTTTGGAATGCCGTCATTCCTACTTTATACCATCTAGATTTGTCACTTAACTTGATTTTATATTCAAATTCGATTGGCTTATTGCTTTGAACCACACTCTTTGCATTACTAAGAAATATATCGCTAAATATCGTTACCGGCATTTGCTGCAAACTTTTTTCCACGAGCTCTTCCACAGCCACACCTAAAAAATCAAAGCATCGTCTGTTTGCCAAGATACATTTGAAGCTATCATCATGTAAAGCATCAAACGCCATTATTGCTCCGAGCGAACTATCTAGGATGCCTTGCAATAACAGCTGTCTGTCGTTTAGCGTTTTATTTAAAATTTCTACCTGTTTTTGGCGCTCCTCTCTCTCGTCTGCGACCGACCTAAGCTCTGCGTATGCTATTTGCAACTCTTCGTTTGTGCTTTGCAACTCCTCGTTTGTTGTCTCTAGCTCTTCGTTGGTGCTTTGCAGCTCCTCGTTTGAGCTTTGCATCTCCTCGTTTAGAGATTGGAGCTCCTCATTTGATGTCTCCAGCTCCTCTATGACGGTTTGGAGGTGCATCTTCATACGAAGCAGCTCTGCTTCTAATCTTTTTGCCTCCTCATTTGAGACTCCGTCGCCATTTTTGACCTGACTATAGTCAAACACATCCGGCTGCTCTTCTTGAAAAGATATAACAAAAAGCTTGCTATTTTCAAAATGATGGCCTAGCGGCATAACGACCAAGCGAACAAGTCGCTCAATGCCGACAAATAGATTTAGCCTATGAAATACCCCGACTTGATACTGCTGTGTTTTTGAGCAGGCGTGCAGTAGTGTACGAAGCTCCAAAGATAGCTCTTCGTGAATAATTTTGAAAATATTTGCCGTAGCTGCCCCCGGCGCATAATGCAGGTACGGATTTTTTTCTTTTACGAAGACAATATCCATACCCTCATTTACGACGATACTGAGCGGCAAAAAGTACTCTCCAAGAGACTCTAAAAGCGACTCTCTAATGCTCTTTTTCGGCAAGATAACACTTAGCTGCGCTTGCTGGTCTTTTGCATTTACGCTAGGTCTATACAGTTTTATATTTTTAGGCGGCTCGTTATTGGCGCTAAACTCTCTTCTGTATAGCTTTGTATTTTTACTAAGCGGCGTAAAGAGGTTTTGATACGAGCCTATCGACTCCGATTTACCCAAAAAGAGTAGTCCGTTATTCACAATAGAATAATGAAAAATCGGCATAATCCGCTCTTGAAGGGTTGCATTAAAATATATCAGCAGATTTCGGCATACAATAATATCAAGCCTTGTAAACGGAGGGTCTTTGACTATATCATGATGAGAAAAAATTATCATATCCCGAATTGTTTTACTCACCTGATGGGAGTCGTTTTTTGGGATAAAATATTTTTTTAGAAGGTCAGCCGGCATATCGGCCAAACTCGCCGATGGGTATATGCCCTGTCTAGCTACTTGAGTAGCGCTATCATCTATATCTGTCGCAAATATCTGAACCTCTTTATGAATGCTTCTCGTCGCCAATATTTCAGCAATTACGATAGCTATGGAGTATGCCTCTTCGCCGGTATAGCATCCAACATCCCAGACTCGAATCGTATCATTAGGGGCTTTTGATATTATAAGTCTCTCAAGCTCCAAGTACAGATCATCAAACGCCTCTTTATCTCTAAAAAACGATGTTACACCAATCAAGAAATCTTTATAAAGGCTTTCAGGCTCATGCTTGTCCTTGTACAGCAACTCTATATATTCGTCCACTCTAGAAATCTTAAGCGCCGACATCCGTCTTTTAATTCTTCGATTTAGCGTCGTCAGCTTATATTCCGAAAAATCTACATTATGCGTCTCTCTCAATCTATAAAATATACGGCTCAAATCATCTTTTGAGCGCATAGCTATGCTTTGAAGAGCTATCTCGCCGCTTATATATTTTTCTATCTCTTCAAGTTCTGCACCTATCTGGTCGGCCGACAAAACAATATCTATCTGCCCTGCATGTATTGCAGAAGCGGGCATACCGTCATATTTTGCGCTTTTTGGGTCTTGCGCAATAGTAATGCCTCCTTCCGCTTTTATCTGTGCGCAACCCCTCGAACCGTCGGTTCCGGTACCTGAAAGTATGATACCTACAGCCTCATGGCGCTTAGAGTTTGCAAGAGAGGCAAAAAACAGGTCGATTGACGGCTTTGGACCTACGAAATTATCTTGAGGCGTTTTTAGTGCTATCATTTCACCGACAAGAAAAATGTTTTTGTTTGGCGGCGCTATGTATATTTTTTTTGCTTCTACCGTTTGCCCGTCCATTGCCTCCAAAACTTCAAGAGGTGAATTTTTTCCAAGAAGCTCCACTAGCATACTTTTATATGTGGGGCTCAGGTGTTGGGCTATTATATAGGCCATCTTATCGCTATCGGGTAGATTTTTGATTAGTTCTTGCAGCGCCTCCAGTCCGCCTGCGGACGCCCCTATTCCTACGATTATATTTGTAGCCAGCACAGACTGAGACATTAAGCCAACTTTCCAATAAATGATAATAAATTTTGTTGCAAGTATAAACCATTATAGTATCTTTACAGTGTCTTAGGATTTAAACTATGCTTAAATAATGCGAAAATTGAGTAATTTAATATTTTTTTAAGCTCAAGGACACCCTAAAGCAACTTAATACCTATATAATTCGGGCATAAAAGTGACAAGAAGGGTAAAGCTAAAACTTGGAAGAGAACAGAGCAACTCAAAACTCTATACCGACATCCACCGCTTATTGGGTTGACGGAAATGATATAATCATAAAAACAAGTCTTAACTGGGATATTTTTGCCGACGCAAATAATGGAGTAGGCAACAAAACCGAAGAGATAGTCAATCGATATATATGGGATTTTATCATAGACGACAAAACAAGACGATGGCTCTCTGGTTTTTTTAAGAGAGTTAGGGAAGATAAAAAGCCAGTTATAATTCCGTACAGATGCGACACCCCTGCTCTTAAAAGGTATATGCAAATGACAATATCCGTCGAATCGGAAGATATACTCATGGTGAAGCATAGAGTCATCAAAACCGTGCCGATGCAAAAACCCGTTCATTTTAGAGCATCAATAAGCGAAAAAAGCATTAAACGGTGTAGCGTATGTAATCGTATTTTGATAGATAACGACTGGCTTGAACCAGAAAAGAGTATGATTGGAGAATATGTAAGCGTTAGATATGGAGTATGTGAACAATGCGAAAGCTTAACCTAGTGGCAAGCAACTACCCAATACTAATAGTAGAAGATGATGTTGCGGCGTGCGACAGCATCGCATATTATCTAGAAATGCTAGGCTTTTGCGTCCACAAGGCATATAGCAGACAAGACGGGTATGACAAATATCTGCAACACAGACCACAGATGATTATAACCGACATAGAGATGCCGGACGGCAACGGTCTTGATATGGTGGAAAAAATACGGGAACACGATAAAGAGTGCGCTATTTTTGTTGTTACCGGATATGCCACAAATGACCATCTTCTGCACGCCGCAAAGCTAAAGCTAGAAGACATAATACTAAAGCCGCTAACCTCAAAAAAAATTCAATGCGCAATAACAGCTTTTTTTGAATCGATAAAAAAACAACAAGCGGTATTAAACCAAGCCACATCAACCCTATACTCATTTGAAAACCAATGTATATATGAAGCCGACAAAAGAGTTACGCTTACGCACATGGAAATCTTATTGCTCGAACTTCTGCTACAAAACAATGAGAAAGTAGTCACATACGAAACCATAGAGTACAACATATATAAAGCTCCTGCTACAAGAAACGCAATAAAATCATTAGTTCAAAAACTAAAATTAAAAATTGGCGGCGCAACGATAGAGAGTGCGCCAAGCATAGGATATAGACTTATATGTTCAAGGTAGACTTAATGTGTGAGCTAGTCACAACACTCTTTATTGCTCTATGTATAGCAATTATATTTTTGTATCGCATACTAAACAAAAGGCTGCAATCCAAAAGAGAACTGCTCATACAAGAGCACAAACTAGGCGGAGTAGGCGAAATGACCGCTTTTATAATACACCAGTGGAGACAGCCGCTCAACTCCATCTCAACATCCCTGCTTAGACTTCGCGTCGATATTGACAACATACCAAACAACGAACAGATAATAAAACAACTAGACTCATGCGAATACTCGCTAGAACATCTCTCCAGCACGATGGATAACTTCAAAAATTTTTACACGCCAAGCGAAGAGAACGAGTATTTTTTGCTGAGCGATGCGATTAATGACGCTCTTGAGATAGCCAGATATACACTGGAGGTACAGCATGTAAAAATAATTACAAACCCTTACGGCTCTTCCTTTGTTTACGGTCGTAAAAGCGATTTGATACATGTGATACTCGTAATAATCAATAACTCTCTAGATGCTTTTTTGCAAAACAAAGTCCAGAATCCATATATCAAAATCACATCCTCAAAAGAAGAGAACAAAACAAAAGTAGAGATACTCGATAACGGCGGCGGAATATCAAAAGAGGCTCAACATGGCTTATTCAAAAAATTCAACAGCACAAAAATAGCTAGAACAAATACAGGCATTGGGCTATACATAGCAAAACTCATAATAAATGAGAAATTTAAAGGTAGTATATCCGCCGAAAACTACGATAACGGAACAAAACTTCTGATAATTATTTAGTATAAGCAGGAAGAGTAATGCATATTACAAGACCGCCGTCCTCATTGTAAGCCTCCACTTTTCCGCCCATATTTTTCTCTACGACCGTCTTAACCAAAAAAAGCCCTATTCCTGTGCCGAGCTGTGCGCTTTTCGTGCTGAAGTACGGCTCAAATATGCTTTTTAACACATCCTCACTGCAGCCCCCGCCGTTATCCTTGATACGCAACTCAAAAAATCCGTCTGAGAGTTTTGTGTTTAGCTTCACTTGCGCATTTTTGACCCCTTTTTGATCAAAATTCTCTTTTGAATTCATTAATATGCTAAGCATCGACTGCACCAAATCACCCATATATCCGTCTATCAAGACTTTCTCTTTTGGGTACTCCACCTCTAGCGATATAAGACTGTTTCTAAACGAGGAGTCGCAAAGCAAAACCGCCTTTTGAATAGCAAACGAAATATCAAAAATCTCCCGCTCTGTGCTACTTTTCAAAAAGCTTCTGAAGCCGTCTATCGTCTTTGACATTTGCAAGATTATCTCTTTTGAATTTGCCACCGATGCGTCTATGTACTCTTTTGTCAGCTCCCCGTACTCTGCCGCCATCTTGATATCTTGTATGATAATACCTAGCGCATTGAGCGGTTGTCTCCACTGGTGCGCTATACTAGATATTGCCTCAGCCATAGCTGCAAAACGGGAGTGCTGAAGTAAAACGGCGTCTTTTTGCTTCAACTCCAACAGCTTTTCATCAACCAACGAGTTGAGGTTTTTATTTATCTCCATTAGGCTCTCTTCAAGGTTTTTCTCATAGTTAATATCCATTCCCATAAAAAGAGCAGAGGTAGGCTTGTCATCCTCATAAAGACCGAGCGCCATTATTTTTATATGTATGTACTCCCCACGCTCTTTTTTTATTTTTAGCTCGCCCCTGTATGATTTTTTATGCAAAAGAGCCGCTTGTATCTGTTCAAAAGCCACCTTGTCTTCTTCAAAAATTGAAAAGATAGATTGGTCAAGCGCTCTACCGCCAACCGTATCTTCAAAAACATCGTTTAGGTATGTTATGTTGCCCTCGCTGTCCGTCAAGGCCACAAAGCTATCGCTTTTATCTATTGCGGAGTGAAATTTATAAAGCTCTTTTTTGTTTTTTGAAAGCAGTACAAATACAAAAATAAGCGTCAATAAGCCAAAAAATGAGGCTAGATATAGAGCGTTTTTGATAAGCTTGTCGGTCTTTTGTTCGGCCTCAAACTTTGTTAACATCGTATTTTTTAAAGAGCCTGTATGTCCGTCTTCATGCCCGAACAAAGCGGAAATTTCCCTTATTTTTGCAGAAGCTTTAAGAATATTTAACGCATGGATTTTATGCAAAGCATCATCTTCGTTCGTCGCCTTAAGAGTGTTTATCTCGCCTTGCAAAAGCTCTATGTCTATACTCTTATCAATACCGAGTGTGGCTATTTTTACAAACAGCGCAATGCGGCTCTTATTTTGATAAATCCAAGGGTCAGACTCTAGGTATCGAAGAGAGTTTACCGCTACGGCGTTAAGCGCCTTGAAACTCTCTAGCTCGTCTCTTTTTACCGTAAAATCACCCCTTAGTTGTGCCACCCTCTTCATTATTGGATAGTTTGTACTTGATAAAGAGGCTAGCTCTTTGGAGCTTTCGAGTTCGCTTATCAATCTATCGCACTCGGCAAATTTTTGATTTAGCAGGTCATAGTTGATATATGAAAGCTCATTTGACGATACACTCTGCATCTCATGATAAATAAGCTCTATTTTGTATATATTTTCCAAAAAGCCATAGTTTTTGCTGTTTTTTTCTTCTATGGACTTTGTTTTTAAAAATGCGACGACGACAACCGCCAAAAATAAAAACAAAAAGCCTATAAATATACGGCCATAGTCTTTGTATCTCATTTGGCGTATTTTTGCGGTTTTTGACCGGTTAGAGTTTTTAGATATAGTGTTATTTTTTTTACCTCATCCTCTTTTAGCTTGATACCGAGCTGGTGATACCCCATCAGCCTTACCGCCTCCTCCAAATCCTTAACTAGTCCGTTGTGAAAATATGGCGCCGTTAGCTCAATATTTCGTAAACTAGGCACTTTGAACATATCTCTGTCGCTCTCTTTTTTGCTAACATCAAAACGACCGTTTATTTTTTTCGGGTCTTTATACTCCACCATTACGCCGATTTTTTGAAACATATTTCCGCCGATATTAACGCCGTTATGACAGCTGATGCACCCTTTGTTTTGAAACAGCGCATACCCCTCTTTTTCTTGAGTATTAAGGGCACTCTTATCGCCTTTTAGGTATCTGTCGAATTTTGAGTTTGGAGTAATGAGCGTTTTTTCAAATTCCGCAATCGCATCGGCTATGTTTTCAAATGTTACGCCGTTTTTATATAGCTTCGCAAACTCATCTTTGTAGGCTTTGTTTGATTTTATGCTGTTAACCGCATTTTGGGGCGTATTTGCCATCTCTACCGGATTCACAATAGGTCCTTTCGCCTGCTCTTTAAGATCTTTTGCTCTGCCGTTCCAAAACTGCACAAAATTAAATGCGGAGTTATAAACCGTAGGAGAGTTGACTTGCCCCTTCTTTCCGCCAACACCAACTGAATCTTCCAGATTGTCTGTGCCGGATGTATAAAGATTGTGACATGAGCTGCACGATACGCTCTTATCTGAAGACAAAGATGTATCAAAAAAAAGTTTTTCGCCGAGAGATGCTTTTTTGGCGTCATACGGTGCGCTCTCTGGAATAGGAGTTATAAGACCCGAAGCCATCAGCGAAACAAAAATAGAGAGAAACAAAAATAGAACTTTCAACATAAGGCGCCGCCTTTTTTTATTTTGCCAAATCTTAGCATTCAAAATTATAATATTCAAATCAGTCACAAAAAAGTTTCTATATTTTTATGAAAAACACAGAAAAGTTTTGCGATAGTAATCGCAACAATTATATATTAAAATTGCGAATAATAATATCGGGGTTGAAAATGGGATTTAGTATAAAACAGAAGCTGATGATTATTACCGGCGGGCTTTTACTGATGTATGGTTTTACATTTGTTTTGGTGCTCTATCTCATAGGTCATATAAAAGACGAGTTTCAGCACTTTAAAGAGTTTGCATACAAAGGCGAGGTGTATACGCTAAATATCAACAAAGAGCTCAACTATGTCAGCCGACTAACAAGAGATATAATGCTCGGCAACGACTTTGACAAAAATATGAAGAAACTGCAAGAGAGCAACGAAAAAATCAAAAAAGATTTTGAGAGTCTCATCAAAATAACGGAACCGAAAAATCAAGAGACGACAAAAGACTCCTACAATAAAACAATTAAATTTGTAGACACAGCAACAGGCGTGGTCGCAAAACTAGGCACAATGGGCATATCCAGAGAGTCGCTAGACGCCGTATATGCAGAGTACAAAAAAGAGGCGACACCGCCGGCCGAAGAGGCGAGAGAAGCGTTTCATAAAGTGACAAAGGCTCAAGAAGAGCTTGCGGTAAGCTCCGAGGCGTCGATATACGCCGTTATGTCAAATTCAAAAATAGCATTGGGCGTTATTTTTGTGATAGTGTTCCTGACAGGCTTCTTGCCGCTTATTTTGCTAAGCAGATATATTATAGAAAAAACGGAAGGCATTGGAAAAGAGGTCAAACAGATAGCCTCAAGTAAACACCTCAACGATCAGGTATCGGTAGGAAATCTAGACGAAATAGGCAAAGTAGCGACGGATTTTAATACCCTTATAGGAATCGTAAGAGATACGGTGCATAGCGCAAAACTAACATCCAGCGAAAATGCCGCCGTAGCGGCTCAGCTTAGCAACACTTCACACTCTATCGGCAAAAGGGTGGAGGATCAGACAAGACTTACGCAAATATCTGTAGAGCAAGGGGCTAAACTCAAAAATATACTTGACGAATCAGCCGCACAAGCCAAAGATACGATAGGCGAAATAGAGTCCGCAAATTCAAGGCTCAAAGAGGCAGGCAAAGAGATACTAACTATGGTCTCAAAAGTACAAAACAGCGTAGAGGTAGAGATGGAGCTAGCCTCCAAACTATCAAATCTAAGCAACGAAACCGAGAAGGTAAAAGAGGTGCTCTCAGTTATAGCCGACATAGCAGACCAGACCAATCTGCTTGCGCTAAATGCCGCAATAGAGGCGGCAAGAGCTGGTGAACACGGAAGAGGTTTTGCCGTTGTTGCCGATGAGGTGCGAAAACTAGCCGAGAGAACACAAGACAGCCTTTCCGATATTAGCTCCACGATAAATCAAGTAGTAGAGTCCATCATAGAGGCTACAAAAGAGATGGAACAAAACACGGAAACCGCAAAAGGGCTGGCGCACTCATCTCAAAGCGTAGAGGGCAAAATAAACGAAAGTATCGGCACTATGCAAGGGGCTACGACAATGGTCGAGGCTCTTGTCCAAAAATCAATATCTAATACAAAAAGTACGGAAGAGATTTTGAGCAAAATAGATGAAATAAGTGAAATTTCAAATCAAAATGCAAAAAGCGTAGAAGATATAGCCTCCGCTGCCGACCATCTACACAAAATGGCCGAAGGGCTCAAAAACAAACTAGAGGTATTTAATACCTAATAAATATTCTTAATGCCTAGCGTTTTTGCAAGGAAAGAGCTTTTGTTTTTATCGAACCAAAGCTCGCCCTTGCCCTCTTCCATCGTCGTTACGACTATGCCGCCGAGCATTTTGCGCCCCTCTTTGCCGTCCTCAAAGCTCTTTATCCCCCAAGCATCATGTATAACAAGAGGCTCTTTGCGAGAATCCATGCCGACATAGAGCATAATATGCCCCTTTAGATAGACGAGGCTTCTCCACGGTTTTGCGTTTGCCTTGATATACTCTTTTTTTGCCACTATTTCCATACCGCTCAAATCCGTATATCCTGCGGCTTGATCGGCGGAGTTACGAGGCAAAAAAATTCCGAAAGAGAGAAAAATATCTCTTAAAAACATCGAACAATCCCTGTTGTCGAGGTATCCGCCCCAGCCGTACGGTTCACCAAATATCGAGTATACCGCAAAAGCCACACCCGTCTCACTCACAACGGAGGGCATATCTCCTAGATATTTGTTTTTGGCATACCGCTTCCATACCGCCTTATTGCCCTCTTTTCTTGTCGGGTAATATCCGTTTGCTAAAAGCGTACCGATGTTTATTCTCTCAACAAAATCCCCGTTTTCGTCATATAGCGGCTCTTTATCCGCAAACGGCGTTACGAAAGCGACAGAGCGAAACTGATTCTCAAAAGACAAATCGGTAAAAGCTACACTTCTGGCATCTATCCATCCGTATCCGACTGGGGTTTTAACAAAGTAATAATCTTTTTTTGGGCTCTCATATAGTAGTTTTAGCGGTGTTGAAATATAGATACGGGAGTTTTGTAGATAGTCAAAAGGGTACCCTTCGCCCGCAAGATGCGGCTCTTTAAAAAAAGGTTTGTCGCTTGGCAATACACGAATATCCGCATTTCTTATCGTAATCCCGTTTTTAAATATTGCGCTATTCTTGGCCTCATCGACCGCCGTCTTTAATCTTTGTATTTTTACTCTCGGTATCGGCATTAGATTTTCGCCGTACCAACCATCTTTGTCGGCCAAAGAGGCAAGAGCCGCCAGTTCGCTTAGTGCAACGGTTGCATTCTCCTCACCCCAGCTCTCAAAAAACTTATTTTTAAAATGCAAAAAAGCGGTATTCTCCTCTTTTTGGGAGGCAACAGAGGGCTGCACAACGGCGCACCCAGCAAAAACGAATAATACGAGAGAGACAAAAACAAGCCGCGCAAAACCGTACCCTAGCATCTTAATAGCGTCTGTTGTTTTTAAGTCTTACATATACGGTTTTTGCTTGGGAGCTTTTGTGCTCCCTCTCGTCAAACTCAAACATTCCCGTAGCTCGCATCAAATCGCTTAGTTTCCTATAGCCGTAGTTTCTAGGGTCAAAGTCTGGAGAGTATTTGTTGATTTCGCTGCCTACGGCACCTAGATTTGCCCAGCCGTTTTCATCGCCGGAGTCCTCTACCGCAACAGAGAGAAGCGTGCGTAGTTTCTCATCTTTTAGGCTCTCTTTGACCGGTTTTTCTTTTTGGGTGATACCCTCTTCTTTCTCTTCTTGCAAAATTTCTGTATAAACAAACTTATCGCATGCCGCCACAAAAGCCTTAGGCGTCTGGCGTCTACCAAAACCGTACACGGTTAGCCCAGACTCTCGTATCCTAGCCGCAAGTCTCGTAAAATCGCTATCGGAAGAGACGAGGCAAAACCCGTCGAACTTATCGGTATACAACAAATCCATAGCATCGATAATCATGGCGCTATCTATCGCATTTTTGCCGCTTGTATAACGAAACTGCTGCATCGGCTGTATGGAGTGCGTAAGTAGAGTATCTTTCCATCCTGAGAGTTGCGGCCCCGTCCAGTCGCCGTACACCCGTTTGACGCTCGCTACGCCGTATTTGGCGATTTCGGCAAGCAGATATGGAGTTAGCGAAGCTTGCGCATTTTCTGCGTCTATTAGTACGGCAAGTTTTTGAGAGCCTATCGGTTTTTGACTCATTTTTTCCCTTCCAATCTCAATCTATATAGCTATCCCGTATCTGCAAAAACTCATCTAAATTGTCAAAAAACAGATCCACAAGAGTCGGGTCAAACTGCCTGCCCCTCTCCTCTTTGAAAAACGCCAAAATCTTATCCAAAGACCACGCCTCTTTATAGCATCTATCGGAACCCAATGCATCAAACACATCTGCAACAGCGGTAATACGGGCGTAGATATGTATCTCCTCGCCCTTTAGACCTTGCGGATAGCCATTTCCGTCGAAGCGTTCATGATGCTGGTGCGCTACGATTCCCGCCGTTTTGAGTAGCGGTCGTTCTGAGCCTTTGAGGATATTGTAGCCGATCTCTGAATGAGTTTTCATAACCGCAAACTCTTCCTCGCTAAGCTTGCCGGGTTTTAATAGTATCGTATCTGCAATTCCGACCTTTCCTATATCATGCATAGGGCTCGCATTGGACAACAACGCCGCCTCTTCTGCGCTAATACCGACCTTAACGGCAAGGAGCCTGGAGTACTCCGCTACCCTTTTGACATGATAGCCAGTCTCCTTACTACGACTCTCACCAATCTCGCCCATGCGATAAATAACTTCTCGCTGCGTCTCTTCAAGCTCTTGATGTAACTCTATAATATCACTGACATCGTGGCGAATAGCCATATATTCTACGGTTTTCCCCTCACCGTCCAAAATAGGCAAAATAACAGAATCAACCCAGTATGCCGTCCCGTCTTTTCGCTTATTTTTAATTACGCCTTTCCACACCCTGCAAGATTCGATAGTCTCCCAAAGCTCTCTAAAAACAGACTCCGGCATATCTTCATGACGAACGATATTGTGATTTTGACCGATTAGCTCCCCTCTTGAATAGCCGCAAACTTTACAAAATTTGTCGTTCACATAGGTAATAATACCGGCCAAATCGGTTCTAGAGAGAATATTGCTCTCATCTATCGCACGCTCATACTCTCTTGAGCGTTGATACGCATCCTCGAGATTTTTGGCAGTTATTTTTAGGTCGTCTCTTAACTTCGCTCGCATCGTCTCAACCTCGGTAATATCACTGCGAATACCTATATACTCCAAAATATTTCCAGATGAGTCCAATATCGGTATAACCGTGGTTTTGACATGATAGGCGTTACCGTTTTTAGCGCGATTTTTGACTACGCCGTTCCAGACCTGCTTGGCCTGTATCGTCTCCCACATCTCTTTAAACGCACTTGACGGCATATCCGGATGTCTAATAATGTTATGCGGACGACCGACTAGCTCCTCCTTGTCATAGCCGGATATATCGCAAAAATGGTCGTTTACAAAAGTAATAATGCCCTTTGGGTCAGTCTTTGATACGATACTACTCACATCTACAGCTTTTTTATACTCCATCAACAAATTGCTCTGCTCCCTTAGTCCTTTGAGCGCTAATCCTTTTTCCAAAAAGCGCTTAACGGTCTCCATGAGTTTATTTAGAGCTATCGGCTTTATTAGAAACTGGCTTACGCCTATTTCAATCGAATTCAAAAAATATTCTACATCGCTATATCCGCTAGTGATAATAATCGGGGTATCTCCATCTACCGTACGAATCTTTCTCGCCATTTCCAAGCCGTCTATCTTCGGCATCCCTATATCTGCAACAATAAGATCCGGTCTATAACGAATAAACGCCGCTATGCCATCCTCCCCGTCTTGCGCAGTTACAACCTCAGCACCGCATGTCCGCAAAACACGAGCGGTGGCATCACGAACATCTACATCATCTTCTATATAAAGGATAACCTGTCTAGATAGCATTGATTCCCTTTTTTTACTTATCTGCAATAATAAAATATGTTTTAAAGCTTGTTTCTTTCCATTATAGCAACCAAAAGTCTCATCTGTGGTCTCATTTTGAAAAGGTTTGCTGCAATTTTGTTCAAATCCTATTTTATTTCTAAGCCGTAGCGCCAAAAACGCTAATCACGCTTATGTAAAGCATACCCAATATCGCTTACCGTATACACAAACTCTTTCCCAAATCTTTTTCTAATTCTAAGAATAAAATTTTTTAGAGCCGCGTCGCCTACCTCATCTTTGTCCCACAAAAAATTTATTATTTTCTCTTTTGCTATTATGGTACTCTTGCTTTCGGTTAATAATTTAATAAAAAGCCTCTCTTTTTTGGAAGTTAAATATTTTTCGCCATCAATTATCAGCTCTTTTGTCTCTTCATCATAATAAGTGCCGTCTTTTATGTGCAATAACCTCTGCTCCGACAATTTTAAAGATAATTTTTCAAGTGTTTCGGTAAGAGTATCAAATGTTATCGGCTTAACAAGATATGCGGTAAGCCCCAGCACAATCGCCTTAAACAAAAGCTCTTCGTCTTTACGCCCACTAATAACGACTACAGGAATTTGACTATCTGAGCGCCTAACTTCCTCTATAAATTCAAGTCCGTTTTCAGCCCCCAAATGTATATCTGAAAAAATTACATCTATATGCGTATTACAAAGCGCGTCTTTTGCGTCTTGCGCATTATGAGTCAAATACACTTTTCTAAAATATAAGTCAAAAACATCGACTAGATATGATGCATACTCCTTATCATCTTCGACAATGAGTACAGTTTTACCGCTTAAAAGCTCTAGCACATCATTTCCAAAATATTTTTATTTTATATCTCCACACAAAAACAAAGCCCCTCTTCTGTCTCAACAATCGACAATTTTTTTGAGTATTTTGCGGCTATCTCTTTGCACATTTTTAGCCCCAATCCACTGTTTTTAAACTCCAATATCGCTTCTATATCTCCGCCGCCTCCGTTGTCGCAAAACAAGACGGACTCTTTGGATATTGTAATATTAATTTTTGGATTTTGGATTTTACGCTTTATAAATATGGACATGCTGTTTGAGAGAATATTGAGCCAGATATGCATCCACTCATTTTCTACGCCGCTGATATGCCCGTCAAAACTGCAATCTATATCTACTTGTATCTGATTCTCTCTTATTTTTGCGTCCAGTATCGTCAAAATCTTCTCTATTGATTTACGAACATCAAACTCTTTTACGACGCCGGAGGGTTTATAAAACTCCAAAAATGCCTGCATAGTCTCCGATAAAAACTTAACCATAGAGTCAATTTGCAATGCGTTTTTCAAATGTGAATCTTTGCTTATCTCTCTATTTTTTTTCAGAGCCGTAATCGTATATAGATTGATAGCGCTTATCCTTGAAAGCGGCTCCCTCCACTGATGGGAGATGTTTGCAATCATATAGCCAAGTTCGATATTTTTTGAGTTAGCCTTCAAATACTCCTCAAGCTCATTTTTTTGCCCCTCTTCCTCGGCAACTCTTTTTTTGAGTCTACGGCTGTTTAGATAGTAGCGCAAAGCGACGATGACAATCAAAACTCCAAGCACAGACAAAATAAGCGTCACTCTCTCTTGTCTTTTACGAACCTCATAATCCTCCGAGTACAAAAAAGTGTCAAAATCAATATCTTTATTTAACATTCCAAGCTCTTTGTAGGTGTTTGCCATATGTTTCCAGCGTCCGTTGTGCATGTAGCCTATTTTTACGATACCTGGATACATCAAAGACTCCATCTCGTTGGCTTCATAGAGAAGCTGCTCTTTTGTCTTATCTTGCGTGTTGTACTTTGAGAGTATGAGGCTTATGGTCTCCTCCTTGTGCTTCATGGCGTACTCCCACCCCTTAAGACTCGCCGCCAAAAACGCTTTGACGCGATTTGGATTATCGCTTATCTCTTTTTGTGTTGTAAAAATATTGTCACCATAAAAATCAATCCCGCCCGCTCTTGGGGAATAAAGAGTAAAAGGTATTTTTTGTTTAGCTAAATAGTATGGTTCATCGGTGGAGTAAACGCTCATAACATCCACTTTGGCTTGAATCAAATCGTTTGCGTCAAACGAGTGTGACATTATGTGGAGACTATTTTTGTCTATTTTTTCTCTGTTTAGGTAGGCAAACAGCTCCGCAGAACCCTCCTCAATCATCGCTTTTTTATTTGCTATTTCATGTATTGAGTTGGCGGATTTTTTTTGCAACACCATAAAAGCAAGAGGGGAGTGCTGAAATATAACCCCCAAAACAACAAGCGGTTCGCCTTTGGCTTTTAGCAAAATAAGCTCGCTTGTGCCCACTCCGTATTCGGCGCGTCCGTCAAGAACACTCTTTGCAATATTTTGTCCGCTAGTCGCTTCTTTTAGCTTTACATCCAGTCCGGCTTCTTTATAGTATCCTTTTTCTAGCGCGATATAGTATCCGGCAAATTGAAATTGATGTTTCCATTTTAGCTGCAGTGTTATAGGCTCGTTTGCGAATAAAGAGGTTAGAAATAAAGATATTAAAATAATTAATTTATACATTTTCTGCTCGCCGTTTTGGGCTCTCATATAAAGATTGCTATTTGTTTTACATATATTAACAATTATACTGAAAGATTGGTTAGTCTTTTATATTACCACCCCATGAGCAATAAACCGAGAGCAAAGTATAGGGAGCAAGGTAAAGCGTCCGGTCTTTTTTCCGAACAGAACCAAAATAGAACAATTTGTGATTAGAATTTAAAAAACAGACAAAAAAGAATGGTACGATGAAAAAATGAGCTTTTATATCAAAACAACGATGAGACTACAATCTGCACCGCTTGATTTTGTATATTGCAAAGATGAAATCGTGCTCATAGACGCCTCATACACGCTATATATTTTCTCCTCCAAAACACATAAAAACATAAGCCGAATCTCCCTTTTCGGCAAAAATGAAAAAAATCTACACCCATACTCAAAAATGGCGTCCGTCTCAAACAAATTAGATGTATCGGTAGGCATAGAGGGCAAGAGTAAAACAACACTCATATACAAAAATAGCGATAGTTTCGCAAAAAGAGGCTCTGTGGGCATCAATGAGCAAACGGTCGTAGCCAATCTACTAAGCCGTGACGGCAGGTATTTTGCAAGCGCAAACGAAAGCGGAGAGGTCGGGGTTTTTGACTCCTTAAACCTGCATATGCTCTGTTATTTTGAGAAAAGACAAGATTTTGTCTGCTCTTTGTCGTTTTCAAAAAGCTCGAACTATATATTCATGTCTTATTTCGACAAAACCGCCATGATTTTCGATATATACAACCAAAACGAAATCGATATGTTTGACACCGCCTCAGTCGTCGAACAAGCCGTATTTATAGAGAGCAAAAATCTGTGCATATATGCCACGAGAGAGGGGCACATAGGCGTTTACAACTACGAAAACAAGGTTAAGCTAAAAGAAGAGAAGCATTACGACGAATGGGCGAGCGCCATATCGCATGAAGAGAGCGGAGAGTTTATCTTTATAGGTAGCAGAGGCGGCGTATTTCTCGTATACAGCATTGAACACGACACGGTTTTGTTTTCGCATAAGTTTGATTCGTGCGGCGGAGTGACAAAAATAGCCGTTTGTAACGATGAGATTCTCGTATCTAAAAGACGAGCTGGATAGCTATCTGCTAAGTAAAGAGTTTGGCAAAATAGTACCTCTGTTTGATAAAAACGCCGCTTTGATGTTCATCCCCTCCGTACTAAAAAAACTAACCGAAGGGTACGAAGAGAACAAACAAAAAATATTGGGGCTACTTGCAAAGCATCAGACGGTCGAAGCATATGAGCTTGTAAAACCTTTTTTGAGAGTCAAAAGCGTATCTGACGAGTTTGATTTTTTTGCCTCCCAGACCGCCGAAATCGTCTCATTCATGGATATGATAGAGAAAAAAGATTTTACCGAGGCGTACAAGATAGCCTACAAAAACGAAGTTATACGAAAACTATATATTTTTGAGTCTTTGGAGCGGGAGTTTACGCAAAGGGTCGAAAAAGCCCTCTCTCTTCTTGAAGACTCCGCCAACAATAAAGCAAAGGCATTGGAGCTTGTCAAGCCGTTTGTGAAAATACCGCAAAAATATGAGACGATAGAGCAGATTTTTAACAATTTCGACAAATTCGGGGCTTCAAAGGAGCTTGCTAGGCAGAAAAAATTTGTTGAGTATTTTAATATATGCGACAGGTATCCTTTTTTGAAAAGTACGGATATGTTCAAAAAAGTGATTGCCGTGGGTGAAGGGGTGTTAATAAAAGCTCAAGAGTATGAAAATAGCGGCGCGCTAAACGAGGCGTTAAAATATCTAAATATACTGCTAAGTTTTGAGCCGTTTGCTCTAAAGGCTAGAGAGAAGATAATGGAGCTAAACAACAGGCTCACACTTTTGGAATTATGCGCCGAATTTGACCAGAACGAAGCTGCAGCCCTCAGGATATACGCCATAGCTCTGCAAAATCCGGCAATGCAGCACACGGCAGAGTTTATGGGCGTTCATGCAAAGATAAAAAACAAGATGGAGGCGTATGAAAAAAATATCAAGAACACGGCCCCCTGTGAGCTTTTGGAGAATTTTGGAGAGTTGGTAAAAAATGAGCTTTTGCGCGGCAGTTTTGATAGGCTGGTAAAGAACGCCTATTTATCGCAAATACGAGAGAATGCCAAGAGAAAAGATATTAACTGGCATAAAGTATTTGAAAGATTTAGCGCCACATTTGTAGTGGAACCTGATGCCGAACGACTGATGCTTTCACTTGGCGTAAAAAATGAATTTAATGTCGGTCAAAACAAAAAATATATATACCCTCTGGATATTATGATATTTGGCAAAGGAGAGTCATGAAAAAAACCTTTGATGAGCTAAGAGAGCTTTGCGCCCCGTACGGAGCGCTTTTTGTGGATGATGATGAGGCGGTGTTAAACTCCATGAAAACCGTTTTGTCGCCTATCTTTGGGCGCTCGTTTTTTTGTTCTAGCTTTGACGAGGCCGTAGAAATATTCTTGAAAAACAAAACAAATATTAATGTAGTGATAGTAGACATCGTACTAAAAGATAAAAGCGGTATGGAGTTGCTCGAATATATCCGCCAAAAAGACCCAAGCAAAAAATTTATAGTCGCCTCGGGATACGGCTCAAACGAATACATCGGCAGAGCCATGGAGCTTGGCGTCGGAAATTTTCTTCTAAAACCGATAGATACCAAAGCGCTTTTTGTCTCCATAAGACTTGCGGTTGATAGAGTGAAGCTTGATTTGCTAATGAATGAGAATATAACGAGACTCAAAAAGGCAAAAAAGCAGGCGCAAGAGCTTTTGAAAAAACAAGATAGATTTATCAAAGACGCCATACACGAGCTTAGCACCCCGTTGTCCATTATCATGTCGGCAAAAGATTTGGTGGTTTTGGAGAAGGGCGATAGCGTGCATCTAAACAGCATAGAAGCCGCTTGCAAGTCGCTACAAAATAGCTTTGAGGATATGACCTATCTGATGAAAAAAGATTTTTCCAGATTTGCTGACGAAAAAATAAATCTCTGCGAGTTTGTCAAGGAGAGGGCGGAATTTTTCAGGTCAATAGCTGAGGCGAATCGACTAAATATACAAGTGGAGTGCGAAGCGCCCGAATTTTTCTTCAAAATCCCACCCGTCAAACT
>JFJP01024452.1_pt1 | contig 61478 bp, 63 predicted proteins | sample 431651 | NCBI WGS metagenome assembly JFJP01 (sample SAMN02602958, study PRJNA72255) | Microbial mat metagenome, whole genome shotgun sequencing project. | biome: fresh water; feature: sink hole; material: water; isolation source: purple microbial (photo- and chemosynthetic) mats found in... | reverse complement strand
TAACCGAAGATGAGATATTTCGGATGGTGACCGATGTCGTAGTAAGGGAGAAAAAATCGTCAAAAGTAGTGACGGTCAAAGACACAAAAGAAGCTCAAGTATCTTTGGGGCAAGAGGCAAGAGCTGGATTTGCCAACTCTTTTGCAGGTCCTATCCGATCAAATGACGGAGCGGGAGGCACGATAAACTCCAATCAATCCACAAAAACAGCGCAAAGCTACGAGACCGACTATGTGGAGCATAAGACAAGAGTGTTTAGCGAAGCGGTCAAGATGAATTTAAAACTGGATGAAGCGTTGCCTGTAATGGTTGAAAAAATGGCTGAACAGATAAGCCAGATATTTTAAAAAGGTAAAATCAGATGAAAAAAATAGTAGTTATATCAATAGCGGCGCTTAGCGCAATCGTGTTCTCTGGCTGTGCGCAAAAGCCAATAGTAGCTTTCAATCCAAATAACAAATCAGAAGCGCTTGTCAGTATACGAAACGGCTCAGGCTCGCCATCGTGGGGTGCAAATGAAAAAACAGCAGCATCAAATGCTCTTCAAGTGGCGGCGGAAGCTACGCTAAAAGAGGGCAAGCAGTATTTCTATATCATCAAGCCGGATGAAATATCAAATGTCAAAGGCTCCATGATGAGTAGCGGCAAAGAGTACCTTGAGAAGTGCTTGTCCTCAAGCGGTGTTATGCTCAATGTCGGCGGCATGGGTCTTCATAAGTGTGGAGTTAGCAACAATACCATGGCAAAACTGGTTATCGGCATGAGCGACAAAAGACCTGAAAATATGATGTCGTATGACGCAAATGAGGTGATAACAGAGCTAAAAGCGCAGGGGCTTTATGATGATGGCAAAAAAGAGGTTGAAAGGAGGTAGGTTTGGACGGCAAGAGATGAGAGGCGCTCTCTTGCCGATTTTGCAAAGGCTGGGACTAATGACCTTGGGCGCCTAATACAAATAAGCCGGTACAAACCATACACCGTTTCGATAATCAAAAATATCTCTGTTTATCACGGTCATATTTTTGATATTTTTGTCTGCATATTTTGAGGCAAACTCGCCAAACGCTTTGGGTATTTGCGTATGAGTTCCGGCTTTGACCTCAAATATAGATAACCCATCCTCGCTCACTTTGACAAAATCTATCTCTGTCTTCGACTGAGTGCGGTAAAAATGTAGCGACTCAGTCGCCAAAAGCTCACCGGCAAGTCTATTGTAGGCGTAGTTCTCATACAGCGCACCGCTATCCACTCTGTCGCCCAAAGCTACAAACGATGAGATTTGTAGATTTCTACTGCCTAGGTCTTTGAAAAATAGCTTTTTGTTTTTGGATATTTCATTGTTTTTGTTGGTAAAAAATGGGGAGAGCTCGCCTATTATGAAAGTGTCTTTTAGTATTTGCACATATCTGCTTAGCGTGTTTAGAGCTACTTTTATATCCTTTGATACGCCGGCAGAGTTGAATGTCCCGCAGGTATTGATGGAGATATATTTGAGCAGATTGTTGTATGCCTCTACATTTTCTATGTTTGCGATGTCTCTTATGTCTTTGTTGATGTATGAGTCGATGATGCTTTTGAGCTTTGTTATTTTCTCCTCTTTTGATGGGAGCAGTACGACCTCCGGATAGCCGCCAAACAGCAAGTACTCATGAAAAGCAGATAAAAACTCTTGTGACAAGGCGTCAACCATCGGCTTTAGGCTCAGCTTGTCGATAGCCTCCGCAAACATCCGTTTGAAGTTTAGCAGCCTCTCGTGCCCATGAAACATCAAAAACTCATCAAAACTCAGCGGCTCTACCCCAAAGACTCTTTTTCGTCCCGCCAATGAATCCGTGAATTTGTGCTTTATCTCCAAAGAGCTACTTCCAGTAGCGATAACCCTGACGCTTGGCAGATGGTCATGCATGAGCTTTAGCAGATTGGAGGGGTCTTTTAGTTTTTGTATCTCATCGAAGCACACCAATGCGTCTTTGTTTGCATCTACACCGTCTAGTTTTAGCGCCATTTTTATTTGTTCGACGCTCGCATTTTCAAAAAGCCGCCTTTTGGAGCCGTCTTCAAGGTCGTAGTATATTTTTTGTTTTTGCTCTATCTTATAGGCATCCATAGTCATTTTGGTAAGAGTCGTTTTACCCACTTGTCTTGTGCCTAGCAGGAAAATAATCTCATGGGAAGAGAGTGAGCTTAGTATCTTATCGCCAATAATTCTACTATACACTTGATATTTCTCCTATGGAAAACTAATAGTCAAGTATACGATTTAGTTCTTTTGGCGCAGCTTATATGAGTATGTCTTCTATAAAATCCCCTAAAAGTCGGGGCTAGGTTGTTGAATTGCCTTTACAATGGGTTTTCATAGAAGTTTTTTACTAAAACTCTTTTATAGCAATTCGTTTTACAAGCTCTTCAAAATACTCTTTTGACCATATATTAAGCGCCCTATCATTTTTGATAAAACGCCGAATATCCAGCTTCGCCGCTTCGATGTCTAGCGTATCTATCTTTTCCAAAAGCGCTTTTATCAGCGTATCTCTATCAAATATCTCGCCAAATGCCAAATGTCCGCTCTCTATCGCCCTGATACTCAGATGTTCCAGATTTAGCCTGTGTGAATTTCGCACATACCACTCAAAGTCATACCAGTCCCTGCCCTTGACTCGTTGCCTCCAGCTTCTAAAAAGCAGCGCATGCATCTTGCCGGCATACAAGTCGCCTACGCAAAAGCATTTTACATAAAATGAAAACGGTTGAAGCAGTAGTTTTTCTTCCGTCTCAAATCCAAGCGGAGGTTTTTTGTCCACTTCAAACTTGATTTTGATAGGTCTTGTGATGGCTTTTGAACTAAGAGAGAGGATGTGTATGGCAGTGTCGTTTTTCAAAAAAGCAGATTCGATATTTGTATCTGTCGATTTTTCTTTTTGACTTATCTCTATCTTGATACCCAAAGCCTCAAATTCACTCACGATAGCCTCAAAATACGGCGCAAGGCTAAAGCCCTCATCCACGCCCAAAAGCGAAAAATCAAGGTCTTCCGAATATCTATCCAGCCCATAAAATATCCGCAGAGCAGTACCACCATAAAACGCCGCTTTTTTGAAAAATCCCCCACGATACAGCCCAGCTAGAGCTATCTCTTGCATGATTTCTCGCATGGCATTGTATCTGTCGTCATCGCTTAAAGCGTTATATCTAGCCAACATCTGCTCTAGCATATTATTCGCCTTGCGCTGTTTTGATGTAGGTGCACAAATGGGTGAGAGCTTGCCTTTTGACACCAACCTCCATGCACTCCTCTATGATACCGACATCAAAGCCCTGAAGCCCAGATATGTCGATTCGCAAATCGTCCTCTAGGTATTCACGCATCTGCTTTTGCGAACTTATCGACAGATTCGGAGTGTAGATGAGCTTGTCGCATAGCGCTTTTTCTTTTGAAGCCATGAGAAAATTCGTGCCGTCTTTTGCCTTTTGGCTTGTTATGCCTATGGCAAACAGTTCTTTTTTGGCTTTTGTATAGGTGAACCTACCCAGCGGAGTATCGTATGACTTCGAGGCTTTGGAGCAGATAGAGCTTATCTCGTACACTCTCTCCGGTATCAGCCCATGATACGACAGCGCCCACTCCATCGACACATACGACGGACCGTATATCGTATTTGCTACGAGCTCCAGACATACATCGCCCTCTCGCCACATATCGCCCACTACGAATAGCTCTTTTTTGATACGAATGATTTCACCGCTTTTTGCCATATTTTTTATTTTTTCATTTGGGTTTTTGTATCCATCCAGCAGTGACAGCAGAGTCGAATGAGCGAACGGAACAGCTCCGAGCTTTTTGAGTTCAAAATATAGTTTCATGAGAGTAGTATAACAAAAAGTTTATAGAGAATAAATAGATAATACGAAAAAATCGTATTATCTATTTAAAAATGGTGTCAACTCCGCAGGAATGAAGCGATAAGGACAAAACGGTCGGGTCTTGGTTGTTGAATAGCCTTGTCAATGGGCTTTCAAAGAAGTTTTATTTTTACCGAAACTCTCTTAAGGCAGCCTTTTAGCCAGAAGGTTTTATCCTACTTCAACAATGTCGTCATTTTCTAGTATGAAGACAATTTTTTCTACTTTATCATTTAAAAATTCTTGTAAGTATTTGCTAGTTAGATTGCCGCAGTTCAAAATAATGATCTTTGGAGGTGCGCCAAAACGAAAATATAGTTCGATAAAGTCTCTATCTTTGCTCATTATTACCGCATTTTCAGCTCTTGCTTTTTCAAATATCTCCATATCCGTAGCATCTCTAAGCCCCAAATCCCTGAGCGCAAAAGCTTTGATTTGAAATTTATATTCAAACCATGAAGCCAACTTCGGCGGCAGATGCGCATCAAGCCAAATTATCAAGCAGCTACTCTTTTTACAGCTGTTCTTTGTGCTGCAAAATGCAGACATGCCAAAATATCTTCTCGCTCAAGATCGGGAAAATCTTCAAGTATCTCTTCTATGGAAACATTTTGCGCTAGCATCTCAAGTATATCGCTTACCCTGATTCGCATCCCTCGAATAGTAGGCGCCCCCTCGCATTTGTGAATGTCAAAGGTGATTCTCTCATTTAAATCCATCCTAGACTCCTTTTGGTTTTATTATAGCAAAAGAGCAGAGAAATGAGATTTGTTTTTTAATCCCCATGTAGTCGCATAAGCGACGGAATCCCGCAGTCACTCGTGACGAGGACAAAACGGTCGGGTCTTGGTTGTTGAATAGCCTTGAAAATGGGCTTTCAAAGAAGTTTTATTTTTACCAAAACCCTCTTAAACGGCGCTCAGAAAATTATTATCTATTTGTTCTTGCAAGAATTCACATTTGGCTCTTTTTTCTTCATCGAATATAAATTCTTTGTCATTGGCAGTTTTTAGTATTTTATCAATCCACTCTGGTTTGTCACTTGTAGCAAAATAACAAGGATTTCCATGGCTTAGCGCTGCGTACAAGATAGGTTTCTCAAACATAACCGAGTTGTCAATAAGTAGCACGCAATCGCTTATTTCTAGCGCCTTTTTGAACGATAAGGCTTTTGGCGCTTATTTCATATTTAGACGCTATTTGAGCTATTGTCTGCTCTTCTGATAGTAGCTCTAGGACGACTTTGCTTTTAAATTCGGCGCTATATGTCTTTTTCTTTTTGCTCATAATATTTTTCTCCAAAAAATACAGTTTTTAAGTCTAGCATTTATGAAGATAAATTCTTTTTTGGGTGTCTTGGTTTTTGGTGGCAGTATATAAATGAGCCTTGATATTTTTCGATAGCTCTCAAAAGCTCTCCGACTTTTTTTGGCTCAGTTATGACTGGAAAATTTCTTTTTTGCACTTTTGTTAGCGCATATTTTTTATCTATGTCGGCAACGATGTTATGCTCTACTTTTTCATTTGTCACGGCATATTTCCATATACTGCCGCATACATTCATGGTGCGTTTCGCAGTTTCGGAATAGCCTTTTTTGTCTATCGTCTTAATCGTCTCCAAAAGCTCTAGGCGGCTTATCTCATTTATAGGCTTTTGCCCAAGCACAGGAAAAACATAATTTCTAAGGCATCCCTCAATACCTTTCACATAATGAGCAGACAATCCGCCCCTTACATTATTTAGCCATTCATTGGCAACTTCAATAAAAATATTTTCCGGTTTGATTTTTTCTATAACTTTTTGCTGTTTTCGTACCGAAGAGGGATTGATGCCGCTTGCCACTTTAGCCCTCATATCGTCTCGCTGTTGTCTTGCAGACAAAAGGGTAACATCTGGGTAGGTGCCGAGCGATAAAGTCTGTTCTTTGCCCTCAAAACGATAATTAAACCGCCACCATTTAGCGCCGTTTGTTTTTACAAGCAAATACAAGCCTAAGCCATCCGTTAACTTGTAATCTTTTTCTTTTGGTTTTGCGGCTCTAATTTGAGTATCGTTAATAGGGGTGGTAGTTCTAGCCATTTTTAAGGGTAACTCCGTGGTATGGAATTGGTCTAATAGCTACAGTTTAAAATATTACCATTAAAGTTACCCTTAAAAGTGTTGGATGTAGGTGGTTTTATCAGGACTAACTCAGACTTATGATGTTAGGTAAAGGCTTGTTTTATAGGAGTTTAAAAGACTTTTGAGAATTTATTAGGAAGTATGGGTGGCGGAGAGAGGGAGATTCGAACTCCCGAAGGGCTCATCACCCTCGACGGTTTTCAAGACCGTTGCATTCAACCACTCTGCCATCTCTCCGAAAGTTGTGGAGGCGACACCCGGATTCGAACCGGGGATGGGAGCTTTGCAGGCTCCTGCCTTACCACTTGGCTATATCGCCGACATATATAAAAATTATAAGAGCTTTGTTTTTAAAAACGCTGTGGTGCGAATGGCCGGAATCGAACCGGCACGGACAAAAAGTCCGAGAGATTTTAAGTCTCGAGTGGAGCGGGAGACGGGGGTCGAACCCGCGGCCCCGACCTTGGCAAGGTCGTGCTCTACCACTGAGCTACTCCCGCATATTGCTCCATTCCATGGCTCCGGATGCAGGATTCGAACCTGCGACCAAGTGATTAACAGTCACCTACTCTACCGCTGAGCTAATCCGGAATCTCTCATTGGCTTGAGTGCCAAAATGGAAGCGTGATTATATACAACTTTTTTTATTTTGTCAAGACTTCCGGCAAAAAATACCGGAAATTTTACCAAACTACTATTGCGCCCCTTAACTCACCGATACCATAGCCAATCGCTCTATCGCCAGGATATAGTTGATTGATTTTATCTTTTAGCTCTTTTGGGATATCACTATTTTTACCGTGACATACGGCGCACATCTCGTTTGTCATTAAAGGCTCATAATATCTACCGTCTACCACCAAGAACTCTTGCGGTTTTTTATTTTTAGCTATTGCGTCGGCAAACTGTGCTAAAGCTTTTTTATCACTATCATCAGGTGTATTTTTTGAGTTTCTATTTTTCTCGGAAACTCTTTTTATATTAAGGGAGTGTTTTTTTGCTATACCGTCCGTGATATTCATTGCATTTTTAGAGCAAAACTCTACGGCTGCAGCCGAGCCGTCATTCATTTTTGCCTTTAGCTCGCCGACAAGAGTCTTCTTAAGCTCTCCGGCTGCCGCTTTTTGTTTTTGTGTGTCCATATCTGCGCCAAAAGCTAATATCCCAAAAGTGGACAACGCTAACATTGAAAATTTTTTCATATCTACTCCTTTTATTAGTTATAGTAATTTTAATTAAAGATATTATTATAATAGTCTTGACTTGAATCGTTGATTAAATAGTGGGCAAGCTACAAGCGTCATAAAAATTAGCAGCACCAATAAAATTTAGTTCCGGCAACCTCTTGTTCTTTAATCTGTCCACTTGCAAGCATGGAATAAAAAAGCTTTTTTGACTCTTCATTATACAGCGCTTCAATATCAAAAAAGCTAAACGGACGATTTCTTAGCATATAGTTGATTTCATCTTTGCTAAACGACCGCACTTTTGTATTTTCATTTTTTCTGCTTGCGACGCTAACCTTTAAAGACGAATCCAGCATGGAGGCTATCCCTCTTAGTCTCTCCTCTTCCACCCTTTCAACTTTGTATGCGGGAGGTCGGTCTATCGTGCTTAGGTCTATTCTGTCAGGTCTTATCTCTTTATATGCATCATTCAGGGCTTTTATATCTTCATCCGAATCGTTTACGCCTTTAACAAAAAGCGTCTCCAGTACTAGCGTTTTAGCGTACTCACCCCTAAAACTCTTCATACACCCTATCAGCTTTTGCGGGTTAATACCTAGGGGTCTGTCTATTTTTTTGAAGCTTTCTGCAAGCGCACTATCCAAAGAGAGCTTGACGACATCAAATAACCCCAAAGCCTCTCTAACACCAGCGTCGCATATCGTGGAACCGTTGGAGAGTATCAGTAGTTTTTTTGAGCCTTTGAACTCGTTTATAAGCGTGGCTAGCTCAAAAAGCTTTGGATACAGAGTCGGCTCTCCGTTTGCGGTAAGCGTAATAAAATCTATATCGGTATGTCTTTGTAACGCCTCTTTTACATCATCTGCTATAACGGAAGGCTCTTTGGCGTTTTGTATGCTTGAGACCTTTTCGGCTTTCGGCAGCTCACAATACAAACAGTCGTAATTGCACTTTTTGGCGCCTTCTCCGACAAGGTCTACTCCAAGAGAAAGCCCAAATCTACGAGACAGTACAGGACCAAAAATAGATGAAGACATACCTAGTACCCCAGCAAAATAAAGAATGAAGCTAAAAAATAATCGGCGATAAGAATAGTAACGGACGCAGCGACTACCGCCATAGTCGTAGCCTGCCCAACCCCTCTAGCGCCCCCTGAGGCGTGATAACCGCAATAAGCGCCAATAGAGCTTATGAGAAAACCGAATACAGCAGCTTTTGCCAGCCCCGTAATAAAATCGCTAAAATCGGAATACTGCTTGATTGTCGTTATATACGAGGTCGGATTAATATCAAGAGCCGTAGTTGCTATCGCAAACGATGCAACATTTGCCACCACATTAAAAACTGTAGCCAATATCGGCAAAGCTATCGTGGCTGCTATAATTTTCGGAATTATAAGGTACTTTTTGGAGTCCACGGCAAGCGTATCTATCGCATCTATCTGTTCCGTGACCCGCATCGTTCCAAGCTCTGCGGCCATAGAGCTAACGGCGCGGCTTGTCACCATCAAGGCCGCCACTACCGGTGCCAGCTCCTTGCCGAGAGCATAAAATATCGTATAACCCATCATATTTTCCATACCAAACTTATGAAAACCCTGATAAATCTGTATGGCCTCCACAAGACCCATAAACATAGCCGTCAAAACAATGATAGAGCTAGAATTGATACCTATGCGCTCCGTCTCATAAAAAATCTCTCTTATACGAAACGGTTTTTGGAAAACCATCGGCATAAGCTTAACATTAAAAATACAAAATCTACCCATAGCTCCTATGCTCTTGTACGCTGACATAAAAGGGGAGCCGATAAGAGCCAACAGACTCTCTATGCCCTTAGCAAGTGGCGACAAATCTAATCTCTCCATCTTTAAAAGTATGGGTTACGGCACCCTTCAAACTAACAGAGAGATACGGCGAGCGCTCATGCGGCACATTTGACGGCTTATTTGCATCAAACAAGAACATATCTGCATCATACCCCTCCTTGATAAGACCTTTTCCCTCGAGACCAAGTATTAGTGAGGGGTTAAAGCTGGTTAGCTCGCTTATTTTTGCAAGAGGTATGTTTTTCTCCGTCGCCAAAGCATAGAGGGCTGATAGAAAAAACTCTAAAGACTCTATTCCGAAAGATGCCTCCTCAAAAGATAGATCTTTGGCAACTCTCGTAGCCGGAGTGTGCCCAGAGCTTATAGTATCGATTGCGCCGCTCATCATAGCCGCAACAAGAGCATCCCTGTCTCGGTGCTCTCTTAACGGAGGAAAATTTTTGGCATAACTGTTATATCCGCGACAACTCTCGTCAAAAAGGGCTAAATGATGCAAAGAAACATCAAAAAATATATTTTTGTAGTGCTTTTTTGTATCTTTTGCTATTGCTACCGATTTCTCGCTCGATAATGATTTTACAACGAGCTTGGAGCCTACATAAGAGGCTATATCGACGACCTTTGCCATTTCGCTACTCTCCGAGACGACGCTAAAACCGCCAAGCCCCATCGCAAACGATATAGCTCCTTCGTGCATTACTGCGCCTTTATCTAAATGCGGATTTGAACAACTCACAAAAAGTGGTTTGTCGTACATTTTGGCATACTCCATTGAACGCTTCAGTATATTTGAGTTGGCGTGCGATGGCACAAATGCGCCGATTGCGCCGTTTTTGTACATAATCGCAAGATTGTTTAGTTTTTCACAACCGTTGTTTTCAGTAGCCGATGCTACGGGTGTAAGCGAACAAAGAGAGAGCTCTTTTGATTTTGAGAAAAAATAATCTAGCCCTATCTCGGTATTTATTGCGGTATCTGGCTGTACGGCCACGGTTGTAACTCCGCTTTTGATTGCAAAATTGGAGAGTTTTTTGAGCGCTTTATAGATGTCTTGAACGCCGACACCGATGCTTGCGCCTATGTCGATAATACCTGGCATCAGATACAGCCCGTCTGCCACTATCAGCTGTTCGTTTCTCTTTGGCTCCAGCTGTGCGGCTATTTTTTTTATCTTGCCCTCTTCCACTCTCACATCGGCTTTTCTCTCGCCTTTTTTGTCACAGATTGTCGCATTTTTGATAAGCATTTGAAGGTTACCTTTGCTTTTGTGTATCTTTTAATATTTTCAAAAATTCCGCTCCATCTGCGCCGCCCACAAATTGTCGCCCAAGCTTATTTTCATTTTTGTCCAAAAAATAAAAGGTCGGAGTAGCGTAAGCTCTGAATTTTTTATTCCAATCATCTTTAAGAATATTTATATCTACCGCCACAAAATTGGCATTTATCTCATTAATCAGCAATTCGTCTTTTTTGAAAACTCCGTCTTTCATCTGAATGCACGCAGGGCATCCAGGCTGAGAGAGCATCAAAAAAATAGGCTTATTATCTTTTTTTGCTTTTTCGACGGCGACTTTATAGTTTGTAGCCCACTCTACCTGTCCGGCAACAACGGCGGATACCATAATAGTCGCTAAGATAATTTTTTTGAACATAAAACTCACCCTCCCATAAATAGCGCAGTTAACTTGCCGATACCGCCCGTTGCAATGGCAATACCCAATACAACCAAGAATAGTCCGGCAACTATCTCAATAACCCTAAAGTATCTTTTGATTTTTGTAAGAAATTTGAGCATAAAGCCAGTAAGTATAGCCGTCAGCAAAAACGGCACGGCAAGCCCTGCAGCGTACACGACAAGAAGCCAAATTGAAGTAGCGGGGTCTTGCGCTGCCTTAAACACTATTGCCGCAAAAATAGGCCCTACGCACGGGGTCCAGCCAAGTGCGAAAGAAAGACCTAAAACAAACGGTGCAAAAAAAGACTTGCTCTTGGTGCTACCGAAATTTGCCCTCTGCTCAAAATTAAGAAACCTAATAGTAATAAAACCTGCCATATGGAGACCGAAAAGTACGATAATACCACCGGCACACCAACTTATCCACACATGATTGAATATATCCCCGATAAGTTCCGCCATAGCTGCACCAAGAAGCACAAACACAACGCTAAAGCCGAGAACAAACATCAAAGCGGCGTTAAATATACGCACTCTTTCAGAACGGCTCACCTCGCCGCTTGATGAGAGTTGTTTTACCGACATTCCGGAAATATACGATATATATGCCGGAATAAGCGGCAATACGCACGGACTAACAAAAGTCAAAATCCCCGCCACAAAACTAACCAAAAACGGTGCGGACACAAAAAGTCCGCTTAATGCCTCTTCCATTCACATTTCCTAAATTTTTATTGTTAAGATAGCTCAAAAGCGCTTTATTTGGCTTTAGCCTCTACCGCAAAAACAGCCAAAACGGCAAAAATAACAAGAAGTGAACCGACAATCTGCACTCTCTCTAGCTTTTCTCCAAGCAGTAGTACGGACAAAATAAGCGCCGCCGGAAGCTCTGCGGAGCCAATAAGAGAGGTGGCCGCAGCCCCTATTTGAGGCGAAAAAACGGCGTAGATATAAAACGGTATCAGCACTCCAAGAATGCCACATATCGCACCCCATTTCAAGACTGCCGATAGATGCGCAAAGTCAAACTCGAACACGCTTAGCGCAAAAATAGTTGTAAATGCGGATAAAATAATCCAAAATGCCCTTGTATCAGACTCTTCTTCAAGACACAACGAGGAGCTAAAAAAGATATAAACGGCAAATGCAGCGCCTGACAAAAATCCTAGAGCCAGTCCATAGAAATTGCTATCTCCATCGCCAAAACCGACACTCAAATATGTTCCCACATAACAAAGCAGAACGGAAAAAATCTCTACCAAGCTCGGCGCTCTTTTTTTATGCCAAAGCTCAAGCACAAGCCCAATCCATACAAACTGAAAAAGCATAATAATCGCCGTAGATGCTGACAAAATAGAGAGGCAAGAGTAGTAGAAATATGCGCACAAAGCGGACATTGCACCGCCTAAACTAAGCAAAAAGGCGGTTTTTTTGGATATAGTAAAAAAAGAGCGAAGTTTTTTCGGTTTTAGCATGGCAAAAAAGAGTAGTCCAAAAAACATTTGCGACAAAGCCAGCATACTTGGACTCACACCATCTTCGTACGCAAACTTCGCAACTATTCCTAGTGAGCCGTAGCTAATCGAAGCTAGTAAAATAAAAAAAGAGGCTGTTAGTTTTTGCATCGGAGGATTACTCTTTTTGATAATAGACAATACCGCCCTGCACTACTTTTTTTAGATTAAAGCTGTTTTGAATAAGGTCTGCGTGCCCTAAAAATAGTATACCACCCGGTTTTAAAAACGAATAAAGCGCTCTTTCCGCCTCTAGTCTACTCTCTTTATCAAAATAAATAATCATATTTCTAGAAAATACAAAGTCAAACTGCCCCAGATTTTTTATTGATTGGTCAAAAATATTTTGCACACGAAAATCTACAAGCCGTTTAATATCGCTCGTTATCTCAAATTTTTGTCCGTCCGGCGTTTTAAAGTATTTTTGCACAACTTCCGCAGGCGTTCTATGCAGACTTCTTTTTGAATACATACCATCTTGTGCCATTCGTATCACTGCACTATTTATATCTATTCCGGTCAGCTTGCCGACTCTTGGCAAAAGCCCCGCCTCAGCTAGGCTCATCAATATCGTATACGGTTCCTCTCCGCTAGAGCTTGGAGCGCATAATATATTAAAATTTTGACGCTCTTTTGCCATAGCCACCATCATCTCTATCTGCATAGTCTCTCTAAAAAAGTATGTTTCGTTTACTGTCAAAAGATTGACAAACTCCTGCCAAAGCGGCTCATCTTTTTTAAGTGTTTCAAAAAAAGAGTGCACATCTCGGAACCCTCTTAATTGACAAAATGTATCTATCTTGTGCGCCACAACATCTTTTTTTTCATCAAAATGTATGCCGGTCTTCGCATAAAAATATTCCAGTATCTCACCGTGCGCCAAACTATACATATCTACCTGCCAAACTCTAAAATTTTTGTGATTATCTTATCAAGATCAAGCACTTCATTGGCCGCGCCAAGTTCATACGCAGCTCTTGGCATCCCGTATACGACTGCCGTCTTTTCACTCTCGGCTATTGTATACGCTCCGGCGCGCCTAAGCTCCAAAAGCCCTCTTGCGCCGTCATCGCCTATTCCTGTAAGCACCGCGGCCAAAATTTGCGATGGCTGAGGCAAAGAGGCCATAGAAGAAAACAGGCGATTGATGGACGGGGAGTAGTCCTCGCTGGAGGCTTCAAGTATTTTTAGCTTATAAGCGCCGTTCTCGCCTCTTATCTCGTTAATGCCTGCGCCCTTGGCAAAAACTACGGACGGAGTTTGTATAGCAAGATTATCTTTGCCGACATATACGGGAATGCGGCAAAAAGAGTTGAGACTCTCAACGATAGAGTCCAAAAAAATAGAGTTGATATGCTGTCCTATCACGATAGAAGCATTAAAATCGGCGGGAATAGCAGAGAGTATCTTCTGAATATGTCCCGGTCCACCGGTTGATGAGCCTATGGCTATAAGTTTATGCTGCAAAACCAAGCGCTTTTAGCCTATCTTGCAAGCTAGGATGGGTCGAAAACAGCGACGCAAACGATTTTGGCTCAAAAATATACGCCGCCTTTCTAAACTCCGCACCATCATCTTCGGCGTGCGGTTCAGTTGCATAGTTGTTGTGTATTTTGATTAGAGCGTTTGCCATCGCATCTTTATCCCCCGTAATCTCCACCGAGCCGGCATCCGCCATATACTCACGGCTTCTACTAAGAAACATCGAGAGCACCCCCGTAATAAGAGGCAAAATAAACTGAAGTGCAAAAAGTATCATCTTGGCAGCCCTCGCCCCGCCAGAATCCCTAGAACCTCCGAAAAACATCACGCCGATATTGACAACAAAAAGCATCACATTGGCAAGTACGGATATAAGAAGAGTCAGCTTAATGTCGCCGTGTTTAATATGGCTGATTTCGTGCGCCATTACCGCCCTTATCTCATCTTCGTTTAGCCTATTTATAAGCGCCGTGGTGATAGCGACCATCGCCGACTTTTGGCTAAAGCCGCTTGCAAAGGCATTCATATAGTCCGCCTCTATCACATACACCCTAGGCATATATCCAAGCCCCGCTTTGGCGGCGAGAGAGTCTATTGTGTCATACAGTCTTCTCTCAAAGCCCGCCGCATTTTCAGGGGTTACTTCTTTGTACTCGTGCCCAAAAAGCATGATTTTGTCATACATCGAGTATGTAACCATGATTGAAACGACACCAAAAGCCGCCATACCCACTGTCGCCATCGGAAATACCTGAAATGTTAGAAGCATATAAAACCCCTGCGACAGGGATGGCATATTGTAGATAATAGTGTCCACCAAAAGCCCGATAACACAGTAAAGAACAAAAAATGCGCCAAGCGCCGCCTTGCTTTTTAGTTCATTTAACGCCAGTATAGAGTTGTTATCGCCCATACAAAGAACTCCTACGCTAAAATTTTTATAAATATTATACCAAAAGAGCGGTTTTATAAGGGGTCTACAATGCAAGACGATATTTTCAAAAAGCCTATAGAAAAGCAGTTTGAGTTTAACGAAGAGGTGGCGGGCGTATTTGACGATATGATCTCCCGCTCCATCCCCGGATATGAGAGTATACTTAGACTAACAGAAAAAGCGTTGATTGAATATGTAACCGAGGGTGCGATAACCGACATAGGATGCTCAACCGCAAATCTACTCATCAAGCTCTCTCAAAACATAAAAAATAAACACATCAGACTCATAGGCATTGACGACTCCGAATCGATGCTAAAAATAGCCGCCAAAAAAGCTGCGGCATACGAAGCCGCCATAGAGTTTTTGTGTCTTGACGCCGTGGAGTCGCCGCTACCTACATCTAAGGCGTTTGTCGCCAACTTTACCTTGCAGTTTATCCGTCCGATAATCAGAGAGCAGCTGGTACAAAAAATATTTGATTCGCTTGAGGATGGCGGGATGTTTTTGTTTGCCGAAAAGTTAATCAGCGAGGATAAAAAACTCAATAAATTTATCATCGACACATATCACGACTACAAAAAAGAGCAAGGGTATTCAGAGCTTGAGATAATGCGAAAAAGAGAGGCGCTCGAAAATGTACTAGTTCCATATACCGAAGAGGAGAATAAGACTCTTTGCAAAAAAGCGGGGTTTTATCATGCTGAGACGCTGTTTCGCTGGGGAAACTTTGCGCTTTTTATTGCTTTGAAAAAGTAGACACTATCCTTGGCGCTCCAAGTCTATTATTTTTTGATACTCTCTAATACCCAGCCTATTTATGATGTATGGCTCTATACTAAGCGGAATTTCAAACATCAGATGTTGTATTTCATTATTAATACCGCCGTTATTCCTCAGCTCTCTTTTTATTCTAACCGTCTCGCGCATTGCGTATGTCGCAAGCTCCCTTGAAAGATCTATGTATTTTTCAAAAAACTCGATGCTCCATCCGCCCTCTATTAGTTTTTTGTAGCTAATAAGTATCTCCATATCTTTTTCATCAAAAAAACCGTCAGAGAGAGGAATTAATAGCTCTTTTTGCAACATCAAATCCACAAATTTCTCATCTACGCCGCTTTTTGCAACGAGCTCCCCTTTTGTTATCTTAAGAGTATTCGCACTGGTTCCGGAGAGCTTTTCCAAAAAACCGATAAGCAAATCTGAGCCTTTTGAAAAATCATAGCCGTGGCTACACATGGAGTGTTTAATCTCTGCAATACTTCTGCCGTATGTCGTTTGCAAAAACTTTATAAACTTGACATGCTCAATACAGCTTTCATCATAAAGGCAGACATTTTGTTTTATTCTCTCGGGTTCGGGAAGCAACCCCTCTTTGATATAATAGAGGATAGTTGATTTTGGAACATTTGTTTTTTCTACAAGCTCCGCCATTTTTATCTTCATCTCTTATCCCTATGCAAAATTTACGCTCACGCTGCCAAGTACTTCAAACTTCGCCGTAGGCTCTATCTCTGCGTGGCTCAGCACAACAATATCAAGACCGAATCTCTCAAATATCTCCGAAAGAGATTTCCGTATCATAGGCTCAACAACTATAATAACAGGGGCTACGCCTTTTTCCAGTACCGCTTTTGCGGCGTCGCTTACATCATGCACAAGAGCGTTTATCTCACCGACATTCAAGAGAAAACTCTTAACCCCTCCCTGCTCTCTCGTCTTATCGAGAAGTCTCTGCTCTGTTTCATTATTAAAAGTGAGCAGTTTTAGCGTGCCGTCTTCCGACTTATAAAGGCTAGTTATAACCCTTGCAAGCCTAGCTCTTACCTGTTCAACAAGTACATCTATACTTTTTGTATACTCTGCCGTATCTGATACGCTTTCCATGATTGTAAGCATATCTTTTATTGGAATCTTTTCGTGCAACAGCTGCTTTAACACCCTTTGCATCGTACCGATAGATGTAACCTTGAGACAGTCATCCACCACCGCAGGATAATCTTTTTTGAGTTTATCTATGAGATTTAGCACATCTTGGCGAGTTAGCAACTCTTCGGCGTGCTTTTTGACAAGCTCGGACATATGCGTGGCCACAACCGTGGAAGGGTCTACGACGGTATAGCCGCGCATCAAAGCATCTTCTTTCTCCTCTGGATCTATCCATGTAGCATCGAGTCCAAAGGCTGGCTCTTTGGTGGCAATACCTGCCATCTCCTCGGTCACAAGACCGCTATTCATGGCAAGAAACTTCTCTGGGTATATCTCGCCGGAGCCTATCGGCACACCCTTAAGCATTACCTCATAATGATTTGAAGAGAGCTGTAGATTGTCCCTTATCCGCACCTGAGGCATTACAAATCCGTAGTCAAGAGCAATTTTTCGCCTCATTCCCCTGATTCGCTCCAAAAGATCTCCGCCCTGGCTAGTGTCGGCCAAACGAATTAGCCCATAACCAACATTTAGCTCAAGAAGCTCTACCTTAAGAATATCCTCTATCGCCTCTTCTTCTTCTTTTCGTATCTCCTCGGCGCTTTTCTGAGGTTTCGTAGATGGTGTTGCCTTGTGTGACTCTGCAGCGGCAACAAGGTCAAGCTCTTGCTCTTCGCCACTTTTTGATTTCTGTTTTTTTGTGCTTCGTTTTATTTTATCGATTATCTCCGGGTGTTTTTCTTTTAGCATCAAATACCCAAGCCCCAAAAAGCAGAGCCCGACAAAACCGAGTGAGAAAGTAGGAAGCCCTGGAACCAAAGCAAACAAAACCATAATAACACCGACTATAAAAAGCACTTTATAGTCTTGTACCAACTGATTTACAATGCTATCCGTAAATACTGCGCTCTCTGTATCATTTTTTGTAGCTCTCGTAATGATGATACCGACCGATGTAGATATAATAAGAGCTGGAAGCTGAGCAATAAGACCATCCCCAATCGTAAGAATCGTATATGTAGCGGCGCTAACCTTTACGGTAAGGTCATGCTGGAAGACACCTATAAGAAAGCCGCCTATAATATTTACAAAAGTAATAATAACGCCGGCGGTAGCATCACCGGCCACAAACTTACTAGCACCATCCATTGCTCCATAAAAATTTGCCTCACCAAGTATCTCTTGTCTTCTCTTTCTGGCCTCCGGTTCGTCTATCATCCCTGCGTTTAGGTCGGCATCTATTGCCATTTGCTTTCCGGGCATCGCATCGAGCGTGAACCTAGCCGCAACCTCAGCAACCCTTCCGGAACCTTTTGTGATAACCATAAGGTTAATAATCATCAATATAACAAAGATGATAATACCGATTACAAAGTTTCCGCCGACAACGAACTCACCGAATGCGGCAACCAAATGACTCACCGCCTCCGGACCGTTATGCCCCTCTGAGAGTATCATCCTTGTCGTGGCAACATTGAGTGATAGCCTATACAGCGTAACCAGCAGTAAAAGTGTAGGAAAAGTAGTAAGATCTGTCGGTCTTGGCGCATAGATAGCGATAAGAATCATCAAAACGGCAAGAGCTATAGAGGTGGTCAAGAAAAAGTCTAGTAGAAAAGTAGGCAGAGGAACAATGATAATTGCCATAATGATAACTATCAAAAAAACCACGGAAAGCTGTTTTGCTTTTGCCAAAACTTTTAGTATAGGAATTGCCTTTTGGAAAAGGCTTTTTGTGGTTGCCTCAGCCAACTTTATGCCTTAGTATCATTTAACAAGAATATCTTGAAGTGTAATTTTGGATAAAAAGTCATCTATTTTTACCTGTAGCTTATTTAGTGTCGGCCAAATACTGCATGCGGCAACTCTGTTACCTGGGCAAATACCGCTATCACTAGTACACTCAAATACCGTAGCCGGATTATCCTCTACCGCTTTAATAATGTCAAGCATGGTTATCTCGCCAATCCCTTTTGCAAGCATAAAACCACCCTTCACCCCTTTAAAGGATTTCAATATGCCCGCTTTTGTGAGCTTTTGGAGTATTTTTGCCAGAAAGCTTCTAGAAATTACAAGTCTAACCGATAAATTTTCGACATCTATAGGCTCTTTTCTATCACTTATGCAAAGTATCGATAAGAGTGCATATTCGCTTGCTTTAGTTAGCAACATTTTTGTTTTTCCAAATACAATATTTTTTTAGTTTAACCTTTTATTATATTTATACTCCGTTTAAACAAAACAATTTTTGTATTATTTATACTGCCTAAGCATCAAATTGGTATAATCCCGTTCCAAAAAAATTTAAACCAATCAGGAGGTCGAAATATGGCTTTGGATTCGGCAAAAAAAAGCGAAGTAATCGCTAAATTTAGCAATTCCGAAAAAGACACCGGTTCACCGGCAGTACAAATAGCTCTTTTAACAGAGAGAATCGTATATCTTACAGAACACCTTAAGGTAAATGCGAAAGACCACTCTTCAAGACTTGGACTTCTAAAACTAGTCGGTCAAAGAAGAAGACTTATGAGATACCTAAAAAGAAAAGATTCAAAAAAATATTCTGAAGTTATCTCTACTCTGGGCATCAGAGACAGAGTATAATCAAATGGTCGTCCAATCGGGCGACCTCTTTTTTCTGCACACTCCAAAATCAACTCTCACAATTTAAGACAAAAATAATCCTAGTTAAAGTTTCCGGCTGTATAATCCCTCAAAATTAATTTTGAAAGGAATTTTTATGGCAACTGTAGACGATATTCGCTCTGCTCTTTCGCAGGTAGCATATCCCGGCTTTACAAAAGACATCGTAAGTTTCGGTTTTGTAAAAAAAATAGAGCTTGGCGACAAACCTTGCATAGAACTTGAAATAACTGCAAGTAGTGAAGAGATAGCTTCGATACTCAAAGATGAGATCAAAAACAAACTGGCGCTTGTAGGCATTAGCGACTTTGAGTTAAAAATCAATCAACCGCAGACGCCCAAAGAGACATCTTCTAAGGGCAAAAATATGGCCCCATATATCAAGAACTTCATCATGGTAAGCTCAGGCAAGGGCGGAGTCGGCAAATCCACAACCACAACTAACTTGGCAATAGCTCTTGCAATGCAGGGTAAAAAGATAGGTGTGCTTGATGCAGACATATACGGTCCAAATATACCTCGAATGTTCGGCATAGTAGGCTCTCAGCCGGAAGTCGTAGCAAATAGAGTAAAACCCGTACACGCACTAGGATGCGAAGTTATGAGTATGGGTATGATGATGGAAGAGGGGCAGTCTCTTATCTGGAGAGGAGCGATGATTATGAAAGTAATTCAGCAGCTCTTAACGGACATCGATTGGGGTGAACTAGATGCGCTAGTTATAGATATGCCTCCAGGCACCGGCGATGCACAGCTAACTTTAGCGCAAAGCGTACCGGTAACATGCGGCGTAGTCGTTACCACTCCTCAAACCGTAGCTATTGACGATGCAAAAAGAAGTCTTGATATGTTTGAAAAGCTCAATATCCCAATGGGCGGCATAGTAGAAAATATGAGTGGCTTTATCTGCCCTGAGAGCGGCAAAGAGTACGATATATTTGGCAAAGGCACGGCAGCAGAGCTTGCCAAAGAGTATAAAACAGAGGTAATTGCGCAGATACCTATCGAGGTGGATACGAGAATAGGCGGAGACGAGGGCAAACCTATCACTTACTATGCTCCAACATCCGAGAGTGCGAAAAGATTTATGAAAGCAGCCGCAGCGTTGTGGGCAAAAATAGAAGAGATAAATAAAGAGGGTGGCGCTTCAAACGAAGCTATACAGCCGACAATAGGACTAGACGGTAAATCAAGCGCTTGTAGCTCAGGCGACGGAGAAAACAAAGCAAAAGAGGGTGGGTGCGGCTGCCACTAACAGCAGACAGTTAAAAAAAGGGGGGGGCAAAAATTAACCCCTCCTTTTTTTATTTTAGTATTTTAGTACCCACTACCGTCATCACTCCACATATCCTCCGTAAAGCCGATAACTTTATTTCTTCCGCTCTCTTTGGCTTTATAAAGAGCGATGTCGGCAAATTTGATACATTTCCAGACACTATCTGTGTAATCAGGGAAAAGAGCCGCACCGATACTTACTGTTTTTTGCAGCACTTCATTACCGGCTTTTACCTTCATCTCCATAACTTTTAGTCTTAGTTTTTCCGCAACCGACATCATGTCGTTTTCATCCACAACATCATGCAGCAACACCAAAAACTCTTCGCCACCGTATCTAACCGCAAGGTCTGCCTCTCTAATATTTTCAGTGATAGTTCTTGAGAGTTTTTTCAGAATACTATCTCCTATGTCGTGCCCGTATGTATCGTTTACCATTTTGAAGTGATCCATATCTATCATCAAAATTCCGACTTTTTTATTGTTTCTGAGAGCTTGAGGCATCGCTTTTGTTAGATACTCTTCAAGGAATCTTCTATTATATAGCCCAGTCATAGCATCTCTAAGGGATGACTCTCTTAGTATTTCCATAAGTTTTTTAGACTCTATGACAGATGTCGCCTCGCTAAGGAAATTGTGAAGTCTAGGAAGTAACAACTTAATCCTATCGTTCTCTTCTTCATTTGTGACTACTATATTAATCACCAAACTAACTTTGCCGCCTATGGCTATCGGCAGACATATATAAGGATTTACGCCACATCCGGTAGCCTGCTGGCACACTCCCTCAAAATCATCGGATAGCACATCTTTGCCTATTCTGTTTGAACGACAAAGCTGTGCATTATCTAGCGAAGCAAGAGAGCAACAGCTATGCTCACCCTGCTGAATTAACGCTCTTCGTAGATTTTTTTCGGTATCTACTTCATAAATTGTGAAATTGTGAATATTAAACCGTTTGCCAAATAGCGTCACAATACGATCATACACATCCATCTTATGAGCATCATTTTCAATTGTTCGCTTAAATTTGTATATCTCGGAGAGCTCTTCCACTACATCTCTAGTTTCCACAAGCGGATCTAGCTGTTTTGAGTTTCTATCCCTGATAACAAACATTCCAATGCTCTGCTCTATGCGACTAAAGGTATCTTCAAGCTTTTGCATAAACTCGTTAAACCATTTTGCGGCATCTCCAGCCTCATCTTTTAGTTTTGTTTCTATTCTTTGACTATAATCGCCGTTATCTGCCGCCTCTATCTTATCGGTTAGTTGCGTGAACAAATCCAAATACGGATTTAAAAATCTATTTAGCATTATGATGACGACACCGAGCGAAACGACCGATACAAAAATAATTTTTAAAACTATCTCTATCCCCGTCGTCTTAATATCACCGAGATCAAACTCCATGGTAACGGCGCCAAGCACCTCTCCGTTTTGCGCTTGATGACACTCTATGCAGTTTGGAGAGCCTATGTCGGCATTGGCTATATATGGTATGGTGGTTCTGAGCCTAGCTTCCAAGAAATTTTCGTTCATTACCTCTATCGGCTTGCCTTTTTTTAGCACATCTACATCTATCTGATCAAGCGCGCCCTCATTTTCCCTTGTTTTACCGAACTGTTTAATAACAGCCTCACCCCTTACGATACGAAGCTTTTGCACACCTTTTAAATGCGCTATATTTGACAAAAACAGATCTCTTTTGTCCATAATACCGTTCACCATGTGGGCCGTCAGGGCATCTCTGGTTATCTGCGAGACAAGCGTAGCCTTTTGCTTGGCAGACTCTATCGTGCTATATCTGATGTGAAAAGCTACGATAGCTATAATAAGAGCCGTGGCTACCGTCATAGCCAGACTTATTCGCAAAAGTATCTTTCTTTTTATGCTCATCTTTTCGACCTTTTAAAAATTAATACAAATTATATATGATATTTTACTCAACAGTTACGCTTTTTGCCAAATTTCTAGGCATATCTACATCATTTCCAAGTCTAACTGCCACCTCAAGGGACAAAAGTTGCACTACAACCATCATCTCAAAAAATTCAAGCATATAGTGTTCCCACTCTTTTGTCTTTACAAAGTCGTCCGCAATCTCAAATTCGCAAGGCGAAATGGCGACTATCGTAGAATCTCTAGCGGAAAGCTCCTCTATGTTGCTTTTTGTCTTGTCATATAGGAGCGTTTTAGGCAAAAGAGCAACTGTGAAAAGCTCACTGTCGGCAAGCGCAATAGGTCCATGCTTCATCTCTCCGGCAGGATACCCCTCTGCGTGCAAATATGTTATCTCTTTTAATTTTAAAGCTCCCTCTAAAGCCAAAGGATAAAATACATCTCTGCCGATAAAGAAAAAGCCGTGTCCGTGCAAATATCTTTTTGAAAGCCTTTTTAGTCTCTCATGCATTGCGGGCTCTACTCTCACCGCATCTTTTGCTCTTAGTATCGTATCTATCTCTTTTTGAGCCTTATCTTGACACATAGCTTTATTATTTACCCCAAAAACAACAGACATCATCCAAAAAATAAGCATCTGGCTAGCAAACGCCTTGGTGCTCGCCACCCCTTTTTCAATGCCCGCTCTCGTAAGTATCGAAGCGTCAGACTCTCTTACTATGGTTGAGTTATCTACATTACACACGGCAAGAGTAGTCAGGCCTGCAGCCTTTGCTATTTTTAGCGCCTCTAGCGTATCGGCCGTCTCTCCGCTTTGTGATATGACCACAAAAAGCATATCCTGTGAAAGATACGGCTCTTTATACCTAAACTCACTAGCTATCTCGGCGGAAGATCTTATGTGCGAGTTTCTCTCAAATAGATAAGATGCAGCAATAGCCGTGTGATAGCTGGTACCGCAAGCGCATATCTTTATCTCTCTAAATCTAGCCAAATCACCCAAAGCAGCCAGCTCTTCAAATACGATTTTGTCTTTTGAGACTCTCCCCATCATCGTATCTACAAGCACGGCAGACTGCTCATAAATCTCTTTTTCCATAAAATATCTAAAGCCCTCTTTTTGAGCTCCCGCCCTTGTACCCTCTACCTTTTTTATAACCGGGCTCACTGCTCCATTTTTATCAAATATCTTTATTTCATCTTTTTTGACATATCCGTATTCGTTCTCTTTTAGAAATACAGCGCCGTCCGCCTGCCCGATAAGCACCGACTCGCTTGATGCAAAATACGCTTCGTCATTGTTTTTGGATGTTCCTATAAGTAGCGGCGGAGAGCCTTTTTTCATAAAGAATATTTTTTCCGGCTCACTCTTTGTGATAATAAGCACCGCATAAGCGCCCTCAAGCTCCTCTTGCGTTTTTTTCAGCGCGCTAAGCGTATCCGTAACGCTTTTGAGATTTTTTTCAAACAGATACCCAATAACTTCCGTATCGGTCTGGCTAACAAAGTTAACTCCGTCCTTTATCAGCTCCTCTTTGAGCGCGGCATAATTTTCAACTATCCCGTTATGAACCACAAATGTACTTTCACCTACATGCGGATGGGCGTTTGCCTCTGTTGGTTTGCCGTGCGTCGCCCATCTTGTATGCCCGATACCCATCGCAAAACCGCTTGAGCTAAATTTTTCGCTCACCGCCGTAAGATTGGATAGCTTGCCAACAGCTTTAAACAAAGATACTTCGCCACCTTGCAAAATAGCTATTCCGGCAGAATCGTAACCCCTGTACTCAAGCTCGCAAAGTCCGTCAAGCAGTATTTTTTTTGCTTCTTTATTGCCTATATATCCGACTATTCCGCACACTTCGTATCCTTTTACAGTATCAGCGGTATATTAAGAACCGCCTCTTTTTCATCAAAATTAGTAAATACATTAATATTTGAACTTATCTCTTCTATGAGGGCATCTTTTGTCGTCACTCTAGTATCCCCGGTAATCTTGAGCTTTACTATCTGAAACCTTTTTCCGGCAACCTGCAAAAACTCTCCCGTTTTTAGTTTGAGTTCTGTCTTTATTTCGCTTGAGCCTTCAAAGCTCTCCAATGTTCTCGTAAGCACCTTTACAAACTCGTTTTGAGAGAGCTTAAAATCAGGCAAAGCGGGGTCTATGTCCTTTTTAAACTCCGCTTTTGTTTTTGAACCGACGCTCATAATGCAAAGATCCAAAATATGATATATATTTGTAAATTCGCACTCTTTGATAGATATTACTTTCTTTGGACCTAGATACGGTGTTTGATAGAGCTTGATACCTATCTCATCCTCGGATTCATACCCAACCGTAACGGCAAAAAATCCAAAAACATCAAATTTCAGATCCAAAATCGTAGTTTTGTATCCAAAGTCATGGCTCGCATAGGCAACGGCAAGCTCATAAAGCGTTTTTGGGTCTACCTTGCTAATCAGAAACTGCGCCGGTTGATTAAGAGTAAGCAGTTCGCCATTTTTACCAAATACAAAAAAAGGATTATAATCATACTCAATCCAATTTTGATAGTTTATCGTGAGCGGTTGTTTATTCATCGCCGAGCTTCTTGCCTAGTTGTAATATCTTTTTTCGCAGCGTATTTCGATTAATTCCCATTTTATAGGACATCATCAGCTGGCTTTTAAATTTTCTATAATTGGCATTAATAACGGCGGAATCAAAAATATCCAAAAACGGTTTGTAATTTTCGTCATCATCGTCTATGTGCGCATAAAAATACTCTTCCATTATGGAGCCGAGCTGCTCTTTTGATATGCTACCGCACAAAAGCGCCTGATATACGCATCGCTTCAGACTATGGCAATTTTGGGATATATCTGGCGTAACTGAGTATACATCGGTATCCGACTCTATACCGAGCTCTTTTTTGGCTTTAGACAAAAAATGCTTTGTAAGCCCCGCTATATCGCCGCCTCTTTGCGAAAGAGGCGGAATATCTATTTTAATACCAAACAGCCTATCAAGAGTCGAATCTTTTATTCTTTTTTTTGCGGTGGCTACTATTTTTTTGCCTTCCGTGAGCGGCAAATCAGAGCTTGGAAGTTTTTCAAAGTCTTCAATAATTATTTCGTCAAAGTTTTTTAGCGCTTTTAACACATCTTCCGGCTTGTCGCCGTATACAACTATAGCATTCGGAATTATTATTTTGGCTACAAGGCTTTTGCCGACGCCGATATCGCCCATAATAATGGTATTTACATTAATCCCTTTAACAAGCGAGATTAATTTTTTTACCTCTTGCATCTCAGGCGAATAGGCTACAAATTCATTATCCAACTCTAGCTTTCCGAAATAATATTTTTTAAGTAATAGCCATTATATAGGATGAGTACTAAAAATACATGGCAAAACTGAGATTGCCTATTTTTTAGACATCAAAATTGTACCCAATAACAAAAATGATGTTGTATAATTGGAGGTACTTAAAACAAGGAGATACAATGAAAAAAATGTTAAGCATTGCTGCGGTAGCGGCTTTAGCAACAACTTCTTTTGCGGCCAGCGACCTTGCCGGCGCATTTAAAGAAGGTAAAGCATCTGGACAAATTAGGGCTATGTATATAAATACTGATGTTAAAGATCCGGGAACAGACACATCGGCTTTTGCTCTTGGCGGCAAACTAGCTTATGAGACTGCACCTCTACACGGCATATCTGCGGGAGCGGCGTTTTATACTACAAACGACCTCGGCACAAAAGATAGCAATGCTGCTAAAGTTGACGGATCTTTGTATAACGAAAGCGCAAAATCTTACAGCATCTTAGGACAGGCATACCTTGTAGGTCAATTTGCGAAAACAACGGTAAAAATCGGTAGACAACAACTTGATACTCCTCTTGCGGGAAGCGATGACATCAGAATGGTTCCAAACCTATTTGAAGCGGCGCTTGTTATCAATACAGATGTTCCCGATACTACACTTATCGGTGGTTATGTATCAAGAATGGCTGGTTGGGACTCAATGTCTGACAAATCAAGCAGATCACAATTCAACTCTATGTCGAGAGCTGCTCTTGGTGGTACGGTCGACCTTAGCGTAACTGGAACACATGTAGGCGACAACGGCGTATATGTAGCAGCTGTAGTAAACAGCTCCGTTAAAAACCTAACGCTCCAAGCATGGGAGTATTATGCGGTAGATGTAGTGAACGCAGTATATCTACAAGCTGACTACAAACTTGGTTTAGCAAAAGATATGGATCTTGCACTTGCTGGGCAATTTTATAATATCGAAGGCATTGGTGAGACAAAAGAGTTGCTGAGCAAAGCTGGACTTGGCAAAGTAGACTACTCTGTTTATGGCGCAAAAGCTAGCCTTTCTACGCCGGTAGGTCTTACTCCGTATATAGCTTACAACAAAGTTGGAGAGCAAAAAAATAATGGCGGCGGCACATTCGTATTCGGTGCATGGGGCGGTTATCCAGAGTTTGCAATTGCGGAAGAGTTTTGGTATAACTCAGGCGTAAGCATGAACGGTGGAAATGTATGGAAACTTGGCGCAGACTACAGCCTTGAAAAACTTGGTCTTGGCGCTAGAACAATAGGTCTTGCATATACAAACTTTGATGCAAAAAATCAATACAACGGTAATACAGATGTAGATACAGGCGTATTTGATGTTGTATATACATGCACAGGCGCACTTGTTAAAAACCTTGATGCAAAAATTGCATATTCATCAATCGATAGCAAAAATAATGCACTTGACAAAAAAGTTGCAAAAGTTATATTTAACTACAACTTCTAATTTCGATTAGTACACGCAAAGCTTCAAACACACTCCAAAAGCTGGGCCTCGGCTCCGCTTTTTTTATGCCCAAATTATTCCCACAAAAAAACAAACAAAAATGTAGTATTTGATTAAAAATTAAGCAGTGCATTATTAGCAAAAACTATTTTATTGTATATAATTTTGTTGCATTTTAACCAAAACTAAGGAGCAAGAGATGAAAAAGCTAAGTTTGTTAGCGCCACTATTTTTTGCGCCGGCTCTACTTTTGGCAGACGAAAACGCAACGGCTCCAGTAGCCGCTGCAGTAGCCGCTGCACCAAAGCTAGACGGCGCAAATACGGCATGGGTACTTACGGCAACCGCACTCGTTATGTTAATGACCCCGGCGGGACTAGCGCTATTTTACGGCGGTATGACACGAGCAAAAAACCTTCTAAACACAATAGCAATGAGCTTCACGGCTTATGCAATTGCTAGTTTAGTGTGGGTGCTTTGGGGCTATAGCCTTGCATTCGGAACGGATGTAGGCGGGGTAATAGGTTCTCTTACGCTATTTCTTAGCGACATAAAAGTAACAGACATTTGGGCAACCGGAAACATTCCTACGCTACTATTTGTGGCATTCCAAATGACATTTGCGGCCATTACGGTAGCTCTTGCAAGCGGCGGAGCAATTGAAAGACTTAAGCTTTCTACCTGGATGATTTTTGTTGTTCTTTGGGTAACGGTAGTTTATTCGCCAATCGCACACATGGTATGGGGCGGCGGTATACTTGCAAAAGACGGCGCACTTGACTTTGCAGGCGGTACTGTTGTTCATATCAACGCCGGTGTTGCAGGTCTAGTTCTTGCTCTTATGCTTGGCAAAAGAAAAGATTACGGTAAGGCGATATTTCCATCGTCTATTACGCTAACACTGCTTGGCGCAATCTTGCTATGGTTCGGATGGTTCGGATTTAACGCCGGAAGCGAACTTGCGGCAGACGGTATTGCGGCAAACGCATTCCTTGTAACAAACACGGCGGCGGCAATAGCGGCTCTATCATGGATGGTAGTAGAGTATGTAGTGTATAAAAAATACACACTTCTTGGTCTTGCATCAGGTCTAGTTGCAGGTCTAGTGGCAATCACTCCTGCGGCAGGTTTTGTAGATAACTCTGCGGCTCTTATCATAGGTGCGGTAGCAGGTATAGTCGGTTTTGTGGGCGTAAATGTCATCAAAAAAGCGTTCAAATATGACGATGCGCTTGATGCGTTCGGTATCCATGCGCTTGCCGGTATCTGGGGCGCTATAGCTACGGGCATATTCGCAAACCCTGCGGTAAACTCTCTTGGCAAAGGTCTTTTGTACGGAAATCCTGGACAAGTACTGATTCAAGTAAAAGCGGTTGTTGTGACTATAGTGTTTACAGCTATCGGAACAGCGGTAGTATATGGTATCTCTTCCCTTGTAACGGGCGGCGGTAGAGTATCTGCCGAAGATGAGAGCATAGGTCTTGACGAAGCAACTCACGGAGAAAAAGGCTTTCACATATAAATAGTACGCCAAAATGGGCGAAGCCCCTTTTGGCTACGCTAAGCGCTATGCTACTGAAGCTACGCCTTGCGGCGAGATAATTTTTGGTAACATAGAAGTTAGGGTCAGACATATTTTAGTAAAATAGAGCAACGACACAAAACAGGAGAAAACGATGAAAAAAGTTGAGGCTATCGTAAAGCCGTTCAAACTAGACGATGTCAAAGAAGCATTGTCTGCACTAGGCATCAGCGGTATGACAGTATCTGAAGTAAAAGGCTACGGAAGACAACAAGGTCACACAGAGCTTTATCGTGGAGCTGAGTATGTGGTAGACTTTTTGCCTAAAATAAAAATAGAAATGGTCGTAGAAGACAGCATGGAAGACAAAGTAGTAGACGCAATAGTGAATGCTGCTAGAACAGGCAAAATCGGCGATGGTAAAATATTTGTATCAGATGTTAGCAAAGTAATTAGAGTAAGAACCGGTGAAACTGGGGCTGAGGCTATTTAACCAAATAGTACGCCGAAACGGGCGAAGCCCGCTTCGGCTACGCTAAGCGCTATGCTACTGAAGCTAGCCGCATAAAGCGGCAGAATACTACCTTAGTTGGCGCCGCCAACCAATCTTTTTATTACTTCTTTTTGTTTTTTCTCAATACCGCTTGATTTTTCTATAAGAAACATATCTTTTGCTACATTTTTGATGGTTCCGACTTTTGCGGTCGCTACATCTATGCCAAGCTCGTCAAATACCTCGATAATAAAAGCCAAAAGCCCTTGTTGATTTTTTGTAGTTAAAAGCATTTTTGCGTAGGTCTCGGAGTGTTCAAAATCAAACGATATGTCCGTTTTTTTGATAATCGGTTTTTTTGCGCTTGTCGCTTTCTCTTCGCTTGTAGCGAAACTGCTGATTATCTCATCTACGACTACTAGCTCAGACTCATCCACCGTGGACGAAAACGAGACCTTGAAATATTTTGCATTGTCGAAAAGCTTGAAAATATCCATAGATACGATGTCCAAAAAAGCAAAACGAGAGAGAAGCCTGCCGAAATTTATCCATTTTTTGGAGATTATCTCAAAGCTAAAATACTGCTCATTACTAAGCGCAAAACCAAACTCCTCGCACTCTTTTGCTCTTTTGCATATATCGATTATCTTGGCGCTAGAGAACTTGATAAAAAAGAGATTTGAGGCGACGGATATGATATTTTTTTGCAAAACCTGCGGCAGCGCCTTGAACTCTTCGCTTTTAAGAAGTGCGGCCTCCTTGGTTAGCCTAGTAGCCGCCTCACTGACAAGCTCGGAACGGGATAGCTTGCCCGTGGACTTATAGTACAACTCTCGTAGAAGCGTGGCATTAAAAGAACTATAGATGTTTTGCCCTACGGCCTGCAAATCGGCATAGGTCAGAACAAAAAGATAGTCGATTGCTTTTTTGCTTTTGAGACTTCCCGCAAATGAAAGTATCGTCTTTTCGCTATTTAGATCCTCTCTAAAGGCAGTATTTGACATAAGGGTATGATACAAAATAACACGGCGCACGCTCTCTGCTTTCGCCTCGTCAAGCCCAAGCTTGTTAGCAAAAGAAGTAAAAATTCTAGCGCCTACAGCCGAGTGATTCCCGCCTCTGCCCTTACCTATGTCGTGAAATAAAAGCGCCAATTTGAGATACGCCTTATCTTCTGCATCGAACGACTCAAATACCGATTTGACAAAACCGTCCTTAATATTTTCCAAATGTCGCACGGCCTCCAGTGTATGGATGTCTACCGGAAAAGCGTGATAGCCGTCAAACTGCGCCAAAAACATTATTTTTTCAAACGGGGCAAAAAGTTTTGCGATAACACCGGTCTCATATAGTGCAAAGAGTATATTGTACGAATTTTCCGAAAGCAGAGATGTTAGTAGCTCTTTTGAAATCTTTTTCTGCTTTTTCTCTTCCGATGAATTTTTGATAAATTGGTGAATACTATAATCAAAACTTCCGCTACACTCTTTTTGCACATCTATCAAAAGTCGTATTGCCGCATACAGCGAACTGCTTTTTTTTGAAAAACTGCAAAAAAGCTTGCCCTCTATGCAAAAAAATCCATCCCTCGCATACGCTTTGCGCAATTTTACAACGCTATTTTTTTGGTATGTTATTTTTCTCGTTAGTTTGGAACAGTTGACGGATGAGAAAAAGTTGATTGCCTGCATAGACCGAAGCGTCTTTGACATCAGCGCATTTTCCGCTTTTTGACTCTTCATATCTTTAAACCCAAGCTTAAGAGCAACCTCTCTTTGTGTCTGCATTAAAAGCTCGTCTTGCTTTTTGCCTGCGAGCAGATGGAGCGCATTTCTAAGCTTAAATAAAAACTCTAGCGCAATCCTATACTCTTTGTATTCGGCCTCGCTAAAGAGCTTGCCCGTCAGCTCTTTATTTGAGTTGATGCCGTATATACAGGTGGCAAGCCAAAACAGCGTATTTGAATCCCTAAGCCCACCGACACCCTCTTTGATATTAGGCTCCATGGAGAGTTTATATTTTTTGTGCCTTTTTGCCATCTCTTCAAGTTTTGCAAACACAAACTCTTTTTGCTCCGTGCGCCGTATCTGTGAGAGCTTATTTTGATACTCCACCCACAAAAACCTTGAACCCCAAATAAACCTAGATTCCAAAATAGCGGTTTTAATGGTAATGTCAGTTTTGACGGCCTCACTAACCTCCGAGACCTCATGCACCCTATGCCCGATTTTTAGTCCGGCATCCCATGCCATATAGAGAAATCTCTCCAAAATAGGTTTTAGCTGATACCCTTTGATCTCTTTGTAAAGAAGCATGATGTCTATGTCTGAATAAACGGAGAGTTGCTGTCTGCCGTAGCTACCGAGCGCTATCATGGAAACAGGAATGGAGTTGATAAGGGGCTGGTAGTCGCCGAAGCTGTCTCTGAGAATATAGCGGAACATTTCGACGAGAATGGAGTCAAGCTCTTTTGTGTGGCGGTACAAAAACTCCCGCCCAAAATCCGCCTCAAATATCTCATCTAAAGAGCCAAGATATGACTTTATGTAGTTTTTAAACTCTTTGGAGATTTCAAAGTCGCTAGCCCCGGAACCGACTAGCTGCTCTATTCTCTCTCTAAGGCTTTGTTCGCTCAATTTTTTATTCTGTAATAAATTTTGACAACGGCTCCGCCGCTAGATAATCCGTATATATATTTTCATCAAGCACTACTTGCGCCATCGTTTTGTTGTCGACATTGAAGAGCACCGGTGCGAGAAAATTTCCCATAGACTCTTTAAATGGATTTTTTACTATTAAAATAAGATAAATCAATATATTACTATTATCTTTTAGCTCCATCATCGCCTTTACGGATGGCGGTATATCAAATTTATAATCTCTTAACACAAAAGGATTTATAAGGGTAAAGGCAGGGGCTTCGTCTTCGGTATTTCTTATCGTAGCAAAGTTCTCATCAGCCACTTGAAAATCATAAGAATGAACACTCTCAAAACCTAAAATCGGATATTTTGCATCAAAAACCAAGTGAGTTTCCTTTTTTGGGTTGCTTTTAGATTCATTTTAGCCCAAAACGGTTTAAATCCAAATGGATATTTATCAAAACAGATGTTATAATCGACCTAAAAGCAGTAACGAAGAGGTATTTTTTGAAGGTTTTAATCACGGGAACCGCCGGTTTTATCGGCTTTAATTTGGCAAGAGCGCTGCTAGCTAGAGGCGACGAGGTAGTCGGCATAGACTCTATTAACGACTACTACGATATAAATCTCAAATACGCAAGACTAAGAGAGCTCGGCATTGAAAAAGAGAGTATAGAGCAGGGCAAAAAAAGCATTAGCCGCACAAATAACAAACACTCATTTTATCAGATAAAACTGGAGGACAAAGACCCACTTTTTGCCGTGTTTGAGTCCGAAAAACCGGATGCAGTGTGCAATCTTGCGGCGCAAGCTGGAGTGCGATACTCACTCACAAACCCTTTTGCATACATAGACAGCAATATAACGGGCTTTATTAACATTCTTGAGGCGTGCAGACAGCATGGAGTACAAAACCTCTCATACGCCTCCAGCTCCTCCGTATACGGACTAAACGAAGAGATGCCGTTCTCTGTACACGACAATGTAGACCATCCAATAAGCCTCTATGCAGCAAGCAAAAAATCAAACGAACTAATGGCCCACACATACAGCCATCTTTTTGGCATCCGCACGACGGGACTTCGGTTTTTCACCGTTTACGGGCCGTGGGGCAGACCGGATATGGCGCTGTTTTTATTTACAAAGGCGATTTTGGAGGGTAAACCTATTGATGTTTTCAACCACGGAGATATGAGACGCGACTTTACATATATTGATGACATCATAAGCGGAGTCATGGGGGTTATTGACAACCCCGCCAAGCCAAACGAGCAGTGGAGCGGCAAAACCCCTGACCCGTCAAGCTCAAGAGCGCCATACAGGGTCTACAATATCGGCAATAATTCACCCGTAAACCTAATGGAATTTATCGAAGCGATAGAAGAAAATCTAGGACAAAAAGCCGAAAAAAACTTCTTGCCGTTACAGCCCGGGGATGTCCCTGCAACATACGCCGACATATCAGACCTCACAAAAGATACCGGATACACGCCAAAAACAGGCGTAAAAGAGGGAATCAAAAACTTTGTAGAGTGGTATAAAGAATTTTATGGGATACAAAGAGGATAAGCATATGCAGTCTATATTTAGAGAGTACGACATCAGGGGAATCTTTGAAAAAGAGCTTAACGAAAAAACCGTAAAAGCAATAGGGTTTTATTTGGGTGAGGCAATAAAAGCAAAACTGGGCAACAAAGAACATTTCGTATCTATCGGCTTTGACGCACGCACGCACTCTCCAGTGCTTTTCGAATGGCTCTCTCTCGGGTTTTTACAAAGCGGGGTAAGCGTGCTTGATATGGGCATGGTAACTACCGGAATCAACTACTTTACAAACTTTTTTCCTTGGGAGGTCAATGGCAGAATAGTCGCCACATCCGCATCTGTCATGATAACAGGCTCACACAATCCGCCGGAATACAATGGTTTTAAAATCACGATAGACAAAGCGCCGTTTTTTGGAAAAGAGATTGAGGCTTTGGGAACACAGATAATCTCTAGCGACGAAGTAGGTGCTACAACAAACGAAGCAAAAATCTATTGCATTGACGCCAAAAAAATATATATAGAATACCTCGTAAACGAATTTGCAACCCTAAAAAACATGGATACTAAAATAGCTATTGACTGCGGAAACGGCGTTGCGGGACTCTCAATTATCGACATATTTTCAAAATTACAACTCAGTTTTGAATCCATATACGAAACACCGGACGGTACATTCCCAAACCACCACCCAGACCCTAGCGAAGAACACAATCTCGAAGACCTTAAAAAACTGATGCAAGAAAAAGGGTTCAAGCTTGGCTTTGCATTTGACGGAGACGCCGATAGAATAGCCGTGCTGACCGATAAGTACAATATCAAAGGCGACCAGCTAGCTCTTATATTTGCGAGATATATGGCAAAACAGGGCAAAAAGCCGACAGTAATCGGCGAAGTCAAATGCTCCAAAGTAATGTATGACGAAATAGGCAAGCTTGGCACAGCGATAATGTACAAAACCGGGCATAGCAATCTAAAAGTAAAACTAAGAGAGACCGGAGCAGACTTTGCGGCAGAGGTCAGCGGGCATATGTTTTTTAACGATAAGTGGTTTGGATTTGATGACGCCGTATATGTTGCGATGAGGGTATTGGAGCTTATCAAAAACGGGGTAGACCTAAATGCGCAGATGGATTCCATGCCACATCTCCACTCAACGGATGAGATAAAGGTGCATGTAACCGAAGAAACGAAATTCAACATAATAAACAAAATAAAAATAGCGCTTCAAAATCCGCCAGAGTATCTGCCTGCAATTACTGAAATAGTCGATATAGACGGGGTTAGGATAAGTTTTGACGAGGGGTGGGGGCTTATAAGGGCGTCCAATACCACGCCGGTGCTTGTCACAAGATTTGAGGCGGCGACCTCTGAAGCTCTTGAAATTTACAAAAACAGCCTCAACAAACTAATAGAGGAAGCTAAAAACTAATGCAAACATTCACTATAAAATCGCCGCTTGATATGCATCTTCACTTAAGGGACTCCGAGATGCTTCGTCTTGTTGCTCCGTACTCTGCGGAGGCGTTTGCAGGGGGCGTGATAATGCCGAATATTACCCCGCCGATAACAACGCTTGAAGCTCTTCATGCTTATCGTAAAAGGGTTTTGGAGGCGTGTGGAAATCATCTATTTTTGCCGTACATGACAATGTTCTTAAAGCCTTACGAAGAGAGTTTCTTTGAAGAAGCGGCGGCGCATATTATTGCCATGAAGCTATATCCCGCCGGCGTCACCACAAACTCCGAAGAGGGCGCCAAAAATATAGACTCGCTGGAGCCGCAACTAAAAGCGATGGAAGCGCTTAATATCCCTCTCTCGGTCCACGCCGAAACACACAGTCCAAATCTTTTTGAAAGGGAGCAAAACTTTTTGCCGATACTAGAGCATATAGCAAAAAAGTTTCCTAAGCTCAAAGTAATGTTTGAGCACATTAGCTCAAAAGAGGGGCTAAAGCTTGTGGCAGACTACGAAAATATATATGCCACGATTACGCTGCACCATATGACGCTAACGGTTGATGATTTAATGGGGGAGAGGCTAAATCCTCATCTATTTTGCAAGCCTGTAGTTAAGACGGAGTCGGATAGAGATGCAGTGCTAGAAGCCGCGCTAAACGCGTCGCCAAAAGTCATGTTCGGCTCAGACAGCGCGCCACATCCAAGAGAGTCCAAAGAGAGCGCATCTGCTCCAGCCGGAATATTCAGCGCTCCGGCTATTTTGCCAAAGCTTGTAGAGATATTTGAGCGCCACGGCAAGCTTGATAACCTGCAAAATTTTGTATCCGACAACGCCAAATCAATATACGGTATTAATCCGCCTGAGAAGTTTGTGGCACTTGAAAAATCGGAGTACAGAGTTCCGTCGCTTTGCAAAAATAGAGATACGGAAGTAGTTCCGCTGTTTGCCGCAGAGAGTTGTCTTTGGGGGATAAGTAGCGTTGAATAGGATCTTATTTGTCGAGGACGATTTGCTATTTCGTGAAAGCACAAAAGAGTTTTTGGAGTCAGAGGGCTTTGCCGTAAAAGAGGCCGGAAGCTTTGACGAGGCTATAGAGATAGGCTTTAAGGAGGTATTTGACCTCTATCTTTTGGACATCAATCTAGGCGCAAAAAACGGCATAGAGCTTCTGCGAGAACTAAGAAGCTTTGGAGATAATAAGCCGGTACTCATGCTAACAAGCCACAAATCACCAAAAACAGCAACGGAGTGTTTCGAGGGCGGTTGCGACGACTACATCAGAAAACCTTGTGAGCCGATAGAGTTGATTGCAAGAGTAAAATCAAAACTTAGAGATTCGTTTGGACAAAAAAACAGTATCGTAAAACTAAACGACGAACTCATATTTGATTTAGACAAAAAAAAAGTTACAAACCAAAATAAAGATGTGGACCTGAGCCAAAAAGAGCTGGAGCTACTCTCTCTTCTTGTGCGCAACAAAAACAGTACGGTCACGATAGAAAACATCGAAAGAGAGCTTTGGCCCGCAGCCAAGGAGCCTAGCTATGGGAGCATAAGAGTCTATATAAACTCCATCAAAAAGCTTATAGGCAAGGACTCGATTGTAAATATCAAAGGTATCGGCTACCGCTTTGAAAATTAAAAAAGAGCTTTTTCTTTTTTCGCTCCTTATCGCCGCTATTAATACTTTTATTTTTGCTGTCGCCACCTTTTTGCTAGCAAAGCTAAAGAGTCTAGACCCTTTCGAATATGCTATTTTGGCGACACTCTTTGTTTTTTCTACGCTTGCCCCCATATATCTCGTCAAAGAGCTAATGGAATCGGTGCTATCCCCTATTAAAAACTTTAGACTCCTCATTGAAGATACGATGCATGAAATAAATACGCCTGTCGCCACGATAAAAACAAACACGACCATGCTCAAAAAAACAAGCGATGAAGCCGAGCTAAAAAAAATAGGCAGAATAGAGCTAGCTTGCGACAAACTGCTTGATTTGTACGAAAATTTAGAATATTTTGCCAAAAAAGAGGCGAAACTGAGCCAAAAAACAGAAGTTGATTTAAAAGATGCGATTTTGCAAGAGACGATGCTGCAAGAGGACGCATTTGCCAAAAAAGGCGTAGAACTAACAATTGACCTTGAGAGCAAAACATTTTTTTTCGACAAAAAAGGGTTTTCGCTAGCTTTGGCAAACCTGCTATCAAATGCGCTAAAGTTTAGCCAAAATGGCAAAACGGTAGAGGTTGCTTTGACGGGGAATATCTTGACCGTGAGAGATGAGGGTTGCGGTATAGCCGAAGAAGATCTGATAAAAATATTTGACCGTTATTATCAAGAAGATGGCGCAAAAGAGGGGCGCGGCATTGGGCTTTTTCTCGTAAAAGAGTTTTGTGATGAAAATGGGGTTTCGCTCTTTATCCGCTCCGAAGTAGGCAAAGGCAGTGAGTTTACACTTGATTTTGGTAAAATTCGAAAAAAAATTAACTAGGAACTTTAATAATGATAGTAACAAGATTTGCCCCATCTCCAACGGGCTTTTTGCATATCGGGGGCTTAAGAACAGCACTTTTTAGCTGGCTTTGGGCTAGAAAAAACAATGGAAAATTCCTTCTTCGCATAGAAGACACTGACCTTAGCAGAAACTCAGAAGAAGCCTTGCAAGCAATACTTGAAGCATTCGACTGGGTAGGACTAAACTATGACGGTGAAGTAGCGTATCAATCAAAAAGATTTGATATTTACAAAGAGTATGTCAAAAAGCTACTAGATGAAGGCAAGGCGTACCACTGCTATATGTCAAGAGAAGAGCTAGACGCACTAAGAGAGGCACAACAAGCCGCAGGCGAACAACCTAGATACGACGGCAGATATAGAGACGGCAAACTAGCTGCCGTGGATGGCGTAGAGCCTGTAGTTCGGATAAAGGCTCCACTTGATGGCGTAATAGAGTTTGATGACGGTGTAAAAGGGGGATTGTCTTTTGGCGCAAAAGAGCTTGACGACTTCATCATAGCCCGTTCGGACGGCACACCTACATACAACTTTGTCGTTGTAATCGATGACGCTTTGATGGGTGTTACAGAGGTCATCAGGGGCGACGACCACACTAGCAACACCCCAAAACAGATAGTGCTTTATGAGGCATTGGGCTTTACAATACCGAAGTTTTACCATGTACCGATGATACTTGGGGATGGCGGCAAGAAACTCTCAAAAAGAGACGGTGCGGCAGATGTGATGGAGTACAAAACGCTAGGCTATCTGCCTGAGGCTCTGCTAAACTTCCTCGTTCGCCTCGGCTGGTCTAACGGCGATCAAGAGCTATTCAGTATTGATGAGATGCTAAGCCTCTTTGACCCAAGCGGCATCAACAAATCGGCAAGTCAGTACAACCTAGAAAAACTAAATTGGATAAACGGCGAATATCTCAAGAAAACACCTATCGCAAGGTTAAAAGAACTTTTAAAAGATTTTGGGTGTGATAGTTTTGGGCAGAATGAAGAGCTACTTTTCAAAAACGCTTTAGAGCGAGCAAAAACGCTTGTGGATTTGGCGGCTACGATAAACTCTATGACGAATGCACCGACAAGCTACGATGAAGCGGCTATGGCAAAAAGCATCAATGACGAAGCAAAAGAGATTCTTAGCGGCTTTACCGATGCGCTTAAGGCTTGCAGTGCAAAAGATGAGCATGAGTTTAAGGGTGTAATCGACGAATTTTTGGCTAGCCGTGAACTTAAAATGCCGCGCCTTGGTATGCCGATAAGAGTAGCTCTTACAGGTTCTACGCAAAGCCCGTCTATAAATGAATTGTTAGCGATTATTGGAAGAGAAGAGAGTATAAAAAGATTGGAGTCATTTTTAAAATAAAATGACTCCCTTGGAGATTTAGCCTAGTAACCTAGACACCTGCGACGCTAGGTATTGACTAGAGTGTGCAGAGGCAAAAAGTGCGGCGTTGCTTTGCAGATATGCCGCATTAAAATCAGTTGAAGCCTGCGCCATATCCGTATCCGAAATCTGCGAAGCTGCAGCGCTTTGCGATACCACTCCCGCCATATTGGCGCTTATAGAGCTGTACGCCTGATTTATCGTGGAGCCTACATTCGCCCTTGAGCGACTAGTCTCTTCTTGCAACTTCAAAACCGTATCTTGGTTTGTTATATCAGCACTTTCAACATTCGGACGCCCTACCGAAGCGGATATGCTACCGCCCCCGACATAAAAAGAAGCATCGCTAAATACGCTTTTGCCGTTAAAACTAGCTTGATTGAGAGTATTTGTCATACCCTCTTTTACTTTGGAAGCCTCAGTCAGCAAAGCGTCTCTGCCATTTGAGCCTAGCGCCGCATTATTGTAAGCGACCGAGAGCTCATTTAGCTTCACGGCACCATCGCTCACGCTCTTTAGTGCGCCATCGGCTATCTGTAAAAAGCCAATTGCATCATTCGCATTTTTGATACCCTGTCCAAGAGAGCTAGCCTCCATCTCAAGCACATCCGCTATCATCGTCCCGGATGGATCCAAAGCCGCTAACTGCTTACCCGTCGCTATCTTCTCAAGCTCTTTTTTTGCCTTATTATCAGCTGTCTCCGCCGCTATATTGGTCTTCATAGTGGTTGTATTATTATTGACTTGCATGGGTGACTCCTTTTTGGAGATTTTACTTATCTTATATCGTCTTATTATAGTTATTTTTTATTAGTTCGAGATAAAAATACAAAATATTAATTAACGGTAATTAAAGGGTTCTCTATCTCACAGGTAGAACCCATTTTTGCCATAAATTGACATTTCTTGGCGCAGTTTTGGAACAGTTTTCTATCTACTATGTTTAAACATTATAGCCACCAATCCTACTCTTCTGCGCTATAATTTATACGATGGAATATCGATAAATACAACAGTTATAGCCACCAATCCTACTCTTCTGCGCTATAATGAGAAAATAGAGAGAGGAGAGAGACGAACGGTTATAGCCACCAATCCTACTCTTCTGCGCTATAATTCGTAATCGACGAAGCGGGCGGCATCGACAGTTATAGCCATCAATCCTACTCTTCTGCGCTATAATCACTAAGACATTATCCCAATATTTAAGAGTGTTATAGCCACCAATCCTACTCTTCTGCGCTATAATGAATTCCAAGTATGAACATAATCAACAGAGGTTATAGCCACCAATCCTACTCTTCTGCGCTATAATCTGAGGTTGTTGATAGAGTGCAAGAGAGAGGTTATAGCCACCAATCCTACTCTTCTGCGCTATAATATAAGAAGTACGCAGATTATGAATATCTGAGTTATAGCCACCAATCCTACTCTTCTGCGCTATAATCAGATTCAACCTGTAAAGGCTCTTCAGAGAGTTATAGCCACCAATCCTACTCTTCTGCGCTATAATGAGGTGCGGATAGACCGCCGAACCCTGCAAGTTATAGCCACCAATCCTACTCTTCTGCGCTATAATGGATACATAGAAGAGGGCTATATGGATATAGTTATAGCCACCAATCCTACTCTTCTGCGCTATAATTTTTGGACTCGCAAAAGCTCTCTATCTGCTGTTATAGCCACCAATCCTACTCTTCTGCGCTATAATGCTAAGCCAGTATATAGATACCTATTTGTTGTTATAGCCACCAATCCTACTCTTCTGCGCTATAATGTGGAGGAGCTATGATGAACGCTTTTGTCCGTTATAGCCACCAATCCTACTCTTCTGCGCTATAATAATGCTGACATTTGATTGCAATCGGTATGAGTTATAGCCACCAATCCTACTCTTCTGCGCTATAATCGTTTCCCGGCGGCAGTGCTTAGAAAAATTGTTATAGCCACCAATCCTACTCTTCTGCGCTATAATACAAGAGCATCAAGCCCCACCCCAACAAAGGTTATAGCCACCAATCCTACTCTTCTGCGCTATAATGCCGTCGATGTAGATAGGCTACTTGAAATGGTTATAGCCACCAATCCTACTCTTCTGCGCTATAATACAAGAACAATATCTACAACACTCTGTGCGGTTATAGCCACCAATCCTACTCTTCTGCGCTATAATGGATAGAGATATGAGTAAACACTTTAGCGCGTTATAGCCACCAATCCTACTCTTCTGCGCTATAATCTCCCATCCGTCGAAGCCTGACGACAAAGGCTTTGGCAAACTTTTTTTGCCTTCAAAAAACGATTATTTTTTATCAAAAAGCAGGTGGCTTTTCTCATTTTTTTGTCCATTTTTGATTTAATTTACGACCGACAAAAACCAAATTTCTTTCAAAATTATATTCAAAATGTGTACTTTTAGAACAAAACAAGCTGTCTTTCTCCAATTTTTTCTTCATATTTTTCCGTCCCTAAAAGCACCTTTATTCTCTCGTATTGCGCATTTGTGATAGTGAGTGCGCGTACATTGCCTTTTGGCGGAATATTTTTTTCCAAATAATCTTCATACATTTGTACTGTATCAAGCCCCTTGCATATCCGAACATATACTGAAAACTGTATCATCAAAAAGCCATTATCAACCAAAAATTTGCGAAATTTTGTATACGCTTTTCTGTCTTTTTTTGTTGCGGTCGGCAAATCAAAAAATACAATCAGCCGCATAAATCTTATCTCATACATCGCTAAATGTCGGTAACAAAAGCTTTGTATGCGACTTTGCCGCCCCACACGACGAGAGCGACTGCGCCGCTATGTCGCAAGCGTTTAGGATAGTTTCGTTTTGGGAGTTTATTTTGCATTTTTCGCCAAGCAGTCCCACAAGCTCCATTTTGTCATCTTTTACTAGTAAGGCTTTGGTATCAAAACCTGCTTTTTCGTACATCTCCCACACGAGCATATCCACGAGCGGACGAAACGGCTCTATCAGGTCGTCTGCTAGGTTGAAAGCGTTTAACTCACTTTTGTGATGAAGCCCAAAGGCGGGGATGAGACCAGATGCCGCCACGCTTCTAGCTATCACACCCCTAAGTACTGCATAACCGTAGTTGAGGGCTGAATTTCTGACATCTTCTTCGAGCGAACCTCTGCGAAAACCGTCAAAAAGCGATTGCCAATATACGCTAGCCGCTTGCGCCTCACAGTTTGTGCTGTCATCCGAAAGTACTTTTGAGGCTATATTCGTAAGCCTTTTATGTGCCGTATCGTTACCGACATGCTTTAGTAGTTTTGCTTGGTTTTTAATTTTGGCTTCTATGATTTTTTGCCAACATCGCTTCTTAAAAGGCTCACTCCATGAGGCTTGAAGCAAAGCGGCTTTTGTGTGGCGAGAGTGAGAGGCGAAAGGAGCAAAAAGACCGTTTGGAGTGTGTGATGCATCACATGCAAAAAGAGCCACGCCCTCATCGGCAAGCGCCGAAAGAAGCGCTGAGGTGATAAGGCATTGTGGCGTCTCTAGCATCACAACCGATATATCACAAAGTGGGAGCATAGCCACTTCGCCATCACGAGGCTCTATCGCCAAATGACGGTTTTTGACGCTAAGGCGGCAAGGGTTTGAGATGACTATCGTGCGCCAGCCCATCCTTTGCCCCGCCCTTTGCCTATAGCTCTTTTAGTACTATCTGCAAAGTATCAAGCATTGGCGGTAACTTGTTTTTGCAAGTATTAAAAACTATTTCGGCGTTAAGGTCAAAATAATGATGCGAGAGTATATCTCTCATTCCCATAGCTTTTCGCCATTCTATACCGTCATATTTTGAGAGCAGTGCGCCATGTGTTATATCGTCTAATTTTTTTAGCCCTTCGCCGATGGCTATTAACTGCATACAAACGGCGTCTAGCTTTTCCATGCTTGCATCATCGGTCAAAAAATCGCTAGAGCTTTTGATATTTTCAGTCCGACGCAACACCTTTTGCGTCGCTTCTATGATTTGGCTAGTTAGTTCAAAGCTCAGCGTCTCAGACATATACAGCCTCCGCCTCAATGCGTTTTTTGAGATAGGGGTTCATGTTGCTTCTCATGCAGACTATATCCACTCTTCTGCCAAACGCTTTTTCAAGCTCTTCTTTGATACCTGCAAGCTCAAAAAGGTCTATATTATGAAACTCTGCCGCTATGTCTATATCACTATCCACTCTGTCCTCGCCTCTAGCCATAGAGCCGAAAATTGCTATCTTGTCTAGCCCATAGCGCTCTTTGATAGAAGATAAAACCTCAATATTTTCAATTCTTTTTTGCATGGCTTATATTATCGTATTTTTTGATTTTGTTTTTATTCGTCTTTTTGCGGCTCGTCTCTCGATAACGCTTTTTCCGTCTTTTTTACTTTTTCTTTTCGCCTCTTGCAGTATCGTACTTAGTCTTTTCTTACCTTTGACTTCGTGATAGTAGCCTAGAGGGTCTATTTGGTATTTTTTGATGTACTCAGCTGTTTTTGAACCAAAATTAAATTGCTCATCGGAGTCTATTTTCTGTAACTTTATATTTGCAGTTGAGCTATCAGCCTGTTTAAAGTATCCCAAAAATGACTCTTTATTTTTCAGTTTTATTTCTACAACATCATCTTTGTGAAACGAAAATAGAAATTGACAACTCTCGCCCATTTCCACCCACTCTTTATCCTTGCCTGCCACTATTGCTTTATTTGGCAACTCATGCTTGGCAAAATCAGCCACATATATAGGCACAAGATAATATTTTCCGTCTTTGGTAAATACATCCACTCTTGGCATGTCGCCGTTATCACATACACCTTTACCGTTATTTATTGGCAATCCTTTGCCTTTATACTCTTTTGGACTTTGTATCGTCTCCTTATGTGCCGCACCCGTCACACTAGCCCTTGGCGGACGGCTGATAAGTAGTCTTTTGTGTCCGTTTTTATCTTTTGCGAGCTCTAAAGCTTTTTCAACTTCGACTCTAAAATTTGACATTGGAGTTTTAAGTTCAGGTTTTTGCTTTTCGCACCTTGTCTCTTTTGCGGCATAGTAGTCGGCAAGCTTTTTTACCATACTTTGAGTCGAAAGCGCTATCACAATAGCATCAAGTGCGTGGTGCGGATGCCACCCTCTATCTTTCTTAAATCCCTCAAGCCATCTACCTCGCAGTTCGCTTGTAAGCTTCCCGCTTCGCACTTGGATTCGTAGTTTGTCATCGTCTTGTCTTAGCCTCCAGTATTTTTCACAATATGTCTTGATAGCTTTTGCCATATACCTTGTATCGTTGAGATTTCGGCTTAAAAACTCTTTTTCGCTGTTTTCATCAAAGTTTTCTTTCAATAGGTATCTTCGTTTCTTTGCACTCATTTGATGAAGCCCAGAATTAGTAAAACTTTTTAATTTCTCTAAACGCTCAGTATCGTTTTTTAACCATTCATAAGGCGTTTTATTTTGTTTGTTTTGGTTGCAGTCACTATGCACTAATACTTTATTTGCATAACTATCCTCTGCGCTCCTGCTACGAGGAAGTATGTGGTCTATTTGGTGCCCATCATCAAATATATCTGGATATTTTAGTTTACTTTGGCAATACGGGCACATTTCGCCTTGCTCTCTAAATAGTCGAAGTTTAAGTATGTTTTTTATGCCGTCTTTATAGCCTGCCTCTCGTATGTCATTGGCAAGTATATTTTTAAGTTTAGCGTTTTCGTTTGATGCTTTTTCCCACTCTTTTCTTTGCTCTTTCGTATTCACTTCACGGGCAAGCTCAAAATGCACTTTGTCAAACGCTCCATATTTGCGCACAAGGGCATTTGCCACCTTGCGAAACTCGGCAAATGCCCTTATAACCGTAGGGTTTAGTATAGCAATATCCGTGTCTTTTAGAGGCGGTAAATACTCACTTTTTGCAGTTGATGGAGCACCCAATATTCCTATCGCCTCATCGTATCTTTTGCCGCTTTGCATCTCTGGCAAAATAGCATTGATAGCTTTTAGTGACAACATCAAAAAATCAGAAAAAGATATTTTTGATAGCTTCTCTGCTATCACTCCATCAGGCAAGAGCTTATTAAGGGCGATTAATTTTTGGTTTTCGCTTTTGTGGTAAGTAAGTATTTTGGCTACCTCATCGGCAATACTTGTATTGAAAATAAAATCATCAAACATTTCACCCAAAACTTCACGGAACTTTGCATGACCCTTGAGGCTTATCCACTGCTTTTTTTCCGCATCAGCTTTATCAAATTCCCATTCGTCTGCTTTTTGCTCTTCACCTTTTTTTGGTTTTTTTGGCTTACCTTTATATGTTAGTCCCTTGAATATCTCGTTTTCAGCAAGTCCTAAAAATTTTCTAACATGCCTAAATTCCAATCTATCTTGGCTTGTCGCAAAATCCAAAAGCTCTTCAATACTTTTTCGCTCAACTATTTTTTGTTCGTTACCTGCATTGTCAATGATTACAGTATTAAAAAACTTACCCAAAGCTACAAACTTTTCCGCCGTAATAGAACATTTTGGCGCTCGTTTTTCTTCTGGAAAATATGTGCAGTTGCCAACCATATTCTCAACACTCGGCGGCTCTTTGACAAAAAATGCAATATCTGAATAAGCGCCCAACAGTTCATCACTCGCAAAGTTTGAACCAAAATGCTTTTGAGTTTCAAAGATTGTTTTTATCTCTGAAACCAAAAAATCTCTATGTATTGAAAACTCATAGTCGCCGCTCTTATTTCGTTTTTTGCCTTTTGCGCCTTTCGTAACCCAAAGCCATTCGCCAATCGTCTTGTATCCCGCAGATTCAAACTTTGCTTTTAGAACTTCGCCTGCACTTTTAACTTTGCCCGCCTCACTATCTTCGGTTTCAAAGTCGTAGCCTCTATGTTTTGCGATATGTACAAGCACTCTCGCAAGTTCATTACCTGTCAGCTTTCGTCTGAGAGCCTCATATCGAAGTTTCCATGCATCGGTGCGGCTTTCCTTGCCGTAATACATTCCACCATTTTCGTCCAAATCCTTTTCTTTTATGAGTCCATTCTCAATAAAAAGCTTTTTTATCTCATTCATGCGTACACGGCGACGGTTTAGCACTCTGCGTATTCCTCTCGCATCCCGTCTAGCTTTATTTGGACTCTCTTTTTTTGGTGTCTCCGCTGCCGTAAAGAGCCGCACGCCGCAATCAACTATGCGATTATTAGTGTCATTGTCTTTGTCGTATTCCACAACAGCCCAACCCAGAGACGCAATCCCTAGGTCTATCCCTAAAATTCTTTCAACCATCAAAAGCCCCTTAAGACAAGTTTTAAAGATTTTAACAAAAATTAATCAAAATGATTTTAAAATGTAATCTGTAGCCATAACGCAGAAGAGTAGGATTGGAAGCACGGCTATAATAAGAGGACACGGGCTCTCCTCGTAAAGCTCTACCCTAAGGGGTATCTTCCCAAACCCGTTCCATCATTAAATAGAACCATGAAACTGAATAATGACAAAATCCCCGCCATCCTATCCCTCGCCAAACTAATAAACTTCACCCCAAACCTCAAAGAAGAGCATAAAGAGCTATTCCAAAAAATGATTGACAAATTAACCGAAGACGATAATTTCAATGAAGATAAAATCAATGAAATTTTTAGCCAAATACCGACATTGCTACAAACTACAAAAATAATCTTCTCCGCCAAACAGATAGTAAAACATTTGGAGGATAAAGACGACCCGCATATGCAAGATATAGCCCTCCTAAAAAAGAATATCAAACACTACACAAGCCAACACATAGACAGAATAAAAGAGAGTCAAAAACTATACACAACCACTGGCGATAAAAAGATGTTTGAAAAATTAGAACTCCATAAAGCCGTATTCAAAGCTTTTCAAGAAAACCCGAATAAAACCATGCGGATGTTTGGTGCGGCTTCGGAGTATATAACTTTGACTACTCCCGAAGTTATAGCAATAAAAAAAGTCGGCACAAATCCAAGAAATAGAGCATCTGCTAAAAAAATTATACAAAACTACAATCTAGCATCTGAAATTGCAAGAATGGGCGCATACTTTGAGGGGTATGGCTTGCAACCAAAAATGGTTTATATGTCAGCAGGTATAAAAATATTCAAATTCTTTGAAATGCTATATGAAAAAGCAGGGGTAGAGTTTAAAGATGCAAAGCTCCTAGCTGATGCTATAGAAGATATATTTTTTGCAATCGATAAACCGATAAAGGTATATCCGAAAAAGATGAGCATTGTATTTATAAAAGCCAGCATAAAAGGAGTGCCAATATACGCTTACGCTTCAAAAAATAAGAGCGCCGTAATTGATATACAAAAGATGGAAGAAAGTATAAAAAGAAAATTAGATAGCAATGGCGCAAAATCAATCATCAAACAAAGACTATACGACAAGCTTTTAAAGCCAGTCGCTGGAAATATAGAAATGGCTTCATTTCTTCAATAAAAAAATCTCCCCAAAAACCTACGCATATTTTTTTTGATTTTCCTTTCTCAAACCCCTAAAATCCCTCTCGTTATAACAACTTAACCGCCCTTGTTAGCACTGTAGCGCCTTTGGCGCCTGTTGTGCTAATAATGGCGGAATGTTCAAAAGCTTTTGAATCGTAGTCAATGTTTCGGTTGGGCGTATAAGTAATACGCCCCCACAAACGCCAGAGGTGTTTGAAATACAAGTTAATTGTTCTTATGGAGCATTTATATCTGTATTCGTGTGGGTGGCTATTACTTTCTTTCGTCCTATTTGATTATTAACATTCAAAAGGAAATAAAAATATGGCATCAGTTGCTAAAAATAATATTATTATCAATCACTTCATGGACTCTTCAATAGAGCCAAACATCATAAATGGCATAGATACGCTTTATTATTTCATGGAATCAGGAAAAGAGTACGGCACATTCTTTCTTGATATGCTAGAAGAGATAGATATTCAAAAGCAAAAAGGTAGTTTTAGTTTCGGCAAAAGCTCATCGCTTCAAATAGAGCTTAACGGCGTTAGATTAAACTATACGGGTCAGCCTGAGGGCTACCACTATTTTAAAGATGAGATGGAGTTTGTATATATAGGCTTCAAAGACAGCCATAAACAAAGAAACCTTCACGACATACGCATAAGACTTCAAGCCAGAGGAATATATACGCTAGGTCTAAAGTCATTAATCGAATATGTAGACTCCATAGTCAAAAACATCACTAGCGGAAAAACCCATATAACGAGAATGGATGTAAACGCATTTGTTCAAGCCGACTTTTCAAGACTCTGCGGCTCTATGTTTGCCACCAAAAAAACATTTGTCAGCAGTATCAATAATGAAATATGCAGAAGGCAGATGCTAGAGACGCTATATATCGGCAAGCCGCCTTTTAGACTCCGTATATATAACAAGCTAAAAGAGATGGAAAAATCCAAGAAATCAGAACTCATGGAAGAGTATCTATATTCTAACGGCATGGAAAAAGATAAACCTATCTGGAACATAGAGTTTGAGATGCACCGTGACTTTTTAAAGCAGTTTAAAATACTTACCGTCGATGACGCTATCAACAATGCGGAGAATCTATTTAAAAAAGCTTGTGACTATGTGCGGCTGATAGATATAAGAGAGATTAGCGAAGCGGATATTGAAAACGGACACAAAAACAGAGCTCCGACGCTTCCAGTATGGCAAAAGATAAAAGAGGGCTACAGCCTCAAAGAGTTTATGCAGATAACCGCACCCCTCGAACGGGTCAAAAAGAGGGTCAAAAAATACGAATATGCGGACGCATTTGCCGAAGGTGTCGTGCTTGCATGGAAGATGAAGGTTAACGGGCATGAGCTGGATGATGCGTTTGTAGTGGATGTCAAAGAAGAGCTAGAGAAAAAAGAGGAGCATAAAAAGCTAGTGCTTCAAAACAAGCTTATAGATTTACAAGAGACGAAGAGTAAAGTAAATGTGATGTCGTTTGCTTCTATGAGCAATAACGACCTCACAAGAGAGCAATATGTGCTTATGAAGATGTATATAAACGACAAAAACCCAAGCGATGACCTTATGCTAAAAATTCACTTCGCAACTAAAGAGATGGAAAAAAGAGGGATTATCGAGAAGGCGGAGGATATATTCTAATGAGCGGTATTATTGATATTTCACCTCTTGTAAACGAGGCGGTAGAAAAAGCTATAGAGCTAATGTTCCCGATTATCAAAATGGAGAGCAAAAAGGCTCTCTATCCTAAGAGTATAAAAGGACATGAAAAAGCGGCGCAACTCTTGGATATTTCATATAGCGCACTGACTAAAAGACTTGAACGAGGCGAATATATGGAAGGCAAGCACTATGAGAAAAAATCTGATAGAATTTTTCTGTGGGATAGAGACACCCTTTTAGAAGCCGAAGCTTTTAAAAGGAGAAAGTCATAATGAACTACGAAGTTTCATTGAAAGAGCGCAAGGGAATGCTTTACGCTCATTATTACGAAGGCTCCAAACTTATCAAAAAGAGCTTGAAGCTCAAAGCTACGAAGCAAAATATCGCTTATGTGCAAAAGCAGATTATTCCTAGCTTGCAGGGTAAGACGGCTAAGGGTGAGAAGTTGTTTATGGAGAATAAAATCTCTGTGTTCTTTGAAAAGGTGATGAGGCGAACCGAATCCAAAGCTCCATCGACTAGGTGTGGTTATCAAAAAGGGATTGAGCATTTTTTAAAATATTTTTCAGACAGAGATATTAAAACAATAACAGTACTTGAAATGGACGACTATATAGAGTACTTAGCAAAAAAAATCTCGTCTGCAAGTATTAGACTATACCTAATGCCAATAAGTATGGCATTTAATGAAGCCATTAGATACCAGATGCTCACAATTAATCCTGTAAAGTACGCCATAAAACCAAGAATGGTGCATAAAGAACGGCGAGTTTATACGATTACCCAAGTTTTCAGACTACTTGAAGCTGCTAGCAACGACTTAAAAACATTTTTACATATTGGTTTCTTTACTGGTATGAGAGTCGGGGAAATTATAGCTTTAAACTGGGAAGATATTAACTTTGATAAGAAAACTATTTCCGTTACAAAAAGTAGGTCTGATTTGCACGGCATAGGCAAAACCAAAAGCGGGAAAAATCGTAAAGTTCATATTATCAACAAGCTTGAAAAATATCTTTTAAGTATTAAAAAAGATACTGGAAATATATTTGACCGTACCTATACTTACTACTCTTTAAGATTTAAAGCACTCTGCAAAGAGCTTAATTTCTTTTATGAAGGTACGCATAATATGCGCCATACTTTTGCGAGCCTAATGCTCCAAGCGAAAGAAAATCCGCTTCTCGTAAAAGAATTTTTAGGGCATAACAATTTAACTATGATAAATACAGTATATGCCCACTATATAGAGGATAAACAGGATTGTGCCAAATTTGGCGCAATTTTGGAACAGTATAGCTCTTAAGGTGCTATCTCAAAGGGTTCTTAAGGTTATTTTTTATTAGTTCGAGATAAAAATACAAAATATTAATTAACGGTAAAATAAAAGGTTCTCTTCGATTATTTAAATTTGAACAGTGGCGGGGTCGGTTCGTGGCAATCTAGTTTATTTAGAGTGTTCAATAAAAGTAAACCCGTTTGCAACAGATATATGTTAAGATTTTGCAGAATTGAGCCACAAGTGCGTGTGCGCAGGAGGGGTATGATGACCTCGAAAAAATTAAAATATGTTTTGTTCGGACTTTTAGCTACTTTACTTTTTGTTGCGCAGCCAGCCTTTTGCGATGACGCAAACAGATCATACAAGATAGGCATATTATCTTTTAAAACTCCGGAGCAGACTAAGGCGCAGTGGCTTCCGACGATAAAATATCTTCAAAAAACAATTCCTCAGTATAGCTTTGAATTTGAGCCGCTTAATTTCAAAGAGATAGGTGAGGCATTAGCAAAAAATGAGCTTGATTTTGTATTTACAAATCCTGAGCACTATGTTCTTTATCGTACAAGGCACAAGCTCGATGCCATAGCAACACTCATGACTACCGTTGGCGGTCAGCCGTCAACGGAATTTGGCGGAGTTATCTTCGCCAGAACAGATGCTAACAATATAAACAGCGTCAAAGACATAAAGGGCAAAACCGTAGCGGCGCCCGGTCCAGAGTCTTTTGGCGGTTATCTGATGCAAATGAAGATTCTTTTCGATAATAAAATTGGCACTGACGACATAAGACTACTATTTACAGATATGCCTCATGGCAGGGTTGTAAATGCGGTTATGTCAAAAAAGGCTGATGTAGGGTTTGTAAGAACGGGTGTGCTGGAGTCTATGATAGCGCAGAAGCAGATTTTAGAATCTGACATCAAAATCGTAAACAGACAAGACAACTCAGAGTTTCGCAACTTTCTATCTACAGAGCTCTATCCAGAGTGGGCATTTGCGGCAACAAGCGCTGTGCCAAAAGATTGCATCAAGAAAGTAGTAGATGCTCTATTTCATATTGAGCCGGACTCCAAAGAGGCGATAGTAGGAGGATACTTCGGTTTTATATCCCCAAAGGACTATGTATCAATAGGGATACTGATGCATAAAATGAAAGTCAATCCTGACTACAAAAGTGCTTTTAATATTCAAGAGTTTGTAAAAGTATATGCGAGTTATCTGTTTTTAATCTCATTCATTGCTTTATTGGTTAGTTTTTTGATTATTATCAAAATGAGTAGAGATAAGAAGAAAATTGCTAGCGGAATAAGGGATCGAGAACTCTTACTTGCTAGTATTGCAGAAGGGTTGTATGGCGTTGATACAAACGGTAAATGCACATTTGTAAACAAAGCTGCGCTTGATATGTTAGGCGCCACCAATGATGAAGTGATTGGAAAACATATGCACGAGCTATTTCATCGCAATGAAAATGGCGAGCCTATGCCTTTATCCTATTGCCCGACAATAAAAACTCTAAACGATGGCATAGTAAGACATAGTGAGGAAATATTTTTTAAAGTTGACAACTCGCCTTTTCCTGTTTATCTGGTAGCTTCCCCTATCAAGTACAAGGGAAATATCGTTGGCGCAATGATTGCCTTTGAAGATATCACTGAACGCAAGAGGCTAGAAAAAGAGCTTCTGGCTTTAAACAGTTCACTTGAGCAAAGGGTTATTCAAGAGGTTGAAAAAAATACAGCGCAAGCAAAAAGTATCATCAATCGAGAACAAAGAATAGACGCAATGGCTCAAATGGCCAGTACCATCGCTCACCACTGGCGTCAGCCGCTAACTTTTTTGTCAATAACGGCGCAAGAGTTGGAATATACATACAACATTAAAGAGCTTGATGACGCTTATGTGCAAGAATACACAAAAGTTACTATGGCAAAACTATCATATATGTCAAAACTTATTGACGACTTTGGCGGCTTTTTTAGGCGCGGCAGGACAGCGTCGCCGATTGATATGTCTGAAGTTGTCAACAGTGTCATATCTCAATCAAAACAAGATTGTAACTGTGAAAATATTGAGTTTGTGGTCGATATGCCATCTGACTATCAAGTGTATGGATATAAAAATGATTTACAATATGCGCTCGTTAGCATAATAAACAATGCGGTTGAAAAGTCAATAGAGGTAGGCGGCGATAAAAAGATTTATATCAAAGTATCTGATTTTGACAAAGAGTATAAAATCAGAATTGTAGACGAAGCAGGTGGGGTGCCTGCTGAAATAATGGATAAGATTTTTGAGCCATATTTTAGTACAAAAAAACAGCTAAACGGCACCGGACTTGGTCTATTTATGGCAAAAATGATCATCGAACAAAATATGAACGGCAAACTTAGCCTCCGCAATACAGATACTGGCGCCTGTTTTGAGATTGAACTACCACTCAATGGAGCCGCTTTTTAAAACCAAGCATTTGCGTTTATTGTTTCTGTAAGATTTAGCTAGCATTGTTAGCGTATTTCAAACATTGAAGGAGAATCTGCAAAAAATGGGTATGTCATTTGACAAGCTAGTAGATCGGCTCAGCAAATATTCCTTGTTGGTTGCCGAGGATAATATTGAAGATTTGAAGCTTCTTGAGAATACTCTTGTTAAATTCTTCGCAAATGTCTATGTATGCACAAATGGTAGAGACGCTAAAAATATATTTGATTCAGAGTCTATAGATATTATTCTGACAGATATACATATGCCGGCTGGTTGCGGAGTAGAATTCATAAGGCATATAAGGTCGCATGATAAACAAATACCGATAGTGGTTATGACCGGCGAAAACGACATTGGCATACTCCGGCAGCTTGTAACGCTTAATATATCCGACTACCAACTTAAGCCAATAGAAATCAACGAACTACTTTTTAGGTTTTTACACTGCATTGATAAGTACTTAGATGAAGAGCAGTGCATCTTGTATCTTAGTGGCGGCTCCATATTTAACACAAAGACCAAAGTTTTGTCTAAAAATGGTTCAAATATTACGCTTACAAAGAGAGAGGTACAGCTAATCCTTTGTTTGGCCGAAGATAAGAGTATCAAAGATATGGATTTTATCAAGTCGTGCGTATGGGAAGATAAAGATATTGCAAGCTCCACCGTAAGAAGCTTTATTAAGCGGCTACGAGAAAAAATTGGTTTTGAAGCGGTTGCATCGGATAGCAACTATGGATATAGTTTAAAATTTGAAAAGTAGATAGATTTCACAAGAGCTCAAGGATAAGGTATATGAAAAGATTTAAACTCAACATAAACAAAAGTTCCGCCTATTTGGTTTTATTGGCTGGAGTGATGTTTAGTATTTTGGTATCTTTCTACACATATCAGACGCAAGTTGAACGCGAAAGAGTTCGCTTTGAGATAACCGTCAATCAGATGACGCTTCTTGTGCAAAATCGTATGGATGCATACAAACAAGTTTTGCTTGGCGGGGCAGGACTCTTTTACACCTTAGAAAAGGCGACTCGTGACGACTGGAGACAATTTGTTTCGGCGCAAAAAATTGAGACTACTTTTCCTGGTATCCAAGGCGTGGGCTATAGTGTTGTCGTCAGAGCATTTGAAAAAGATGCGCATGTTAATGCTCTAAGGAAGGAGGGGTTTGTAAATTATGATATAAAACCAGATGGACAAAGAGAGCTGTACACCTCAATCATCTACCTTGAGCCGTTCAATGACCGCAATAAAAGAGCATTTGGCTATGACATGTTTTCAGAAAAAGTCAGAAATGAGGCGATGAGCAGGGCTATAGATAGCGGGGAGCCTGCAATGTCGGGAAAGGTGCGGCTAAAACAAGAAAATAGCATCAACGAACAATCCGGCTTTTTGATATATGTGCCGGTATACAAAGCGGGCGCTCTGATAAACACCAAAGAAGAGAGATTTGCGGCGATACAAGGATTTGTCTATGCTCCTTTTAGGGTAAATGATTTGATGAACGGCGTCATTGGAAATAGAGTTTCTGCAATTGACTTTGAGATATATGACGGAGATGCAATTGGCGAAAAGAGCCTCCTGTTTGATTCCCACCCTGAATTTAAGGGCGCAACAAGCGCTTTGACATCTCAGACCAAATTAACCATAGGTGGGCGCAACTGGGTTTTATGCTTTAGCGCATTGAAATCTTTTGCCGACGAGGCTGACGGCAATAAGCACTCGATAATACTTGTAGGCGGATTGCTTTTGAGCCTCGCTATGTTTGCCTTGATGCAATCTTTGATAGTCATGCGTCAGAGGGCGGAAGAGATCGCACAAGAGATGACTGCAAAATTATCAGCTTCGGAAGAGAGACTCAGATATGCCCTTGAAGGGGCGGGAGATGGTCTTTGGGATTGGAATATGAAGACAGACGAGATTTACTTTTCAAAAAGATGGAAAGAGATGCTCGGGTTTCGAGAAGACGAGCTAAGAGCAACCTTGGATGAGTGGAAAAGCAGAGTCCATCCCGATGATTTGGAGCAAGTATATACAGATACAACAGAGCATATCGAAGGCAAAAAGGATGTCTACATAAACGAACATAGAGTCAAATGCAAAGACGGTTCCTACAAATGGGTACTTGCTAGGGGTATGATTGTAGCCCGTGATAATGATGGTAGCCCAGTGCGAATGGTCGGCTCTCATACCGACATAACAGACAAAAAAGCTGCAGAACTGGCGCTTAGAGAAGAGAGAAATTTTGTAAATATGATCCTTGACACTGCCGGCTCTATCATGGCTGTTATAGACAAAAATGGCTCTATGATAAAGTTTAATAAATACGCCCAGGATTTTACCGGATACGCAAAAGATGAGATAGTAGGTCCAATGGAGTGGACCAAACTGCTCAAGCCCGAACAGCATTCCGGTGTTGATGAGTTGTTCGCCCTAGCAAAAGAGGGCAAAATAAAACATAGATATGAAAACTACTGGGTCGCAAAAAGCGGCGAGACTAGATTGTTTGATTGGTTCAACTCGATAATAACTGATGAGCAAGGCAAAATGACGCATTTGGTGACAGTTGGCGTTGATATTACCGAACGGGTCAGGCTAGAGGAAGATTTGAGGTCAATCAATAGACATCTAAATGAGATGGTCAAAGCAGAGACACAGAAGAGTCTACAGAAAGAAAAACTCCTCATACAACAATCAAAAATGGCAATGATGGGGGAGATGATAGGCGCCATAGCCCACCAGTGGCGTCAGCCTCTAAATTCGCTGGGGCTTATAGTCCAAGATGTTCCACTTGCATACATGTTTGGAGAGTTGAACGAAAAATATCTGGATGATTTTAAAAATAATGCAATGAGCAAGATAAGTAATATGTCCGCGACTATGGAGGATTTCAAAAACTTCTTTTCGCCAAATAAAAAAGCTGAGCAGTTCTTTCTTGAGGATGCAATAAATGAAACCTTACAGATATTAGGGTCGCAACTAGCAGTACATGGCATACAAGTATTATTTAGTAACGAAAAGACAAATAAGCACCAATATGTCTGTTATAAAAACGAGCTCAAACAGGTGCTTTTAAATATCTTGGCAAATGCAAAGGATGCATTGTTTGAAAAGAAACCAAAAAATCCATTCATCAAGATAGATATAGCTCAAAATGACGCCGGGCTGGCGATTGTTATAGAGGACTCTGCTGGAGGAATTCCTGATGAGATTATAGATAAGGTATTCGATTCATACTTTACCACAAAAGAAGAAGGAAAAGGCACCGGCATAGGTCTTTATATGTCAAAACAAATTGTCGAAGAGAGTCTGCATGGCAGGCTAAGTGTGAGCAATAGCGAGAATGGGGCCAAGTTTGTTGTGGAGCTACCCTGAATGTATGTCCACAAAATAAACCCATTTGCAACGGCTCTCTGCTATTATCGCAAGATGCCTTTGGCACAAAATATAAATTTTATTCTTTATGAGTCAACAAGCAAGATGAAGTGGAAGGAATCGGGCGCTATCATACATGACGAACGCAACTAAAAACTTAAATGTAATTTATGCTGAAGATGACTTGGATGTAGCTTTCAGCATGCATAAAATATTCAAAAGACTATTTGGCGGTGTTGAGCACTTTGCTAATGGTCAGTTGGCATTGGATTATTATTTACAAAACAAAGATGATATAGATTTGGTTATAACCGATATAACTATGCCTATTATGAACGGCATAGAGCTTGTGAAGGCTATCAGAGGGGTTTCATCAAATGAAATTCCAGTTATAGCCATCACCGCTCATACCGCAGAATACACGGACGACCTTTCCAGTCTCCATGTCAAAGTTTTCAACAAACCTTTAGATGTTAACCAGTTTGCGGATGTAATAAGCGCATGGTTGTGTAGCTCTCCCCATACTTCATGCAAACCATAAATAGAAAAACAATATATCTATGCTTCTTGCCTTGCAGGCATCCCAAATTTTTTGTGGTTTAGCTGTCCATTTGCGTCAAAATAGAGGTAGTTAAGAGTATCCGCCGCCACTGGAAGCCCCGCTAAATATCGAAGCGCCAAATTTGCCTCAAAAGAAGCGATAAAAGCAACTATCGGCGGGGCAATGCCCTCCGGCTTTCTATCATTTATTACCATCGACTTCGCATATTCGGACTTCTCAAATAGGCAAACCTGCCCGTGCCACGCCTCTACCGATGCGTAAATCCACGGGATATTGTGCGCTTTTGCGTACTCTTCTAGCGCCGTACGGCTCGGCAGATTGTCGGTAGCGTCTATGAGCAGGTCTGTCTCTATCTCTTTTTTTGCGAACTCATCAAACGGTACGGTATGGACATTTACATCTACGCCGCCATATCTGCTTTTTAACAGCTCACCTACCACACCCGCTTTGTATTTTCCCTCATCACCCAATCGAAAGGCTATCTGCCGATGGATATTATGCAGGCTTACAGTGTCGAAATCCACGAGATGTATCGTTCCGATACCGCTGGAGCCTAGAGTAATAGCAAGAGTTGAGCCAAGCCCCCCGCATCCGATTATCGCTATCCGCTTTGTTTTTAACCTTTCTTGACACTCCTCACCCCATAGCGCATACTGTCTAACAAAATACTCTTCTTGCATAAATCTACCCCCGTAAAACCGTAATCGTCCACAAAGCCGCCGCACCGGAGCCAAAAAACCATACAAATGCAACGCTCTTTTGCCAAAAACCTAGCTTGCCTATCTGTTCATGCTCGTATGCGGGTCGCTTACCGTCTATCATTCCGCGCACTATACCGTCTCTGTGCAAAAATATATGGAGCACTACCCCTTGAATATGGACAAAAGCGATAGCCAAAAGCGTGTTTGCAAATACTTCGTGAATATGCAATGCACTCTCTTTTGACACGGTGTCCGTAAATAGCCAAAGCCACAATCCGCTAACGCCAACGCAAAGAGCGCAAAACATCAAAACAAGCATTACCCATCCGGCGATGGCAGGGTGTCCGACGGAGTGAGAGTGTGCTTGGCTATCCAATATGGCAAACTCCTGTTTTGCCTCGCTTATGCTTTTGACGAATGCCGAAAAACGGACATATTTTGTTCCAACAATACCCCACATTATTCTGCCGACAATGAGCCCAAAAGCCAAAATACCAAAAATAATGTGAATAGTAAGATACTTTTTGCCGTAAACTATCAGCATCGATAAAAAGACGCTAAGAGCAATCCCCCAGTGAAAAATACGGGTCGGCAAATCCCAAACAGGTCGTTTTTCCGGTTTTGTCACTACTTAATGGCTCCCGCTCGCAACAATCAGTGCAACTTTAAAATCCACATTACCGTGCCTATAATACTCCAATGCCGCCGCAATACCGACTGGCGGAAGCAGTACGGCCCCACCGCCGATACCGAAAATTCCGGATATCAACCAAGACATATAGCACTCATTTTAATGACTATGTCCGCATCCGGTATGAGGGTCACAAAAAGAGCCCCCGCCGTTGCTTGCGTATTTTGATGTTTCAGGCTGAAGCATAAGATGCGTCACTCCTTCGTGTCCAAGCTTATGTCGTAAATCCTCTATCACTCCCTCAACCTCCTTTAGGCTCATATTTTCGTCAAGTACGATATGCGCCGAAAAATATCTTTCGTTGCTTGACGGGTAGCTCAGGTGAATGTCGTGTAGTTCTTTGACATTTGGATTTTCCAAAATTAGCGATTTTAGTTTTGTAAGTTTTTTTGGATCACTTTTGTCCATAAGAGATAAAAACGATGTTTTCAATATCCCATACGATGCACGCAACACTACGGCTACAAACACCAAAGAGAGTAGCGAATCCAACCAACTAATCCCCCATATCATCATTGCCGCCCCGCCAAGCACTACGGCAAAAGAGAGAGCCGCATCGCTCGCCATGTGCCAAAAAGCGCTTGTCACATTCAAATCGGTATGCCCCTCCTCTGCATGTTCATGAGAGTGTCCATGATGCGAATGTCCGCCAAGCACGAATGCGCTCGCTGTATTCACGACAAGAGCCGCAAAAGCGGTAACCATCGTAACCGCTCCGTTGACCGCAACGGGGTGAAGCAGCCTATCTATCGCCTCTACGCCGACCCAAATCATAAGAATAGTCAAAAAAACAGAGTTTATAAAAGAGGCCATCATCTCGGAGCGCACAAATCCATACGACATACTCTCATTAGCCTCTCTAGCTGAAAAAGAGATAGCAACGGCTGTTACCACGAGAGCCATTACATCGCTTAGATTGTGCCATGCGTCAGAGATGAGCGCCAAAGAGCCGCTAATAACCCCAGCCACACTCTCTACGGCAACTATAACAATATTTAGCGCTATAACCAACAAGATACGGCGCTCGTTTGCGCTCATGTTTTTAAAAGAGAACATAAAAAGCCTATTTTAAAAATTCTTGCACTTCTTGTACGCTAGGGACTCTGCCGCTCATTATCACCTTACCGTCAATCATCAAAGCGGGTGTGCTCATAACGCCTCTATTCATTATCTCCACGGGGTCTTCTATTTTTTCTATCTGGGCAAATTTGCCACTTTTTGCCACTGCCTCTTTTGTGACTTCAAACAAAGTTTTGCATTTTGAGCATCCCGTACCCAATATCTCTATCTTCATAATAATCTCCCTATAAAACAGCGTTAAATATATAGCCTACCCCGACTATACCGACGGCTACTATCGAAAAGTATATCGTAATCAGTCGCACATGTAGCACCCTTTTTAGGATAATCGCCTCAGGTGGACTGATGGCGATAACACTCATCATAAAAGCCAGCGCCGTTCCCATTGCCATACCTTTTGAAGTAAGCACCTCGACAAGTGGAATAATGCCGGCCGCATTCGAGTACATCGGTATGCCGATAAGTACCGCCAAAGGTACGCTATACCAATCTCTGCCGCCCGCATAGGTCGCAATAAACTCCGTCGGCACATATCCGTGTATGAAACCCCCGACTGCTATACCGATGACGACATAGAGCCAAATCTTTCGTATCAAATCTCTCGTATACTCCCAGCTCTCTTTGGTGCGAGCGGAAAACGGAATTTTTTCATCCTCAAAAGCACCCTCAATCTCTATCGGCTCGACTTTTAACAAAATATATTTTTCCAAATTCATTTTGCCGAGTATAAAGCCTGCCGTTATGGAAACGAACAGACCAAAAGCGATATAAAGCCCCGCTATCTTCCATCCGAAAAGCCCAAAAAGCATTGCTATGGCTATCTCGTTGTTCATAGGCGCCGAAATCAAAAAGCTAAGCGTCACTCCAAGCGGTATACGAGCCTGCAAAAAACCCAGAAAAAGAGGAATTGCAGAGCATGAACAAAAGGGGGTAACAATACCAAGCAAGGAGGCTAAGATATTGCCCGTAATCTCTTTTTTGCCCGCTAGAAAATAGCGCACTTTCTCAAGCTTGAAGTATGAACGAAGCAGCGTAACGGCAAATATAATGACAAGCAGAAGGAAAAATATCTTACCCGTGTCATAAATGAAAAAATGAAGAGCTTCAGTCAGCCGCTCCCCCTGTGTCATCCCAAAAAAACCGTAAACTAGCCGTGAAACCAAATCATGCCACATCGCTACAAGTCCAACGCTTCTTTGATTTTTGGAAGCAATATATCTTTTATCTCATGTAGCGTTTTCGTATATCCCTCTTCCGCCTCGCCACTAGGGTCTTCAAAGCCGACATGGATTTTTTTGGCATTGCCTGCAAACATCGGGCATGTCTCGTTTGCGTGGTCGCATACGGTGACTACGAGGTCAAACTCTTGAACTGGTAGTTTATCCATCGTTTTTGATGAGAGTCCATCCGTAGATATGCCCTCTTTTTGCAGAGCTTTTATAGCGCTAGGATTGACAGTGCCGCTAGGAAGTACTCCGCTAGAGTACGCCTTGACGCCGAGAGCGCCCAGATAGTGATTTGCAAGGGCTTCGCCCATAATGGAACGGCATGAGTTACCGGTGCATAGAATAAGTACGGTTTTCATTTTATTTTCCTAATATTTTACATCTAGTCGTATTTTCGGCATCTATTTTTGAGGGAAGCAAAATTGCTAGCGCTTTAACCTCTGCCGCCAAACTCTCTTGCAAAGAAGAGGCAAAAGCTATTTCATAGTAGCTTCTAGCGCCGACTTTGGCAATGCGCAAAAACCCGGCATCTTTTAGAATCTTTAGGTGACGAGAGAGTGTCGATTGCGCCATTGCAAGCGATGCCTCTAGCTCACATACGCAACAAGAGCCGTATGCCATAAAAAAAGTAATAATGCGCACCCTGCTTTCATCATTCATGGCCGATACGGCTTTTAAAAACTCTTCCATAGTAGACCTTTACAATATATCTATATATACGGATATATTATAATAACAAAGCTTTTATTATACTAACAACAAAAACCGTAACTACGCCGTAAACTTTTTCTGCTAAAATCCTTTTAACTTACAAAAAAGAGTGCGATATGCAAGAGTATCTTTTGACTCTGTTTTTACTACCGTTTGCAACCGCCATCGCTGCATTAGCTTTTAAGCGTTACGCCGGTTTCATCGTCAGCGTTGCGTCAGCCCTGCTTATAGCGGCTTCAATATTGGCTTACTACTCCTACGAGGCAAGCTTTCAGCTATCAGCCTCTTACTTGGCTACTCCGTTTTTACTTCTGGATTTTGCGCTACTCGGATATTTTGGGTATATAGGCTTCAAAAGCCAAAACAAAAAAATACTCTTTTTGAGTCTTATTCAGCTAGCGATTTTATTTGCGCTTGAAAGCTACGAAACAACAACCGGATTTGATATAGTAGTCGACAAACTATCCGTATTTATGTTTTTACT
>JFJP01037016.1_pt1 | contig 61603 bp, 48 predicted proteins | sample 431651 | NCBI WGS metagenome assembly JFJP01 (sample SAMN02602958, study PRJNA72255) | Microbial mat metagenome, whole genome shotgun sequencing project. | biome: fresh water; feature: sink hole; material: water; isolation source: purple microbial (photo- and chemosynthetic) mats found in... | reverse complement strand
ATTTTACAAATAGGGGCAAAGCTTTTGTTACTGAAATTCAACAGAATGGAAGCTATACCGCATGTTCAATAGACGAAGATATTTCTCATTCGCTCAACTTATTATCTAATTTTTTACTTGCGAAAAAGAGCATATATGATTTTATATTAGCTTTTGGAGGTTATTTGCCTATTTTTAGTGCACCTGTTTTTTCTAAATGGTTAGGTATAAGGTTAATAACTATGATTAGAGGCAATGATTTTGATAGTGCTTTGTTTACGCCCAAACGTAGAGATATTCTTTTTTACGCATTAGAAAAATCCGAGCTTATTCCGTCAATTAGAACTGAATTTATTGCAAATGGAATTAATTTATCTGATTGGAAATTAAGCAAAAGCGATTTGAAAAATGCAAAAAAATGGAAAGAAAAAAATGTACAAAAACAGGCAAGAATAATTGGTTTGTTTGGTCATTTAAAACAAAAAAAAGGAATTGATTTTTTTATTGAAGCCTTATGTTTATCAATGATTTCGAGCAAAATTCATTTGCTTATCGTTGGCGATTTGCCTACTGAAACCCAAGAATTACTTGCTATTTCACAAATTTCATACTCGCAGTATGATTTTATGGATAAATATGAACTCTTATCGTACTATCCTGTTTGTCATGCAGTTGCGCTTCCTTCTTTTTACGATGGGATGCCTAATGTTTTGCTCGAAGCTGGTGGACTTGCAATTCCGTTTATAGCTGCTGATATTCATGGAATTAGCGATGTTTTGAGCGCAGGAGAACATGGTTTTTTGTTTGAAGTAGGAAATTTAAATGCTTGTGCACATGCGTTGTTTGATTTTGTAAATACAGAAGAAAATATTTTGCAAGAAATGGGTAACAAAATGAAAAAACACATTGAAGAAAATTTTTCTGACACACTTGAAACACAAAAATATTTTAGTCTTCTTTCTGAATTAATGAAATAAAATATTTTATGGCTTTTAATTATATTAAAAGTTTTATTTTTTTAGTGTATAATATTCAATTTATAATAAATATTTAAAAATCTTAAATTTATGAGAATGAAAATAACGTACAATTCTCCCGTAGTCTTAACTTTTTCTATTTTGTCGGTAGGACTTTATTTCTTAAACAGTTTGTTGGCAAATGCACTTGATCCTATTTTGATTTTGCAGCCGACTTTTGATAATCAGTCAATTAGTAATTATGTGGCTTTATTTACTTACACATTAGGTCATGCCGATACTGCTCATTTATTGGGCAACATGTCGCTTTTTCTTATTTTGGGTCCTATAATTGAAGAAAAATACGGAAGTAGGAGTTTATTTTTTATGATGCTTGTAACTGCTTTAATAACAGCATTGTTCCAAATTTCTATGTTTAGCTATGGATTGATGGGAGCAAGTGGTATAGTGTTTATGCTCATTATTTTATCGTCTTTTACAAAAACAGAAAAAGGTGGAATTCCGCTTACTTTTTTATTAGTTATCGCTTTGTATTTGGGCACTGAAATTGTAAAAAGTTTTCAGGCAGACCAAATTTCACAATTTGCTCATATTATTGGCGGTTTAATTGGTAGTGTTTTTGGGTTTGTTGCGCGCAAAAAGCAAGTTTATGTTCAGGTAGTTGATCAAAGACCGTTGTAAATATTTCCGTTCTTTTATTTTTAGACTATATCTAATTTAATATTTATAACGATGAAATTTTTAGAAAAATATAGTAAACTATTATTTTTTATATTTTTTAGTTTTGTTGTATTCAGTGCAAATGCGCAAAAAATAAATTCGAAAAATATTGCAAAAATGATAGAGAAATCGCCAGAGCAAACCAATTCTTTTACTGGCTTTGCGCTTTACGATTTGCAAGAAAAAAAGATGATAGCCGAATATAATTCAAATCGCTATTTTATTCCTGCTTCTAATACAAAATTAGTTTCTTTTTATGCAGGCTTGGAAATTTTAGGCGACAGTTTGCCTGCTTTAAAATATTATGTTGAAAATGACACATTATTTTTTACAGGTTCAGGTGACCCTTCGTTTTTAAATTTCGACATTCATACATACAATCCTGTGTATGATTTTTTGGCAAAAAGAACCGAAAAACTTTGTTACCTAGAAGGTGCTTATACAAGTGAAGCTTATGGAGTAGGCTGGGCTTACGATGATTACAACGAGTATTTTCAACCCGAAAGAACAAATTTTCCTATTTATGGAAATATTTTGCGCTTCGAGGGCGATGACAAAGGTAATTATTCTTTTTTACCAAGGTATTTTAAACCATATTTTATTGAAAATAAGCAAGTTCAACGAAAATATACAAAAGTAGAAAGGGCTGTTGCCGAAAACAAATTTCAATATTTTCCGCTACCTTACAAGAAGTTTGAGCAAGATGTTCCGTTTAAAACATCTACTGACTTGATGCTGAAATTGCTTAGCGATACATTAAATAAAGCTGTTTTTTATTCAAAAACAACTACTGAACGTTTAGAAAAACTTAAAAAAGCACATGTTTTAAAAAGTATTCCGGTAGATTCGCTCTATAAACAAATGCTTTATGTTAGTGATAACTTTATGGCTGAGCAAGTGCTTTTAATGTGTTCATTTACAATGAATGATAGTTTAAATACTGATTTTGCCATTCGCTATACAACTCAAAAATACTTAGCTGATTTACCCGATAAATTGCGCTGGGTAGATGGTTCGGGTTTGTCGCGCTATAATTTGTTTTCGCCTCGTGATTTTGTGTTTTTACTCGAAAAGATTTCCAAAAAACGCACCATTGAGCAACTCTATAATTTAATGCCAGTGGGTGGAGTTTCTGGCACCATCAAAAATTACTACAAAGCTGACAAACCTTATATAATCGCTAAAACTGGTACTCTTTCAAACAACCACAGTTTGAGTGGTTTTTTAATTACAAAAAATGGTAAAGTTTTGATTTTCAGTTTTATGAACAATCATTATTTGGGAAGTGCTTCGGGTGTGAAAGAGATGATGACGCGCATTTTGTGGCATATTCATTTGAATTATTAAAAAAACCAAAAAACTTTATAAAAAAACTTCCCAAAAGAATTAATTTTTTGGGAAGTTTTTTGTTTCCTTTTGCCAAAATCTATTCTTGAATAAGTTCAATTTCGTCAAAAGCAATGGTTTGGCGACCACAAACTCTTAATCCAATGTAAGTTATGTTCATATAATTAAAATCGCCAGAATTTATCAGTTTGTCGTTTATAAAATATTCGTAATTATTTGAATCAACCTTGATTAGCATGGTGATAGGTGTTTTTTCGTCGCTCATAATTCCAGTTGGAAGAAATTCAGGAGTCAAAACGTATTCGCCATTTTCAGAGCGTACTGCGCGCGAATCGCCCGTACTGCGTGTTTGAAACGCGGTATAATTCAAATCGTCGGACATGAGCATGATGCCAAAATTGGCATCTTCGCCCGTTATCCAGTTCATTTTCACTTTAATAGTGTATTTACTTACGTTTGCTGGTGGCAATTCAATTTTGGGCGTTGTAACTGCCCAATAACATTGCTCGGCATCGTTGGTTGTGAGAATATATTTTCCATTTTCCAGCTTACTTTCTTTTATCGCTTTATTTTTTTCTTCCCATTGTGTTGTTGGCGATTTTTGGTCGAAATTATCTGAAAATAAAATATTTCCGTTTTGTGTATTTTTTACTTCAATACTGTTAAAACTAACACTTTGCTTGTCGCAAATTCTCAAAGCAAATGAGTTGAAAGGAGCGATTTGAAAAACACCTTCGTGTGTTAAAGTTCCGTTTACAAAATGTTGAAAATGAGTATTATTTACTTTTAGTTCTTGCACTACCTCGTTTTTTTGCGAAAAACCAACACTTTTCCATTCATTATTTTTAATCCAGCCGGCTGCTTGGTAAATAGCTTGTGCTGTATTGCCATCGGCTCTAAGTACAAAGGTATAATAATTTTCGGTATTTTGCATTAACATTAGTCCATATTCATCGTAAGCTCCTCTATTCCATTTTGATACTAATTTTATGCTGTATTGTTGGGGGAAGCTCAATTCTATATCGTCCCAGAAACACCAGTCGGCTTTGTTGGCAAAAAAAGTGTAGCTACCATTTTCGATGTTTCGTTTGTTTTCAAAGTCGTTGAAAATATCCCAGTGGTGGTTGTTATTATCAAATTTTTCGACAAAGTGCATCGGAGGAATAGGCGGCTCTTGGTTTATTTTGTTCATTATAATTCTAAACACTATAAATCCAACAACTACAGCAATTACAATAATCCAAGTTCTTCGTTTATTTGTTTTTGCTGCTTTTGCTTGCATTTCGGCTCTAATTTGCTTTTCTATTGCATCTACATCTTTACGCGATAGATTGGTCAATTCAACCAAAGCCTCTTTGTTTGAGTCGATTAGATTAGAACTTTCAGTTTTTTCTTGAAGTTCTCTATCTTTTTCAATTACTCGTTTTCGTAATTCTTCGAGTATTTTTTGTTCGTTTTTTTTATTCACAGCTAAATGTTTATTTATATGTTTATAAACAATTAATTATATTCAAATAATATTTTCTTCTTTTTGTAATTTAAATGCAATTTACAAAAAAAAATGAATTTAGTCAATAAAATTCTTTTTAATAAATTTATTTTGTATCAATTTTTTTTATTTTCGTTCATAATTCGTTCTATGTCTTCTATTTCTATTGGAATATTTTCCATCAAATCAATAGGAATATCATCTACCAAAATATCGTTTTCGAGCCTAATGGCAATATTTTCATCGTCGATGTAAAGAGCAGGTTCGCAGCTCAAAACCATTCCTTTTTCTAGGGGGTTGTAATATGAACCTACGTCGTGCACATCTAAGCCCATAAAATGCGATGTTCCGTGCATAAAGTATTTCATTACCAGAGGCTTGTCTGGATTTTGATGGTCTAGTTCTTCTTGCGAAAAAAGTCCGAGTTGAACACATTCTTGAGCCATAAATTCTTTTATTTTTTTATTGTATTGCTCTATAATTGTACCTGGAACTAATAATTTTTTAGCTTTTTTGAGTACTCTCAAAACGGCTTCGTACACCTCTTTTTGGCGTGGAGTGAATTTACCATTTGCTGGAAAAGTTCTTGTGCAATCGGCGGAATAATTGGCATATTCAGCTCCAAAATCCATTAAAACCAATTCGCCATTTAGGCATTTTTTATTGTTTTTCACATAGTGAAGCACTAAACCGTTTGCACCTGAGGCTACTATGGGGGCGTAGGCGTGCCCATTTGCGCCGTTTCGTATAAATTCGTGAGTCAATTCTGCTTCAATTTCATACTCCAATACGTCTGGTTTTGTGAATGTTAGCACTCGTTTGAATGCGCTATTGGTAATGTCGATGGCTTTTTGCATTAACTCTATTTCTACCGGTTTTTTTATCAAGCGCAAATTGGTAATGTGTGGAGCTAATCGTTTGAATTTATGGAGTGGATAATTTTTTTTGAGAGTATTTAAAAAACGAAAATCGCGGCTTTCTATATCGGTTGAATATTTTGAAAATTCATTGATATTCAAGTAGATATTTTCTGAATTGAGTATTAAATTTCGGCTAATGTTGCTAAATTCATCTAAATATTTAATCATTGAAATGCCCGAAATTTCTTGGGCTTCTTTTTTACTCAATCGGTAGCCATACCAGCGTTCTTTTGTTTTTTCGGGGCGTTCGATGAATAAAACTTCTTGTAATTCAGCATCTGGGTGATTTGGGCACAAAACTAATATACTTTGTTCTTGCTCAATGCCTGTAAAGTAAAAGAAATCAGAACTTTGCCTGTAAGGGAAAGTTTGGTCGCCATTTCTTGGCATCTCGTCGTTTGAGTTTATAATGGCAATTGAATTTTCTTTTAACTTTTCTTTTAATTGACTTCTGTTTTGCAAAAAGAAAGTTGTTTCTATTTTTGAGTAGCGCATTTTTCTGTTTTTGAGTGAATTATAATTGTTGTTTTGTCATTATAATCAAAGCAGTAATTTTTTTTTACCGTTTTGCCAAATGTTTAAAAAAAATCTTTTTACAAATTTATTAAAAATATTTATATTTGAACAAAAAACTGAATAAAAAAAGTTTAAAAGAACGATTTCTATTTATTTATTTTCTTTCAAGTATTATTTATTTTGAGCAATTATTTTAAGCGTGTTGTGATTTTTTTTTCGAGTATATTCTATTTAAATTATTAATTATGAAAGTATTAGGATTAGATTTTGATGTTTTGGATAAGTCTGTTTGGCTTTTAATAGCCGTCAATGTTTATCCTATAATAGGAGTGCTGTTTTTCGATTGGAATTATTTGTCCGTTGTGGTGCTCTATATCATTGAAACATTTATCATTGGCTTATTTAATGTGCCAAAAATGATTATGGCAAGAGGCGAACCGGCACAGCTCAAAAGCACACAAAAAACTTCAAATTCTAAGGAACTTGCGCTAGGTCGTGGCTGTTTGAAACTGTTTTTAATTCCTTTTTTTCTGTTTCATTTCAATGCTTTTGTGCTTGGGCAATCTATTTTTGTTTTTGTGATTAGCAGTCAATTTGGTGGTTTGGATACTTCGTTTGATAGCTTTTACAATTTAGAATTTGGTATGAATATTTTACTCCTTTTATTTGGGCATGCTTATTCTTTTTATTTTTATTTCATAAAAAAGAAAGAATATTTATTGGTTTCGGAAGACCAACTAATGTTACAACCTTACAAACGTATTTTCATTCAACAGTTTACCGTTATTTTTGGGGTGTTTGTTATTTTAGCAACAGGAGCTCCAATATTCTTTTTGGTGATGCTGATTGTGTTTAAACTGTTTTTTGACCTCCGCGCACATTATAAAATGAAAGATATTTTTTCGGAATTTCACCAAGCAAAATAGTTTTTTTTAGATATTTTAAATAAATCGAATAAATTTTCTTTAAACATGTTTCGTTATTAATAAAAAATACTTTACATTTGCAGCCGCAAAAAGTTTATGCTAAAAATTGATAGTATAACTATTTTAAACGAATGAAAATACATCAATCGGTTTTTGTTTAAATATCTCATTATTAGAAATTTAAGTATGCAAAAATTGATAAAAATATTCATAAATAAACATATTAAAAAAACAACTATTTACAAATGCAAAACAAAGGAGCAATAATTACTTTTGCAATTGCCTTAGCTTTGGTAAGCTTATATCAGCTTTCTTTTTCGTGGATTACCGCCGGAGTAAAGAACGATGCCAAGGAATTTGCAAAAGGGGACGCTAAAAAAGAATTATTTTATTTAGATTCTGTAAAAACACAACCAGTTTATAACTTTTTGTGGATGCGTAAATTTACTTTGCGCGAGTGCCAAGAAAGAGAACTAAACTTAGGGCTTGACTTAAAGGGCGGTATGAACGTAACGTTAGAAGTTTCGGTACCGGATTTAATTCAAAACATGGCAAACAACAGCAAAGATTCAGTTTTTGTAAAAGCCATAAACGAAGCTAAAAAAATGCAGAAAAACAGCCAAGAAGATTTTGTTACTCTTTTTGGTAAGGCTTGGGAAAAAGTAGCCCCCAATGCAAAAATGGCATCAGTTTTTGCCACTTTAGAGTTAAAAGAAAAAGTTACTTACAGCACTTCTAACGAAGATGTATTGAAAGTAATTAGAGACGAAACTCAAGCGGCTATCACTAACTCTTTCAATATTTTACGTACTAGAATTGACCACTTTGGTGTGGCTCAGCCCAACATTCAGCAGTTGGAAAATAGTGGACGTATTTTGGTGGAGTTGCCTGGTGTAAAAGACCCTGCTCGTGTTCGTAAGTTATTGCAAGGAACTGCAAATTTAGAATTTTGGGAAACTTATTTCAACGAAGAAGTTTTTCAATATTTGCAAACTGCCAACGATAAATTGAAATTAATCAATGAAGGCGGCGACGACAAAAAAGTAACAAACGATTCACTAGCAACAAGCGAAGTTGCTGCTGCTGATTCTACTAAGAAGGATTCGACCCTAAAAGATACTACAAAAGCAAGTACCGAACTTGCTATTCTCGACGAGATTAAAAAAGATACATCGGCAGTTTTGAACGAAAGTGCAAATATGTACAAGAAAAACAATCCGTTGTTTTTTGTTTTAAATCCGAATGTAAACGCTCAAAACCAATTAGAGCATAGTGCTGCGGTAGGTATTACTGAGCTTAAAGATACTTCAAAAGTAAATGCTTATTTGCGTATGCAAAAAATCGCTGAAATTTTCCCACGCGATTTGAAATTACTTTGGGAGGTTAAACCTTTCATTACTAACGACAAAGGCGAGTATTACCGCTTAGTTGCTATCAAAGTGAAAGACCGCGATGGAAAACCAGCTTTGAGTGGCGATGTAATTGTAGATGCAAATGCAGACTTTGCTCAAAACCAAGCTAACTCGGTAGTAAACATGTCGATGAACGGCGAAGGTGCTAAAATTTGGGCACGTTTGACCAAAGACAATGTGAACAGACAAATTGCTATTGTTCTCGACAATTATGTATATTCTTTTCCTAACGTAAATGGCGAAATAACCGGCGGTCGTTCAGAAATTTCGGGCAATTTCACTATCAACGAGGCACAAGATTTGGCGAACGTATTAAAATCGGGTAAACTTGATGCTCCTGCTAAAATTATAGAAGAAGAAATTGTAGGTCCAACATTAGGTAAAGAAGCAATTAACAACGGTTTGATGTCGTTTGTTATCGCATTTTTCCTTGTATTGCTTTACATGTGGTTATTCTATAGAAAAGCCGGTTTGATTGCAAACCTTGCTCTTTTAGCTAACTTATTCTTCATTTTTGGAGTTTTAGCTTCGTTAGGTGCTGTGCTTACTTTGCCTGGTATTGCTGGTATTGTGCTTACTATGGGTATGGCAGTAGATGCCAACGTACTTATCTTTGAGCGCGTTAGAGAAGAATTAAGTTTAGGAAAAGGTCTTCGCTTGGCAATAGCCGATGGTTACAAAAATGCTTATTCTGCTATTATCGACGGTAACGTTACTACTTTATTAACAGGAGTTGTGCTTTATGTTTTTGGACACGGACCTATCAAAGGTTTTGCTACTACATTGATTATTGGTATTTTAACATCAGTGTTTAGTGCTATTTTCATTACAAGAATTATTTTTGCAACCTTACTTGAAAAAGACAAACCAATTAGTTTCTCTGCTAAATTTTCTGAAAAAATATTTAGTAATTTCAATTTCGATTTCTTAGGAAACCGCAAAATTGCTTATTTTATTTCAGGAACATTTATTATCTTGAGTATCGTTTCTTTATCGATAAGAGGCTTAAACCAAGGTGTTGATTTCAAAGGTGGTAGAACTTATGTAGTTCGCTTTACCGAGCAAGTTACTACTCAAAAGGTAGCTTCAGCTTTATCTAAAACATTAGGCAGCGCGCCCGAAGTGAAAACTTTTGGTGAAGAAGGAATGAAAATAACTACTGCTTATTTGATTGATAAAGAAGGTGAAAACGTAGATAACGAAGTTGAAACTGCTATTTATGAAGGTTTAAAACCCATTATTGGAAAAGACGTTACGTTTGAACAATTTAGTACAGACTACAAAATGTCTTCACAAAAAGTAGGTCCTTCGGTGGCTGATGATATTAGAATTGCGGCTGTTTATGCCATTCTTTTCTCGCTTATCATTATGTTTATTTACATTTTCATTCGTTTTAGCAACTGGCAATTTGCTATGGGTGGCATTGTAGCACTTACACACGATGCCATGATTGTAATCGGTACATTTTCAATGTTTCATGGAATTTTACCTTTTAACTTAGAAATCGACCAAGCCTTTATTGCGGCAATTCTTACGGTAATTGGTTATTCCATTAACGATACGGTGATAGTGTTCGATAGGATACGTGAATACGTGAATATTGGAAAACGTGGAACTGTAAAAGAAGTGTACAACTCGGCAATGAATACAACTTTGAGCCGTACTATTAACACTTCGGGTACTACTCTGGTGGTTTTGCTTGCTATCTTCATCTTTGGTGGTGAGGTAATTAGAGGATTTGTTTTTGCAATGCTTGTAGGTATTACAGTTGGAACATATTCTTCTATTTTTGTTGCAACTCCTATCACTTTCGATTCTATGCGCAAGCAAAATGAATTAAAAGACCAAGAGCAAGCCGAATTGAAGAAAAAGAAAAAAGCTACCGTATAGTTTGTTTTTAAGCAAACTCAAACATACTATCCGAAAAGGAAAGCTAACTTATTTTAGCTTTCTTTTTCGGATTTTTTTTTAGAATAAATCTCGTAGAACTGTCCTAAACTTATTTCAAAGAAAATTTTCTTGTTGCTATTTTATATTTTTTTTAGATTTTGACGAGTTTAATTATTTGATAAAAAGGTATTTATACTTAGAAAAATCTTTTTATCAAAATAATGTTTAAAAATATAGAAAAATACTTTAAGAACGTAATTTTTTTTTATACTTTAGTATTCTAAAAAAAAGGTAATATTTGCTGTGAAAAGCATTTTTTTATAAAAGAAAAAGCGTAAAAAATTCAAATAGACCAACTGAAAAACAAGTAATTATGGAGATAAAAGATAACAATATAAACAAAAAATTAGAGCAATCGGAATTAGTAGATAGCACTAATGAAAAGAAAACGGCAAAAAAGGACAACATAACTCAGCAAGCTGCTGAAAATAAAGATTATGATTCTGTTTTGAATAGTAGTTTGTGCGATGAATTTTTTAATAAATTTGAAAATTACAAAGAGCAATCTATTCAAACTCAGCGATTCAAATATAATGACGTTCAGGCACTTATCAAAAGATTATCGCGCATTACCGATTTTAAGATTAAAAATCTAGGCAAATCGGTTGAAGGTCGCAACATCAATCAAATTAAAATAGGCAAGGGCAAAGTAAAAGTATTGCTTTGGTCGCAAATGCACGGCGATGAACCCACCGGAACTGCTGCTATTTTTGATGTTTTGAATTTCTTTCAAAAAGAAGACGAATATTCAGAATTGAAAAAACAGCTTTTAAACAATTTGTCTATTTACTTTGTGCCAATGGTAAACCCCGATGGTGCTGAAGTATTTAGCCGCCGAAATGCCTTAGATATTGATTTAAACCGCGATGCAATAACTCAAACGGCACCAGAATCCAAGATTTTGACCAAAGTAAGAGCTGACCTTTTGCCCGATTTTGGTTTCAACTTGCACGATCACAATCAGCATTACCGTGTTGATGGAACCACAAATTCGGCTATTATTTCGCTTTTAGCTCCTGCTTTCGACGAAGCCGAAAATATTAACCCGATAAGAGTTAATTCGATAAAATTGGTTGTTGGCTTGAATAATTTGCTCGAAAAATATATTCCAGGTCACATTGCTCGTTTCCGCTCTACCTTTGATGCACGTTGCTTTGGCGACCAATTCCAAAAAGCCGGAACCAGCACAATTTTGATTGAAGCCGGAAATATTCTCGATGACCCTGAAAAACAGCTTGTTCGTAAGTTCAATTTTCTACTTATTTTGTGCAGTTTAATTAGCATAGCCGAAGGTAGTTACGAGCAAGAAGATATAAAAAAATACGACAAAATTCCGTTTGTAAAGCAAGATTACTTTGATTTGATAATCAGAAATGCACAAATCAAAGGCGAAGGGAAGCTTTTTAATGTAGATATAGGAATCGACCGCGATGAAGTAACTATATTAGATGGCAAAAACGACAAAAATTATATCAAAAGCAAAATTCGCGATTTGGGTGATTTAGCTGCTTACGGTGCTTACGAAGAATTTGATGCTAGTGGCTACGAAGTGGAAGCAGGAAGAATTTTCCCACAAGTTTTGAACTCCATTCGCTCGTTGAAAAAACTGAATTTTGAAACGTTTGTGGATTTGTTGAAAATGGGTTATACTACATTGAAGCTAAAAAAATTACCTTATGGAGTTGATTTTAGCCGATTGCCTATCAATTTAGTGGCAGGAAACAAGGAAGTAAACAATGCAGTAAAATTAAATAACAAGGCAAATTTCATTTTGAAAAAGCACGGTTTGGTGGTAGCTGTAATTGTGAATGGGTTTTTCTATGCACTTGAAGAGTAATTAAAATACAAAAATAAATAAAGCCGCACAAAAAAATAAAACATTTGTGTGGCTTTTTTGCTTTACCCTTATTCTGTTAGTGTTTTGGGCAGCTTAATGGTGAAACAAGTAGCCACGTTTTTTTCCGATTCTACATTAATTTTGCCACCATGTTTCTCTATAATTTTTTTTACAATATACAAACCTAAGCCTTTGTTTTCGGCGTTTTTGCTGTATGTAACAAACGGTTTGAAGATATTTTCGTATTCCGATTTTTCAATTCCAATACCGGTGTCGGTAAATTTTATAGTTACAAAACCTTGATTGTCAATAATTTGTATTTTTATTTTACCCGAAAGAAAAATTGCATTGATTGAGTTTTCGAGCAAGTTAGACCAAACAGAAATCATTTCATCTTTGTTGCAAAAAAATGGTTCAATTGTATCTAATTCTTGAATAATCTCTATTTGCTTGGACGCTAATTTTTTGTCGTGCAAAATAATTACTTCTTGAATTTGACTTGCTATGCTATGATAATCACGATTTTGAATCAATTTGCTATCTTCATATTCCATTGCAGGGCTAGAAATTTCGCGCTCTTGAGTTTCGTATTTTTGCAGTAACCGTTTGATTTGCTCTTGTTTAAAGCTTAATTCGATATTTTGATCTGATATTTTTTTATTACGGAGTGTTAATTCATAATTTCTATCGTTAATTAATTTATTTTTTTCTTCAAGTAGCGCGTTGGCTTTTTTTCGCATAGTGTTGCGTTTGCTAATGAGTAAGATAAAAATACTCAGAAATACAATTAATGATATGCCCGCAATTATTTGTAACTCAAGTAATTTCTTTTCCGTTTCTTTTATATTTAAGTCTTTGATTAAAAATTTTTTCTCTGTGTCGGTTCTTTCTTTTTCAAAAGTGTATGTATTTTCCCACACATTTTCATTGAAAATTTCGTCGCGAAGCGAATTGTGTGTTTTTAACATTATGTAGGCATTTTTGTAATCTTCTAGTTCAAAGTAATATTCGGCTGCATCGATGTAAGGCTTTATTTTATAAGTATTTAGCACAGAGCGGCTGTCGATTTCCAAACTTTTAAGAACCGTAGCGAGTGCATTTTTATAATCACGCTTTGCGGCATAAGCTTTTGCAAGTATTTGATGATATAGTGCTAATTTTTGTGGTTCAATGGTTGTGTCGCAAAAGGTAATTGCTTGATTCATAATATTTATAGCACTATCATTGTGTTGCATTTTAAGCAATGCAATAGCGTACATGCTTTGAATGTCTGCCTTGTAATTTTTATTTCCTTCTTGTTCTATAATCGACAAGCTTTTTTGAAAATAAAACTCAATACTGTCTGTTTTACCTAACTCAGTGAAAGTTAGTCCTAAATGAGCATAATTGTAAGCCAAAGAAGCATATTTGTCGGCTTGTTTATTAAAAAAACATGCTTTTCTAAAATAAACCAATGCTTCGCTGTATTTGTGCTGTTCGAGCATAGATAACCCTATATTACTGGTTGCTACACTTTTGCCAAAAACATCATTTATTTTTTCAAAATAGAAAATCGATTCGTTGTATATGTCGGTTCCTTTTTTAAAATCTTCTAAAATAAAATAAATATTGCCAACTTCAATTAATGTCCAACCTATAAATCGGTCATTTCCTTGTGTTTGCCTTAAATTTTTCAATACGTTTGCATACGCATTGAGTGATAAATTATATATTCGATATTGCTTATATAAGATACCTATTTTTGAATGCCAATTGATATTTGATTTTTTTGTTTCGAAGGCAGCCGTTGTTTTCAAACCCTGTTGTGCGTAGAACAGGGCGGAGTCGTAATTAAATTTTCGGTATTCATCAAAAAGTGTATTGAGTATATCGTTCTTTGTTTCTTGCTCTATTTTGAGTTCGTCAAAAATAAGTAGAAGTTTCTTTAAACTATCAATTCTTTGATAATTTTGAGAATAACTACTGTTAAAGGTTAAAAAAAACAGAATATAAATTGCCAGTTTCTTCATTTAGCACCAATAGTATTATATATTTAAAAGACATTTATCTTTTATTAAATTATATTTTTTTATGCTATAATTGATTTGAAAATTTACTAAATTTACAAAAAAAAAACATACAAACAAGTATTTTTTTCTTTTTTATATTTTTTGATTTTTTTTTGAGTGTATTGGGCTATTTTATTCTTGCTAAATGAATAAGCTTTGTTACTTTTGTACCAAATCTTAAAAATTTAATTTACTTCAATTATGAACAAAATCGCTTTAGTTACAGGTGCTACGTCGGGCATAGGAAAGGCTACTGCTACTATGTTAGCAAAAAATAACTATCATTTAATTATAACAGGCAGGAGAAAAGAAAGGCTAGCAGAATTGGCTCTTTCGCTTCAAAAGGAATTTAATGTGCAAACGCTTGAACTAAATTTTGATGTTCGGAATCGCGAAGAAGTTCAAAATTCGATAGCACAGATTCCCGAAAATTGGAAAAATATCGATATTTTAGTTAATAATGCGGGTTTAGCCTCAGGTTTGAGCTTAATTCACGAAGCCGATATCGACGATTGGGAAAAAATGATTGATACCAACGTAAAGGGACTTTTGTACATTTCGCGCCAAATAATGCCACTTATGGTAAATCGGAAAAAAGGGCATATTATCAACATTAGCTCCATAGCTGGAAAAGAAACTTACCTCAAAGGCAATGTGTATTGTGCTACAAAACACAGTGTTGAGGCTCTAACAAAAGCCATGAGAATTGATTTGTTACCTTTTGGAGTTAAAGTAACATCTATCAGTCCGGGCATGGTGGAAACCGAGTTTTCTGAAGTTCGCTTTCATGGCGACAAACAAAAAGCAGCTGAGGTTTACAAAGGGCTAACTCCTCTTTTTGCGCAAGATATAGCCGATGCTATCGAATTTGCTATAACTCGACCTAATCATGTGAATATCAATGATATATTGATTATGCCCACTGCTCAAGCCAATTCGTCGCACACGCATAGAGTGTGATAAAAAAGAAGTGTAAACGTTAGATTAGCAGCACTAAAAGCAATAGAAATTTTGCTTTTGCGTTTCTAAACTATACGTAAAAATGAAATTAGAGAGCTTCTAAAGAATCAAAATTTTGATATATTTTTAGAAGTTCTCCTAAAAAATAGACAATCGAAAGGAGATAGTTTTCAATTTGTTGTAAACCAAGAGTTTATCTTAAAGTTATAGGTGTAGTTATTCTAAAAACAAACAACTAATAAATTTCAAATTACACAAAACTTGATTTAAAAATTAATTAGTTTGCAAAAATTGATTAATTTTGCAAAATATAATACAAAACGAATTGATAAGTAAGTGATTAAAATTAGTTTATATTAAAATCATAATATCTGTGTATCTGTGGCGGAAAATATTGCCACAAATATATAGATAAATAAGCATTAATATAAACTAAATTCAAACAGAAATTTTGGAGAATGAACATGTTCGATTGAAAAATAATACATTAAAAATGTCGATATATAGCTAATATACAAATTATTAGCACATTGGGACAATTCATTTTAAAAACAAATTTTACGCGCAAACTGATTGATAATTTGCATGCAGACACAGTTAATTAGTCAAAAAATTTCATTAAAAATACAATTAAAACTTATGAAGAAATATATTTTACTTTTTCTTACTATCCTTTTCGTTGTGCCTTCATGTAAGTACGATGATGGTCCGTTTATAAGTATTTACACGAAAACAGAGCGTATAGTGGGAAACAAATCTTTTAAAAAAGTATTGGTAGATGGCGAAGATATTACAACCGATTATAAAGACCAATACGTCGAATTTTTCAAAAATGGAAGTTTTGTTTGGTATATTTACGACAACAATATTTTGAAAGAAACATATCCGGGCACTTGGACTCTTTCAGATAATAAAAAGCGTTTGGCAATGCTAGTTTACTTTGAATCAGAAACTTACTCTTGGGATTGGGAAATTAAAAGGCTAACTTACGCCGATACATATTTAGAATCCACCAACAAAGATGGCAAAATTGTTCGCTGGGAATTGTACAAATCGTATTGATTAGTATAAATTGTTTAATTCATTCATTAGCAGTACTAAAGATAATTTTGTATCTGTTATACTTACTATTCTGAAATATTATTTGTATTTTCACGTTTCTTTTTCTTGAAATAGGTATTATATTTGTTGCCTTTTTTGAATGAAAAGAGTATTTTTGTAAATTAAAATAATTAAAGTTGACATATTGCAAAAAGAAAAATTATGAGCAATGTAAATGTTAGAAATAAAAAAGCTTGGCATCACTACGAAATTGAAGACAAATTTGTAGCAGGAATTGCATTGTGGGGCACGGAAATAAAATCACTTAGAGAAGGCAAAGCTAGCTTGAACGATTCTTTTTGTTATTTCTTTAATAATGAGTTATTTGTAAAGATGCACATTGCCGAATACACTTACGGAACTTACAACAACCACGAAGCCAAAAGAGATAGAAAATTATTACTTTCTCGCCGCGAATTGGATAAATTAGAAGAAAAAAAAGACCAAAAAGGCTATACAATTGTGCCTTTAAATCTTTTTATAAACGATAGAGGGTTGGCAAAATTAGAGATTGCGCTTGCTAGAGGTAAAAAAACATTCGATAAACGCGAAGATTTAAAAACAAAAGACACAAAACGCGAAATGGACAGAATGATGAAAAGATAATTTATTATTAGATTTTCTGTCGCTATTGATTTTTTTTATCATTTATTTGTGCTTTTTATAAAATTAAAATGGATAATATTCAAGTATTGGGTGCGCGTGAGCACAACCTTCAAAACATTGATGTAGAGATACCTCGCAATAAATTAACAGTAATTACAGGTTTGAGCGGAAGCGGAAAATCATCGTTGGCTTTCGACACTATTTATGCCGAAGGACAAAGACGCTATATCGAAACTTTTTCGGCTTATGCTCGCCAGTTTTTGGGCGGGTTGGAGCGCCCCGATGTGGATAAAATCACTGGACTAAGCCCCGTAATTTCGATTGAACAGAAAACTGTAAACAAAAATCCTCGTTCTACCGTTGGCACTACCACCGAAATTTATGATTTTTTGCGCTTGCTTTTTGCCAGAGCAGGCATTGCCTATTCTTACGAAACAGGCGAAAAAATGGTAAAATATACGGAAGAACAAATTATAAATCTGATACAAGAGCAATTTTCGGGAAAAAAAGTATTTTTGCTTGCACCTGTTGTAAAAAGCAGAAAAGGACATTACAAAGAACTTTTTGAGCAAATACGCAAAAAAGGCTTTTTGAGTGTGCGTGTAAATGGCGAAATAATGGAAATTGTTCCGGCAATGAAACTCGACAGATACAAAACACACAACATTGAAATAGTAATAGATAAATTGCTTATTCCAGCAAAAGAACTGTTTGAAAATAAGGAAGATTTAGATGTAAAAAGGTTAAAATCCTCAATTCAAACGGCAATGAAACACGGCGAGGGAATTATTATGCTACTTGAAAAAGAAAGTGAGCAAGTTCGCTATTTTTCACGGCTTTTGATGTGCCCAACTACCGGAATTTCTTACGACGAACCTGCACCAAATGCTTTTTCGTTCAATTCGCCACAAGGTAACTGTCCGAAATGCAAGGGCTTAGGCGAAATTATAGAAGTGGATTTAGACAAAGTAATACCCAACAAAAAGCTGAGCATCAGGCATGGTGGTTTTGCTCCTTTGGGCTCGCACAAAAACTCTTTCATTTTTTGGCAAATAGAGGCAATTGGCGAAAAATACGGATTCACACTCGATACACCAATCGAAGAGATTACCGACGAGGCAATTGATGTAATTTTAAATGGTTCAACTGAAAAATTTTCGCTTAAAAATTCACCGCTTGGCACAATTTCGGAGTTAAATGCTCCTTTTGCTGGAATTTTGTCGTACATTCATCAAAACAAAGACGAAAGTAAATCAAAAAAGGCAAATATTTGGGCAGAGCAATTTACAAACGAAATAAAATGCCCTATTTGCAATGGGCATCGATTGAAAAAAGAATCACTTCATTTTAAAATAAGCGATAAAAATATATCTGAAATAGCACAAATGGATATTTCGGAACTTGCCGAATGGTTTGATACTATTGAGGAAAAACTTTCGGATAAGCAAAATAAAATTGCGGCAGAAATATTAAAAGAAATTCGTACTCGAATTACGTTTTTGCTCAACGTGGGCTTAGATTATCTTTCGCTCGATAGAACCTCAAGGAGCTTGTCGGGTGGTGAAAGTCAGCGCATTAGACTAGCTACACAAATTGGTTCGCAATTAGTAAATGTACTTTATATTTTAGACGAGCCAAGTATTGGTTTGCATCAGCGTGATAATGAGAGATTAATAAAAGCTTTAATTGATTTGCGCGATGCCGAAAATTCGGTTATTGTAGTTGAACACGACCAAGATATGATTCTTTCGGCAGATTATGTTATCGATTTAGGTCCCCACGCCGGAAGGCATGGTGGCGAAGTAGTTGCTAGTGGAACGCCAGAGCAGATTAGGCAAGGTAATTCATTGACAGCAAAATACTTACGTAAAGAATTATTCATTGAAATTCCTTCAAAAAGAAGAAAAGGAAATGGAAAAAGCTTAAAACTTTTGGGTGCAAAAGGCAATAATTTGAAAAATATAGATGTCGAATTTCCATTGGGAACATTTATTTGTGTTACGGGAGTTTCAGGAAGTGGAAAATCGACTTTGATAAATGAAACTTTGCACCCTATTTTGAGTCAAAAATTTTTCCATTCGCTCACAGAACCATTACCTTATGAAAAATTAGAAGGCATCGAGCATATCGACAAAGTAATTGAAGTTAATCAGTCGCCAATTGGTCGGACACCGCGTTCAAATCCAGCTACTTATACTAAATTATTTGATGAAATACGTACCATTTTTGCTTCTTTGCCCGAAGCTCAAATCCGCAACTACAAATCAGGGCGTTTTTCGTTCAACGTTACAGGCGGAAGGTGCGAAACCTGCCAAGGAGCTGGACTTAAAACCATAGAAATGAACTTTTTACCCGATGTGTATGTGCATTGCGAAGATTGCAGCGGCAAGCGTTACAATAGAGAAACTTTAGAGGTTCGCTATAAAGGAAAATCAATTAGCGATGTGTTGGATATGACTATAAACCAAGCAGTTGAATTTTTCTCGTCGATTCCTAAAATAATGCAAAAATTAAAAGCCTTGCAAGAAGTAGGCTTAGGCTATATAACTCTAGGTCAGGCTTCTACTACGCTTTCTGGCGGCGAAGCACAGCGTGTAAAGTTAGCAACCGAGCTTTCAAAGAAAGACACGGGCAAAACGCTTTACATTCTCGACGAGCCTACCACAGGCTTGCATTTTGAAGATATTCGCGTGCTATTGACTGTTTTGCAACGTTTGGTGGACAAAGGCAATACGGTAATTGTTATCGAACACAATCTTGATGTTATAAAAGTGGCTGATTATGTGATAGATATTGGACCCGAAGGAGGAAGAAAAGGCGGAAAATTAATTGCAACCGGAACGCCTGAAGAAATAGCAAAAACTAAAAAAAGTATTACTGGACAATTTTTAAAGAGAGAATTAATTTAGTTGGTGAAAATCTAGAACATTTTTTAATTTAAGGAAATTTCTAAAAATAAAAATTTTGGCGGAAAATATTTTATAGAATTTCCTTTATGTTTTTTTATTCTTCACCGTATAATTCAGCTTTTCTCTCTTTGCTTAAATTCATTTTTCGGGCTGAAACAATTTTTCCCACTCGGTAAGTTAGATAAAATGAAAATAAAAATTGCTTGTTTTCTTCTATCGCCATGATGTTTAGTTTCGTCAAGTAAGCATCGAAAATAATTCCTGTTTCAAGCACATTAATTGAATTTGCTCTCGATGAGAAATCAAAACATGCTCCTAATTTAATGAAACCTCCTGGTGTTAAACTTGTTTCCTTAATTCCCTTTGTAAAGGAAGATTTCCCGTAAATATCTTGGCGCAAATCACCATCAAATTTTAAATCTTCTATCTCGATAGTATTGGTAAGTTGATTATAACTAACTACTATCTGGTAATAAACGGGTTTTAAAAGAGCGATATTTCCGCCTAATTGATAATTAAGTTTTATGGCAATTCCTCCTTTATCACGCCTGCTGTAAATTTCTTTTTCTCTTCCGTAAGAAGCCCTTAGGTTGGTTACAAAATTTCGTTTTCCATAAATAAATGTGGTAGTGGGTATGTAGTAGCTTTCTACGCGCGATTCTTTGGTATGTTTTGGAAAATCAATGCCTAGCTCTAAAATTTCTTTTTTGTAGCCATCGATACGCTTTCCAAATCGAAAATCGCCACCAAATGCGTTTGAGGTAAGTGTAACGGCGCCAGTTTTGTAATTTTGAAAAAATATTTTCGACTCTTCGTCATTTACTTCACCTTGTGCATAACTTAATTGATTCATAAAAGCTATGAATACTAAGGAAATAAGTATATTTAGTCTAAATTTCATTTTTTTTGTTTTTTGTGGATATATTTTTTTCAAAAAAACAAAAATTTAACAACAAAAACAAGTTTTTTGCTAAAAAACTAGACGTTCGATAATTATTTGTTTGTTTTTAACAAAAGCATAAAGGCGCAAATTATTGATAAAGTGCTCATCAATAAATTATTGCGCCTATGCGTATATGGTTTGTTTGTTTTTTTGAAAAACTTAAGATTGAGTCTTTTGAGTTCCTGTTTCAACTTTTGAATATGCTGGACATAAAGGTTTTCTGAGCTGACAAGAGCTAGCCAAAGTTCCTATCAAAACAAAAGCAGCTAATATGAGTAATATCTTTTTCATTGGAATCTATGCTTAAAATTAATACTTAGTTCTGTTAAAAAAATCAAGTTTTGAATAATCTTTATAAAGCAAATTTCAAACCAAAATGTATTTTAAATCTGTTTTTTTTTTGCATTCAATGAATTTGCTTTTTTTATTATTTTTCTTTTGTTGATTTCTTCATTTTACGTATTTTATTTTATTTTGTTTCGATTATTAAAATGATTTTTTAATTTTGTGAAAAAAAACATGTCAGAGGATTTTAAAGCAATATTGAAAAAAATAAGCCGCAATGCAGATGGTGATACTATGTTTCAATTGTTGAAGCGTGGTGTAAAATACAAACGCAATTATGGCATTAAACTGCCTGTTTTAAAGGCAATTGCACACGAATTTGTGCCCAATGAACAACTTGCTGATGAGTTTTGGGCAAGCGATATACGCGAAATGCGAATTTTAGCGAGCCTTTTGCAACCCGTTGATTTACTCTCTATTGAAAAAATGAACAACTGGGCAGAAAATTTTAACAATCCCGAAATTGTTGAGCAGTGTTGTATCAATTTATTTTCTAACAGTGAGTTAGCCAGTTCGTGTTGTTCTGCTTGGTTTTCCAAACCCGAAAGCGAGGAATATGTTAAAATGTCAGCGTTTGTTTTGGCATCGCTTCTAATAAAAAACGAACAAAAAAGTGACGACCAATTTATTAATTTAGTACTCAAAGAAGCTTTAAATTACTCAAAATCAGATAGTTTACATGTGAAAAATGCAATAATTAGAGCAATCGTAGAAGTTGGAAAATTGAGTAAAGAATACAATTATAAGGCGATTCAAGTAGTAAAAGCGATAGGTACTCAAAATACAGAAAATTCAAAATTTATAGTTGATGGCGCTTTTTTTCAGTTAGAATTTTTTGCCGAATTACTTTAAAAAACAAGCTATTTTATAATAACTTCGGGTTCTAGTCTGATTTCAAATTTTTCAAAAACGGAATCAATTATTTGTTGCGAAAAGTCTAAAATTTCCTTACCTGTGGCTTGCCCTTTGTTAAAGATAACAAGTGCTTGTTTTTCGTAAACACCTACATTTCCTATTACTTTGCCTTTCCATCCGCAAGCTTCGATAAGCCAACCGGCGGCTAATTTCATTTTAGTGTGCAAAAACGGAAAGGCAACTATTTCGGGGTATTTTTGTTTTAAACTGTCGTATTTTTCAGCCGTTACGACTGGATTTTTGAAAAAACTTCCGGCATTTCCTATTTTTCTTGGATTTGGTAATTTACCTTCTCTAATTTTAATAATTGCTTCTCTAATGTCTTTTAAACAAGGAGTGGGAGTATTCAAAAAATGTTTTTTTAGTTCGCCATACTCTAAATTAAATTTTGAGGTGTTTTTTCTGAGCTTATAAATTACAAATGTAATTAGTAAATTCGTTTTTTTCTTAAAAATACTATCTCTGTAAGCAAATTGGCACTCTTTATTGCTATATATATGCTTTGTATTTTTCAGTAAATCAATGCATTCTACGCTTTCAATGCAGTCTTTAGCTTCTACACCGTAGGCTCCAATGTTTTGTACTGCACTCGAACCTACATTTCCGGGTATAAGTGAAAGATTTTCAATTCCTTGGTAGTCGTTCATTACTGCATATTCTACAAAATGTTCCCAAAGAATTCCTCCGCCTACTTTTAATAAAATATAATTTTCTTCTTCTTTTAGTACTTCTAATTTATCAATAAGTGAATGGAATAAAATACCGTTATAATTTTTTGTAAATAATATATTTGTTCCGCCACCAATTATCAATAACGAATTTTCATTTACCAAAGTTAAATTCTTTGATAAATAATCAATTAAATCTTTTTCGGTTGTAAATTCTACAAAATATTTTGTAGTTACCTCTATACCGAAAGAATTATATTGGCGTAAATTAAAATTATTGAATAATTTGAGCATATTTTATCGAATCGGAAGTTACCTCTTTTTGTACAATTTCCTTTAAATAATTGAAATTCAAATATTTAAACTGAAAGAAAATGCAATAAAATGAGTATAAATCGTTTTGCTTTCGATTACAAATATAACAAATAATATCAAATTAATGTTTTTTTACTTTTATTTTCAAAAAAAACGGAATAATTTTTAAAACAGTCGTTTATATTTTTAGCAGTGAAGAAAATTAGTTTCCTTCAATTAAATATTCTTTTAATTGTGATGTTTGAGGATTGCTGAAAATTTCTTTCGAGCTACCTTGCTCTATAACTTCGCCATAATTCATAAAAACTACATGGTCTGCAAGTCTTTGAGCTTGACGTAGTACGTGAGTTACCAAAATAATAGTGTAGTGTTTTTTCAATTCTTTAAATAAGTTTTCAATTATTTTGCTTGAAACAGGGTCTAGTGCCGAAGTTGGCTCATCGGCTAAAATAATTCGAGGCTTTACAGCCAAGCCTCTTGCTAAGCAAAGCCTTTGTTGCTGACCAATCGAAAGACTTTCGGGCGATGAATGCAAACGATCTTTTACTTCTTCCCATAAGCCTACTTCTCGTAATTTTTTTTCTACGTTAAATTCAATCAATTTTTTATTTTTAATACCTTTTAACTTTATACCATAAGCTACATTTTTGTAAATAGAGTAGGGTAGTGGATAAGGTCTTTGGGAAAGTAATCCCATTTTTTGCCGTAAAACAGAAGTGTTTTGTTTTGAAGCAAGGATATCGTCATTTTCGATGAAAATATGCCCGCTTACTTTTAATTCTTTGTACAAATCGGTTAGTCTATTTAACGATTTTAAAAGTGTGGTTTTTCCACAACCGGAAGGTCCTAATAATACGGTAATTTTATTTTTTGGAATTTCCAGATTTATATTTTTTAAAATGTGTTCTTTTTTTGCATACACATTCAAATTTTCTATTTTTAAAATGGTTTCATTTTTTTCAACTTCTTCAAAAATACAATTTGTAAGTAAAATTTCAGAATTTTCTATGTTTTTAATTATATCGAGCGTCATGATTTATATTTGTTTAAAATTAATTCCTTTTTTTTAGTCTCAGATATTATTTAATTATTCAAATTTAATTTTGAATATTTGTTCGATAAAATTCGAGCTAAAATACTAATAATCATAATTATAATAGTGAGAATGGCAGCGGCAGCAAAAGCTCGTTCGCGCACTAATGGATTGGGTGAACCAAGTTGGAAAAAAATTGCAAGTGGTAATGTAGCAGCAGGTTCGTCAAGATTTTTCGGAATCAAATCAGTATATCCGGCAGTAAACAGCACCGAAGCGGCATCACCTATTCCACGTCCGAAAGCCAGCAAAGCGGCGGTAATAAAACCCGAAAAACCTTGCTTGAATATTATCTTAAAGGCTGTTTCGCTGCGAGTTGAGCCTAAAGCAAAAGACGCTTCCTGCAAACCTTTGGGGATTGTATCCAGCACATCGTCGAACGTTCGGATTACAATAGGCGTGGTGAGCAAGGCTACGGTTATAATTCCTGCTAAAAGCGAGGCGTTCATTCCTAAGTACAACATCAGCGAGAAGCCAAAAGCACCGTAAACAATTGACGGAATGCCCCATAGCGCATCGAGCAAGTAGCGAATAATGTTTTGAATTTTCTTGTAACGTACCAAATGCACATTGATGTATAAAGCTGCTGGAACTCCGATAATTATAGCTAAAAGACTAGAGCCTAGTGCAATATAAAGAGACCCAATTATTGCATTTAATACACCACCTTCGCCTCCATAGTAATAGCCGCCTTTGGGAGCCTCTATAATCATTTCTAGTGATAGGGCATTGAATCCTTTAACGAAAATAATAATAATAATAAAGCCTAAAATGCCTATTAATGAATAACTTGCTATGCCACAAATCCATTTGAAAACAAGTTCTTCTATACGTTTAAATCTATTCATCGCATTTGTGTTTTATAAATAAAGTATCTGAATATTAAATTAATAGCCATAATTATAATAAATAATAGAAAGGCTGCAAACATAAGCGCTGAGTCGTACATGGGAATGGACATCATTTCGCCAAAATTATTGGCAATCAAGGCAGGGAGTGGATAGCCTGCTTCTAGTGGGTTTAGGCTTAGTTTTACCATGTTGCCTACTACCATCATCACGGCTAAGGTTTCGCCAAAAGCTTTAGCCATTCCAAGTCCAAAAGATGAAATTATTCCTGGAAAACTTTTTCGGATAACGGCATGCTTTACCGATTCCCACGCTGTTGCTCCCAGAGAAAAACTTGCTTCTTTTAATCCTTGTGGTACAGTTAAAAAACTTTCTACCAGCATGTTAAGCATGTAAGGTATACACATTACTGCTAAAACCATTCCTCCTGCAAGTATAGAATAGCCTGAAGTTGTAAAATGGAAGGCTGGAGCGACTACTTTTGATACAAATGGAACAATGACTAAAATGCCCCAAACTCCATATACTACCGAAGGAATTCCTGCTAAAATGTCAATTACTGGTTGCATAATTTTTAACATTCTGCCATGCGAAAATTGTGTAAGGTAAATAGCAGCAAAAAACGAAATCGGAGCTGAAAAAGCGAATGCTAAAGTCGTAACATACAGCGAACTAAAGATAAATGGGACAAATCCGAATTTTTTTTCGTGTGGGAGCCACTCGCTTGTACCTAAAAGATGAATTAATCCGGTATTCTGGAGTAAACCGCTAGCTCTAAAATACAAGGCTACTCCTATTATTAAAGGTAATAAAATAATCATAGCCAATGTGATAAGCATCCAAGCATCTGACATTCTGCTCAAAATTTTGCGTCTGAGATACATTTTTTAATATTTTATTATAAATGCTTACTATTCTGTTAATTAACATCAATTTGAATAGTAAGCATTATAAATTAGTAATTAATTGATTGCCTATAAAAGGGATTTTACACCTTTTTTTGTAAAATTTGATTACTACATTTTAGAAGTCAAAAATTTGATAATTAATGATATAAAGATAATATAACTACTACATTACTTTTATTTTTTTGAAAATCAATATTTTGCTTTTAAAGGTTGCTATTTTAGAATTTATTTTCAATTAATTATTTAGCATTAACAAATAAGCGTCTATTTTTTCTTGCGAAATGGGTACATAACCAGCATCTTTTACGTATTTTTGTCCTTCGGTTAAGCACCATTCTACAAATTGGATTGTAGCATCTTTTGTTGGTTTTCCTTTGGCTACAAAATATAATTCACGCGCCGGAGGCGAAGGAAAATTTCCATTTGAAATGGCTTCTAAAACAGTTCCAAAAGCACCATAAAAGTTTTCTTCGGGGTCTATTTTACCATTTTCATTTTTATCGAGTGGAAGTACTTCCATTTTTGTGTTTTTCTTGCCCGTTTTTATGTCGTAAACAAAGATTGTATTGTTAAAAGCGATACCTCCGGCATCTTTAGCAACAGCTTCGGCAAGTGCAGGGTCGCCATTTATGCCTATTCCCTTCAAATTTTCTTGCTTACCGCCCATATAACCAGCCCAAACATCGGCTGCACCGCACGCATCGGAGCGTGTATATACTTGCATTTTTACCGATTTGCCGCCTTTGAAAATTTGATTCCAATCGGTAATTGTTCCTTCTATAAATATTGCTGTAAGTTCAGCTTTTGTTAATCCTCGTTTGCTAATAGAGTCTAAATAAGGATTATCGGCACTGATAGTTGGCAAAACGGCATCTTTGCAAAGTCCTAAAAACCAAGCCCCATTTGTAATTTCCTCAGGAGATATTTCGCGTGAAACCAGTCCAATATCTACCGTTCCAGACAAAGCATCGGTCATACCTTTTCCTGCACCACCCGCCGAAATATTGAAACGAACTTCGGGGTGTTCTTTTTGATAAATTTCCGACCATTGCACTACCATTGGGTAAAGTGCAAAAGCACCCGAAATATTTATGGTTTGTTCTTTTTGTTCTTTTGATACACAAGAACTTAGTGCCAATAAACTGATTATAAAATAAGTAAAAATTGAGTTTTTCATTTTTTATATAAATTAATTCTGTTTGTGAAATTTGTACCGATTAATGATTGCTATTTAAAACTATTCTTGTTTAGAATTTGAAAATAACATTGGATTTATTGTTAATTGTAAAAAGAAAAAATGTTGCATTTTTGCATCGTTAACAGCTTGTATTGTTTTCATACTTTCTGTTGGCAAAAATAAAAGATATGAGGTTTGAATATTTGCCCAGTTATTTATTTTATATTGCAATGCTAATTCATTCTCAAATCCTAAGTTTTTATCTGCAGGTGTTGTTAAATTAGTTTTTGCAAGTTGTAAATAATGCACATAATTTGATAGAGATGTTTTATCTGAAATTTTAAATTTAATAAAAGCGTTGTAGTCAATTAAGCCACCTTGCTTGGTTGTTTTTGGAATATTTCCAAAATAATCCATGTGCCCAAAATATTTATGCCTTGCACCGTAAAACATATCAAAAAGTGCATCTGTATTATCACTCAAATCATCATCGCCCGATAAATAGCTAGTTCCTATTCCCGTTGAGAAATTTCCAAAAATATATGAAAATTCGCCATCTAAAAGAAAGGCATTTACCGAGTTATCTGCAATATTTTTACCTATTTGATAATAAGCATTTGCTCTAAAATTAAGGGTTTTGCTTTTGTAATTTGCATACAAACCACCTGTATGCTTAAATCTCAAGGCGTTACTAGTTGCAGTTTTGGTAACTCCTGTTGCCAAATAAGAGAAGGAGGCTTCTAAATTTTCGTTTACTTTTTTATCTATCCACAAGAAATTCAGAGATTTAATTCTATCTGTTGCGTAAAAATTGTCTTGAACGGTTTCTGTCGTTGAATTCCAAGACGACGCTAAATGTATTGAAACTGAATTAAGTGCAAGCTTTAGGAGCGCCGCGTCATAAGTGAGCCCGTTTTGATTCCAATTGCGTGCTGCCAAAAGCCATTCGTTGTCGTACACAAGTTCTTGCCTACCTACTGAAATTGAAGCTTTTGAGTTTAATTTTAATTCGGCATACGCTTCGTGAATATCCACTGAGGCATTATCGCCCATAACTCCACTCGAACTGCCGAGTTGTTCGTCGCCCCAAACTCTAACGTCTTGAGGGGAAATTTTAAGTTTCAGGTTTTCATTCTGAAATAAAAAAGTTAAGCGAGTACGCTGCGAAATAAATGCCGCAGTTTGCTGGTTTTCAGCAATTAATTGCTTGTAGCCATTACGTAATTCTAAACGATTTCTAAGTTGCGCATCGATTTGAAACTGCCCGAAACTTTCTGAATAAATAAATAGGAATAATAAGTTTACTATAAGAAATAAGTATTTGTTCATGTTTTTCTGTTTTTGTTATCAAAAAAAAGTATTTTAATCCATCAAAAAGGAAGGAATTAAATTACGACACAAAAGTAGAAGCTTATTAGGCGTTAAAAAACAGTTCAAACACTTAAAGTTTGCCTACGTTTAAAGACGTAAGGGGTTTTAAATTGGTTATTTTGGTGTGTTAAAGTTTTGATATTTAAGTTGTTATTTGCTTAAATATCAACAATACCATTTTTTACGGCGTACATTACAAGTCCGGCGGTATTTTTAGAATCGGTTTTGAAAAGCAAATTTTCGCGGTGTTTATCAACTGTTCTTTTGCTCAAATAGAGTACATTAGCTATATCTTGATTGGAAAGTCCTCTGCAAATATGAAATAAAACTTCTTTTTCCCTTTCGGTTAAAAAATCAGAATTGAGGTTTTTCTTTTTATCAATTGAATTAATTAGTCTATTCAAAATTTCTTGCGAAACGTAATTGTCGCCATTTAAAACATTAGCCATTGCATTTTCAACGTCTTGTAAACTAGAGTTTTTAAGCACAAAGCCTTTGGCTCCAGCTTTTATCATACGCGTATAGTAATTTTCATTTCCATAAATAGAAAGCGCAATAATATTCAAATCTGGAAAAAGTTCTATGGCTTTTTCGGTTGTGGCAATTCCGTCCATTTCGGGCATTTCAATGTCCATAAAAACAATGTCGGGCTTGTGTAAGTTCAACGAAGCTAAAAACTGTTTTCCATTTTCAGCTTCCCAAACTGCTTCGATGTAATTTAAAGTTTCAAGTAAAAGTTTCAGACCTTCTCTAAAAAGTTTGTGGTCATCTACCAAAAATACTGTATATTTTTTCATTTAGTCTATTTTTATTGTAATATTGGCACTAAAACCTTCGCCTAGTTTTGAAAAAAGATGAAAATTTGCATTTACTGATTTTAATCTCGATTTTATATTTAAGATGCCTAATCCTTGCACATTTTCTTCATTTTCAATGTATTCAAATCCTTTTCCGTCGTCAATATAGCTAATATTCAAATCGCTAGTGTGTTTAAAAATATCTAAATAAATATTTTGAGCTTCGGCGTGTTTCAAACTATTTGTAATTAATTCACATACAATACGATAAATTGTTGTTTCGAGGTTATATGCAAAACGTAAATCTTCAATATTTGTTTTGAAAATAAGTTTTGGCGAATTTTCAATACCTAGCTTGCCAATAAAAGTCTTTAACGCTTTTTGTAACCCAAAATTATTTAAAACATGAGGGCTTAATTTGTTTGAAATTTCTTTGACTGTATGAACTGATTCATTAATAAGTTTTTCGGCATTTGTGAGTATTCTCTTGTCTTTTTCAGAAATCGTTTCATTATTTATAGCACTTAAAGCCATTTTTACTGCCGAAAGAAGTGGACCTAAACCATCGTGTAGTTCTTTTGAAAAATGATGTTTTAAATTTTCTTCCGTTTTTATGATTGATGAAAAAACTCTTGCTTCGTTCTGTTTTTTAAGCTGTTGTATGCGCTCTTGTACATTGAAAATTCGCTTAATAAAACTTAAACTAGCAAGCATTACAAGTGAAATTATTATCCCTGTCCAGCTATTTATCCATTCGTTAATTACTATATTTTCAGGATAATAAATTGTAAAAAACTCGAATACGCGTCTTACTGCCATAAGCAAAAAACCTAGTGAAATAAGCCACCAAGCAATATTTGTTTTGGTTCGTTTTATCAAACTTATTGCAATTATAGCAGTAATTACTTGCAAAACAATTGAAATAATGAGTGCAATTTTTAATGACATTTTGCGGTATTTCTTTTAAAAATAAATACTTAGGGCTTCTGAGAATTAGATATTTTTCAGCCACCTACTTTTTATTTGATTTATAGATTTTTATATGGATATAGCCTTGACAATCACTAAAAATGTTATTATTTTATGTAATTGCTAGAAGCCTTAAAATACCTAAAAATATCGGCTAAAGGAAAATAAATCACCGTTAATTTAAATTTTAAATACTTAAATTTTAAATTATAGATTAAAAATTATCGAACATAATTAAAACGTAACGCCAAACCCGATGATATTCTAAGTAAAGGGCGGGTGTAATCGCTATTAAGTATTAAGGTTGAAGTATTTAGGGTAAAACGAAGTACTCTGTAAAGAGCCACATCTACTCCCAAAGTCATACTTTGATATGGTAAATTGACACGATTAAGATAGCTAAATTCACCAACTCCGTATGAAATCCGGAAGCCTTTTAATAAAATACCAGCTTCGATACCAGCGTAGGGATTGTAGTCGCCGTTGAGCGTATAAGAAGATTGTAACTCGTTTGATTCTAATATGTTTTGAGATATTGCATTCGGATTTATTCCAAAAGTTCCAAAAGCTCCAATTTTTGACCTTTTTCCTATTTTAAAACCCAAAAATGCGTTAGTTTGGTACGACATAGAATTGGTTGCAGCAGAGCCTTTAATGGAGCTAATAGGCACATTATAAGCTATTTCAGGATTTAATTCAAAGCTTAAAAAACCAGATTTTGGTTCTTTCAAATGTTGTGGATTGCGCTCGTTGAATTGAAAAGCCAATGAAGTTGCCGGACGTATTTGCAATTTTTGGAAATCTTTGCCAAACATTGCCGTTGCGCCAATTTCCCAAATCAATTTGCCGAAATTTATATTTAAAGCCAAAGTGGATACAAAATATTTCTTATCGTTTTGTTTTCCAACACCAAAGCTAGTTCTCAATAGTTCGGAGAAAACAAAACCAGTTTCCAATTCCATGTAATGATTGTAAATGGGTTCGAGCTTATCTTCAGGGATTTGCAAGTTTTGGTTCAAATTATTAGAATTGACAATGTCTTGCGAATTTATTCCATAACGTCCAAAAGCAGCCACAATAGTTCCCCTGTTTATTTTTCGTGCTGAATTGTTATTCACGTTAATATCAAAACGATAGCCAAGCATGGCATTTATTTGGGTGGCAAAAAGACTTTGCTCTGGAGTTTGCTTATTCACAACTTGCTCAAAAAGACCAACATGCTTATAAAGTCCTGCACCTACGTTGAATACAAAACGCTCACTTTTCAAAAGCAAAGCTTCTTGTTCGGCTTTCAAGCGTGCTGCTTCAGCTTCAGCTTTTTGTCGCTCAGCTTCAATGCGTTGGCGTTCGGCTTGTTCTTTTGCTATACGAGCTTCTTCTTTTTGTCGTTCTGCTTCAATTCTCTCTTGTTCAGCTTTTTGTCTTTTTAGTTCTGCAATATATTTTTCGTCTTCTAATTCCATTTCGCGCCTTGCCAATTCTTCTTTTCGTATTCTAATGCTTTCTTCTTCTTCGGCTAAACGAGCTTCCGTTTCTTTTATAACACGCATTTTTTCGTTATATTCCGTATTATCAGCTGTATATGAGGTATTTACTTCGCTTGTCGAAACGATTATGGGCTTGAACCCACTAAGTTTGTCGCCATCGTAATCGTCATTTTCCAATATATTAAAAATCTTTGGAGAAGTGTTAATTCTGTCCCCATTTTTTATATATTTCACAAAAGCATTTAGCTTATTGGCTTTGTTTACCCATTCGCCTTTGTTGTTTGTACCTTTGATTGACACATTTACAACAACCTTAACCAAAAGCGAGTTTTCATTGTAATAAAGGGTTGAATTACTCAAGTTTTCGACCAAACCTTCGATTAAAAAATCCGTTTTCGGGTATATAATTGGAATATTTTCAACATAGCGCTCTACTGTTATAGTTCGCGAACCTTCACTCAAATCATTGAAAACCTGAACGTTTCTATGTTCAAAGAATGTAAGAGCATCTTGCTGAAATTGTTGGCGTTCGCTTGCTTCTTGCAAACTTCCAATTATCATTAACCCATCGTAGTAAGTTTGAACAGCTGTTCTTGCTTTTTCTTTCAAATCATTTTCCATGTCTAAGCTTATTACTCCCTCATTTTGAGCTGATAATATGTTTACAAATAAAGAAAATGATAGTAAAAGGTACAGTTTTTTTAAGTTAAAATAGTTCATGATTTCTCAAATTAAAATTTTTACACTCAGTTTTTTCTAAAATTGATTATTTTCTCTTCTTTTTATCCGTTTTTGTTGAATTTCCGTTATTTACATCTATCACTTGATTATCAATTTTTTCTGTTTGTTCATTTTCCGAGTTTACTTTTTCAGAATTGCCAATGCCAGACTCTTTTTTTTCTGTTGTTGTTATTTCAACGTTTTTGGTTTTCTTCAACTGACAAATTAACCAACCAGAATTGTATTGCATTCTATTATAGTTTCTTACCTCAAATGACCAATTTTGAAGATCAAAAATATAGCTAACTTCGTTTATTTTGGTTAGCGTTAGTTGTTTTGTTTTTACCAAAAATAAAAAAATATTCAACTCGCTGGTTACAAAGTTAGAATCTGTGTATTCAAAAATATCTTGACTATTATTAAAAGCCTCAGATAGCGAAATAAAATTAGTTTCGTGTGCTACAGGATGAATAAATAAATTGGTATTTTGCTTTTCTACATTCAAAAAAGGAGCAGCCACATCTTTAATTACCCATTTTGCACGTCTATCGCTCGTTTCTGATTCGATTTGCATTTTCAAATCTGCTGAGTACGAAATTTTATTGTACAAAATAGTTGCATTAGCCACTGAATACCAATTATTTGAATAAAAATCGAGAGTTATATTATTTTTCAATATCCATTGTGTAAATTCTTGTGCTAACGAGCTGTCCTTCAAATAATATTCATATTCAAAAAGCGATTTTAGCATAAAAGCTCTATCGTACTTAAATGAATCATCATTTTTTATTTTTTCACCTTCAAAGTTTCTTTCATAATTGAATCTATCCATAAAATCATCAAGCAATTTCACTTTATATTTAAAAATTTGAGTTTCCTCATTTATTTTCTCTTCCGAATTGATTGAAATTTGGCTATATGAATAAGTAAAAAAAGTAATAAAAAAGGCAAATAAATAAATTTGTTTCATAAAAAAATATATTTAATTTTTATTCTATTTAGCTACTTAGTTTCAACTACTGAAATGTTTCCTAGTAATACTTCCCAGTCCAAACCTCTTACTGTTGCTACTTGCATTACTTTGATTTCAATATTTTTTTGAGTTATATCGGTATAGGCAATTTTATCGCCACTAAAACCAGTAAACTTTTGAAAAACTGTAATAACTCCGTAATAACTGCCATCGCTACCCAAGCGTAAATTTGAAACGTATTGAATATCGTACCATTGAATATCTACCTTGCTGTATTTGAGTACTCTCAGTTTATTGAAGTATGCCCTTACTTTCAATTGTTGCACTTGAGTACTTGTTTTTGACGAAATTTCTACAACTTTCTCTTCATCTTGAAATAAGCTAACAGCCAGATTAACAACTATTTTGCCTTGTTCTGCGGGAATTGATTTGTCTGTCAACGAAATGATGTAATTTCCTAAGTCAGTAACCTTCTCAAGTGAGCGTTTTTTGAATGCTTCGTATCTTTCTTCGCTCAGTTCTATCGTTCCCGAAGAGCTAGAATTATCTTCCGATTTTAAATTAAATTTATGTTGAGAATAAGTAATCCCGCAATTTAATAACAAGAGTATAAGTAAAAGCTCTTTCATATATTTATTTGTTATTTTAAAATTCTAAATCTATTTATTTTGTGAATATAAACATTAAATGATTAATTTTCAACAACTTCTATATCTCGAACAAGCGAACCGCTTTTTTGTGTTACCGAAACTTTTACTTGTTTTCCATTAAACATGATTGCTTGTAGATATTCTTTAATACCCTTTGTTTCAACTTTTTCCCCATTTTGATAAACCAAAACGGCTGCATCGGAAGTAAATTCTTTCAAAAATTTCTCTAAATGCGCCTGCCTCGAAGCATAATCGTAGTTTTTATTTGCCAAAATTCTAAAGTTATCTTGAAATGAAGTTGGCGTAAATATTTGAACCGAACTTTTTTTCTCGGTAGTTGTTGTAGCTACCGTATTTATATTATTTTCAGGCTTTTGCTCTGGTTGTTCTATAGTTTCAGCTTCATTTCCTTCTATTTTTTCTGTTTTCACTAGCCTAAAAATAAGTTCATCTTTGCTTTTTACTGTCAATTCGCTTTCATTTTCACATTTCTCTAGTTCAAGTTTTCCTACTTTTATAGCTTCAGTACTATCAGGATATTTTTTTTCAAAAAATACCGTATTATTTTTTTCTATTTTCACGCGGTATTCTTCTTTTGCAAAAATGAAAATACCGAAGATAATTAAAATCATTGCAACAAATATACCAACATATAAAAATGAATTCGATTTTTTTTCATTTATTTTTGGTATTTCTTTTTCAATAGAAATTACTGTATCTATTTTATTTTCAATTATTTCTTTCGGTTTTTCTTCAAATTTCAATGTTTTTGAAAAATCTTCGATTAATTCCGTTTCTATTACCTTATTATTTTTTAACGCTTCAGCAAATTCATGGCAATTTTTGTATCGATTTTGAATTTCTTTTTCTGTTGCTTTATCAATAATTGCTTGTATTTTATCGCTAGCAAAAGGGTAAAATTCTTTTATGCGAGGCAAAGGTTCTTTTAAAATTTTATCCTCAATTTCTCTTCGCGACAAACCCAAATCGTAAGGCTCTTTTGCAGTAATCATTTGATGCAAACAAACACCTAGCGCGTAAATATCTATGGCATTTGTTATATTTTTCATATAAATTTGCTCAGGACTCATATAAGGCAGAGTACCAATACCTTGACCTATTTTTGTGAGCTGATGAGTTTCTGTTTCCGAAACCATTTTGGCTATACCAAAATCTAATATTTTAATATCATCATTCTTTGTAAGGATAAAATTTGATGGTTTTATGTCGCGGTGAATAATGCCATTGATGTGCGCAATTTCCAGTGCTGTAAGTATTTGGAGCGTATATTTACTTGCTTTTTCCTCAGGAATAGGACCTGATTTTGTTTTGATGTATTCATCTAAAGGTATTCCATCAATATATTCCATTATAATGTATGGAATTTCGTTGCTTACTCCATAATCAAAAAGTTCTACTATATGTTTATGTCTTAGTTTATTAAGTGTTTTTGCTTCTTTCTCAAAGCGTGCCAAAGCATCTTTGTGCTTGCTTGTTTCAATTTTCAATATTTTAATTGCCGCAATTTTGTCTAAATGAACATGCTTTGCTGCATATACGTTTCCCATTCCGCCTTCGCCAATTAAACGCAATATTTCATAATTTTGTATAATTCGACCTATCATTTTCTATAATTTATAGATGAAACTTAGCGTAAATTCTTTATAAGTAAAAAGGTATTTTGGTGGCATATTTAATTGGTTTTTAATTATAAACTAAATAAATCGCTACCTATTTTTCGTCCTTTTTCATCATAAATTATAATTTCATACGATCCTTTTTCTATTTTATTATTGCCAACTTCCCATTTTGAACAAGTTCGTATTAATTCACCTTTGTAATTTACATTTGATTTTATAGTATAGCCTAGCTGTTTTCCATTTTCTGCACTAAAAAGATTGGACGAAGAATTGGTTAAAATTGTTCCATTTTTTATTATGCAAATGTAAATGTTATGATTTCCAACTTCAGCAAATTTATTTTTTTCTAATGTGTAACAAACTTCTAATGTGCTGATTGAATTATAAAGTTTTACTTTATTATCTGTAATATCTTTTCCGTTTTTATTAAAAATTGCATTAGTTATTTTGCTTATTTTCAGTACTTTAACTTCTTCTGTAAGCTCTTCATTTTTATTAGAAAGATCTTGATTTACGGTTTCTAGGTTTTGTTTTTCTTCGGCAATTACAGTCAATTCAACTTTTAAGCCTTTTACTTCTTTTTGGAGTTCTTCTATTTGTTTTTGTAAATCAGCTATTTCGCGTTCTTTGGTTTCTAAGTTTTGAGCCAAAACCTTTACAACTAATGCCGGATTTTCTCCAATGTCGGCACTATCTACATATTGACTTAAATCTGCTGTAAGTTTCTTATTCTCAGCTAATATACGCCGCATTTCATTTACGTATTTATTCATTGCTTTGTTATCGCCAGCACTAGCTTTCCCACTCGAACGCATTTTATTTGTCATAATATCAATAGAATCGCGAAACATTTTTAGCGAGTCGTCCTTGGTTTTGTATTCTTTTATCTGCGCATCGTAATCGTTCATTGCCAAGGCTGTTAGTTGCTCTTGTTGCTCATATTCAGCTATTTGGTCTTTTAATTTAGCATTTTCTTCGGCACAATTACCGCCACACGCATAAGCCAATAGCACAAGAGCTGAAATTAGTAAAATATTGATTTTCATAGATTTGATGTATATAGTTTATCTTTTATTTTTGAATTAATTGCGATAGTTCCCAGTTTTTGTTTCGAGAAGTTAATACTATTTTATCACTTTTATTTTTTGAAATATCGGCAATATTTAATATTTTAATTACTTCTTTTTCAGAGTTATTAGCTCCTTTTAGCAAAAAAGTAATCTCATTTGTTTTCGTGTTTATACGTGCTTGTTTGTTGCTCAATTTTTGCTCTGCTTTCAAATAGAAATCATAGTAAACAGTCCAATCTGGTTTTACTTCGTTTATTTTTAGCCGTATAGAAACCTCGCTGCCTTCTATTTCCATTTTCCCAATGTACTGAGTTTTAAAATCAACACTTTCATAATCAATATTTTGGTTTTTTTTAGAAAAAATTGAAAAAAGAACTATTCCAATAAAAAGTATAAAAATAAAACCTGCTACAAAGGTAATTACTTTTTTTCTTTTTCTAATTGAGTTTTCATTACTTTTTTTGAAATTTACATTATTTTCATTAACAACTAGTTGCTCTATTTTTTTTGTATTATCCAACTTAATAGGTTGTTTTTCTTTTTTAGAATATTTTAAAACAATAAAACTTTCTATTTCACTTATTTCTAGCGAACTAAGTGATAGTTCTGCTTGCTTTTTCTTCAACAATTCTCGCTCCGAGTTTGAAATATTTTTATCTTCGTAAAAAACTTCAAACAAATCGGCGTATTCTTTTTTTGCTTTTACCAAATCTTTTTTTGCTTCGGGCAAAATATGCTTTTCCTTTTTGGTAGGCAATAAATCATGTACTTCTTTTAAAAACTCCTCGCATGTTTGGAAACGCTCTTCTTTGTTTTTTGCGGTTGCTTTGTCAATTAAATGTTGCATCGATTCCGAAATATGAGGATAAATTAAATTTGCTTTGGGCAAAGGCTCAAAAACAATTTTATTGGAAATGTCCCATTCTGTAAGTGATTGTTCATAAGGTTCTTGACCTGTAAGCATTTGAAAAAAGGTTACACCTAGCGAGTAAATATCGCTGCGTGTGTCGATTATTTTTCCTTGAATTTGTTCGGGACTCATGTAAGGAATAGTACCAATTTTTTGTCCCTCTTTGGTCATATTCATATTGTTGTCCGACAAGATTTTAGCTATTCCAAAATCCAAAATTTTAATTTTACCATCGGGCGTAAGCATAAAATTTGAAGGCTTTATATCTCGGTGCACAACGGTTTTTTTGTGAGCATAATTAATGCCTTCAAGCATTTGAAATAGCAATTCTAAGGCACGCTCTTCAGGAATGGGACCCGAAATTTTTTTTATATAATCGTCAAGTGGCACACCTTCAATGTATTCGAGTAAAAGAAAAGGACGGTTTTCAAATTTTCCATAATCTATTAACTGAACAATGGCTTCATGCTTGAGGTCGTCGAGTGTAAGTGCCTCATTTTTAAATCTTTCTAACACTTTTGGATTTTCCGAAAAGTTGAAATGTAGTAATTTTAAGGCAGCTTTTCGCTTCAAAACGGAGTGTATTACTTTATACACGCTGCCCATTCCTCCTTGTCCTAAGAGGCTTTCTATCTTATAATTATTTATCTCTTTTCCTATCATCTGCTAATTATAAATTGCTTTTTTTATTTTCGAACAACCAAACAACCTGAGATTATATCATGTAATGCTTGCTTTTTTTCTGTCCACAATGGCATCAAATAGCCAATTAAAAGAATTACGGTTGAAACTATTCTTCCAAAAAAACGACCGCTTGCTTTGGCAAACGAAATTCTATTTTCATTTTCATTGGTTACTTTTATTCCTATTGCCTGTTTTCCTAAAGTAGCTTGTGCTTTTGAACTTTCAAAAAGCGCAAAATAGAACCAATTAATTACCAATAGAATTGCATTATTTAAAGCAACTTCATCATCTGAAGTTGCAATTCCTGTAGTCAATACTATCACTAAAATTGCACTAAAATCCAAAATGCCAACAATTATTGCATCAATAACAAATGCGCCCAAACGTTGTCCAAACGTAGCGAAAATAACAGAACTTGGTTCTTTTTCTACATTTGTAATTATTTGTTTATTAGTTGATTGGTGTTGTTCCTTTTGTTTGTTGCTTAAATTTATTTCGTCAATGGCGCTGTTCATTAGTGGTAAAATAGTATTCTCATAATCAATGTTATGCGAAGTACAATAGCCTTTTAATGTTACTTTTTCTGTTTCTGAATAAATTCCATCTTCTGCAAAAGCTTTCACCATTTGGTAAAGCTCTTCAGGAAATGTGGTTCGGTTGTTATTCTCAGCATTGCCTGGCTTGTCGTCGTCGGGTTTTGTTGCATAAATGTCATTTATAGGCATTTTACTTTCTTTTTTGAAAAATTCATTCCACTTCAAAAGCGTATTTCCTATTTTAATAATATCTGTTTTTTCTACCGAAATTTCAATTTCTGGCTTTATTTTTTGCCCATTTACGTAAGTTCCGGTAGTTGAATCAATATCAATAATACGAAAATCCGTTTCGGAATATTTTATGATTTGTAAATGCTCGCGCGATACAAATTCGTCTTTTACGACAAAATCGCAACTCGATGCACGTCCTATTATTTTAACCTCCATATTTTTATAAATTTTTTCTTATATTATAAAAAACAATCAAACTGCTTGCGAAAGAAAATACTCAAATTCTTCGCATGTTTTGTATCGCTTTTGCAAATTTTTCTCTGTTGCAGCATCTATTATTGGTTGCAATTTTATATTTGCATGAGGATAAATATCTCTAATTTTAGGCAATTTTTCGTTCTTAATTTTATGAAAAATTTCTTTTATCGAGCCGCCTTTGTAAGGCAATTGACCTGTAACCATGTGATGTAGAGTTACTCCCAGCGAATAAATATCGCTTTGTCTGCCTACATTTTTCATATCTATTTGCTCGGGGCTCATGTACATGGGCGTGCCCATTCTGCGCTTGGCATTTTCTATTTTCTCATCTTTCGAGGACGAAATTCCAAAATCTAAAATTTTCACTATTAGGTCATTAGTTACCATTATATTGCTTGGTTTTATATCTAAATGCGTAACTTTTTGATGATGAGCATAAGCTACACCGTGCAATATTTGCGTAAATATTTTGAACAAATTTTCGTCGGCAATTGGTCCCGATTTGGTTTGTATATATTCCTCTAAATTAATGCCTTGAATGTATTCCATCACGATATAATCCGTTTCGGGCGTTACAATGTAATCGGTCAAATCGGCTATATTGGGGTGTTCGAGGTAAAGATACAAATTGGCTTCTTGTTTGAATTTTTCGCGAATCATTCTATCCTCGTAACGTGTTTTAAATAAGGCTTTTATAGCAACTTGCTTTTTTGCCCACTTGTCCCAAGCCAAGTAAACTGCTGCCGTTCCGCCACGTCCTAATTCACGCTTTATTTCTAAATTTTCTTTTACAAATGGATACATTTCTTATTATTTTGCATTATTTGTACTTTTCCAATTCAATTTTTGCCTTATCTAAGTTTGCTTTTGCTGTTTTTTCGGCAGTTTGAGCATCTTTTAGCTTTTTACTTGCTATGCTTATTTCATTGTTTAATCGTTCTATTTTTTCTGCATCCTGCTTTTTTTCCGTTTTTTTCTTTTCTTCTTTTATAATTGGAAAATTGGTTTCTGATATTTTTTTATACTCTGCTTCTGCTGTTATAGTTACCTTCTTTGCCGCTTCATATTTTGTAAATGCTTCATCATAATCTTTTTTTGCAGCCGCTTTCTTTTCTTCGTAAGTCAATTCTTTTTTTGTTTCTTCCTTTTTTTCTTCAATTTTGGTATCTGTTTTGTCGTCAGTTACGGTCTTGTCGTCTTTTTTCTCTTCCGTTGTTGTTTCTGTCTTATTATCAGTTACTTTTGTTGAGTTTGTTGCCGAAGTGCCTCCACATTGCTTACCTATTTTTGAGCAATCTCCGTTGTTATCGTAACCCACTTTTTCCGGTAAATATTTTTGATAGTTTTTGGGATTGTATTCTTCTTTACTCGAATAATCGAGCGGAATTATGTACGAAGTATTGGCTTTGAGGCTATTATTTTTACCAAACAACTTTGGGTCGTTCACTTCTATAATATAGCATTTACATACTCCATATTCTTCGTACAAAGCTTTCCAGCCAATGCCTTCGGGCATTAAAACTTTTTTATTATTTTGTGTAAGAGATGTTTTGTTATCTCCTGATTCTGTTGAAATTACTGTTGAATTTGGGTCTTCTTCAAATTCTAAATTGGCAAATTTATTTTTTATGTACCAAATTTCAAATTTACCTTTTAATTTCTTTTGTTCTATATAATTTCTGGCTTCCTCTTTTGCTTCGTCTAAAGTGGCAAAATTTCCAAGTTCAAATTTTCCTTTTTCTTTCAAAATAAGAACCTGGTAAGGTTTTGAGCCTATAATTCCTGTAACATACAGTCCAACAATAAGTAATAAAACAAAAGCTACTCCTCCCAATAGCATAAAAAAGGTTTTCTTTTTTTTGTTATCTTTATTTATTGTGTCTTTTGCTATTTCGTTTTTCAGAGGTAGCTCTTGTTGTTGGTTGTTTATATTTAAAAGATTTTCGGTTTTTTGCGTGTCTATTTCGCCAAATTCGCTACCACCAAGTGTTTTTGTGTATTTAATGTCGGGATTAGTTACCGGAATTTCCTTACGTTCAGGTGATTTCGATATAAAATAAGTTTTTGGGTTTGGACTTTTGCTTATTTCTATCAACGACAAAGTAATGTTGTCTTTTCCGCCGGCATTTAGTGCAAACTGCAAAAGTTCTTCGCCTTTTTGCTGAATACTAAGCGTTTTATTTAGCGTAGCTTCCATGGTCATGTCGTTCACCATGCCATTCAAACCATCACTGCATAGCAAAAAAGTATCGCCGTTTTTTGTTCTAATGGGCTGCGAAGCCACTTCTACTTTTACTTTTGGGCTAATACCTAATGCTCTCATTAGCTCATTTTTACGAGGGTGTCTTTCGGCATCGTCGTCAGAAATAGTGCCATTATCCACTAAACTTTGCACATACGAATGGTCTTTGGTAACTCGGTGCAACTGCCCGCTGGTGTGCAGATAAATCCGACTGTCGCCCACGTGCGCTATGTACGAGTTTTCGTTTTGAATAACTAGTAAAACCGCAGTTGTGCCCATACCTTCCAAGCTAGTATCTTGCCTCGAACGCTCGTAAATATTACGATTAGCGTACTCAATAGCCTCACACATAGCCACATATATATCTGGCTTTTTATCCGAGGCAAAATACTCAATAATACTTTCAACGGCTATATTTGAGGCAACTTGCCCGCCTACATGCCCGCCCATTCCATCGCAAACCACAAAAATATGACCGTTAGACGTGTAAGTATATCCCTGATTATCTTCATTTTTAGGTCTTACTTTGCCTTCATGCGTTATATTGCATACATCTTTCTTTATATCAAATATATCCATTTTGTTTTATATTTATTGTATAGAAGTATTATTTTTTTATAATTTTAAAATTAGAGTATTATTAAAATAATAGAATTTAGAATTTACCAAACAAACATCATTTGTGCTTTTCCGGCTTGAATAATGTCGTTGTGCTTTAGTTTGTGCCTACGAACTGCCATGCCATTTATTTTTGTTCCATTGGTGCTTCCTACATCTTGAATAAAATAATCACCTCCAAAATATTGAATTTCAAAATGTTTGCCCGAAACTGTGGGTTCTTGCAAAAAGAAATCGTTTAAATGTTTTTCTCTTCCAAAAGAAATAATAGGCTTATTTATTACAAAATCTTTGTTCAATCCATGCGAAACAATTTTCAACGAAGGGAAACCTCCGCGGTTGTTGCGCATTTCTTCTGTGAGTCGCTTGTTTTGTTCTTCTTGTTGTTTTTCAAGTAGTTGTTGTTCATGCTGACGCTGTTCTGCAAGTTTTTCAGCTTCCAAACGTTGTTGAAAACGCAACTGTTCTTCACGCTCTTCGCGCATTTTTTGCTCTAAACGCTCATTTTCAAGTTGTTGTAGCTCTTGTTTTTTTACTTGTTCTTCCTTGTCTTTTTGGCGTTGAATCTCTATTTGCCTAAGTTTTTCTGTTTGTTGAGCTTCTTTTTCAGCTTGCAAGGCTAATTCTTTTTCTTTTTTCTTTTTCAAAAAAAGAACGAGCCCAATAATAAAACCAATGATAATAATTAGAATTAAAGCTACTAAAATTGTATTCTTTTTTATGAAACAAGCAATATCGCAAGCTGGTGCTTGAAATTTTTCCTCAATTGCTTGTCCATCAACCTTTATCGAAACAGTATGCAATTTTCCGTCTTGTTCTACTTTTGTATCGTAACTAAAAGTGTAGTTAAATCCATAATGACGCTTTAAAGCATTGGTCATAAATTCTATAACTTTCTCTTTTGCAGCATCTTTATCGTTTCTGCTTTTGTCTGAAAGAAAAAACAATCCAAACGATTTCTCTGCATAATCGTTGTCTGTTCTATTGTCGTAAATGTTGTAATACACTGAGTAAATGGGTATTCTGTACTCGCGCGAGGTCGCAATTAAGCCTTCTTGCGTTATAGCATTGTTCGCGCTTAAATTGAAACCTGCCGAAAGTTCCAAAATGAAGGTATTTTTATTGGGAAACTTTTCATGCAAATCAGCCATTCCATCGTCTAGCGCGTCGTAAAGTTCTGAACTTTTTTGGTTGCTATGTTCATCGTAAATACTTCTAAATGTGTTAGCTGCATTTTTTAACAACTCCACATCGTCGGTATAGTTTTCCAACAAAAAGCGCAAAGAAGTTTCACTTCCTCTGTTTCTGTCAAAAACGGCTATATTTACCTTATCGCCTTTATTCACAAACTTGGGCAGTGAATTTTCCAGAACATATTGAAAATATTCGCGTTGCAGGGCATGAGATGTATGAGTCATGTCTTCAAAAAGTATCAAAATATGCTTTTGAGTATCGGCAATGGGCGCATTTGTTCTGCTAAAAGTAAATTGAATTTTTTGCTGGTTTTCAAAAATTTCAAAATCTTTATTTTCCTTAGCATCAGGTTTGTATAAATTTAATGTAAATTCTACTTTCGGAAATTTATCCACATTTACTTTACTTACTTTTCCTATTTGTTGCGAAAATGCAAAAAGTACAGTTAAAATAAAAAATAAGGTAATTTTTAGCTTTTTCATCACTTATATTTTTATAATTTTAAATTAATCTTTTAATTAATTATCTTTTAAGAAAAAATACCAAAAGAAATTAAAATTTAAAACGCCGAGCGGAATTTTAGCAGAGTAGAACCTACTTTTATAATATCGCCGTCAGTAAGGTTAAGTACTTCATCGTCAAGGTCTGAACCGTTTAAATAGGTTCCGTTGGTCGAAAATTCGTCTTTTAATCTGTATTTTCCATTTCTAAACAAAATAGTGGCGTGTTTCGACGAAACGAGCTTGTCGCCAAGTATTGTAATTTCGTTTCCGGGTGCCGAACCTATCATATTTTTCCCTTCGTAGAGCCTAAAATCGATGCCAAGCGGGTCAATTGTAAATGAAACAAGCCAGCCAACCAGTTTGCGCTGTGCTCTGGGAGCTTCTTTTTGCGCACCAAAATCGTCATCTGTCTCGTCTTCGCTTATACCTATGTAAGTTTTGTTCCAATCTTGCTGATTGCTTTCGGCAAAATCGCTTGATTTTTTGCTCGATTTGTCAAATATTTCAGTTTCATTACCGTTGTTATCGAAAATCTGTGTTTTGTTATGTTCGTTTTTTTGCGGCTCAAAAGCACTAGTTTTCAAAGGATTACTGCTATTTCCACCCAATAATTCGGTTTTGTCTCCTTTATTATCTTGAAGCTTGGTTTTGTTGCTGTCGATATTATTTTGCCCTTCTGGTTGCGGGCAATAAGGGCAATAGCTATTTTTTTCGGGATTGTAATAATGTCCGTTGTTGCATTTTTTCATAATTCAAATTTTTATATTTTTATATTATTTTATTTTATTTTAAAAAATTAAATTGTATCTTTCCTTTTTAAAATCACATAAATTGAAATTAACAACAATAAATCAATCAAACTTATTGCCAGAATATTTTTTTCTAAACTATCGAATTTATTTAACAGTTCAGCGTTTTCATAAAATTTCAAATTTTTCAAAGGGTCTGCGCCTTTAAACTTTGCATCGCCTGTTTTTTTATAAGGAATTGTGTCATTTTGCGTATTTTCGTCTTTTCCATCGTTAGTAATTAATAAAGTATCAGAAAATATAATTACTTCAGGAACAGAATTATAAACACTTTTTATAAGAGTTTCGCTTTGAATACTGTCTTTAAATTCGGGTATTGATATTATTTTATCTTTTAAAATTGTCATTCCATTAGGCATTATTGTGTCTATTGTTGGAATGGTGTCTTGTTTTTCGGAAATTTTAATTAAAAGGGTATCTGATTTAATATGCTTGTAACCAGTATAATCACTTTGTATTCGCGCCAGTCCTTCCGTTCCCCAACGTCCAAACATGGTGTAACTAAAAAGCTCTTTGTCTTTAGAATCAATATCGGCAATAACACCCGAAAATATAATTTGCGGTATTAGAATGATTGGAATAAAAGTCATTACTTTTTCAGCATTATCAAAAATAACTGACAAAAGCAAACCTAATAAAGTAGCTGAAAAAGACAATAAAAACAAGAAAAAAGTGGCTTGAAACATATTCACAATGTGAATTTCGTCGCTTAGAAAACGTAACTGAACAATTTGCAAGAAAATAGTTACTTGAATGAGGGCAATGACCGATAAAACCAAGATTTTAGAGAGCATGTAGGTGGTAATATTCAGGTTGAACATGCGTTCGCGCTTGTAAATTGGAATTTCGCTCACAATTTCTTTTGCCGCGTTGCTTACTCCAAACCAAATGGCGGAAATTGCCATCATAAACAGCACTCCAAGTTGCAGTTTATCAAATAAATAGATAAGTGCAAGTGGTATAATAATGGGTTGCAACATTAGCAATGCCATATTGCCTTTGTCGTTGAGTTTGATATTTGCATAACGCTTGGTGAGCCAGAAGAGTTGCGAAAACCAAGAAACTTTTTCTGGTTTTTGGGCAAAACCTTTTTCTTCTTTTAGCTCTTGTGTTGTTGTTTGGCTTTTTATTTTCCATTTTTCTCCCCATTCGTTTGCTTTTTCTTTGGTACTTAGCAACGAATAAATGCCAATAATATTTCGGTCTTTGATATCGAAATGATTGTATAAATCATTTTCGCTACCATAAAAAGCTTGATAACCTTCTGTACCTAAGAATATTACTCTGTCCACATAATTTAAGTCCGAAGGTTTGTGAGTAACCATTATTACTGTGGTTTCTTCTAATTCGGTAAGCTCTTTGATACTAGTTAAAAAACCGTCAATGGTTTCGGGGTCGAGAGGTGAGGTTGGCTCATCGAGAAATAAAATAGTAGGTTTGTTTAAAAGTTCTACGGCAATTGAAACACGCTTGCGTTGCCCTCCTGAAAGCTTCCCTACGGGCTTGGTTCTTATATCTGTTCTGTTGATTTTGAGGCTAGTAAGCACTTCGTCAATGCGTTGCGTTATTTCTTGATCGGTAGTGTCGGGGTTCATGCGCAGTTTGGCAGCATAATAAAGCGAGCTTTCTACTGTCAAATCTCTATGAACTATGTCATCTTGAGGTACATAGCCTATTTTTTGCTTTAGCATCGAATAGTTCTTGGTAAGCTCAAGTCCGTGAATATGAACACTTCCGCCTGTTGCCGGATTGTCGCCGTTGAGTGTGTTCATGAGCGTAGTTTTTCCGCATCCCGAAGGTCCCATGAGTGCAATAAATGCTCTGCTCGGAATGTTTACGCTCATCGGTTTTAATCCCACATAACCATTTGAAAACTTTTTAGTTACGTTAATTGCACGAATAGCCGTTGTGTCGCTCAAGGCTTTTTCAGCTTGTTCTAAACTAAACACTTTCAAGCCAATACGTAATTCATCACCAACTTTTAACTCTACTTTTTGTTGGATTCTGTTTTCGTTCAAAAAAGTTCCGTTGGTAGAACCTAAATCTTGTACAAAATATTTTCCGTTTTCCTTGGTAATTCGGGTGTGTTGGCGCGAAACCAAGTTGTCGTTAATTACAACATCTGCAGTTTGTGCTCTACCAATTAATAAGGTATTTTTGTTGCTCAAAAGTTGGGCTAAACTAGTGCTATTATCGGGTGTTTGATTGGCTAAATTCTGAGCCTTTCCGCCCATTAAATCACTTAAGGTGAATGTTTGTTTTCCTATAGTAATTTTGTCTGAATTACTAATTTTTCGGCTTCCTGTGAGTAATGAATTGTTGATGTATGTTCCGTTTGAAGAGTTATTGTCCTTAATAGTGTACAAACCGTCAGAGTCTTTAAAAATAATGGCATGTCGGCGCGAAACAATTTGATTATCAATTATAAAATCACAATCGGCATTTCGCCCTATTACAATTTCTGTTTTTTGTGAGAAATTACCAGAAGACTTTATTTTATTATTAGCATAATTGTTTTCTGAATTTACAAAATTATTTGTGGGATTATTTTCCGATTTTTGGCTACCAAACGAAGGCGGAAGTACAAGTAATTGAATATCTGAGCCTTCTGTAAAAGAAATAATATCATTAATTTTTATGGAAACTAACTGCCCCGAAGTTATTCTTTTGTTGTTCACATAAGTTCCATTGGTAGAATCCAAATCTTTGACAAAGAGGTTATCATTCTCATCTTTAATAAGTTCTAAATGTGTACCCGAAACGTAATTCGATTCTACTGCAAAATCTACTTTCGACTTGTTTTTGCCCAAAATAATACTAACTCTCTTTCCTTTTGAAAATGCAAATTTATTAATTTCATTTCCCTTGAGTGTGATGATAAATTTAACTAATTGCTCGCTCATTATAAGTATTTTTGTTTAGTTCTATTGAATTTAATTTCGGCTAATTCCTTTTTATTTAGAGGATTATTATTTGCGAAATTTTTTAAATACAATTTTTTTTGATAGAATGCGTTAAAATATAATAAGAAAATTTCATGTTTTTCAAAAAACAATAATAATAAAAAAACTGTTAAAAAAACTTTTTTTAACAAAAAAAAGTCTAATATTGTAAAAAAAAGTTAAACTTATTTTCTTCTTATTCGATATAAATTTACAAAACTCCTTTTTTTTTGAAAAAATAAATATAAAAATTTATACTCTTAATAGTATATTATAAATAAAAACTAAAATATGAAAATAAAAATATTATTAACACTTTGTATTTTTTCCTTTTTTTTGTACAAAAATAGTAGCTCCCAAGTTAGCGGTTTAGGAAAAAAGGATAGATTAACAACTACCGTGGAGAAAGTTCCTACGAGCATAAAAACAAATTTGAATTGCTTGCCCAATGACCCCATTTATACAAGTGGCGGCGTAGTTACTGAGGCTGAGAAATTTGCAATTTCCATGGCGGGCGTAAAAGTTAGTGCAGAAGAGGAAAGCGATTTTGGCGATGATGTTTACAACGAAATGAAATCTTCGGCTGAATATCAGTTTATTACTTCGGGAGCACAATACAATGCTTTGCAAGCAATGCTAGCCGATTTGCTCAAAACACGTCGCAATCCGAGTGGTATTCGATATAAAATACATCTGGTTAAAAACAGCGAAATAAATGCTTACACTCTGGGCGGTCATGTTTTTGTAAATACTGGTATTATTGATTTTGCAAACAGCGAAAGTGCCCTTGCTGCAATAATTGGGCACGAAATAGGGCACAATGAAAAGGGGCATATAAATTTACTCTTGAAAAAAATAAAACTTGGCAATAGTTTCATGGGCGGATTTGGGGACATAGGTTTGGCTTTGCAGCAAACAATTACCCCATTTTTTAATCAAAAAAATGAAGTAGAAGTTGATGCTTATGGAGCAGATTTGTGCCAAGCTGCTGGTTATGACTCTCGAAAAGGTATGGAATTGTGGAAAAAAATGGCAGAGTCGGAAGGAAAAAAGAATATGATTGAAAGTTTTTTGAGAAGCCACCCTTATTCCAACGATCGCTATGATTGTTTAAAAAAGCATATTGAAACAAATTATAAATTTTAATTTTTTATAAGTCTAAAATAAAATGATAAAAAAAAAGTATATATTTATCTTATTCGCTTTTAGCATTTCTTTTTGGCTCTCGGGCTGTATCAAAGACCCTAAAGTAGTAGGAATTTCTAATTTAGAAATTGTGGAAAAACTTGATTCTATGCTACTTACCACTATGACTACTCAGATAGAAAACCCTAATAAGATGTCAATTACTGCCAGCGATTTAGAATACAGCATTATGCTGCAAGGGCGAGAAATAGGGCAAGGCTTTGTAAAAGAAGAATTTACACTTAAAGCAAACGAAATTACTGATATTCAAAACACAATAGAATTAAATATTTCTAAGCTACTCAAAACCATTGACTTTATTATGGAAAGCGACAGTTTTCCGGTCGATATTTCGGTTTCGGCTAAAATTTCGCCAATGGGTTTGAAAATTAATAAAAAAACGCAAGTTTATTTCAAATTAGCCGATCTTATGAAAAATCTTTCTGGTGATTTAATTAAAGAATCCTTGAAAATTAAGGGCTTAAAGATAACTGAAATAAAACCTAGTTACACAAAAATGGACATCAAATTCGGCTTTGAAAACAAATTCCCTTTTTCATACACGCTCGATAGCTTAAATTTTGAAATTTTCGACAATGAAAAAATGGAATCACTTTTAGGTTCTACAAAAAAAACAGATAAATTAATTATTGAAGCAAAAAACGATACCAATTTTAGTGTAAATGCTCAAATTCAGAATATTAATGCCGGTTTGAGTATGTTTAAAAAAGTATTTACCAACGAAAGAGGCTTCTATATTAAAGGAACAGTTTTTATTGATTTTGAAAAAACAAAAATTAAAATACCTATCCAACAAGTAATTGAACCAATTTGATAATCAACCATTGCATATTTATTTGTTATGAAACGATTTCTGGTTATTAGTATTTTTTTGATTGCTGTTTCGTGTAGTCAAATGGTCGAAAAGATGTTATTTTCGAGGCCCCAGAAGGTGGATTTTTATGAAATATTGAAGCCTCCTTATGGTGGGAAAAACGTTAATTTATTATATGATGGCTTTTATTTTAATAACACAATTAGCCCCAACGATTCTAGTTTTTTTACCTATTTGGCATTTCAAAGAGACGGCTTGATAATTTATTTTAGTAATACTTCAATGGTTCCCGATACGGTAGCTATTTGGAGTAAAATATGGAATCCGGAATTAAAGAAATCTGGTATTCCTGAATCTGCTAATAGCGACTTTGGCTTCTTCAAAACGAAGACAGATTCTATTGTGGCAATAGTGCATGTGGCTGGTTTGAGCTATTGGGATTATTATAAGATAAGTGGGCTTGTTGGTAAAGATTCGCTAATATTGGATATTGAAAAACTTGGAGTTGGAACGCATACCGAAAAATGGTGTTATAGACGGCAAGTATTTAAAGAGTATAAGGTTGGTTATTAGGTGATTATATTTGTGATGATTTGAAAAAACAAAAGCAAAGTAATAAAAAGCTTTGCTTTTGTTTTTTTAGAATTTAAGCATAAAAATTATCGCTTTCTGTACATTATGCGTTTAAAAGAGGGTCAAAAAAGCCGATTTGTTTTATCTGATTAATTATTTGTTTGGGATTTGATGTCCAGAAGATTATTTTTTTATTGTAATTAGCTATTTTGTGATTTATTTTTACTCCTTGCCCTATTAGAGGCAAAAAAGAATAAGGTTCTATTGAAATTATATCTTTGGGGTAAAATGTTAAAGTTCCTGAAAGCGTTACAATTAGCTCTAGTTTGTCTTTTGTAACGTTTAAAGTGGCAAAGGGCCAAGTACTGTTTCTCATGCCTATTCTTGCTCCTCCTGTTATGCTCAATTTTTCCATTGTATAAATATTAGTTATTATTCTATTTTTGCTTGGCTAAGATATTTAATTATCACAGGTGGAAATCAAAAATCTTAGCCAAATCTTGGTTTTTTATTTTCTAAACTCATTCTTCCAACTCTGGTTCTTCGCTTTTTTTAAGCCCTTCTGCTTTTTCTGCAAGTAACAGTTTGGCTTTCAAAAATTCAGGGCAGCTTATTCCGCGAGCTTCCAAGTCTTCTATGTCGTTTAAAAATACAGAACCGAAAGTTTCTTTGGTTTCAAAATTGAACGTAAGGTTCATTTTGCTGAGATAAATTTTTTCGGCTTCGGCATAATTTCCTTCTAGCATATAAATGAGCGGCAAATTGGTATAAGCTGTATTTACGGTAGAATCGGCTTTAATAGCTAAATCGCACGACTTGCGAGCTTTATCGTATTTTTTTTCTATCAATAGAAAATACGGTAAATCCCAGCCGCAGATTTCGGCTACTTCGTTCATTAATGGTTTGTTGGTAGTATATTTTTTTATTATCTTTTCAAAAACGGCAATTGTTTTGGTTTCAAACTCATATTTTTTTGTTGCATTGTTTTGTTCTGTTGTTTTTTTGAGATAATATTTTGCAGCCAACATCAATTCGTCTTTGTTGTTAATGGCAATTATTTTTTTTGTTATTTCATTTATTTTCAAATCATTAGCTGTTTTAACTTTGCTCCATTTATTCATTTCTAACAATACATCTATGTGCGTAGTAAAATAGTTGACTGTAGGACTTAGTGTGCAAATTTTTTCAATCAACGCCAATGAATTGTTTAGAAGTGATAGTTTTTCTATACTACTTCTTGTTTTATTTGCTAATTCGGTATAATAATTAACACCGTCGAGTAATTCTTTGGGGTTTTTGAGCGTATCTAAGTCTTCGTAAAACAAAATATGGTTCCAAAGTTTTTGATTGATGGTTAAAGGTTCATAATTTTTGTCTTTTTCAAACTCGTTAAGTGGTTTTTTTACTTTAATCTTGCGAATATAGCCATCATCACCGGTAATGGCAACAAATGTTTCTTCGTCGCAAAATTGCGCCGACCATAAATATTTTTCTGCTCCAACGAAAATTTGTAGCAAATCGCCGTTAATATTCCACAAGCAGGCTGTTTTGTCCCACGAACTTGATAGTAGTTTGCTTCCATCTTTTGAAATTACGATAGAATAAATAGGCAAAGTATGTCCAATGAATATTTGTTTTTCGTTGCCTTCCATGTCCCACAAGCGCATGGTTTTATCGGCTGATGCGGTAATAATATTTTTGCTGTCGGGTGTAAATACTACGCTGGTTACTAGGTCAGTATGTCCTTTAAACAAAATGTAGCTTTTGTCTTTGATGTTCCAAACGCGAGCTGTTTTGTCGAGTGAGCTTGTTGCAATCATTTTACCGTCGGGCGAAAAAACGGCACACCGCACAAAATCATCGTGTCCTGTGAAAACATCTATTTTTTTGCCTTCCAGATTCCACGTGCGAGCCGTCAAATCGCGCGAGGCTGTAACAATTTGCTTGCTGTCGGGTGAAAATGACGCAAAGTAAAGTAAATCTTTGTGCCCTTTGATTACCTTTTTTTTATAGGTTTCCAACGACCAAATAATAGCTGTTTTGTCAAAAGAAGCCGAAACTAAATATTTATTGTCAGGTGAAAATTTTACCGAATTAATTTTATCAGAGTGCCCTTTTAGTTCTTTGATTAAATGCCCCGAGCTAGTCCAAATGCGCACTATTTTGTCTTGTCCGCCGCTTGCTATGTATTTTCCGTCGGGCGAAATGTCTATGTATCTGTTACTTGCTATGTTTGTATCAAACATTCTGGTTTCGGTTTCGGCTATATTCCACAAGCGCGCCGTTTGGTCGTTTCCTACACTAACTATGTGTTTGTTGTCGCTCGAAAAATCAACCGACAGTACTTTGCCCGAATGCCCTTTCAAAACATTGAGTTTATTTCCTAAAGTATCCCAAATACAAACAGTTCCGTCATCAGAACCCGTAATTAAACGTGTGCCGTGAGTGCTAAATCGCACTGAATTTATCCAGTTTTCGTGTCCTTTCATTTGGGCATATACTTTGCCTTTTAAGTCCCAAAGCATAGCCGTATTGTCGCCTGAGCCGCTCAAAATGTAGCGACTATTGGGCGAAGTGGCTAAGGAAGTAACACTTTCGATATGTTTTTCGAAGGTTAGTTTCTTTTTTCCATTCAAGTCCCACACTTTGGCGGTTTTATCGTTTGACCCACTGATTATATAATTGCCGTCAGATGAATATGTTACACATCTAATTGCACGCGAGTGAGCTTCCCATGTATAAAGCGAATCGGTTGCTAAATTGTAAGTACCTATAAAGCCTAAATTTGTTCCTAAAACCAAAAATTGTTCGTTGGGTGAAAAATCGATACTAGTAATATCCTGCTTTATTTTTTCAATTATCATTTTTTTGTTACCATTTTTGTCGTACAAAATAATTTTTCCATCGAGCGAACCCGATGCAATTATTTTTCCACTAGGCGAATATTTTACACACGAAATCGGAGCATCGTGCAAAGATTGTTTGTTGATTAATTTGCCTGAAAAATCCCAAATTGCCATGCTGTTATCGTCAGCTCCTGTAATGAAACGGTCTTCGTTGGGCGAAAAGGCAACCGAGTTAATGGTCGATTCATGTCGTGCTGCAATTTTATAAAAAACGTGTTTGCTGTAAATAGCCAGGAGAGTATTTTCAACATTCTCATTTTCATATAATTTTCGAGCTTCAATGGCTATTCCCAAAGCAATTGTTGGGTCTTTTACTTCCATTTCTTTTGACGAAAAAATGAGATTGTTCGATTTTGCTATTTTTAAATTATGATTGGCTATGAGCGTTTGCTTGAGTGCGTAAGCACCTGCAAATATGGCTATTACCAACAAAATACTAATAGCTACCAAGCCCACTTTCATCATTACTTGTACTCTTTTCTTTTTGCGAGCTTCGGCATCAAGTGCTTGCTTACTTGCTTCAATAAAGTCAGTTTGTAAGTCTGTAACTTTGGGTGATTTGTTTTGTTCTACTGCTTCCTCTATCCAATTGCTTGCTAAAATAAAATCGACACCTCTCAAAAGTTTTCCGGCATCTTTATCTTTTTGCCAATCCAGTGATTTTTGCAACCATTTAGTATGTTGCTGTACGTGCTCACGGTCGGTATTTAATATTCGTGCCAAATCGACACAAGCAGCGTTGAAATCAACTCGTTTTCTATTGAAATCGATTACTATTTTATTTAAATTTTCGGGTAAAATTTGAGTTGGTTCTAAATCGTCAAATAATAAGCTAATGATTCGCTTGTTTTGTTTTTCGGCAGTTTCGATATTGTGTATTAATTTCTCATCTTTTAGCAAATCTGGGGTAATGATGCATAAAAAATTTTCCGATTTTTGAATTCCGTCCATTAAAACTTGATGTTGCATTGCTTCGTCGCTTTGTAAATCAAGATGGTCTTTGTCCACCCAAACCGATTTGTCGAATGTGTGCATTTCGTTCCAAAGTTGGCGCAAGTAGTCGGTATTGTTGGGCGAAAAGTTCACAAACAAATCGAACGAAGAAGCATCTTCGTTGTATTTCATACTTGCATTGATAAACTCCTCGTGCAATTCTATGGGTTGGTTTATCTCTCTTTTTTTTCCGGCATTTAGCCAATTAACAGCTTTTTCGAGCGAATAACCTCGCAAAAGAATGCTGTGATTTTCGTTGTGTTTTTTCCATTTTAAAGCTAAAGATAATAATTTTTTGTGCAAATAAATATAATCCTTATCCAGGTTTATTTGTCGGATAAGGCTGTTCATATTTTCTTGAAAAGGAGTTAATTCTTTGGGTTTTACTTCTACATTTTTTTCAATCAAATTAAGAAATTGCAGTTTTTTGAGCGATTCTGGAATTGCATTTATATCCGTTTCTTTTATCAAAAGCGGAATTATCCGTTTATTTAATTTCAGGGCATAGTCGAGCTCTTGCAGGCAGTATTCTGAAACAATAGATTCGGGCGAAATTAGAAAAATAAGATTGTCGGCTTGCTCAATTCCTTTGTTGATGGCACCCGAAAATTTTACGCCTGTTTTCAAATCGCTACTATCAAACCAAGTAGTAAGAGCTTCTCGTTCAAGAGCTTCACGTATTTTGTCAAGTATTTCGAGGTCTTTGCGCACGTATGAAAAGAAAATTTCAGTCCAACCGTTGAATGCAAATTTGGTACTTTCGCAAATGTACGAGCAGTGCAAATCTGACGGCAAACAAGGAGGTTGTGTTTTTTCAAACTTGGTATTTAGCCATTCTACGGCATCTGTTCGCTCGTCGTTTATTAGCAAAAATTCATCTTTCTTTTTATTATGTTTCCAATCGAGTGCTTTTATTAGTATTTCGGTATGTTTCGATACATATTCTTTGTGAAAATTGAGCAAATCCCAAAGCCCAACAAAAGCTTTTTCGAAATCGTCGATGGATTCCCATTCGTTTAGTGGCTTGCTAGTATCTTGTTTTTCACGCATATACACCCAGTTAATTTTGCCAATTGCGGGGTGTAATTTATCCCAAACTTCTTTTGTGCTAGGCTCGATGTGTAAAATAGGAATAATTCGCTTGTTGCATTTTAAGGCTAAAACGATTTCTTTCAAGCAAAATTCAGACATGATGGCGTGCGGAGCAATAATAAAAATAAAATTTTCTGCTTTTTCTATTCCATTGTCTATTTGTTCCTGAAAATCAATACCTAATGGAATATCATTTTGGTCAAACCAAACTTCGAGACCTTTTTCTTTTAGTTTGTTGTGCAATTTTGCAGCAAAATTTTTACTTTCTTTACGTCCGTAAGAAATGAAAACATCTGATTTCTTTAAGCTTGTCTCTTTCATAGTACTCTTATTTTTCGTAATAAAATACCAACGTTTTTTTTGCTAATATACAACTTTTTTTTATTTTGTATATTATTTTTGAAATAATTCTTTCAAAAATAAAAAATAATTTTGAATTATTGATAAATTTTAGGAGCTAAAAAAGTGCATTATTCTTGTTCAAAAACCAAACTTTCTACTTTCAAAAGCCGTTCTTTTACCTTGTTTATGTGCGCAAGGCGTATGCTCAATTGCATGGAGCAATTATTGCCAAAGGTTTGATTTATAGGCTTTAAGTCTTCATCTTTGATTATTTTCATTACATCATTCATTTCTATATAGTCAAAGGAAAACGAAAGTAGTGCATTTACGGTTTTGTTTATTATTTCGGCGGCTTTTATGGCTTCGGCGGCGGCGGTTTTGTTGGCATTGATTAAGCCACTTACGCCTAAAAGCGTGCCTCCAAAGTAGCGTACATTTACAATTAAAATATTGGTTAAATCGAACGAGCGGATTTGCCCCAAAATAGGCGCACCTGCCGAGTTTGAAGGCTCGCCATCGTCGTTGGCTCTAAAATGCGTTTTTTCGGCACCCAAACGCCAAGCGTAGCAATGGTGGCGAGCATCGAAAAAGCGTTTGCGCAGTTCTTTCAGATGCTCGTTTATCTCCTCCTCGGTTTCTACCGGAAATGCAAAGGAGTAGAATTTACTGGCTTTGTCTTTATAAAAACCCTCCGAAGCTGTTTTTATTGTTTTGTATTGGTCTGTAAACAAGAGTATTGGCAGTTAATTGTGAGTTAAGAATTAAACAGCAGTTTTTATTTTTGTTTCTTTATTTCCAAAAAGAGTTAGTATAATTTGCCCCACGTAAATGCCAAAAATGCTTTCGATGATGCCTAAATAAGGTTGCAACTCTTCGCCGCTTATTTTGCCGCTTCCTGCCAAAACAACCAGCCAAATAATAGCCAGTGCATACAGCGGAAAAACAACAAATGCAAGTACACTAATAGATGTTTTTACGTATTTTATTTCTTTGTTTTCTTTGTATGGATTGTCCATCAAATCTTTGATAATAACACTCAAATAAACTGTAAAAAGTGGCATTATAAGCGCAATAGAACTAAACATTTCGCTTTTTTCGAGTCCATCGGTTGCGTATTCTACCAAAATAGCCAGCAGAGTAGCTATTTTGGCGATGAGCATAAATACAAAAATGATTGTTTTTAATCGTGTTTCTTTCATCGTTTTTTTTTGAGTTTTAAAAACTTGTTTTAGGACTGTTTATTTTATTGTCCGTAATTTGTATCGTTGGTTATGGTACGTATTATTTCGGGCATTATTTTGTTTTTCAAATAGTTACTGATAAAAACCGGAAATCCTTTGTCCATATCTGTCATTTCGCTCCATTCTTTGTTGCCATGCAAGCCGGAGCCGTATCTGCCTATTACTTTTACTTTTATTTCTTGTTTTTCGATGTTGTAAATTATCGAAAATTTTAAATGTTCAAAAGGCAAATACGTTTCGCCTGTTAAAAAAGTGAGCATAGTGTAAACAAAATTTTCGCCAGCTTGCGTTAGTACTTCCTTTTGCAAATTTTTCACTTCAAAGGTTAATGAATCTGCGCCTTTGCGGTAGGTTGGAACAAACTTCGCTGTGCTTTTTTTCTCAAAACCTTTTCCGTTGGCATAAATTTCTTTGAAACGTTTGAGTAGTTTTTCGTAAATTAGTTCTTTTGAAATTTTTTTGTTTTCCAGAACATATTTTTCGGTCAAAAAGCTCAATTCGTTTAGGTTGATGGTTTCTGAAATTTCGGCTTTGCATAAGGTTTCGTTCAATACAAAATCGTTTGTTTTGTCATCAAAATAATATTGCACAAACGGACATTCTTGGGTTAGGTACGAGTGGCGTATTTCGAGCAAAACATTTTGCGGATTGGGAATTTCAAACCAACCAATAAAGAAAAAATACAGATATTCGGGCAAGGATACGTTTTTTTCTTTGCCAAAAACCGCTTTCATGCTTGTCCACGCGGCGTTGCTTTCGTCTTGATTTTCAGCTATTAATTGCAACCGAAAATAGTAAATTCCTTTTTCTTGCTTTAGTTCCTTTAGTTTGAGTGTTTGCAACAAACCCATTTCGGAAAGTTTTTTTTCAAAAGCTTGTTTGTTTTCTGCACTAAATTCGGTTTGCGAAAAGGCAAATTGCGTTATAAAAAAGCTGATTATCAATAAAATGTATATTTTTTTCATATTCAATTGGTTAAAAAGAAAATCTGTTTGTTATGCTATCAAAATTGGCTTAAAAAAAACTTGTTCCTCTTTGTTTTTTAACTTACTGAAAATAACTTCGGTATGACTCCAAGGTAATTTCGCCACAAGCTGTGGCGAAATTTGATTTTTTGCTAGATGCTCATAAATCAATCTCATACGGTACAAATTTCTTTCTGAGAGTCCAGCCATGCCCACAAATTCGGCTTGTAAATCTCTCGATAGTTTTTCGATTACCGAAGTTCCCCAGCCTATTTTGGTTTTTTCTGAAATGGTTTTGCCAATATCGAGGTAAGCTAACACCATTTCCGAGTTTACCGATACCAGACTTTTGTATTGAGCCTGTTTTATTCGCTCTTTTAAATCGGCAAAGGTTTGAATGTAATTATCGGGCAATTTGTTGGTCATTTGCAAGTTGGATTGAATGGAAATAATTTGCTTCTTTTTTTAATTTACGAATTACTCTTTGCGAATAAAAATAAAATTACTGTTGTAATTGTCGTTGCTAAATTTACCTCCTTTTAAGTTGGGATAGTTGTCCTCTAAAGGCTTAATTATTTCTTTGTACGAAATGATGTTGTGGTATTTTCCGCTGTTTTCCTTGAGGCTTTTGATAAATTTTTGGGTAAATTCCGATAGCCCTTCGTCTATTCCGGTGTTGCTTACACCTTCGCCCGAAGTTAGCACCTTGCGGCACACTTGCTCGCTAAGTAATTCGTTTAGATATTCTTCTGCCGTAGGTTTGTAGTTTGTGGTGTTTTCTATATCTAATTTATCCAGAGCTAAGCCACTAAAGCAAGCGTCCATGACTATTAAAATATGATTGCAGCTACTTGTCTTGTTGCCATCGGCATATTTTATAAAGTCATCGTGTGTAAATTCAGTGTTTTTGTAGCAGAGAAGCGCGCCTTCGTTAAACGCTTCATCTATTTTACCATGACCAGAATAGTAAATCAGCAGTTGGTCGTTGTTGTTGTATTGCTTTTTTGCATACTTTTTTACCTTTTCTTCCATTTCGGTGGCTGTGAAATTGGCACACACTTCGGTTTCAAAGCCATAATTTTCTTTTAATACTTTTGCCAATTCCAAAGCATCGCTTTTTGTGCCTTTCAAATCTTTGGTGCCGCCACCGTAATCGCTTACGTAAAATAACAAGGCATAATCTTTGCGCTCTATTTGATAGTAAATGGTCAGATTTTCGATGGTTTCGTTGTTTTGTGTATCTTTGGCTTTTATGGTAAATTTATTTTCGCCTACTTTCAAATCTACTTCAAAATCAAAAGCCGAAGCTTCTACATAATTTTTCATATCGCCACTCAAAAAAACCGTACTAATGCCGTTTTCATCGCTTGCCGTGCCTTTGATGGTAAATTTGTTGCTGGTTACGGTCATGTTTTTGGCGTGTGCAAAAGTTATTACCGGTTTTTTTGTATCTACCACAGGCTGTGCATCGTCAAAAATATGGATTTCGCCCACAGGCGTAACTGCCGATTGCTGCGCCTCAACACCAAAGGCACACAACACAAATACAAAGAGAGTAAACAATTTTTTCATGGTTTTTTCGGTATTTTCAAGAAAAAAAGAAATAAGTAGGTTTGTTTTTTTTTACAAAAATACAAAATAATATTGTACGATGAATGATTTAGGATTCTTTTTTTAATGAATAGTATAAAAAAACGTTTATCGTTAAATCGTTTCGACAGAATATTTTTTGATTAAGCCATCGCTGGTTAAAATTGTGTAGCCATTAGCTAATGCTTGGCAAATGATGATTCTATCAAAAGGGTCTTTGTGAATATCGGGCAAATTGTGCAATTCCGATAATGCATCTTCGGTAATAGGCAACGATAATATTTTGTGCTTTACCCGCTGTTCGGGTAAATAAAATGCAGCTTTATGTGGCAAATTTAATTTGCCAATTGTTTGTTTTACAGTAGCTTCCCATATTGAGGCTACGCTCAAGTAAATTGTATTTTGTTTATTTTGAATAATTTCAATATGCTTCTTCGTTAAACTGCTGTCGCCCGAAATATACCATAAAAAAATGGAAGTATCGATAATATAATTCATATTTTAGTTATTTATCTGCCCTCAAATAAATCAAAATATTCGCTCGGAAGTGGTTCGAAGAAGGCACTCGAAACGTTAAATTCGCCTTGGCAAAGGGCAAATGGTCGTTTTTCGGGTTGCGGGTTTGCTTTTTTCAACGATGCTTGCATCTTTTTTTGCAGGGTTTCCCATAAAAAGAGCAATTCGTTTTTAGGCAAAATATCTATTTCTTTTATCAAATAATCAATATGTTTCATCGAATATTTTTTTTGTTGATTGAATTATAAGTAGTTGATAGCGTAATTTGATAATTAGCTAAAAATTTTAATTCAAATTGCTAAATTGTTAAATTGCTAAATTGCTAAATTGTAATTTTAGTTACTAAAAAATGATTTTTTTTTACAAAAATACAAAATAATATTGTACGATGAACGATTTAGGATTCTTTTTTTCATTATTTCATTAAAAAAAAACAAAACCCCTTAAACATTTGGTAGTGTAAAAAAAAGGAGATTTTTTTGAAAAAGTTTGCTAAAATTGTATTTTTTTCAATTTTTAATGATAAAATAACAATTTAACAATTTAACAATGTAACAATTTGTTATTAGAATTTGGGAAATTGCGTAATTTTACTTTTCTTAGAATTTCGGTTACTCTTAAGTTACGCTATCAAACATTAAATTATTTTTTTTGTTAATTGTGGAATTTATTTACTTTTGAGTTTTTAGTTATCAATGGTTTGTTTTATGAAAAAACTCTTCTCTTTTTTAGTGTTTAGTGTGCTAGTTGTTAGCACTTTGCTTGCACAAACTTTGGAAAGTACCACATTTAGACAAGAAGGCTCTAAGGTGCTGATTGACTTTTATATGCGTGGCGTGCAAAGCAACCACCGATTTGATGTACAAGTGCTTTGTTCCAACAATGAAGGAAGCTCTTTTGCTATAATTCCCAAAACCCTGAGCGGTGCAGTAGGCGAAAACATACGCCTTGCCAACAACAAAAACACAATTACTTGGCAAGTGCTTAGCGACCGCAACCGATTAGATGGCGACAAGTTTGTATTTAAAGTTACCGTAAACAAACTTTTTGAACAGCCCGAAATGGTTTTTGTAAAAGGCGGCACTTTTACTATGGGAAGTAACGAAGGTCCTGACGATGAAAAACCCACTCACGAAGTAAGCCTTTCCGATTTTCACATAGGAAAATACGAAGTAAAAGTATCTGAATTTGAACAATTTATATCAGAAACAAATTATAAAACCGATGCCGATAAATCAGGGGAAAGTTATGTTTATGAAAACGGAGAATGGAAAAATAAAAAAGGTGTAAATTGGAAGTGTGATGTAGCCGGAAATCAGCGACCTTTGAGCGATTACAATCATCCTGTAATTCATGTAAGTTTGAACGATGCCAATGAATATTGCACTTGGCTAAGCCAAAAAACCGGAAAAAAATACAGCTTACCCACCGAAGCCCAATGGGAATATGCTGCCGGAGGCGGTGCAAGTAATCGCACAAAATGGGCAGGAACAAACAATGAAAAAGATTTGAAAGATTATGCATGGTATAGTTCAAATTCAAATAGCATAACCCATGAAGTTGGCACAGCCCAAAAAGCAAATTCATTGGGCATTTACGACATGAGCGGCAATGTGTGGGAATGGTGCTTGGATACTTGGCACAGTAATTATGAAAATGCACCGAAAAATGGTTCTGCATGGATTGATAATTCTAGCTCTTACCGCGTCAGTCGTGGCGGTAGTTGGAACTACTTCGCTACTTATTGCCGTGTTGCTTATCGCTACAATTGGAATCCCGATTACAGGTTCAGCTATTTGGGGTTTCGGTTGGTGGTTTTGCATAGTTTATAAAATAAAAAAATCCATCATTT
>JFJP01011083.1_pt1 | contig 61615 bp, 50 predicted proteins | sample 431651 | NCBI WGS metagenome assembly JFJP01 (sample SAMN02602958, study PRJNA72255) | Microbial mat metagenome, whole genome shotgun sequencing project. | biome: fresh water; feature: sink hole; material: water; isolation source: purple microbial (photo- and chemosynthetic) mats found in... | reverse complement strand
TAGGCCTCGGCGTTGTCGAAGAAATTGACGCCGGCGTCGAAGGCGGTGCTCATGCAGCGATAGGCCAGATCGGTGTCCACCTGATCGCCGAACGTGACCCAGGATCCGTAGGAGAGGGCCGAGACTTTCAGCCCTGACTTGCCGAGAAACCGGTATTCCATCCCATCACTCCCTGTTGGTGGATTCCATGCCCGGACCAATGTACCACGGGTGCGCCCTGGGCGACAGGGGCCGCGGAGCCGGGCGCCCCCACTTTACCGCCGGTCGCGATCTCCATAGCTTCAGGCACCCGACCTTATCCAGTCCGGATTGTGACGGGGCGCGCATCGGGCGCCGCCGCCTCACCCGCTGCACTCCGGCGAGACCCGGGAGGCCTCAGGATGAAACACAGGATTCACGTCGGACCACGGCGTCCGAAGTTGCGGCTGCTGCCATGGGTGCTGCCGCTGGCCTGTCTGTTGCCACTGTCCGTATCGGCGCGCATCCAGATGACGGCGGACAACGGCGGCGACGATCTGGCAGGCGACCCGCTCGACACCAACGACTTCGGTTCCGGCGGTGGCCAGGGCGAGCACTACCAGAACGATCCGCGCGTGCCGGGCATCCAGGGCGTTGCGTTGCCCGGACCGGTGATCGACGGGCGCCGCGTGTTGCTGATCCCCATCAACCAGGGTGGGCTGCTGACGTTCCGCCTGGTGATCATCGACGAGGTGGTGGTCAAGCAGGAGGCCGCCGATGCGCGCTGAGATCCTGCGGGTGGAACCCGCGCCGCCGGCGGCGATCGCCATGGGCGATCAGCGGCTGGACACCGCGCGCTGGGAATCGGCGTGGCGGAGCTTTCTGGACGAGGACCATGCCGAAGCCCTGGAGCGGGCCCGCGAGTGCCTGGACTCCGTGGTCGTGCGCGGGCGCGCTTCCGCGGGCGCCGGCGACGGTCCCACGGTCAGGGATGCCGTCGTCCTGGCGGCGCGCTGCCTGTTCCAACTCGACCGGCGCGCCGAGTTCGATGTCCTGGCGGCGTCGGCCGGTCGTTGGGGCCTGGTCCCGGAGGCCCTGCCCGAACTGGAGGCGATCCAGTTGGCGTTCGGCTGCAAGGCGGGCGAGTACGCACGTGTCGTGGCCGAATGCACCACCTGGATCGAGGCCCGTCGGCGCGAACTGCCGCCGGGCATCGCCGACTTCATGTACCTGCGCGGCCTGGCGCTTTCGCACCTGGGCGAACCCCGGCGCGCGCGCGAGGACGCGGAAGCCGCCTTCGCGCTGTTCCGCGTGCTCGATCGCGAATTCGAGGGAGCGCGCACGGCGAATCTGCTGGGCATCGTTGCTTTCCGCGAAGCCCGCTTTGATGACGCCGAAACCTGGTGGCGGCGCGCCCACGAGATCCACGCCGGTCTGGGCATGATCAAGAACATGGGCGGCAACCGCCTGAACCTGGGCATCGCGGCCTACAAGCGCGGCCGCTTCCATCGCGCCGAGGGGGAACTGCAGGCCGCGGTCCGTCTGCTGGCCCAGGTCGGCGCCCGCGTCAGTCTGTGCCGGGCCGGTCTGGCCCTGGGCCAGGTGCTGCGCCTTCGCGGACAACTGGCGACGGCCCGCGCCCAGCTGCTCGAATCGTTCCGGCAAGCCGGTGAACTGGCCCTGCCGAGGGAAGAAGCGCTGGCTCTGGAGTATCTGGGAGATGTCCAGCGCGACGAAGGGCGGCTCGATCATGCCCGGCGGTACTACAACCGTGCGCTGACGCTGGCGGCCGCCATCGCTCCGGACGGCGACATCGTGATGGAAGTCCGCCACCGGCAGGGCGAGTGCCTGGGCCGCCTGGGCCGATCGGGCGAAGCCGTCGATCTGCTCCGTCAGGCGCTGGGTCAGGCCAGGAGGCTGGGCGACCGGTTCGAGGAGGGCGCGATCCGGCGTACGCTGGCGGTCAACCTGCTGACCCTGGCGGACCCCGAGTCCGCCGTGTCGGCGATCAACGATTCGGTGCGGCTGCTGCGCGAGGTGGGGGCCGAGCACGAACTGGCACTGTCACTGGTCGTGGCTGCCGAAACGGGATTGGCGCGCCTGGAATCGGGCCTGCTGGCCGAGCCGCAGTCCGTCCTCGAGGATGCCTGGCAGGACGCCCTGGCGGCGCTGCACCTGCAATTGAGGGTCGAGTCGGAGGCGGGCATCCGCCGGGCCCGCGAAGTGGTGGCGCGGGTGGCCGATCGGCGCCAGCGCCTGGCCCAGGAGCCGGTGCTTCCCGCCACCGGCCAGCGCCCGACGAGCGTGTCCGCGGCGCCGGTTCGCATCGTGCACGTGTCGTCCGTGTTCCGCGACCTGATCCAGCTGGTGGACGCCTTCGCCGACAGTGACGAACCGGTGCTGATCACCGGCGAGACCGGAACGGGTAAGGAGCTGTTCGCGCAGCGGCTGCATGAAAGCAGCCGCCGGCGCGGCCGCGAACTGGTGGCGGTCAACGTGTCGGCGGTGCCCGAGTCCCTGTTCGCGCGCGAATTCTTCGGCCACGTGCGCGGCGCCTACAGCGGCGCCGACGGCGACGGCCAGGGCCTGGCCGGGCGTGCCGACGGCGGCACCCTGTTCCTGGACGAGATCGGTGACCTGCCCCTGGAACTGCAGCCGCGTCTGCTGCGCCTGCTGCAGGACGGCACCTACCAGGCCATCGGTGATCCCGCCCAGAGGCACACCAATCTCCGCCTGGTGGCGGCGACGAACGCCGATCTGGGCGCGCTGGTCGCGGCCGGCCGCTTCCGCGCCGACCTCTATTACCGGCTGCGCGTCCTGGAGTTGAAATTGCCGCCGCTGCGCGATCGCCGCGACGACATCCTGCCCCTGCTGCGCCACCTGCTGGGCGAGGCGGCCGGGCGCCCGGTGGAACTGGCGGCCTATTTCAGCCATGCCAGCCTGGAACGGGTACAGCGGCATCGCTGGCCCGGCAACGTGCGCGAACTGGCCATGGTGGCCCGGCAGGCGCACCTGCAGATGGTGACCCGCGGCCGCGTCCTGGTCGAACTGGACGCGCTGGACGGACAGCGGCTGCGGCTCGACGGCCCGGAAGCCGGCGCGGTCGAACCGTCGGTCGGCGAGCCGGGCGGCGTCCGTTCCGGTGGCCGCGCCCTGATCCTGGCGGCCCTGACCGCCACGCGCGGCAACCGGGCCCAGGCGGCCCGACGTCTCGGCGTCAGCCGCAGCACCCTGTACCGCCAGATGGAACGGCTGGGGATCGAAGCCCGGGTTGCCGGCAGTTGAACCCGGGTCCGGGATAAAGCATTGCCGTAGCCGGCCGAATCCGTGTTGGGCCCGGAGCCTGCCCGTGTTTCCCGGTGCGGGAAGCACGGCGCGGTCCGGAGCCGGCGGGAGATGAACCGAAACCAGGCCACGAACACATCCACCCCCCGGGGCGCCCGGCGGCAGCGGAGTCTCCGCTGGACGCTCTGGCTCTGGCTCACGCTTGCGGCCGCGGCGCCGCTGGCGCTGGTCATGGCCCTGGCCCCGGGTGCGCTGCCGTCGTTCCTGCCGCCGGCCATGGTCCTGCTGTTCTCCCTGTTGGCCGTGCGATTGTCGGCACGCGCGGTCCGCCCATTGGCCGAGTTGGAGCGCGCCTGCCGCAGGGGTGGCGAGAACCCGCGCTGCCAACTGCCTCGCGGTGCGCCCGCCGAACTCGCTGCGGTGGCCGACCGGGTGACCGCCCTGGTCCGGGAAGGCGAAGCCGCGCGCAGGCTGGCCACCCGTATCTCCCGGCAAGCCCAGTCCCAGGCGGCGCTGCGCCACGCCCTGCGTTCCGCCGGTTCGTCGCGGGCGCTGGCGCGCGCGGTCCTGAACGTGCTGAGCAGCGGCTGCCAGGCCCGCGCGGGCGCCTTCTATCTGATGCAGGGCGGCCAGATCCTGGAACTGGCGGCGCATTTCGGCCATTCCGGAACTTCGGTACCGGCTGCGGAAATCCGGCTCGGCGAAGGGCTGGTCGGTCGCGTCGCGAATCAGCGGCGACTTGGTGTCGAGCCGCTCGAAGCCGACGGCGACGGCGACGAGTTGGTCGTGGCGGTGCCCTACCATCTGACCGGGCGCCTGAAGGGCGTGGCCGTCTTCGTTCTGGGTCGGCCGTTGAGCGACGACGATCGGGACCTGTTCGCCGAGACCGCCGAACCGGTGGCCATCGCCCTGGATTCGTGGCGCGCGCGCGAGCGGGTCCAGCTGCTGCTCAACGAAACGCGCCGCCAGGCCGCGGCCTACGCGGCGCAGCAGAGTGAACTCGAGAAGACGAACATACGGTTGCAGCGCTCGGACCGTTACAAGAACGAATTCCTGGCCAACATGACGCACGAACTGCGATCGCCGCTCAACAGCATGCTGCTGCTGTCGCAGGTGCTGACCGAGAATCGACGCGGCAACCTCGCCGTGGACGAGGTCGATGCCGCGCAGGTGATCAACAAGGCGGGCCGGGAGCTTCTCGTGATCATCGACGATATCCTGGATCTGACGAAGGCCGAAGCCGGGCGTCTCGAGCTCCACCCCGAGGACATCGAGGTGGCGGACCTGGCCGAGTCGCTGGCGGCTCTCTACAGGCCGTTGGCGGCCCGCAAGAAGCTCGACCTGCGTGTGACGATCGCGCCCGGAACCCCGGCCGCCTGCCGTACCGACCCGACGCGTCTCAGCCAGATCCTCAAGAACCTGCTCAACAACGCGCTGAAGTTCACCGAACACGGGTCCGTGAGCCTGGACATCGCCGCGGCGCCCGAAGGGATCGACGGCCGGCCCGCACTCGATTTCGTGATCGCCGACTCCGGCATCGGCATCAGCGCCGAGGTGCTGCCGGCGCTGTTCGCCGCCTTCACCCAGGGTGACGGCTCCATCGCGCGGCGCTTCGGCGGTTCGGGCCTCGGCCTGTCGATCTGCCGCAAGCTGTCCGAACTTCTCGGGGCGCGCATCGCCGTGTCCAGTGAAGTCGGCCGGGGCAGTACGTTCCGGCTGCGTCTGCCCGTTTCGTTCCCGGCGGGTGCGGGCGTGTCATCGATGGCGCCCGCGATGTCGTGCCTGCCGCTGATCGCGCCGTCGTTGCCGTCGCCGCCGCTGCCCGCGCTCCAGGTTGCGCTCCCGCTTGTCGCCGGCGCGGCCGGTGTGGTAGGTCTGCTCGCGGGGCAACCGATCCTGGTGGCCGACGGGGACATGCGGTCGGTGTACCGGCTCACGGCGACCCTCGAGGCGGCCGGCGCCCGGGTGCGGGTGGCGCGCGACGCCGCTGCGGCCCTGACGCTTCTGGCCGGGATGCATCCGCGCGGGCTGGCGCTGGTGCGTCCGCAGCTGCTGGCCGTGTTGCCGCCGCATGAGCGCCAGATGTGGTGGACCGCGGCCGCCGCTTCGGGCGCGCGCCTGGTGATCATCACTTCGACGCAGCCCGCTCCAGCGGAGGCCCCCGCGGGGCTGCCCGCGCTGGACCCCGACGCGCCGGACGCGGCGATCTGCCGGATACTGGGCGGGTTGGCCCTCTCGGCCGGGAACCGGGGCGCGGCCTTCGCCGAGGTCGGCTCATGATGACGCCGATCACCGCCCACGCGGAGACGCTCAAGCTGCTCATCGTCGACGACCGCGAGGCCAATCTGCAGTCATTGAGCCAGCTGCTGGCCCACGACGACGTGAGCATCTTCACGGCGCTGTCAGGCAACGAGGCTCTCGGCCTGATGCTCGAACATGATTTCGCGGTCGTGCTGCTGGATGTGCAGATGCCGGGCATGGACGGCTTCGAAGTGGCGACGCTCATGCACAGCCACGAGCGGACGCGGCGGGTTCCGATCATCTTCGTGACGGCCATCAGCAAGGACCGTCAGCACATCTTCAGCGGGTACGACGCCGGCGCCGTCGACTACCTCTTCAAACCGCTCGATCCCCACGTGATCCGCTCGAAAGTCGCCGTCTTCCTCGAACTCAAGCGCAGCCAGATCGCGAACGAGCGGCTGGTCGACAGTCTGGCGCGCGCCAACGCGCAGCTCGAAGAGGCGGCGCTGCTCAAGTCGGACTACCTGGCGGCAGCCAGCCACGAACTCCGCACGCCGCTGACGGCGATGAAGGAATTCTGTTCGCTGGTCCACGACGAGGTTGTCGGCCCGATCAATCCGGAGCAGCGCCACTGTCTGGAAACGGCGCTGCGGAACTGTCGTCGCCTGGGCGGGATCATCGAACACCTGGTCGACATGGACAGCGTCGAATCCGGGCGTCTGCGTTTGCGCCGCGGACGCGTCGATCTGGCGAACCTGGTGCGGCAGAGGGCCGCTGCGTTGAGCGGTCGTTGCCGCGAGGCGCGCCAGCAGCTGGAGATCTCCGCGCCGGAGCGTTGCGGCGCCACCGACGTGCTGGCCGACGCCGAACTGGTCGGCAACGTGGTCTGGCAGCTGCTGGACAACGCCCAGAAGTTCTCGCCGGCCGGCGGCACGATCCGCCTGCGGATCCGCAAGCTGGCCGACCGGGTGACGCTGGAAGTGGGGGACCGCGGGCCGGGCATCGAGCCGGTGCACCGCGCGCGCATCGTCCGCAAGTACACGCAGGTCGACCGTCGGGACGGTCCCGGCGAACAGGGTCTGGGCCTGGGCCTGGCGATCGCCACGCGTCTGCTGGAACTGCAGGACAGCCGGCTCGATCTGGTCAGCACGCCGGGCCGCGGCTCCATCTTCGGATTTTCGCTGCCGTGCTACACCGAGGCGGCGCACCTCAGCGCGTTCTGCGGCGATGCGGCGCGCCAGGCCGGGCGCTCCTGGGAGCCCCGGAGCCTGGTTCTGGTGGGTGAACGTTCGGGTGGTCCGCTTCCTTTGTGGCTGACGGCGGCGGCCGAACGCATGGGCGATGGCCCGGACGACAGCCGCGGCGTGATTCCCGTGGCCGGTCGGCCGGTCCTGGCCGCTCTGGTCCGCAACGATGCGCCCGGACCGGTCGGTTGGGTCGGCGGACTTGTGCTGCAGAATCCGGTGGAAGGCGGCGCCGAAAACCTGGTGTGGACGGCCCTCGGATTGGACGAGACCGGCAGGCCCGGCGGCGTGCCTCCGGTGGCGTCCTGGAACGAACTGGCGCCGGCGGCGGTCCCGGTCACGGAAGGAGCCTGATGATGAGCAAGGGCAAGATCCTCGTCGTGGATGACGAGCCCGACATCGTGCTGAGCCTGACGCTGCGGCTGGGTGGCGCCGGCTATCAGGTCGTTTCCGCACTGGATGGTTTGAGCGCCACGAAGGCGGCCATCGAGCATCAGCCCGATCTCATCATCCTGGATATCGGTATGCCCGCAGGCAACGGTCATGTGGTCGTCGAGCGCCTGCGGCACATCGGCGCCACCAGCCACATCCCGGTGATCTACCTGACCGCGCGCACCGGCGAGGACGACTACCGGCGCGCCCGCGAAGGCGGGGTGGCCAAGTACATCACCAAGCCGTTCGAGGCCGCCGTGCTGCTGGCCGCGGTCGAGGACCAGCTTGAACGCTCCTGCGTGAACCGCTGAGCCGACGGTGGAACCCGGCCGGTGCGGACGGCGAGGTGTCCACTTCCGGGTCCGCCCTGTCCCTGTGCGGACACAGTTCCGCGGCCACGGGCCGCCACCCGCGACGGACGGGTCGCGCTTGACCACTGTAGACTGCGACCCCGCAATCGGTTACAACTGTTCTGGTCGCGCCCCGACCCGACCGCCGGCGGGCACTGTCCGTGCAAGGACCACCCTGCCGAGCCGGACCCAGGCCCCCTGCGGGGTGCCGCCACCTCAGGAGCGGAAAATCATGCGTAACCCGGGGAACGGAACCGCAACCGTCGCGACGCTGGTGTTGTTGCTGACTGTGCTGATTTCCACCGCCGCCGAGTCAAGAGTGGTGTTGGAATCACGCGGTCCACGGCACCACCGGTCGCCCTCGTCGTATGAAATCGTTCTGGAAGGGGGCCTGGTCCAGCCGGCCGGAGATCTGGGCGATGACTATTTCTCGACGCTGACCGGTTTCGACGCCGGCACCGGCTACCAGGTGGGCGCGCGCATCCGGCAGTTCGTCGGCGAGGATTTCTCCGTCGCGCCGTCCTTCCACTGGACCTCCTTCGGCGCGGCTGACGGCGCCGGAGACTTCGGAACGGGCGAACTTCTCGGTTATCGGCTCGAAACGTCCGTCATCCGCTACGGACTGGACCTGCAGATGTACCTGGGCGAGCCGGGCGGGGGTGCGCGTCCCTTCGTGACCGGAGGCCTGGCGCTGATGCACAACCGCTACCGCGACGAACTGGAAGGCGGCGGGTCGTACGAGACCTCGATCAACACGCCGGGCGTCAGCCTGGGCGGCGGACTGCGACTGGGCAATCTCGAACTGGCGGGCGAATACACCTGGAACCGCTTTACGACCGGTAATCTGGACGCCGATGGCTTCGACCAGGACTACAACTGGGATTATCTGGTGGTGCGGGTGGGCGTGGCGCTCGGACGTTGACACCCGCAGGCGGCGCCGATAAATTGGATGCTGACATCTGAAATCCAGTTTCCAACCATCGGCGCCGCCGCCGCGAGGCTGTCCGTTGTTCTCCCTGACCATTGAGTACGCCATGCGGGCGGTGCTGGCCCTGGCGGCCGGCGGGGGCCGCTCCATGACCACGCGGCAGATCGCCGCGGCCATGAAGGTGCCGCCGAGTTACCTGTCCAAGGTCCTGCAGTCGCTGGTCCGTGCGGGCATCGTGCAGTCGACGCGCGGCCTCAAGGGCGGTTTCGTGCTGGTGGGGCGCCCCGAGGACTGGCGGATGCTGGACATCCTCAACGCCGTCAGCCCCCTCAAGCGCATCGAGTCGTGCCCCATCGATCTGGAAAGCCACAGCTCGGACCTGTGCCCGCTCCACCGGCGGCTGGACAACGCGCTGGGCATGGTCGAAGAGGCGTTCGCTTCGACGACGCTCGCCGAGGTGCTCACCGAGGAGAACCGCTGCCCGACGCTCCAGCGGCAGTTGGCGGCCTTCGCGCTGATCGATCCGGAGCTCCGGTCCCTCTGATGCTCAGGCCCCGGCGCGCGCCGCGGCGACCGCAATCGTGATGGCGGCAGCCGCCCGCGCCAGGTCTTCGTGCCGCGTCCCCCTGCCGAGCGAAATGCGCAGCGTTCCGCGCGCCAGTTCCGGTTCGACACCCATCGCCGACAGCACCGAAGAGCCCGGGCCGCCGCTGCCGTGACAGGCCGCGCCGGCGGACACCGCCACGTCCGGAAGGTGCGCCATGATCGTCCCGCCACTGGCGCCCCGGAAGCCGATGCTGAGCGTGTTGGGAAGCCGCGCGGCACCGGCGGCGTGCACCCGGGCGTCGGGAAGCGCGGCGCACAGCAGCGCCGCCAGTTCGTCGCGCAGGGCGGTGAGCCTCGCCTGTTCGGCCTCCAGCCCGCGGCCGGCGATTTCGCAGGCCATGCCCAGTCCGACGATCGCGGCGACGTTTTCGGTGCCTGGCCGCCGACCGCCCTCGTGGCCGGCGCCGAACATCAGGTTGGGCAGGTCCACGCCGGGCCGCACGCAGAGCAGGCCGACGCCCTTGGGCGCGTAGAGCTTGTGCCCGGCCACCGACAGCAGATCCACGCCCAGATCATCCATCCGGACCGGAATCTTGCCGACGGACTGCGCGGCGTCGCTGTGCACCAGCGCCCCTGCGGCGCGGGCCGCCGCCGCGATGGCCGCCACCGGCTGGATCGTTCCCGTTTCGTTGTTCGCGTGCATGATCGAAACGAGCGCTGTCGCCGGCCCGATCGCGGCGGCCGCCTCACCGGGATCGACGCGGCCGTCGGCGTCGACGCCGAGCGTGCGGGTCAGGAAGCCCTCGGAATCGAGGTGGCGGCACACTTCGGTGACCGCCGGGTGCTCGACCGCGGAGATGACCAGTTCGCGCCGGCCGCGGGCCGGACCGCTGTGCGCGGCACCCATGATGGCGTGGTTGTTGGATTCCGTGCCGCCGCTGGTGAACACGATCGCCTCGGGCGGCGCCCCGAGCAGGGCGGCGGCCTGTCGGCGGGCGTGCTCGACCGCGGCACGCGCGCGGGCTCCGAACGGATGGGCGCTCGAAGGGTTGCCGAATCCCTCGCGGAGCCAGGGCAGCATGGCCTCCAGCACTTTCGGATCCACGGGGGTCGTCGCGTTGTGGTCCAGGTACAGCGGGGGCAGAGGTTGCATGTGATCACCAGTGATCCGGGGTTGAAGCCAGAGGGTCCAGGTTGAAGACAATGGGTCAGGGTTGAAAACCGCCCCCGCCGCTGGCGTACCAGGGCGGGGGCGGCGGCGATCAGGGAATCCGGGCGAATCGGGCGAGAAGCAGCGCTGATGTCGTTCCGGATGTCGGGCAGAGTGGGATGATTCGTGGTTTGGGTTCCCCGAGGCCATCTGTGGGGAAAGATACCCGCGGCGGGCGGCGCTCGCCAGCGAAATCGACCCCCGACGGACGCCGCCTTCGGCTCAGCGCGCGGCCGGCCGGCACACCAGCACGAGCACGCTGTGCGGTGCCACGCGAACGACGGTGCTGGTCACGGGCGGGGCCGCGCCGGGCTCGCGGATGTCCGCGGGGCTCGGGCGCGACGTGTCGATGACCTGGAGCCAGGGCTCGCCGTCCGGCGGCGCGGGCAGTTCGAAGTCCAGGCCCTGCGGACCGGCGTTGGTCATCACGTGGACCAGCTCCGTTCCCGAAGGATGTTCGAGCGTGAAGGCCAGCGTGCGCGAGCGCGGGCTCCAGTCGGGCCGTCCGCGCTGGACGCCGTGCCAGGAGATGTCGCCCTTGCGGTCGGGGTTGGTGGCGGCCCAGTAGCGATCCTCCTGCAGGATGCGCAGGCTCCCGGTGAACGCCACCAGCAGGCGCGTGAAGCGCAGCAGGCCCGCGTCCTGCGCCGCCGCCGACCAGTCGAGGTGGTTCAGTTCGTTGTCCTGGCACCAGGGATTGTTGTTGCCCGCGCGCGTGTGTCCGAATTCGTCGCCGGCCAGCAGCATGGGCGTGCCGTGCGCCAGCATCGTCAGCGTCAGGAAGTTGCGCGCCTGCCGGGCCCGCAGCGCCGCCACCACGGGATCATCGGTGGGACCCTCGATGCCGCAGTTCCAGCTGTGGTTCTCGTCCGTGCCGTCACGGTTGCCTTCGCCGTTGGCTTCGTTGTGCTTGCGATCGTACGAAACCAGGTCGCGCAGGCAGAAGCCGTCGTGGCAGGTCGCGAAGTTCACCGAATGGGAGGGGCTGGCCTCTTCGCCGCGCAGCAGGTCGGGGCTGCCGACGATGCGCGCCATCAGGTTCTCGATCATGCCTTCGTCGCCGCGCCAGAAGCGGCGCACGTCGTCACGGTAGCGCCCGTTCCACACGGCGAAGCGGCCGCCGGGAAAATCGCTCACCTGGTACAGTCCTGCGGCGTCCCAGGCTTCGGCGATGAGTGCGGCGCCGGCCAGTTCGGGATCGGTGCCGATGGCCCAGAGCACGGGCGGCTTTTCCAGCGGCGTTCCGTCCTCGCCGCGCGCATGCACCGAGGCCAGATCGAATCGGAAGCCGTCGACATGAAGGTGCCGCACCCACCAGCGCAGGGAGTCGAGGATCAGACGGCTGACCACGGGGTGGTTCGAATTGATGGTGTTGCCGCAGCCCGTGTAGTCGGCGTACTGCGAGCGGTCGGATTTCAGCAGATAGTAGGCCGTGTTTTCCAGCCCCCGCCAGCTCAGCACCGGTCCGTCGGGTCCGCCTTCGGCCGTGTGGTTGTAGACGACGTCGAGGATGACGCGGATGCCCGCGGCGTGCAGCGTGCGCACCATGCCGCGGAATTCGTCGACCGGGCCGGCGGGGCTGCGGTCGGAACTGTAGGCCGCGTGGGGCGCGCTCCAGGCCAGCGGGCTGTAGCCCCACACGTTGCTCAGCCCCGGCGGGCCGTCCTGGGGGTCGAATTCATGGACCGGCATCAGTTCGACCGCGGTGATGCCCAGATCGCGCAGGTAGCCGGCGCGCGCGGCCAGTCCGGCGTAGGTGCCGCGCAGCGTTTCGTCCACGCCGCTGCCGGCTCCGGCGGTGAACCCCCGGACGTGCAGTTCGTAGACGACCTCGCGCGCCGGCCTCGGCAGGGGGCGATCCCCTTCCCAGTCGAAGCGGTCGGGGTCGACGACGACCGACCGCAGGGCCCGGTCGACGTTGCTGCCGGGTGTGGCGGCGGCGCGGCGGTCGTAGACGTCCTGGCCGGTCACGGCCCGGGCGTAGGGGTCGAGCAGGAGCTTCTCACCGTCGTAGAAGAGTCCGGCGGCGGGGTCACGCGGCCCGTCCACGCGCCATCCGTACACCTGGCCATGGCCCAGGCCCGGCAGGCGCAGGTGCCAGTAGGGCCCCGTCCGGTTGATCCGGGGATCAAGCCGGTGGACGGCTGCCGGAACCGGCGCCGTTGGCGCGTCGAAAAGGAGCAATTCGACGCCCGTGGCCTGTTTCGAGTACAGGGCGAAATTGACCGATCCTGGTTCGACGGTGGCGCCCAGCGGGGCGGGGGAGCCTGGCTGGCGGGCTGCGGGGCCTGTATGGGTCACGGAAGACACGCTCGCTTGGCGACGGGACGACGGACGCCTGGTGACGCCCGGACGGCTGGTCCTAAACCTGCCCGGGCCCGCAACCGATACATCAAGCCTGGAGGTTTTGCAACGGAGGGCTCGCCCCCGGGTTGCTCCGGTACACCTGAGACAGGCGGAACCGAGTCGAATGATCCCTGAAACCCTCGACGCTCTGATACGCGCCGGCGCCGACGCCCTGCAAACGACCTGTGGACTGACGGTGACGGCAGCCCACGTGTCGCTCGTGCATCATGGCAGCCTGACGTTTCCGTCGCTGGGTGAACTGCGCATCCGCAACGGAGCGCTGCAGAAGGTGAACCTCGGGTGCGACACCGCGCTGGTCGGCCAGCTGGCCGGCCGGGCCGGCGGCGCGGACCGTCGGAGCGGCATCGAGGTGCTCGCCGCGCGCGTCCTTTCCAACCTGATCGAGGAGATGGAAGGGCGGCGTCCGCGCGGCGCGGTGGAGAATCTGGCCGTGGCCCCCATCACGCTGTACACCCGCGGTCAGCGTACGTTCGGCCTGCGACTGGAAACGGACGCCGGCCGCCTGTTCCTGCTGGCGGAAATTCCCTCGAAAATCGAGCTCGAGGAGGCCAAGAACAGCGACTTCCTCTCCGGCATGATCGGTACCTATCTGCCGCGCGATTGGATGACCCGCGAGCGCTTCGAGTCCGGCGGCGTGATCGACAACTTCCTGGTGTTCGTGCGCAAGGTCGAGGCGGATCTCTACCTGGAAGTGCCGGACGGCAGCGACGCCGCGGGCGTGCGCGGCGCCATCCTCCTGGGCGCAGGGTCGGTGGACGGGTGCCGTGCTCTGAAGCTGTGCGTCGATCTCGCGGACACGGACCTCCCAGCGCCGTCGCGCGGGGATGTGATCCGCGCCACGGTCGGACTGGAGGACCGCTCGTTCTCGTTCGATCTGTCCTACCTGGGCGAAGCGGAACATCCGCTGGAGATGGGCTCACGGCTTCCTTGTGCGTGGTTCGCGGTGCCGGACCACATCGCCATCCGCCAGCGCCGCCGTTCCTTCCGGCTGCCCCCGCTGGAACCCGTGATGGCGGAGCTCGAGTGCGCCTCCGGACGTTGCCTGGATTCGCCCTGGGGCGACCGGGAGGTCGGCCACGTCCGTTCCACCGGACGGGTCAAGGACCTCAGCTTCGACGGAGCGCGGATCGTGCTGCCGCAGACGGTGGACGACCCTGCCCTGGAGGCGGGCAACCGTATCCGTTGTCATTTGCATCTGCCGGGCGAAGTCGAGCCCGTCGTCGTCAGCGCCATGATCCGCCGGGTGACCCTGAGCCTTGCCGACCGCAACGAATGGCAACGCGACGTCGGGCTCGAATTCCAGGTGACGGGCGCCGATGACCGCGCCGCCGTGGCCCGCATCCGCGAGTTCGTGCTGGCCATCCAGCGCAATCGCCTGGCCCGGCGCGTCGATCTTTCCGTAGCGCGCCAGTGGTGACGCTGCCCTGTTCCGGCCGATTCGCACGCTGAGCTTGATCCCCCGGCGGCATCCATCTATCCTGAGAAGCGCGGGGCGGGCGGTTCCCGCTACCCAGACCGATGGTCCATCCCGGGAAGTCCATGCCGAGTTACCAACGAGCGCTTCTGATCGTCAACCCCGTGGCGGGTCACGCGCGCGGCTTGCGCCTCGGGCAGCAGCTGCGTGAGACGCTCGAGGCCCGTGGACTGGTCTGCTCGGTTCGCGTGACCAACGGCCAGGGCGATGCCCGCCGCTGGTCCGCCGCCGCGGCCGCTGACGGATTCGACCTGATCGCCGCCATCGGCGGTGACGGCACGGTGGGCGAGGTCGTGGCCGGCCAGGCGCGCTCGCAGAACAAGGTGCCGATCGCCATCGTGCCCGTGGGTACGGCCAATGTCGTGTCGCTGGCCCTGGCGCTGCCCTGGCTGCCGGGCATGGCGATCTCGAACATGCTCGAAGGACGGGTGCTTCCGTTCGACGTAGGCTACCTACCGGGCACGGACCGCTACTTCTTCCTGATGGCGGCGCTGGGGTTTCCCGCCAAGGTCATCCGCGATTCGCCGCGAAAGCTGAAGAACATGTTCGGCGTGCTGACCTATCTGGGCGCCGGGCTGCGCAACGCGCTGAATCTGGACGAAGTCAGCATCTTCATCGAGGACGAGGACGGCCGCCTGCGCGAGTTCGAGGGCAACACCATCCTGCTCTCGAACATTGGCAAGATCGGCGATATCAATCTGAAAGTGACGCCCGACACGAGTGCGCACGACGGCCGTTTCGACGTCAGTGTGATCTCCAGCCGCTCGCTGTGGGGCCTGTTCACGGTGCTGTTCCGGATGCTGACCTGGCGCTACCGCCCCAGCCCGCGTCTGCACCATTTCCAGTCCAGGCGCGTGGTCATCACGACCGAACCGCCGGTGGCCGTGCAGATCGACGGCGAGGACATGGGGCAGACGCCGCTCACCGCCGAGATCATTCCCGAGGGCGTTCAACTGGTGGTCGGCAGCCGCTACCGCGAGAATCCCGATGGCGGCGGCTTCCTCAAGGAATTCCACCTGCCGTGGGCCGTGTCCCGCAGGGGGCGCCGCTGGCTGACGCGTCGGCGCTAGCGCGCGCCGGTGCCGTAGAGCCGCAGGCCCGCCAACTGGGTCGCGACCTCGGGCCGTGCGGGCCGGGGTCCCTCGTCGGGCCCTTTTTTCACCCACCAGCCCAGGACCAGGATCAGGCTGCCGACCAGCGCCCGGGCCGCCAACCCGACATCCAGGTCGGCCCGGAGCCAGCCTTTCTTCTGGCCGTCGGCCAGGCTTGCGGCCTGGGAGGCGACCAGGAAATCGAGCACCTCGGCGCCGGCGGCTGTGGCCAGATGGCCCGGGTCGAACAGCACGGCGGCCAGGTCCGGGTTCTCGTCGGCGAAGGTTACCAGGCCCTCGGTGCGCCGGCGCACGTCGGCTTCGGGGGTGCGGGCTGTTCCGCCGGCCGCCACCTTGGCCAGGCTGTGCTTGAGTTCGCCCAGGGCCACCTGCAGCACCTCCCGGAGCAACGCCTCCTTGTCGGGGAAGTGCAGGAAGACGGTGCCGGCGGCGACCCCCGCGCCGCGGGCGATCATGGCTGTGGTGGTCTTGTGACTACCATTTTTGGCGAACAGGGCGGCCGCCGTCGTGACCAGACGCTGCCGGGTCTCCGCCTGGCTCCGCTGACGGGCGCCACCGGTCGTGGGCGTGGTCGATTTCATGTCGGGGCCTTTCCGGCAAATATTCGATGATCTTGAGCTCATTGAATAATCATGAATAAAGTGACTGAGTGTGTCAATAGTGAATGGGATTCCAGAGGCGGGACGCGCCGGTCGAGCCTGGGATCCGTTCCTTCAGGAAGCCGTCCGCATCGCCGTGAAGGCGGCCGTTGGTCCGGGGTGCGTGGCGCGGGAACGGTCGCTCCGCATCGCGAACTCAGCGCCAGGTTCGCGAGGCGACAAACGTGCCGGAGACCGTGGTGAGCCGCCGGCGTCGCGGTGGGTCAGCGACCGTCGCGGCCGGGCTTGCGCTCATGCTTGAAGAGGAAGGTGAACCCCGCTTCGTCGGCTTCGTCGGAACTCAGAGTGCGCGTCCAGGGTGCCGGTTTTTCGGCCGCGGGAGCAGGCTCGGGCGCTGCCGACGGTTCCGCTGCGGCGGGCGCGGGGATCGCAGCCGGCACGAACGGCGCGGCGGGTTCGAAGACGGCTGCAGGCTCGGGAGCCGGTACGTGCGCCGGCGACGCCGCAGCGCTGCCGGCGGCCGTCTGCAGGGTGGTGGCGGCGACCGGAACTTCGGTGTCGGACGCGGTCCCGGCCGGTGACGCGGCGGTGAAGGCCATGAATCCGGCTTCCCCGGGTTCGGCTTTCGCATCGGCGGGAGCATCCGCCTCCGCCGCACCGGAGGCGCCCACCGGAACGCCGGTCCGCCAGCACGATTCCAGGTAGTCCGCCAGCACGCGGGCCAGCGGGCTGCCGGCACACCACCAGCCGCAGGGGCCCTCGATGGTGGAATTTTGTTGTGGTATTAGGGCCACTACCCAGGTGGTGTCGTCGATCGCGAGCACCAGCCAGTCCTCGTCGGGGTCCTGGCCCAACCGGCCGGCCGTAGGCAGCACGGCAATTTCGACCACGGTGGAGGAGAACGCCCGCGGGCTGACGACCCGGACGCGGCAGCCGGGCTTTTCGGCCACCAACTCGAGCTCGACGCCCAGTTCGCGGACCGCTTCGGGTGACCCGGCCACCAGGAGATCCCTTCGGCAGGTGATCAGGAGCTCCCGGATGCGCGCAAAGGCCTGTTCCCGGCCCGACAGGGCCTGGGCGATGCCGTCGGCGCTCGCGGGCCCGATGCTCTCGAGCAGCGTCACGGCTTCGGCGCTGCGCTGCCGCATGTGGCCGACCAGCCGTTCGGTGAATTCCTCGGGGGACACGGCCACGAACAGGCGTGGTTTTTCCTGCACCACACGCACGGCCTGCAGGCGCACCAGAGCGTTGACGATTTTGCCGATATTCGCCGGGTCCCGCCCCATGTCCTGGGCCACGCGGTAGCTGCTGAGCGCTCCGGCGCCGCCGGCGCCCAGATTCAGGCAGGCCAGGTACACTTCCGACTCGGCGCGGGACAACCCGAGGTCGCGCAGGACCTGGATCTGGCGGATCGCGGGGGCGTCTTCGGTCATGGCGGGCCTCCGGTGCGGGAGGTGGGGTGATCCGGTCTCTTGTGGTCAGTTCACCACACGCATCTTGCAAGATCCGCGCCTTCCCGTCAACCCCGGGGTTGTGCCGCGCAGATTGTGTTCGGCGGCTGGTGGTGCCCGGATGGACCCTGGAGGGGCTCGTTGACGCGGTTTCAGGCCTCCTGGAACGAGCTGAAACGCCCCCTTGGCGGTCGGACACAATTTGGGCGGCACGAGCGAAGTAGTGGCAAAAAGGGCTCCGGCTATTATGGTTGTCCGTCGATCCGAGGCCAACGTCCCCGTCCCCGAGGCTCCGAATGCAGATCCGCAATGTCGCCATCATCGCCCACGTCGACCACGGAAAGACCACCCTGGTGGACCAGATTCTCCGCCAGTGCCACGTGTTCCGTGACAACCAGGTCGTGCGCGAGTGCGTGATGGACAGCGGGGATCTCGAGCGCGAGCGCGGCATCACCATCACCTCGAAGAATTTCGCCGTGATGTACGGGGACACGCGCATCAACCTGATCGACACCCCGGGCCACGCCGATTTCGGCGGTGAAGTCGAGCGGGTGCTGATGATGGCCGACGGTGTGCTGCTGCTGGTCGACGCCTTCGAAGGGCCGATGCCGCAGACGCGCTTCGTGCTGCAGAAGGCGCTGGAGTTGAACCTGAAGCCGGTCGTGGTCATCAACAAGGTGGACCGCCTCAACGCGCGCCCGCAGGAAGTCCTCGACGAGATCTTCAACCTGTTCATCGAACTGCAGGCCAACGACGAGCAGCTCGATTTCCGCGGCTGCTACGCGGCCGGGCGCGACGGCTGGGCCATCGCCGAGCTGGAGGACGAGCGCGTCGATCTGAAGCCGCTGCTCGACATGATCGTCAAATACGTGCCGGCGCCGCCGCACCTGGAAGGCCCCGTGCAGATGCTCATCGCGGCGATGGATCACAGCGACTACGTGGGACGTATCGGCATCGGGCGCGTCGTGCGCGGCACGCTGCAGGCGCGCAAGCCGCTCGTGCTGATCAAGCGCGACGGAACGGAAGTCCGTACGTCGGCCCGGCAGCTGTTCGTGTTCGAGAATCTCGGGCGCCACGAGGTGGAAGAGGTGACCTGCGGCGACATCTGCGCCGTGGTCGGCCTGGAGAGCGTGGACATCGGCGATACCCTGGCCGATCCGAACTGTCCGGAGCCGCTGCCGATCATTGCCGTCGACGACCCGACGCTGTCCATGGTCTTCCGCGCCAACGACAGCCCCGGTTTCGGGCAGGAGGCGAAATACAGCACCAGCCGCCAGCTGCGCGAGCGCCTGATGAAGGCGACCGAACGCGACGTGGCTCTTCGCGTCGAGGATTTCCAGGAGGGCTTCAAGGCCTCCGGACGCGGTGTGCTGCACCTGTCGATCCTCATGGAGAACATGCGCCGCGAAGGGTTCGAGTTCCTGGTCGGCCAGCCGCAGGTGATCTACAAGGAGATCGGCGGTCGCAAGTCCGAGCCGGTGGAGATCCTGACGGTGGATGTGCCGGCGGAACTGGCCGGCACGGTCATCGAGTACGCGGCCACGCGCAAGGGCGAGATGGTGCGCATGGAGCAGCGCGACGGGCGTTCGCACCTGGAGTTCCATATCCCCAGCCGCGGGCTGATCGGGTTCCGCAGCCGCATGCTGCGCGCCACCGCCGGCGAGATCGTGATGCACCACCGCTTCCACCAGTACGAGTACTTCAAGGGCTCGATCCCCGAACGCACCTCCGGCAGCATCATCTCGATGCACGGCGGCAAGGCCGTGGCTTTCGCGCTGGACGCGCTGCAGGACCGCGGCATCTTCTTCGTCGAACCGGGCGACACGCTCTATACCGGGCAGATCATCGGCGAGACGCCGCGCGACGAGGACATCATGGTCAACGCGCAGAAAGCGAAGCAGCTTTCGAACATGCGCGCCTCGGGCAGCGACCGGAAGATGAAGATCGCGCCGCCGATCAGGATGAGCCTGGAAGAGGCGCTGGAATACCTGAACCACGACGAGTACGTCGAGGTCACGCCCAAGACGATCCGGCTGCGCAAGGCGCTGCTGGACGAGAACGCCCGCAAGCAGGCGTCCAAGCGGGCGAAGCTGTCTGGGCCGAACGATTGATTCACCGCCTTGCGCGGTGAAGGCGGCTGTCCATGCGCGTCGATCTGGCGGCCCCGGACTGGGCCACGCATCTGCTGAGCGATCTGACCGACTGGCAGCGGGAGCCGCTGCCGGTCGCGCTCCTGCGGCCGTTCGAGCTGCCGGACGATGCGTACTTCGAGTACGCCTGGCTGGATGGCGACGGTCAGCGTCGCGATGACCCGGTCAATCCGAATCCCCGCCTCAATCCCTGGTGGCCGTATGCCTGCCATCTGGCGGGTCCGGCCTATCGCACCGAGCCCGAGGCGGAAGCCGCCGCCACGGCGGTGCCCCGGGGCCGCACCCTGCGGCTCGAAGTGGAATCGCGCGTTCTCGGTCAGACGCGGCACGCGCTGGTCTACACGCCGGCCGGCTGCGGCGACCGCGCCCTGCCGCTGGTGCTGTTCCAGGACGGCAAGGCCTACTACGGCTGGGGCCGCGTGCCGCAGATCCTCGACGGCCTGGTCGCTCGCGGCGAGATCGCTCCGGCCCATCTGGTCTTCGTCCCGCCCCGCGAGCGCACCCCGGAATATTTCTTCAATGCCGCTTACCGGACCTTTCTGATCGGCGAAATGCTGCCGGCGGTGGCCTCCCGGGTGGCGTTCGACGGCCGTCAGGTGGCCTGGGGAGCCAGCCTGGGCGGTTTGCTGAGCGCACAGCTGGCCTGGGAGGCCGGGGGGCGCTTCGAGGCCGTGGTGGCGCAGTCAGGGGCCTTCCTGTTCTCGCCCGACATGACCCCCGGCGATCCGTTCCGGGGCGGGGAGTCCTTCCGCAAAATTGTGGTTGCAGGACCACAACAAAACATCCGGTGGTACCTCGAATGTGGGACGCTCGAGTGGCTGCTGGAGAGCAACCAGCGGTTGGCGGAAGTTCTGGTGACGCGGGCACCAGAATTCCGGTTGGTGACCCGGCCGGCCGGGCACAACTGGGTGAACTGGCGCAACGGGATTGCCGCGGGTCTGCGCTTCGCGCTGGGGCCGGGGACGCGCACGGATGGACCCGCGAAAGAGTCTTGATTCCCCGCGATCAATCGGCGATCCTTGCCGGCGGGGAGGCGCCCGCGCGCAGGGACGCCGGAAGCACGAGAGATCGACCGAGAGGATGCAGGACATGCGTAATCTGGTTTCGCTGTTGGCGGCGCTCATGATCGTGGCGGCAGGTGCCGCCCTGGCCGGCGACAAGGACAAGGTCTACGGCAAGGGCGTGGCGGCCGCCGATACGGTGCGCGTCAGCGACCTGATGGCCAACCCGGACGCCTGGGTCGGCAAGACCATCCGGGTGCAGGGCCGGGCCGTGGGTGTCTGCGAACACCGCGGTTGCTGGATCAACCTGGCTTCGGACGTCGAGGGCCAGACCGTCCGCGTGAAGGTCAAGGACGGCGAGATCGTGTTCCCGCCCGCGATCCTGGGCGACCTGGTGATGGCCGAGGGCGTCTGGACGGCCAACCAGCTGGACATGGAGACCACGAAGAAGGTCTGCGAGGCCAACGCGAAGAAGGAAGGCCGCGAGTTCAAGGCCGACGAAGTCACCGCGTGCATGACCCTGTACCAGCTCAGCGGCACCGGCGCCGTCGCGGCGAAGAACTGACCGGCCGATGCGCGACTTCCGCAAGGTCTGCTGGACGCTGCACCGGGAGATCGGCTTCCTGGTGGTGGGCCTGACGATCGTCTATGCCGTCAGTGGCATCGCCGTCAACCATGCCCACCACTGGGACGCGAACTACACGCGCGTGGCCGAGCCGATGACGATCGAGCCGACCGGCGCCGGACCGACCGCCGAGGTCGAGCCCGTGGTGCTCGAACGCCTGGGCCTGACCCGCGAACAGGTGAAGACGACCTGGCGGGCGTCGCCCGAAGTGCTGCAGGTGTTCCTCGAATCCGGCGGCTACGAGGTGAACCTGGTGACAGGCGAGACGGTGCGCCGCGGCGCGCGACCGCGGCCCCTGTTGTTCGACCTGAATTTCATGCATCTGAACAACGGCAAGGGTCCGTGGACGGCCATCGCCGACATCTACGCCGGGCTGCTCATCGTGCTGGCCCTGACCGGACCGCTGCTGGTGCGCGGTCGCAAGGGCCTGGCCGGCAGGGGCGGCGTGATGATGGCCGCCGGCGTCGTCCTGCCGGTGGGCTATGCGGTGGTCATGCGGCTGACGAGGTAGGCGGCGGACCGGTTCCGGTCTCCCGATGGACATGGGCCCCCGTCCGGCAGGCGGACGGGGGCCCTTTTTTCATGGATGGGCGCGCCGTGTCGAACGGCGGGCCCTGTCGACCGGCGCGCGCCGGCTCAGGCGTCGCCGTAGGGAATGGGAGGCGCGTAGCCCAGCAGGCGCGCGTACACGGACAGCGCGCCTCGGTGGTGCGCCATGTGATCGGCGATGGCGCCGACGACGGCCGCGCGGGGCTCCCCGCCCATCACGGGGCCGGCCGCGATGGGTGCGGCCAGATCCGCCTCGCTGCGCGATTCCAGTTCGGCGGCCGCGGCATCGACCGAACGGGCCAGCCAGGCGAAGGCCTCGGCCAGGGATTCGACGCGGCGGACCGCGGCGTGGTGCGCCGCGAAATCGAGATCGAAGCCTGCGGGGCGGAAGGCGCCCTCGATGAACCAGTCGACCGTCTGCGCGACGTGGGCCACGTGCTGAGCCGCCGAGAACTGGCCCGGCGTGGGCGCGTAGCGTGAGTCCGTTTCCTGGAAGACGCTGCACGTGCGGCCGAAGAACTGCAGCGACTGCTTGAGAACCTTGACGTGGACGTTGGCGGGCATCGCGACTCCTTCCCGGTGACCGTAACCCGGCGGCCCCGTCGCCTCTCGGCGCTGCCGGTGGAAGGCAGTCTATGCCGCGGCGCGGTAGCTGTCACGCCCTGAATGCGGCTCTGGCGGGCGCGGCGGGCAGGCGCGCAAGTGGTTGCGGCGTGCTCCTTGACGGGCCACAGGTCGCCCTCTAGCTTTGCCCCCGAGCCGGACGCACCCCGTCGATACGATGTCGGCGGCGACAGCGCGCAATCTTCCCCGACTCGACTCTTATTTCTGCGGGCTTCCTTCCAAGCGGTGACCCTTGTGGGCGTGACCATCGGCATCCGTCGTGAAGACAAGAACAAATGGGAGCGCCGTGTTCCCCTGACGCCGGGCGACGTGGGGCAGCTCCGGCACCGCCACGACCTGACGTTCATCGTGCAGCCGTCGCCGATCCGCGTTTTCGCCGACGACGAATACGTCCTGGCCGGCGCCGAAGTGGGAGAGGATCTCGCCCGGGCGGGCATCGTCGTGGCGGTCAAGGAGATCCCGCTGGATCTGCTGCGCGAGCGGACCACCTACCTGTTCTTCTCGCACACGGTGAAGGGGCAGAAGTACAACATGCCCCTGTTGCAGAAGATCCTGGATCTGAACGCGACGCTCATCGACTACGAGCGCATCGTCAACGAACAGAACCGCCGCCTGATCTTCTTCAGCCTTCACGCCGGGTACGCGGGCATGGCCGAGACCCTGGCCGCCCTGGGCCGGCGCCTGGCCCTGCAGGGACGCGTGACGGCCCTGCAGGACATTCGTCCGGCGCACACCTATCCCGATCTGGAGGCGCTGAAGGCGCATCTGCGTGAGGTGGGCGCCGCCCTGTCGGCCGCCGCGGCAGCGGGCGAAGGCGCGCCGATCATCATCGGGATCGCCGGATACGGCAATGTGGCCGCCGGCTGTCGCGAGATCCTCGAGTGTCTCCCGGCGCGCGAACTGACGGTGGATGAATTGCCGGCCGCGGCCGCGGGCCGGTTCGACAGGATCGGGCCGCTGGCCTTCGTGACGTTCCGCGAGGAGCACATGGTCGAACCGCGGTCGTCCGACGCGCAGTTCGTTCTGCAGGACTACTACCAGCGCCCGGAGAACTACCGCGGCGTCTTCGAACGCCATCTGCCGCACCTGGACGTGCTGGTCAATTCCATCTACTGGGATGTTCAGTACCCGCGCCTGCTGACCCGCAAGTGGGCCCGCGCGAACTACGGCTCCGGCAAGCAGCCGCGGCTGCAGGTGATCGGCGACATCAGCTGCGACATCGAGGGAGCCATCGAGCTGACCGCTCGGGCGACGATGCCGGACGCGCCGTGCTACGTGGCCGTGCCCGACAGCGGTGAACTGCTGCCCGGCGTCGAGGGCCCCGGCCCGGTGATCATGGCGGTGGACAACCTGCCGTGCGAAGTGCCGCGCGAATCGTCGCTGTACTTCAGCAGTGTGCTGAGCGACATGATGCCGGCACTGGCCCGCGCGGATTTCTCGGTCGGCTTCGAGAGCCTGTTGCTGCCGCCGCACCTGAAGAAGGCGGTCATCGCGCATCGCGGCGCGTTGGCGCCGGACTATCGCTACCTGCAGGAGTATCTGGACCGCAGCCGGCGCTGAGCCGGGGCGGTCCGGGCGGCCCGCGAGTCGGCGGGCGCGGAAAGGTCGGGACGGACCATGGCGAAGATCCTCGTGCTCGGCGCCGGCATGGTGGCCGGCCCCCTGGTGCGCTACCTGCTCGACGCCGGCGCGCGTCTGACCGTCACCAGTCTGGAGGCGGCCGACGCCGAACGGCTGGTGGGCGGACACGCGCACGGCGAAGCGCTCCGGTTCGACCTGGCCGACGACGCCGGCCTGTCGAATCTGGTTTCCGCCCACGATCTGGTCGTCAGCCTGGTGCCCTACGCCTTCCACCCGACCGTGGCCGGCCATTGCCTGCGCCACGGGAAGCATTTGGTGACCGCCTCGTACGTGGCGCCGGCGATGCAGGCCCTGGACGGCGCGGCGAAGGCGGCGGGGCTGACCTTCCTGAACGAACTGGGGCTGGACCCCGGCATCGACCACATGTCGGCCATGCGCGTGATCGACGCGATCGCCCGCGAAGGCGGCCGCCTGCGCGTGTTCCGTTCCTACTGCGGCGGGCTGCCCGCGCCCGAGGCGAACGACAATCCCCTGGGCTACAAGTTCTCGTGGGCGCCGCGCGGCGTACTGATGGCCTGCCGCAATTCGGCCCGCTACCGCCGCGAGGGTCGCGAGGTGACGGTGCCTTCGAACCGGCTGTTCCGCGACATGCACCTGCTGCACGTGCCGGGCGCCGGGGACTTCGAGGCGTACCCCAACCGCGATTCGCTGGTCTACCTCGAGGCCTACGGGCTGCCGGCGGACATCGACACGCTGTTCCGCGGCACGCTGCGCAACGTCGGCTGGTGCGACACGCTGCACGGCTTCGGCCGGCTCGGGCTGCTGGACGACCAGCCGCGCGAGGGCGGAGCCACGCGCGCGGAGTACCTGCGGTCGCTGCTGGGCGCGGCGCCCGGCGCGGGCGTTCGCGAGGCGGCCACCGCGAAGCTGGGACTCGCTGCGGGCTGTCTGCCGCCGGCCAACCTGGAGTGGCTGGGGCTGGCGGACGAGACGCCGCTGCCGGCCGGACCCCGGGCGCCCCTGGACGTGCTGGGTGACGCGATGCTGGAGAAGCTCTCCTACCGGCCCGGGGAGCGCGACATGGTCGTCATGTTCCACGAGTTCCTGTCCGACACGGCCGCGGGCGCGCGGATGCGGACGACGTCGAGCCTGGTGGCCTGCGGGCAGCCGGGCGGCGATTCGGCGATGGCCCGCACGGTCTCCCTGCCGGCGGCGGTGGCGGCCAGGCAGATCCTGGAGGGGGCGATCAGCGTCCGCGGCGTACTGCGGCCGGTCGGTCCCGAAATCTACGGCCCGGTGCTGCGCGAACTGGAAACGCTGGGTATCACCTGTCAGGAAACGAGGCAAGACTGCTGAGTAGGCTGCCGAGTAGGCTGCTGAGTAGACTGCTGAACCGCTGTCGGCCAACGGCCGCAGCAGCGCTCCAACGAGGGGAAACAGGACATGGCCAACACGCAACCGACCCTGACCAAGGCCCGCATCTTCAAGGCGCTGGGACTGTCGGCGCGCATGAAGGGCGCCAACTGCGGCGGCGAATGGTTCGCCGGCAGCGGAGACCTGCTGGTCTCGCAGAATCCCACGACCGGCGAGGTGCTCGCGCGCATCGAGCAGGCCGACGCCGCGGACTACGAGCGGGTCATGAAGGCGGCGAAAGAGGCGTTCCTGGTCTGGCGCATGCTCCCGGCCCCCCGGCGCGGCGAAATTATCCGGCAGCTGGGCGACGCGCTGCGCGCGAACAAGGACATGCTGGGCGCGCTGGTCAGCCTGGAAATGGGCAAGATCCTGACCGAGGGCCACGGCGAAGTGCAGGAGATGATCGACATCTGCGACTTCGCGGTCGGCCTGAGCCGCACGCTCAGCGGCCCGACGCTGCAGAGCGAGCGCCCGCGCCATCGCATGATGGAGCAGTGGCAGCCCCTCGGCGTGGTCGGCGTCATCAGCGCCTTCAACTTCCCGGTCGCCGTCTGGGCCTGGAATTCGGCCCTGGCCTGGGTCTGCGGCGACAGCGTGCTCTGGAAGCCGTCCAGCAAGACGCCGCTGTGCGCGATCGCCTGCCAGAACATCGCCAACGAGGTGTTCCGCGCCAACGGCCTGCCCGAGGGTCTGACCAACGTGGTCATCGGCAAGGGCTCGACGGTCGGCGAGATCATGATCGGCGACCATGACGTGCCGCTGATCAGCTTCACCGGCTCGACGAAGATGGGCAAGCGGATCGGCGGCATCATCGGCGAGCGCCTGGGCCGCAGCATCCTGGAACTGGGTGGCAACAACGCCATCATCATCTCCGAGAAGGCCGATCTGACCAGCGCGCTGGCGAGTTCCTTCTTCGGGGCGGTGGGCACCGCGGGCCAGCGCTGCACCAGCACGCGCCGGTTGATCATCCAGGAGAAGGTGTACGACACCTTCCTGCAGAAGCTGATCGCCAACTACAAGCGCGTGCGCATCGGCGACCCGCTGGATACGACGACGCTGATGGGGCCGCTGATCGACGAGGGCGCCGTCGCCGACTTCGAGAAGGCGATCGCCGCGGCCGTCAAGCAGGGCGGCAAGGTCCTGTACGGCGGCAAGGTTCTCAAGCCGTTCGGCGTGCCGACCTTCGTGCAGCCGACCATCATCGAGCTGAAGAACGAGGCCGAGATCGTCCAGACCGAGACCTTCGCGCCCATCCTGTACGTCATGAAGTACAAGAAGCTGAGCGATGCCTTCCGCATGCACAACGGCGTGCCCCAGGGCCTCAGCAGCGCCATCTACACCGACAGCCTGGCCGAGGCCGAGCACTTCCTGAGCGCCGAGGGCAGCGACTGCGGCATCGCGAACGTGAACATCGGCACCAGCGGAGCCGAGATCGGCGGGGCGTTCGGCGGCGAGAAGGAGACCGGCGGCGGTCGCGAGAGCGGTTCCGACTGCTGGAAGACCTACATGCGGCGCCAGACGAACACGATCAACTGGGGCGGCGAGATCCACCTGGCCCAGGGCGTCGAGTTCAAGCCCTAGCAGCGGACGGGGGTGTAACGACCCCGGCGAACACGAAGGGCCCGGGGATCGTCCCGGGCCCTTTGCTTTCAACCCGTTGCGGCAACTTCAGGCTGGCCGGCGAAGCGTCCGTCATATAGCCTGTCACCCATGCCGAACACACCTGTCAGCCCGAATTCCGATGCCCCGATCTTCCGCGGATTCGGGCATCTGATGCCGTATCGCGTCCAGGAGATCCTCCTGGTCGCCTCGCAATACGACGCCTACACGCTGGAAGAGGGTGGTCGCCTCACCGAGCTGCTTCTCAGCGAGTACCGCGAACTGAATCTCAGCTACCCGCCCCACGTGGCGCGCGCGGCCAGCGGCGACGAGGCCATCAAGCTGCTCGAGGTGCACCGCTACGACATGGTCGTGACCATGACACGCCTGGGCGACATGTCGGCGTCCGAACTGGCGCGCCGCATCCGCAGCCGGCTGGCCGACGTGCCCATCTACACCCTGGCGTTCAGTCCGCGCGAACTGCAGCACCTGCAGGAATCCGACAGCATGGGCTGCATCGACCGCTACTTCCTCTGGAACGGCGACGTGCGGCTGCTGCTGGCGATCATCAAGTGCTGCGAGGACGAGCGCAACGTGGCGCACGACACGCGGTACGGCGACGTGCGCTGCATCCTGCTGATCGAGGATTCGGTGCGCTTCTACTCGTCGTACCTGCCGCTGCTGTACAACGAGGTGCTGGAGCAGACCCAGTCGCTGATGGCCGAAGGCATCAATCTCAGCCATCGACTCCTGCGCCTGCGGGCGCGGCCGAAGATCCTGCTGGCCTGTACGTTCGAGGAGGCCTGGGATCTCTACTCGAGCTACAAGGATTCGCTGCTGGGCGTGATCGCCGACGGCCGCTTCCCGTGGCAGGGGGTCGCGCGCGAGGACGCGGGCCTGGAGTTCATCCGGCGCGTGAAGTATGTCGATCCGCACACGCCGACGGTGCTGCAGTCGACCAACGGCGACCTGGCGGCGGTGGCGTACCAGGTGGGCGCCGGTTTCATCCAGAAGCGCTCGCGCACCCTGCTGCAGGAACTGCGCCGCTTCATGCTCGACAATTTCGGCTTCGGCGAATTCGTGTTCCGGTTGCCGGACGGAACCGAGGTGGGCCGGGCCGCCGACCTCAAGACGCTGGTCTGGCTGCTGCGCACGGTCCCGGCCGAATCGGTGCGGCACCACGCCGCGCACGACCACTTCTCGAACTGGCTGCGGGCCCGCACCGAATTCCAGCTGGCGGCGGCCATCCGGCCGCGCAAGGTGACCGAATTCGAGGATGTGGAGGATCTGCGGGAATTCCTGGTCCAGACGATCACGCGCTTCCGCAGCGAGAGCCAGCGCGGGGTGGTGGCCGATTTCTCGCGCCGGCACTTCGACACGCTGAGCGCCTTCGTGAGGATCGGCGGCGGCTCGCTGGGGGGCAAGGGGCGGGGGCTGGCCTTCGTCAATTCCATCCTGCACGGATACGGCATCAACGACCGCTTCCCCGGCACCATCATCCGCGTGCCGACGACGGCCGTGATCGGCACCGACGTGTTCGACACCTTCTTCGACCAGGCCCACCTGCGCGAGCGGGTGCTGTCGGACCTGGACGACGGGAACATCGTCGAGGCCTGCCTGGCGCACAAGCTGCCGTCGGAGATCTACGGCGACCTGGAGGCCTTCCTGGACCAGGTGCGCTATCCGCTGGCCGTGCGGTCCAGCAGCCTGCTCGAAGACAGCCAGTTCCAGCCGTTCGCGGGCGTCTACGCCACCTACATGCTGGCGAACAACCATCCGGATCTGAAGGTCCGGCTCGACCAGCTCTGCGACGCGATCAAGCTGGTCTACGCCTCGACGTATTCGCGCGCGGCCAAGAGCTACGTCGACGCCACCGCCAATCGGATCGAGGAAGAGAAGATGGCGGTGATCGTGCAGCAGGTGGTCGGCCGCCGGCACGGTCATTACGACTATCCGCATTTCTCGGGAGTGGGCTTGTCGGCGAACTACTACCCGGCGGGCGACCTGAAGCCGGAGGACGGCGTGGTGACGGTGGCGCTGGGGCTGGGCCGCACCGTGGTGGGCGGTGGTAAGGCGCTGCGGTTCTGTCCGGCGCGCCCCCTGGCGTTGCCTCAGTTCGGGACGGTGAACGACTGGCTGCACGAGAGCCAGCGCGAGTTCTTCGCCGTGGATGTCAGCCGGCCCGAACAGTACCCGGGGCCGCGCGACGACTTCAACCTGGGCCTGCTGGACCTGGCCGCGGCCGAAGCGCACGGGACGCTGGCGCCCGTCGGTTCGGTCTACGTCGCGGCCGACAACATGATCTACGACGGGCTGGATCGGGACGGGGAGCGGCTGCTGTCGTTCGCCGGCGTGCTCAAGTCCGGGGCGTTCCCGCTGGCCGAGATCATGAAGCTGCTGCTGGATCTGGGGCGCCGGACCATGAGCGCCGAGGTCGAGATCGAATTCGCGGTCGTGCTGGGCGACGGGCAGGACGTGCCCCACCAGTTCGGGTTCCTGCAGATCCGGCCGCTGGCGGCGGGACTCGAGGCGCCCTCGGTCCCGCCGGAACTGCTGGCGGCCCCGGACGCCCTGGTGGCGACCAACGTGGCGCTGGGCAACGGCCGTCCGGCCGACATCCGCGACGTCCTGTACGTGCCGCGGGCCGGCTTCGACCGTGCGTTGACGCGCGAGGTGGCGGACGAGATCGCCGACTTCAATCGGCGCCTGACGGCCGCCGCCCGGCCGTATCTCCTGGTGGGGCCGGGGCGCTGGGGTTCGTCGGACCGCTGGCTGGGGATCCCGGTGCGCTGGGACCAGATTTCCGGCGCGCGCGTGATCGTGGAATCGGATCTGGACGGGTTCGCGGTGACGCCCAGCCAGGGATCGCATTTTTTCCAGAATCTGACCTGCTTCCAGGTGGGCTATCTGACGGTCAACGAAGGCGCCGGCAGCGGACGGCTGGACTGGGACTGGCTGGACGCGCAGCCGGCCGCGGCAGTGGGGCGTTTCGTGCGCCATTTGCGCCTGGGGGCGCCGCTGACGGTGCTGATCGACGGCCGCACGCGCCGGGGCCTCGTGTTGCGCCCGGAAGCCGGCGACGAGGCCGGGCCGGGCGTCGATACAGGAGTGGCAAGGATGCCTGAAATCGGTTGATTCTCCTTGCTTGCGCCGCCGCCGACCGCGATTTTTCCGGCATTACGGCACAGGGCGCGGCCGAATGCGCCCAGGCTTCAACACGGGGTGACGAGGATGGCTCACGACGCTTCCTTCAATCCATTCCAGATGGCGCGCGCCCAGTTCGACAAGAGCGCCGACCAGCTGAATCTCGACCAGGGCACGCGCGATCTGCTGCGCAGCCCTCTGCGCGAGTTCCACTTCAGCATTCCCGTCCGCATGGACGACGGCACCGTCAAGGTGTTCGAGGGCTTCCGCGTGCAGCACAGCGATGCGCGCGGACCGGCCAAGGGCGGCATCCGCTTCCATCCGCAGGAGACGATCGACACCGTGCGGGCGTTGGCGATGTGGATGACCTGGAAGTGCGCTGTGGCTGACATCCCGCTGGGCGGCGGCAAGGGCGGCGTCATCTGCGACCCGCACAATCTCAGTGCGCGCGAGCAGGAAGCGATCTGCCGCGGCTGGGTGCGCCAGATGAACAAGAACGTCGGTCCGGTGGAAGACGTGCCGGCGCCCGACGTGATGACCAACCCGCAGCACATGCTGTGGATGCTCGACGAGTTCGAGACGATCCGCGGCGGCCGCTACCCCGGGATGATCACCGGCAAGCCGGTCGGCATGGGCGGCTCCCTGGGACGCACCGAGGCCACCGGCTACGGCGCCGTCTACTGCCTGCGCGAGGCGCTGGTGGAACTGGGCATCGACGTCAAGGCCACGACCGCCAGCGTGCAGGGTTTCGGCAACGTGTCGCAGTACGCGATCGAGCTCTACCACCGCATGGGCGGCAAGGTCGTCTGCGTGTCGAGCTGGAACCAGGCCGAGCAGAAGTCCGTGACCTACTTCAAGGCGCAGGGCGTGGACCTGGACCAGTTGCGGACCATCACCGACCGCTTCGGCGGCATCGATCCGGCCAAGGCCCGCGATCTGGGCTACGAGATCCTGCCGGGCGAAGCCTGGCTGGACCGCGAGGTGGACATCCTGATCCCCGCCGCGATCGAGAACCAGATCACCGGCGCCAACGTCGAGAAGATCAACAAGCGCGTGAAGATCATCGTCGAGGGCGCGAACGGGCCGACCACGCCCGAGGCCGACGCGGTGCTCTCGAAGCGCGGGATCTTCGTGATTCCCGACTTCCTGGCCAACGCCGGCGGCGTGACCTGCAGCTACTTCGAGCAGGTCCAGTGCAACATGAACTTCTTCTGGGAGCGCGACGACGTGCTGGGCAAGCTGGACGCCAAGATGACCGCGGCGTACCACTCGGTCAGCGATCTCGCCCGGAAGAAGAGCCTGTACATGCGCGACGCCGCGTACCTGGTGTCGGTGGACCGGGTCGCCAAGGCCTGCCGCGACCGGGGCTGGGTGTAGGATGGACGTGACGCGCGGCGGGCAGCCTGAAGACTCCCGCCGCGCGTTCGCGGCCGTGCCGTGGCGCGAACTGCTGGAAGTGATCCGTCAGGGTCGCGGACGGCAGTTCGTTCGCGTTTCACGCAAGATGCTGAATCATCTCTGCTCGATCGGCCTGAGCGAGGCCCAGGGCATGCTGACGGAAGTGGATGCGGGTCCGGCGGCTGCCGCCCGGCGTGACGGCAGGGTCCCCCGGGACAAGTCGCCGTACGACAAGATGCCCGGCACGCGGGTTCCGTTGGAGAAATCGCCGCTGATGACGGGCGCCCCGTTCGAACTGGCGGCGCGTTACCTGCCCGACGAGGAGATCTCCGAACGGCTGCAGCGGTGGCTCAAGGAGGACGAGGCCAGCTTCTTCGGCACGGTGGTGGGCGATCCGCGCAGCACCATGCCCGAGATCGCCGAAGCGATCCGCCGCTACAACGACGTGCTGCGCGGGCGCAGCGGCCTGGCCCCGAGCACGCTCAAGAGCCTGCGCGTCTCTCTCATCCAGCGTTTCCTGACCGAACAGCTCGACTACATCAACGTGGCCAAGGAAGTGGCCCGCATCACCGACTTCCACGATCTGCTGGACCGCGTCATCATGACGCGCGGCTGCTATGGCAAGCTGGGCGGCAAGGCGTCGGGCCTGCTGCTGGCCGGCTGGATCCTGGACCAGCCCGAGGCGCGCGAACTGGGCGTGGGCGACATCAAGACGCCGCGCACCTGGCACATCGTGTCCGATGTCATCATGGATTTCATCCGTCTGAACGACCTCGACGACGTGATGGACCAGAAGTACAAGGACATCAGCCAGGTCCGCCGCGAGTACCCGAACATGATCCAGCTGTTCAAGAACAGCCCGTTCCCGCCCGAACTGGTGGAGGGGCTGGCGCGCGCGCTGGACTACTTCGGGGACGTGCCGCTGATCATCCGCAGTTCGAGCCTGCTGGAGGATCGCTTCGGCACCGCGTTCTCGGGCAAGTACAAGAGCCTGTTCGTCGCCAACTGCGGCACGCGCGAGGAACGCCTGCTCGCGCTGCAGGACGCCGTCTCCGAGGTCTGGGCCTCCATTCTCGGTCCCGACCCCATCGAGTACCGCCGGGAGCGGGGCCTGCAGGAATTCGTCGAGGAAATGGGCATCCTGATCCAGGAAGTGGTGGGCACGCGCGTGGGCCGCTGGTGGCTGCCCGCCTTCGCCGGCGTGGCCTTCAGCCTGAACGAATTCCGCTGGTCGCCGCGCATCCGCCGCGAGGACGGACTGATCCGGCTGGTGCCGGGACTGGGCACGCGCGCGGTGGACCGTGTGGGCGACGATTTCCCGGTGCTGGCGGTGCCCGGCCGCAAGGGACTGCGCGCGCACGCGTCGCTGCAGGAGACCCTGCGCTACAGCCCCCGCCGCGCCGACGTGATCAACCTGGAGACCGCGCGCTTCGAGACGGTGGACCTGGATGTCCTGCTGAAGGAAGTGGGGACGGACTACCCGCTGATCGATCGCGTCTTCTCGGTGCTGCGCGAGGGGCACCTGCAGCATGTGTCGCGTGTCATGATCGATCCGGCCGACGACGATCTGGTGGCCGACATGCGCGGATTGCTGGACGGCACGGACTTCGTGCCGCGCGTGCAGGCGCTGCTCAAGACGCTGGAGATGTACCTGCAGTCGCCGGTCGATATCGAATTCGCCCACGACGGCAAGGATTTCTACCTGGTGCAGTGCCGCCCGCAGGCGATGTCCGGCGATACGGCGCCGTCCGTGCTGCCGCACGACGTGCGGCCGGAAGATGTCCTGTTCACGGCCAACCGCTTCGTGTCCAACGGTCAGGTGCCGGACATCACGCATCTGGTCTACGTCGTGCCCGAAGCCTACGCCGCGTTGCCGGACTCCGAGACGATGCGCTCGGTGGGCCGGGTCGTGGGCGCGCTCAACGGTCTGCTGCGCAAGCGATCGTTCATCCTGATCGGGCCGGGTCGCTGGGGCAGCCGCGGCGACATCAAGCTGGGCGTGTCGGTGACGTACGCGGACATCAACAACACGGCGATGCTGCTGGAAGTCGCGCGCCGACGCGGCGACTACGTGCCGGACCTGAGTTTCGGAACCCACTTCTTCCAGGACCTGGTCGAGGCCGGCATCCGCTATCTGCCCCTGTATCCGGACGATCCGGGCGTCGTGTTCAAGGAAGACTTCCTGATGGCGGCGCCCAACCGCCTGGCCGAACTTCTGCCGGACCACGCGGCGCTGGAGCATTGCGTGCGGGTGATCGACGTGCCGGCGGCCTCGGGCGGACGCGTGCTTCGCGTCTACCAGAACGCCGATCTCGAGCATGCGATGGCCGTTCTGGAGGAACCGGGAGAGCGGCGGGTCGTGGGGCGCGGCGCGACGGCCGCCACCGGTTCGCCCCTTAGGCACGCGCGCTGGCGCCGCGAGGTGGCCGAGGACCTGGCGCGCGGGCTGGATCCGGCGACGAGCGGCGTCGTGGCGGTGCACCTGCGCGGTTCGGTGGCCGACGGGCGCGCGGGGCCGGAGAGCGACATCGACCTGGTGATCCGGTTTGCCGGCAGTCCGCAGCAGCGCGCCACGCTGGAAACGTGGCTGGACGGCTGGAACCGGGCGCTGGTGGCGCTGCACCAGCAGAACACGGGTGTTCGCGTGGAGACCCTGCTCGACGCCGTCATCGTCGAGAGCGACGAGGCCGGCGTCGGATCCTGGCCGCGGTTGCCGCTGGCGGGCGAGCCCTGAGCCTCGGCCGCTGCTGGCGCCGCGCCGGGCCCGGTGCCATCTTGCCCCGCCAGAGGGTCCCTGTTTCCCTGATGCAGGCGTCCCGGAGATTGCAGGCCGGTGTGCCCGGCCGCCGCGCGCCGAACCCCAGCCCCGAAGGAGTCCGATGAGCACCGCCGCCCGTCCGAGCCTGACGCGCCGCATGGCCGAGTACGCCGTCAACCTGCGTTTCGACGACCTGCCCGCCGCCGACGTCAAGGAGGCCAAGCGCTTCCTGCTGGACTCGGTGGGCTGCGCGCTGGCGGCCGTCCGCAATCCCGACATGGCGGCGATGTACCGCTTCACGCGCCGGCAGGGCGGCACGCCCGAGGCCACGCTGATCGGCACCGGGGAAAAGACCAACGCCGCGAACGCTTCGCTGATGAACAGCCTGCTGATCCGCGCGCTGGACTACAACGACATCTTCTGGGAGCAGGATCCCAGCCACCCGTCCGACATCATCTTCGGCGCCCTGTCGCCGGCCGAGGCCCGCGGACTGGACGGACGCGAGGCGCTGGTCGGCATCATGATCGCCTACGAGCTGGAACTCCGTTGGTGTCTGGCCTGCTTCCCGGGCGTGCGCGAGGTCGGCTGGCACCACGCCACGCTGACTCAGTTCGTCAGCCCCTTCGTGGCCGGCCGCATGTACGGTCTGGACGTGGATCAGATGGTGGCCGCCGCCGGTATCAGCGGCAGCAGCCATTTCACTCTGGGCGGCGTCGTGGCCGGCCACCTGACGAACATGAAGAACACGGCCGATCCGCTGGCCACGCAGGCCGGCGTGCTGGCGGCGCAGATGGCGGCCGAGGGCTACGAGGGTCCGGTCGAGGTCATCGAAGGCAAGGAAGGCTTCCAGCACGTGATCCACAACGTGCGCCTGGATCCGGCCATCCTGCTCGACGGGCTGGGCACGCAACCGCCGATGATCCGCCGCTGCGGCTACAAGGCGTTTCCGACCGAGGCGCTGACGCACCAGCCGATGTCCGCCGTGCTGCTCACGATGCAGGAGAACGGTCTGAAGGCCGAGGATCTGGCCGCGATCCACATCCAGACCACGACGCGCGGGGCGGACATCCTCAGCGACGCCAGCAAGTACGATCCGCGTACCAAGGAGACGGCCGACCACAGTCTGCCGTACTGTCTGGCGGCGGTGGCGGCCGACGGCGGCGTCTACCCGAGCAGTTTCGAGCAGGACAAGCTGTTCGACCCGCGCATCCGCGCGCTGCTGCCGAAGATCAAGGTCGTGGCCAACGCGGAGATCGACGCGCTGTTCCCCGGCACCAAGCGCGCCATTGCCACGCTGACGGCCACCGACGGCCGCGTGTTCAGCAAGACCGTCGACCACGCCAAGGGCAGCCCGCAGAACCCGCTGAGCGACGACGAACTGGTGGCGAAGTTCCGCGCGAACGCCGGCGGCGTCATGGACCGGGCGGCGCAGGACCGGGTGATCGAGGCGACCTGGGACTTCGAGAACTGCCGGGACCTCGGAGCGTATCTGAAGCTGCTGCAGGTCGGCTAGTATCCCGACCCGGACGTTCGCGGTCCGTTTTGCCGGCCGGGTGGAGCGGTCAGTGCCGCCGTGGGATGCATGTCGATTCCCGGCGGTTGGTTGACTTATCAACCAGTTTCCGCGCCAGATCCTGGTGATTCACGCCCTTTTATTGGTTGATACCTCAACCATCTGCCGTTGCGCACGCACGAAATTCAGCATCCCGATACTTCGGCGGATTACGCTGCGCACTTTCGACTCGGGACACTAGGGCCCGGGCGGGACGGCGAGGCGAAGGGGCGCGCTTGGCGTTGGCCGGGCGCGCTCCCGTGTGTTATATTGAATAAAGCGACCTGGTCCCGGGTATTGCGAAAACGTGGGGGCGATCTGGCTTCGACGTGGTCGGGGGACCGTTGGCTGCATGCCGAGATTCCATCCATCTCGTTAAACGGTGGAACACAACCAAGTGACGAAGCAAACTTCGCACTGGCTGCCTAAATAACGCAGCCCGTTCCCGGGTCGGGGGGTCACCGGACTGGCCCAATGGGAGCGCCGTTTTCCGGTGTCTGGTCCTGAAGCAGGTCCCTGGCGGACGGACGAGACTTTCGTGGGACTAGCCTGAACGGTTGGCGTGCTTTCTGGCCTTCCGTCAGGTTAAATTAACAGAGAGCTAAGCATGTAGACGCCGGCGGGGCACCGGTTACGGACGCGGGTTCGATTCCCGCCGCCTCCACCAGTTGATCGCGCGGTCCGCACCGCGCCGAGAAAGGGCCGCCCGCAAGGGCGGCCTTTTCGCTTTCCCCACACCTTGGCCAACTCAGGCGAGCAATGCCGCCGATTTCACCAGCGCCCAGACCGCCGCACCCGGCTGTATCCCGAGCGCGTCCAGCGAACGACGGGTCACTTCGGCTAGCAGGTCGGAGCCGCCGGCAGCTTCATCGTCGCCGATCCGCAGGCTTACCAATGCCAGCGCCGGATGCGCGGCCGGGCCGATTCCGCGGACGATCGCCGGCAACGCGTTGACGATGCTTGTCGCCTGCGGAGGTTGCATCGCCAGGCTCACATCGCGGGCCAGCAGGCGCACGCGCAGCGCCTGTCCGGAAGGTGCGCCTTCGTCGCGCACCCACAGGTGACCACCCGGGAAATCGACCCGCAGCAGGTTCCACGAGGCGTCGCGCGCGCCCACGACGGCGTCCAGGACCACGAAAGCGTCCTGGCCCGCCAGGCCCGGGACATCCAGCCGCGACAGGACCTGCGCCAGCGGGCCCTGCGCCAGGACACGTCCCTGCTCCAGCAGCACCAGGTGGTCGGCCAGCCGCGCGATCTCTTCCGGAGCGTGGCTGACATAGAGGACGGGGATCTCCAGTTCACGGTGCAGGCGTTCGAGCAGCGGCATGATCTCCTGCTTGCGCGCCTGGTCCAGCGAGGCCAGCGGTTCGTCCAGCAGCAGGAGTTCCGGCGCGGCAGCCAGGGCGCGGGCGATGGCCACGCGCTGCCGTTCGCCGCCCGACAGCGTGTCCGTTCGCCGGTTGAGCAGGGGACCGATTTCCAGCAGGTCGATCGCGCGCGCAACGGCCCCCGCTGCCGCCGACGGGAGAGTGCGGCGGCGGCGCTGCCCGAAGGCCAGGTTGCCGCGCACGTCGAGATGGGTGAACAGACTGGCTTCCTGGAACACGTAGCCCAGCGATCGCCGGTGCGCAGGCAGCCACACGCCGCGCCCATCGTCCTGCCAGGTCTGTCCGGAGGCTTCGATCCGGGCCCCGGGCGCGCGTTCGAGGCCCGCGATGGCGCGCAGCAGCGTGGTCTTGCCGGATCCCGAAGGGCCTTGCACCGCGGTCACGCCGCGGCCCGGCAGCTCCAGGTCCACGTCCAGCGTGAAGCCCTCACGGGCCACCCGCACGCGGGCGCGCAGGGGTTGCCGTTCGCCGCTCATGAGCGCGGCCGCCGGCGCTGATCGGCCGCGACCAGCAGCAGAACGGTGAGGAACGAGAACGCGATCAGGCCGCCCGCCAGGGCGTGGGCCTGGCCGTACCTGAGGGCTTCGACGTGGTCGTAGATCTGCACGGCGGCCGTGCGCGTGCGGCCGGGAATGTTGCCGCCGATCATCAGCACGACGCCGAACTCGCCCACCGTGTGCGCGAAGCCGAGCGCGGCGGCCAGGACATAGCCGGGCCGCGCCAGGGGCAGGGCCACGTTGAAGAAGCGGTCCCAGGGGCCGGCGCCCAGCGTCGCGGCCGCTTCCAGGGGGCGTCTGCCGATGCCGCTGAACGCCACCTGCAGCGGCTGCACCACGAACGGCAGCGAGTAGATGGTCGAACCCACCACCAGGCCCGCGAAGGTGAACGGCAGCAGGCCGGCGCCCAGGAACCGGGTCAGCGCGCCGATCGGCCCGTTCGGCCCCATCGCGACCAGCAGGTAGAAGCCCAGGACCGTCGGCGGCAGCACCACCGGCAACGCCACCAGCGCGATCACCGGAGCGCGCCAGCGCGAGCCCGTGCGCGCCAGCCACCAGGCCAGGGGCGTGGCGATGACAAGGAGTATCGCGGTGGTGACAACGGCCAGCCTGAAGGTCAGCCACACGGCGGACAGATCGCTCGCAGACGAAAGGGCGCTTACGCCGGACATGGGGTCAGGGCTCCTGTTCGTAGCCGAAGGCGGCGATGATGGCGACGGCGGCCGGCTCCTGCAGGAACTTCAGCAGGGCGACGGCCGCCGGGTTGTCTTCGCCCCGCCGCAACAGAACGGCGTCCTGGCGCAGCGGACTGTGGAACCCGGCCGGCACGAGCCACCCCGAGCCGGAGGTCAGCCGGCCGTCGCGCCAGACCTGCGAGCGCGCGACGAAGCCGAGTTCCGCGCTGCCGCTGCTGATAAACTGGAACGTCTGCGCCACGTTCTGCCCGGTGACCAGTCGCGGGGCCAGGCGCTCGGCCAGACCCAGCGCCACCAGCGTTTCGTGGGCGGCGGCGCCGTAGGGTGCGAGGTCGGGATTGGCGATCGCCAGATGCGTGAACCCGTCGCCGCGCAGGACCTCGCCCCTTTCGTCCACGAAGTCGGGCCGCGCCGACCACAGCACCAGGCGGCCCACGGCGTAGGTCCGCCGAGTGCCGGTCACCGCGAGTTCATCTTCCTCGATCCTTGCCGGCGTCGCGGCATCGGCCGCCAGCAGCACGTCGAACGGCGCCCCCTGCGTGATCTGGGCGTAGAGCATGCCCGTGGAGCCCCCGCAGACCACCACGCGGTGCCCGGTCGCGGCGGTGAAGGCGGCGGCGATGGCCTCGAGCGGCGCCGTGAAGTTGGCGGCCACGGCGACGGACACTTCACCGGCGGACGCGCCGGATGCGGCGAGTCCAAGCACGCTCGCGGTAGTCAGGAGGCAGGTGCGGATGAAGGACATGTCACTTCCCGGAGTTGAACCTCGGTCCGGGTACGGCGCCGGCCGCGCCTGCCCCCGGGGAACACTAGCGCGGCCGGACGTCGATCGGAAGCGGGTTCTCGGGAACCGCTCAGGCGCGGGCGAACCAGCCGGTGGTGCGGCGGCAGACGCCGACCAGCATCAGCATGACCGGAACCTCGATGAGCACGCCGACCACGGTGGCCAGGGCGGCGCCCGAACTCAGCCCGAACAGCATGGCGGCCGTGGCGATGGCCACTTCGAAGTGGTTGGAGGCGCCGACCAGCGCGGCGGGCGCCGCTTCGGCGTAGGGCAGCTTCAGCACCTTCGCAGCGCCATAGGTCAGCGCGAACACCAGCACCGTCTGCAGGAAGAGCGGAATCGCGATCCAGACGATGGTCAGCGGCCGCGCCGCGATGGTCTCGCCCTTGAAGCTGAACAGCAGCACCAGCGTCAGCAGCAGCGCGCCGATGGTGACGGGCGTCAGCCGGTGCAGGAAGCGGGCCGTGAACCAGGCCTCTCCGCGCGCGGCGATCAGCCAGCGCCGTGTGAAGTAACCGGCGGCCAGCGGCAGCGCCACGTAGACGCCGACCGACAGCAGCAGCGCCTGCCACGGCACCGGCAGCCGGCCAACGCCCAGCAGGAAACCGCCCAGCACGCCGTACAGGACCAGCATCGTCAGCGAATTGATCGCCACCAGCAGCAGCGTCAGGTGGTCGTTGCCGCGGGCGAGATAGCCCCAGACCAGCACCATCGCCGTGCAGGGGGCGATGCCCAGCAGGATGCAGCCGGCGAAGTAGCTGCGCCACAGCGGCACCTGCAGCATCTTCACGCCGTCCTGCAGGACCACCGTGCCGGCGCCGTGCACGGCGCCCACCGGCAGGTCCAGGCCGAACGGCATCTTCACCAGATCCATCGCCTCGGGGCCGATCAGTCCCTTGAGCACGCCGCCCAGCAGCAGCAGACCCAGGCCGTACATCGTGAACGGCTTGACCCCCCAGTTGATCACCAGCGTGAGCAGCAGCGCGCGGCCGCCCTTGCCGGCCGAGACGACGCGGCCGAAATCGATCTTCACCATGATCGGGTACATCATCAGGAACAGGCAGATGGCGATCGGCACCGAGATGACCGGCGCGCCGCCGACGTCGAGCGTCATCCCGTCGAGGGTGCGCGCGAACTGCGGCGCCACTTTGCCGAGCGCAATGCCGGCGGCGATGCAGAGCAGCACCCAGAGCGTCAGCCAGCGCTCGAAGACGCTGGTCATGCGGCGCTCGTCGGCACGGGGAAGTGTCCGGCTCATCGGGCGCCTTCTCTCGTGGGCTGGACGGATTCCGGCAGGGTCAGCACGAAATCGCGGATGAGGTCGCGCACGCGACGGTAGTGGTCCAGCGCCGCTTCGGGGTCGGTCTCGCCGCGAGCCAGGGCCGGGGGGTCGGGGAACGGCGCGTGCACGGTGCGCGCGTTGCCGGGAAAAACAGGGCACGATTCGGCGGCATTGTCGCAGACCGTGACCACGACATCGAAACGCACGCCGGCCAGTTCGTCCGTCAGCTTGGAGTGGTGCGTGGAGATGTCCACGCCGGCTTCGCGCATCACCGCCACGGCGTGCGGGTTCAGGCCGTGCGTTTCGATCCCGGCCGACCAGGCCTCCAGGATGTCGCCGCGCAGCTGGCGGGCCCAGCCCTCGGCCATCTGGCTGCGGCAGCTGTTGCCGGTGCACAGGAACAGGATCTTCAGGCGGTCAGCTTTCATGGCTGCCTCCGATGGCGGGGTGGGGACGTTGCGCGCGGCAGAGATCGACGGGGTCGCGGCGGGTGATCGCCCGCAGGGAGCGGCGGTCCGCGGTCCGCTCCGGCGACCGGCCCCAGGCTTCGGTCAGCCAGGCGAGCAGCCGCGGATCGAGGTCCGGCGACGCCGCGAAGTACACCCAGCGGCCGTCCTTGCGGCTGGTCACCAGGCGGGCGTCCTGCAGGATGCCCAGGTGCCGGGAAACGGTGGCGGTGGCCACGCCGAGCAGTTCGGTGACCTGGCAGACGCACAGCTCCCCGTGCTCCAGCAGGGCCGCCAGCGCGCGCAGCCGGTTGCCGTCGGCCAGGGCCTTTGTCGTTCGCAGCAGGTCTTCCACGAGGCCTCCCGGGCGTTCGGTCACAGTCGGCGCCATAACGTCATTTAGCTAAACATCGAAATATAGTAGTCGCGCTGTGTCGCTGCGTCAAGGGGCGCCTGCGCCGTTCAGCGGCGTCGGATGAGCGCGGTCGCGAAGTAGAGGGCGCCGGTCAAGAGGATGGTCACGGCGCCGGCCGGCAGGTCGGGACCGTAGCTGAGCGCCAGTCCGGCGACGGTCAGAACGGCGCAGAGCAGGGCCGCCACGGCCATCATGTGGGACAGGCGGCGGGTCAGATGGTTGGCCATGGCCGCCGGCAGCGTGAGCAGGGCGATGACCATGATGATGCCGACGACCGACACCAGCACGACCACCGTCAGCGCGGTCAGCCCCAGCAGCAGGAAGTGGTAGCGGGTGGTCCGCACCCCGCGCAGCGAAGCGAACTCGTCGTCGAAGCAGACGGCCAGCAGCTGCTTGTGGAACAGCGCCACCACCAGCAGCACCGCGACGTCGAGCGCCGCGATCAGGATCAGGTCGCGCGGCGTCAGCATCAGGATGTTGCCGAACAGGTAGCTCATCAGGTCGGCGGCGTAACCCGGCGTCAGGCTGATCAGGACGACGCCGGCGGCCATGCCCACGGCCCAGACGGCGCCGATCACCGTGTCTTCGCGCTGGCGCAGGTGGAGGCTGACCCAGCCGATGACCATCGCCGAGACCAGCGCGGCCGCGGCGGCCCCGCCCAGGGGCGAAAGCCAGGTGACGCCGTGCACGACGCGCAGATACTGCACCAGGCCCAGTCCGGCCAGCACGCTGTGCGAGATGGCGCCGGCGATGTAGCTGATACGGCGGATGACGACGTAGCTGCCGACCAGGCCGCAGGGGATGGCCACCAGCAGCCCGCCCAGCAGCGCGTAGCGCAGGAAGGCGTGGGCGGCCAGGGGGCCCAGGAAGGCGACCGCCGTCAGCACTGGTGGCCCTCCTCGCTGCAGCGGTGGTCGTGGCGGATCAGGCGCATGTCCGCTCCGTAGAGGTCGGCGATGACCTGGCCGGTGATCGCGCTGGTCGGGTGCACGACCACCTTGTGGCCGACGCAGATGACGCTCTTGACGAACCCGGCGACGAAGCCCAGGTCGTGCGAGACCATGACGATGGTCAGGCGGCGGTTGAGCGTCTCGAGCAGGCGGAAGAACCCCTCCTCGATCAGGGCGTCCAGACCCGCGGTGGGCTCGTCGAGCAGCAGCAGTTCCGGTTCGCCGGCCAGCGAGCGCGCGATGAGCGCGCGCTGCTTCTGGCCGCCGCTGAGCGCGGCGAAATGGCGGTCGGCGTGCTCGCTCAGTCCGACCTCGGCCAGCGCGGCGCGCGCCGCGTCCTGGTCGCGCCGGCGCCAGGGACCCAGGCTGGGGCCCAGCCCGAGGCGACCCATGAGCACCACGTCCAGCGCCGAGACCGGGAACAGGGGATCCAGCTGCGCGTGCTGCGGCACGTAGCCGATGCGGTGGCGCGCGCGCTCGGGCTTTTCGCCGAAAACGGTGACCTCGCCCGCCGTGGGTTTCAGCAGGCCCAGGGCCAGTTTCAGCAGCGTGGTCTTGCCGGAACCGTTGGGGCCGACCACGCTGACGAAATCACCCGCCGGGATGGCCAGGTTGACCCCGCGCAGGACCGATCGACCGTCGTAGCCGAAGTCCAGGTCGTGGAATGCCAGCACCGTGTTCACGGAGCCGTGGCGCCAGCGTCGCACCCGAGCAGATCCTGCAGCGTCGCGGTCAGATGGCGGAGCCCGGCCACGTAATCGGTGGCCAGCGGATCGACCACGACCAGGCGCGCGCCCACGGCTGCGGCCACGGCATCGGCCGAACGCTGGGGGAACTGCGGCTGCACGAGGATCGCGCGGGCGCCGACGGCTTTGGCGCGATCGATCGTCTCGGCCAGATGGCGGGCGCCCGGTTCGTGGCCGTGGTCCTCGACCGCGACTTGATGGAGCCCGTAGCGCGCCGCGAAATGACCGTAGGCCGGGTGGAAGACGAAGAACTCACGGCCGCGGCAGCCGGCCAGCCGTCTGGCGATCTCACGGTCCAGTTCGGCCAGCTGCGCCTGCAGCGCGTCGCGGCCCTGCGCGAACACGGCCGCCTGTGACGGCCGCAGTTCCGAAAGCACGCGGCACACCGTGTCCGCGAACGCGGAGGCTTCCAGCGGGTCGAGCCAGGCGTGCGGATCCTCGTCGTCGCCGTCGGTTCCGTGGCGCTCGGACGTGGGACGGCGGCCGGCCAGGCGCGGCGCGTCCGGCATGGCGGCCAGACGGGGCAGAAGCCCCAGTTCGAAGGCGACGCCCGCACTGAAGTAGACCTCGGCCGCCTGAAGGTCGGCGACCTGCCGCGGCGTCGGCGCGAAGTTTTCGGGCGACCGCCCCGGCTCGACCAGGATCGAGACGTCGGCTGCCGGTCCGGCGACCCGCTCGACCAGCCACTGCTGGGGGGGGATGCTGACCGAGACGCGCACCGGCGCCTGGGCCGCCGCCGGGGCCGGCAGGACGCCGGACAGCGCCGACAGGACGCCGGCCAGCGCGAAAACGGCAAAGCGGAGCGAAAGGCGCAGGTTCATCGACAAGGGAAACCGCCTGGTTGGAGCCAGCCCCATGATAGCCGCCCGGCCCCGGCATGCAAACGCGAAAACCCGGGCGGGGCGGCTCGGTCATTGCCTTGCCCCGCCGCTTGTTATAGGTTGGAGCGGCACTGCAGTCCCCGTCCTTTCCCGCCATCGCGAGGAGTCGATCATGCCGCTGATTCCCATGCGCGTCCTGCTGGACCATGCCGCCGAACACGACTACGGCGTGGGCGCCTTCAACGTGAACAACATGGAGCAGATCCAGGCCATCATGATGGCGGCCACCGAGACCAACAGCCCGGTCATCGTGCAGGCCAGCCGCGGCGCCCGCTCCTTCACCAACGACAACTACCTGCGCCACCTGATGATCGCGGCGTCGGAACTGAACCCGAAGATCCCCATCGCCATGCACCAGGACCACGGCAACAGCCCGGCCACCTGCTTCAGCGCCATCGACCAGGGTTTCACCTCGGTGATGATGGACGGTTCGCTGATGGAGGACGGCAAGACGCCGGCCACCTACGAATACAACGTCGAGGTGACGCGGGCGGTCGTGCAGCGCGCGCACGCGCTGGGCGTGACGGTCGAGGCCGAGATCGGCTGCCTGGGCGGCATCGAGGACGGCCACGGCGCCGGCCTGAGCGGCGCCGAGGCGCTGGCCCACCTGACCGACCCGGCCGAGGCGCAGCGGTTCGTGGCGGACACGGGCTGTGACGCGCTCGCGGTGGCCATCGGCACCAGCCACGGCGCCTACAAGTTCACGGTCAAGCCCACCGGCGACGTGCTGAAGATGGACGTCATCGAGGAGATCCATCGCCGTCTGCCGAACACGCACCTGGTGATGCACGGCTCGAGCAGCGTGCCCCGCGAGCTGATCGACATGATCAACAAGTACGGCGGCAAGCTGAAGGAAAGCTACGGCGTGCCGGTCGAGGCCATCCAGAAGGGCATCAAGCACGGCGTGCGCAAGATCAACGTCGATACCGACAACCGCCTGGCGATCACCGCCGCGATCCGCAAGGTGTTCGCCGAGACGCCCGAGAAGTTCGATCCCCGCGACTACATGAAGCCGGCCCGCGAGGCCATGGCCCAGGTGGTCAAGGAACGCATGATCGCCTTCGGCCAGGCCGGGTGGGCGGACAAGGTGCCCAACGTCAGCCTCGAAGAGATGGCGCGTCGTTACCGTTAGCACGTGTCGTTACCGACAGCACGTGTCGTGACCGTTAGAAATTGCCGGGAGGCGGGGATGTACGGGAAGCTGGGCGAGGTCCTGCGCGGCGAACTGGATGCGTTGCGCACGCAGGGCCTCTACAAGGAAGAACGGGTGCTCGAGAGCCCGCAGGGCGCCGAGGTGACCGTCGGCGGCCGGTCGGTGCTGAATTTCTGCGCGAACAACTACCTGGGGCTGGCCTCCGATCCGCGCGTGATCGAGGCGGCGCGGCGTACGCTGGGCGAGTGGGGCTACGGACTCAGCTCGGTGCGCTTCATCTGCGGGACGACGTCGCTGCACAAACAGCTCGAGCACGAACTGAGCGGGTTCCTGGGCACCGAGGACACCATCCTCTATGCCGCCTGCTTCGATGCCAACGGCGGCATCTTCGAGCCGCTGCTGGACAAGGACAGCACCATCATCACCGACCAGTTGAACCACGCCTCGATCATCGACGGCGTGCGACTGGCCAAGGCGCAGCGCCTGATCTACCAGCACGCGGACATGAACAGCCTGGAAGAGCAGTTGAAGGCCGCGCAGGCCTCGCCGTTCCGGCTGATCGTGACCGACGGTGTGTTCTCGATGGACGGCGATCTGGTGAAGCTGCCCGAGATCTGCGACCTGGCCGAGAAGTACGGCGCCCTGGTGATGGTCGACGACAGCCACGCCACCGGTTTCGTGGGTCCGACCGGGCGCGGCACGGCCGAGCGGTTCGGCTGTCTGGGGCGCGTCGACGTGGTCACGACCACGCTGGGCAAGGCTCTCGGCGGGGCGCTCGGCGGCTGCACCAGCGGCCGGCGCGAAATCATCGAATGGCTGCGCCAGAAGAGCCGTCCGTACCTGTTCAGCAACTCGCTCCCGATGATGATCTGCGGCGCGACGCTGGAAGTCCTGCGCATCCTGCGCGAGGACACCGGACCGCTGCGGCAGCTCGAGCGCAACCAGTCGCGTCTGCGCGCGGGGCTGCGCGAACTGGGCTTCGACGTCGAGCAGGGCGAGCACCCGATCATTCCCGTGCATTTCCGCCGCCACCAGGAAGACGCGCTGATGGCCCAGGGTGTGGCCGCCGATCTGCTGCTCGAGGGCATCTACTGCATCGGATTCAGTTTCCCGGTGGTACCGCGCGGACAGGCGCGCATCCGCCTGCAGGCGTCGGCCGCGCACACGGACGCGCACGTGGACCGCTGCCTCGAGGCGTTCGCGCGTGTCGGTCGTCGTCGCGGAGCCATCTGACCGCGGACGGCCGCGGCTGCACCGGAAAACCAGGGGGATGAATCATGGCGCGCTTTGCCTGGGCCAAACGTCGTCGGGTGTGGATTCCGCTGGTGAGCGTGGTGGCGCTGATCCTGCTGGCGCCGCTGCTGGTGCCGCGCGACGCGGTCCGCGACCTGGTGACCGGGCGCCTGCAGACGGCTCTGGGACGCCCGGTCAGCGTGGGTTCGGTGCAGGGACGGCTGTTGCCGTCGCCGCGCGTCGAACTGCGCGATCTGCGCGTGGGGCCCGGAGGCGCCGGCCCGCTGGTCTCGCTTTCGGCCGACCGCATTGCACTGTCGCTGGGCTTCGGCTCGCTGCTGCGGCGGCAGGTGGAGATCACCAGTCTGGGACTGGACGCTCCGCGTGTCGTTGTCCAGGTGCCGGAGACCGCCGCACCGGCCGCCACCGCACCGGCCCGTCCGGCCGGCCCACCCCTGCGCGTGAAGATCCGCCAGTTGACCATCGCGGACGGCGCCCTGACCGTGCGGCGCGCCGACGGTGCGCTCCTGCTCGAGATCGGCGGTCTGCGCGAGACGCTGGCCGCCTCGCTGGCACCGGGCGGCGACCTGACGCTGGCCGGCGACACCGCGATCGACACGCTGCGTCTGCACGCGCCGCAGGGTGTTCTCGGCGAGGGTCTGAAGGTCGTCTGGAAGAAGGACCTGCGGTGGGAGGCGGCCGCGCGCCGCCTGACCATCGCCGCTTCCACGGTTTCGCTGGGCGACCTGCCGGTGACGGTGACCGGCACGGTCGACGCCGTCGGGGCCGCCGAACCGCTGGCCGATCTGAAGTTCAGCGGCGGCCCGGTCCAGGTCTCGTCGCTCGTCGGATTCCTGCCGGCGTTCCTGGCGCCGCAGCTGGTCGGTGTCACCTCGTCGGGCGAGATCGCCCTTGGCGGCATGGTCAAGGGACCGCTCAAGGCTCCGGCCAGCCCCGGCCAACCGCTTCCGTTCACCTACACCTTCCAGTTCGACCTGACCGGTGGCCGCGTCAGCGCCCCGGCGCTTCCGGCGCCGCTGTCGGGCATCGAAGTGCACCTGAGCGCCCATGACGACGTCGTGGACATCCAGCGCTTCGCCGCCGCCACGCCGCGCAGCCGCCTGGACGTTTCCGGGACGATGACCTCGCTGCTGACCACGCCCACGGTGGCCCTGAAAGTCGACGCGGATGTGGATCTGGCCGAGGCGATGGCCCTGCAGCCGCCGCAGCCGCGCCAACCGGCGCTCAGCGGCCGGTTCACCGGCGTCGTGAACGTCAGCGGTCCGGTCAACCCGCCGACGGCGCTGGCGCTGGACGGCGAGGGCCGCCTGCACGACCTGAAGATGTCGGGCCCGGACCTGCGCCCGGCCATCGACCGCATCGACGGACCGATCCGCCTGCGCGGGCAGCAGCTGATCGCCGACGGCGTCGTCTACCGGCAGGGCACGACCGACCTGACCATCAGCGGCTCGGTGGACAACTATCTGGCCCTGGTGCCCGAAGCGAAGGTGGCCCCGCCCGCGGTGCTGGCCGTGACGGTCGACGGCCGCATGCTCGACGCCGACCTGTACGCCGCGCCGCGCGGGCAGCCGAAGGACGCCGCCGGCGCCTCGGCGGGACTCGAGCGTCTGGCGCTGCTGACCGGGCGCGCGGACGTGACCATGGGCCGCCTGCTGACCCGCGGGCAGGAACTGCAGGATGTGCAGGGCGTGGTGCGGCTGGACCGCGGAAGGCTGACGATGGAAGGCGTGCGCGCCACGCTGTACGAAGGACGGGCCGATCTGGGCGGCACCGTGGATTTGACCGATCCGGCGCACGCGACCATGGACCTGGACGTGAAGCTGGCCGGTGTGCAGGCGGCCGAACTCAGCCGGCGCGCCGTGACGATGAGCCGTTTCGCGCGTCTGGGCGGTCTGGTCACCGGCCTGGTCGACGGCCAGGCCTCGCTCAAGGGCGCCCTGGACGACACGTTCGGGCTGGACCTGATGTCGTTCACGACGAACGGGCAGATCGAGATCCGCGAGGCCCGTCTGGCCGGCTCGCCGCTGCAGAAGAAGCTGGCCGGACTGCTGGCGGCGCCCCAGCTGGAAGCCGTGGCCGTCACGCGGTGGCTGCAGCCTTTCCGCGTCGAGGGCGGCAAACTGCATGTGGACGGGCTGGAACTGACGGCCGCCGGCATCGGGATCCGGGCGGGCGGCTGGCAGGCGCTGGACGGCACCCTGGCCCTGGGGGTCGAGATGACGGTCCCGCAGAACCTGGCCGAAGGCCTGCGCGCGAAGCTGCCGGCGCCCGTGGCCGCGGCCCTGTTCGACGGCTCGGGCGCCCCGCTGGTCGTGCCGGTGGGGCTGACCGGCCGTTGGAACGACCCGGCGGTGCAACTGGACACCGACGCCATGGCCGGCGCCGCCCGGGACCGGGCGACGGCGAGGGTCCGCCAGCAGGCGGACCAGGCGAAGCAGCAAGTAACCGAGCAAGTGACCGGAAAGGTGACCGACGCGGCCAACCAGGCCCTGGGCCGACTGTTGGGCCAGCCGGCGGATTCGGCCGCCGCCGCCGCCGACACGACGAAGGCGCCCGCCGGCGTGGAGCAGGAGATCAAGTCGATCCTCAAGGGTTTGCGGGGCGGCAAGGGGAAATAGGGGCGGGCGGCGGAAATCGGGGCGGTGGGGGGCGGACGGCCGCCCGCAAGCGGATCAGGTCAGGCGGATTTGCGTTCCGGGGCCGCGGGGACTATTTTCCCGGCGAGCCACGTCCTGCCTGACCCGCATTCCGGCCAGAGCGGACGTGTTTTTTTGGGTGCCGCCGCCGACCCGATCCGGGCCGGCCAGACGTGCACAAAGGACCACCAGGGGGGCAGCCGGCCGGCCGCCGCCGCGCAAAGGACAGACGGCATGATCGCAGATCTGAGCAGGATCAGGAACATCGGCATCAGCGCCCACATCGACTCGGGCAAGACGACGCTGACCGAGCGGATCCTCTTCTACACCGGGCGCATCCGGGCCATCCACGAGGTCAAGGGCAAGGACGGCGTCGGCGCCACCATGGACTCGATGGATCTCGAGCGCGAGCGCGGCATCACCATCCAGAGCGCCGCCACGCACACCGAGTGGCTCGACCACCAGATCAACATCATCGACACCCCGGGACACGTCGACTTCACCATCGAGGTGGAGCGCGCCCTGAAGGTGCTCGACGGCGCCATTCTGGTGCTGTGCTCGGTGGCCGGCGTGCAGAGCCAGTCGATCACCGTCGACCGCCAGATGCGCCGCTACAACGTGCCGCGCATCGCGTTCGTCAACAAGTGCGACCGTTCGGGCGCCAACCCGGCGCGCGTGACCGAGCAGCTGCGCGAGAAGCTCAAGCACAACGCGGTCATGATGCAGATCCCGATCGGCCTCGAGGACAAGCTCGAGGGCGTCGTCGACCTGGTGAAGATGCGGGCCTTCCGCTTCGAGGGCGACAACGGCGAGAAGATCGTCGAGGGCGAAATCCCCGCCTCGCTGCTGGTCGAGGCCGAGCTGCGGCGCGAAGTGATGCTCGACGCCGCCAGCATGTTCAGCGACGAACTGATGGAAGCGCTGCTCGACGGCAACGCCACCGAGGAACTGATCCACGACGCCATCCGCAAGGGTGTGCTGACCACCAAGCTGACGCCCGTGTTCATGGGCAGCGCCTACAAGAACAAGGGCGTGCAGTTGCTGCTGGACGGCGTCACGCGCTACCTGCCCGCGCCGACGGACATCGAGAACACCGCCATCGAAGTGATGCGCAGCGGCGAGGAGCGCGAGTTCATCCTCAGCCACAGCTCCGAACTGGGCCTGGTGGCCAACGCGTTCAAGCTGGAAGAGGGCCCGTACGGTCAGCTGACCTATGTGCGCATCTACCAGGGTACGATCAAGCGCGGCGACGACATCTACAACAGCCGCACCGGCAAGAAGGTCAAGGTCGGTCGCCTGGGTCGCATGCACGCCAGCCAGATGGAAGAGATCACCGAGGCGTGGTCCGGCGACATCATCGCCCTGTTCGGCATCGATTGCGCCAGCGGCGACACGTTCACGCACGGCGACCGCATCTCGCTGTCGAGCATGCACGTGCCCGAGCCGGTGGTCAGCCTGGCGATCGTGCCGACGGACAACAAGGCGGCCAACGCCCTGAGCAAGGCCTTGCACCGCTTCACCCGCGAGGACCCGACGTTCCGCGCCCACGTGGACGACGAGACGGGCGACACGATCATCAGCGGCATGGGTGAACTGCACCTCGAGGTGTACATCGAGCGCATCAAGCGCGAGTTCGGCGCCGGGGTCACCTCGGGCGCGCCGCAGGTGAAGTACCGCGAGACGATCACCTGCCCGGTCGACTTCAGCTACACGCACAAGAAGCAGACCGGCGGCTCGGGTCAGTACGCCAAGATCGAGGGCACGCTGGAGCCGTCGGACGACGGTCAGTTCCACTTCGACAACAAGGTCATCGGCGGCAGCATCCCGAGCGAGTACATCAGCGCCTGCGAAAAGGGATTTGCCGGCTCGGTCGACCACGGGCAATTCATCGGCGCGCCGGTGCAGGGCCTGCGGGTCATCCTGCGCGACGGCGCCTCGCACGCGGTCGACTCGTCGGACATGGCCTTCCAGACCGCCTGCCGCGCCGCGGTGCGCAAGCACTACAACCACGGCAAGCCGGTGGCGCTGGAGCCGCTGATGCTGGTTTCGCTCGAGGGCCCCACCGAGTACCAGGGCGAAATGATCAAGACCCTGATGCAGCGCCGCGGCGTCATCGTGGGAACGACCGAGGACGAGGGTTTTGTCCGCGTGGACGCCAATGTGCCGCTGGCCGAGATGTTCGGTTACGCGTCGGTGCTTCGCTCGGCCACGGCCGGCAAGGCGGAGTTCACGATGGAATTCGCAAGGTACGCCCCGGCGCCGGCCGAGGTGACCGAGCAGTTGGTGAAATCGTACCAGGACAAGCGGGCCGAGGGCCACTAGACCACGGCTCGCAACCGGACCCGGTCCGGTATCCGGAGACCGCAGGTCACTTGGAGAGAATGCCGCCGGCCGCCTGGCCGGTCCCATCCGTCAGCGAGTGAGGACGACGATGCCCGAGAAGACCATGATCGAACGCAGCCCGGTCCGCGTGTTCGACCGCGCCATCGGCGGCGGCCTCGGCGCCGGCAACATCGGGGTGGTGCTGTCACGCAACGGCGGTGGCAAGACCGGGTTCCTGATCGGCCTGGCCATCGACAAGCTGCTGCAGGGCAAGCGGGTGCTCTACATCTCGACGAAGGAGTCGGTGGAGCACGTCAACGATTTCTTCGACCAGCTCTTCCATGCGACGGCCGCGTCGCTGGCGATGGACGAGGTGCCGCAGCGCCAGTTGCAGATGGAACGCAACCGGCACATTCTGGTCTACAACCGCAAGTCCTTCAGTGTCGAGAAACTGGAGCAGTCGGCGGCCTTCCTGGCCGAGACGACCGGCTTCACGCCCGACATGGTGGTCATGGACGGCACGCCGCGCTTCGAGTCCACCGAACAGTGGGAACTCGACGGCATCCGCAAGCTGGCGCGCCAGTGGAACGCCGAAGTCTGGACCAGCGGCCTGCTGCACCGCGAGGGCCAGAAACTGGACGGCCGGGGCATCCCGGAAGAGATCGCCCGTTACGACGCCGATCTGGCGGTGGTCATCCGCCTGGCGACCGAGAACGGCCGCATCAACCTGAAGGTACTCAAGGAGCACGGCAGCACCGTGCCGGCTGAGGTCCGGATGGAACTGGATCCGACGACGCTGCTGCTGCGCTGGCAATGATGGACGTCCGGCCGACGGCCGGGCGCCTGACCGGGATCCGCCGGAGGATCGCGGTCGCCTGCGAACGCGCCGGCCGCGGGATCGACGAGGTCCGGCTGGTGGCGGTCACCAAACAGGTGCCCCTGCCGCTGGTTGTCGAAGCGTGTCTGGCCGGAGCCCGGGACCTGGGCGAGAATCGCGTGTCCGACGCACTGGCGCGTCAGGGAGACCTGGCGCGCCTTCTTTCCGGCACCGCAGTGGACCCGGCGGAGATCCGCTGGCACTTCATCGGTCATCTCCAGCGCAACAAGGCCGCCCGCGCGGCCGGGCGCTTCGCGCTGCTTCACGCGGTGGATTCGGCCGAGCTGGCCGGACTGCTGTCCGCGGGCGCGGTCGGGGATGGGCGTCAGGAGGCCGTCCTGCTGGAAGTGAACCTGACGGGCGAGGCGCAGAAACACGGCGTCGCGGCGGAGGATCTGCCCGGCCTGCTGGACCAGGCGGCGGCGCTGCCCGGGCTGGACGTGCGGGGACTGATGGGCATGGCCGCCTGGGGCGCCGGCGAACCGGAGGCGCGCCGCGTGTTCGCGGGGCTGCGCGGTCTGGCCGAGCGGGAGCGCGCCCGCACCGGACTGGCGCTGCCGGAACTGAGCATGGGCATGAGCGACGATTTCGAAGCGGCCATCGCCGAGGGCGCCACGATCGTCCGCGTCGGCGGGGCCATTTTCGCCCCGCGCGATAGTTGAGCGGCGGCGGCCAGCCGGCAGCCGCTCCAAGGAGGCGTGATGGACATCGCCAGGCTCGCATTGGCTGTCCTGCAGGTGTACACCTGGGTCATCCTGGCGCGCGTGATCCTCAGCTGGGTCAATCCCCAGCCGCGTAACGAACTGCTGCTGTGGGTGATACGCCTGACCGAGCCGGTGCTCGGTCCCCTGCGCCGGCTGGTGCCCATCCGGGGCATCGACCTCTCGCCGCTGCTGGCATGGCTCTTGATACAACTCCTCATGAAATGGATCATGCAGGCCGGCGCCTGATCAGTTTTTTGCCGCGCGGTGCGTCCCCCGGGGACCCGCGCGGCCCTGATCACGAGGCATCCGGCGGGACCCGGCCGGAGGACCAATCATGAGGATCACCCCCCTGGACGTGCGGAAGCAGGAGTTCGGCAAGTCGATGCGCGGCTTCGACTGCGATGAAGTTCGCGCCTTCCTCAACACGCTCGCGGACGAATACGAAGCCGTTCTGGTGGACAACAAGCAGATCCGTGAGCGGACGCTCGAGTTGGAGGACAAGCTCGGCGAGTACCAGCGCATGGAGAAGAACCTGCGCGACACGCTGCTGACCGCCGAGCGCCTGACCCAGGAGACGCGCGACAACGCCGTTCGCGAAGGTGAACTGATCATCCGCGACGCCGAGATGAAGGCCCGCGGCGTACTCGAGGAATGCCGCCTGCGGACCGAGGAACTGCGTCGCGAGATCACCGGGCTGCGCAAGGAAAAAGAGACCTACCTGGGACGCTTCCGGTCCCTGGCCGAGGCCCAGATCCAGTTCATCGACACGCACCGCAGCGATTTCGAGGACCTGGACCGGCGTTTGACCGACATCGTCGACACGGTGGTCACCCGTACGGGGCCGGCGGCCCCGACCGCTCGCTTCGATGCTGCGCCGACGCAGGCGCCCGCAGCCGGCGGCGGCTGGTCGAACCCCTACGTGCAGGCGCCGGTCGGTCCGGCTGCACCCTATGCGGCGCCCGCTGTCCAGTCGGCGCCGGTTCAGCCCCAGGCGGGGCCTTCGGCTCCGTACCAGGCGCCGGCGGCACCCGCGCCCGCGAACGACCTGTGGCGCGACTACACGCCGGGCCGGGCGGCGCAGGGTAACCCCGCGCCGGCGGTCCAGGCCTACCAGCAACCGCGCACGGCGTACGTGAATCCGGCGACCGCGTCGGCCCACGAGCCGGAGGAGGATCTCAACGGCGTCATCGCCCAGACCCTGGCCGAGGTGCAGGGGACGGCGCCGATGCACGGGCCGGAGCCGCGCCCGGCCGTCCAGGAGCCCTGGCGCATCGAGCCGGTCGTGACCGAGGTTTCCAACGTCTGACGGGGCCTGGCCGACAGCCGGGACCCGGGTGGGGGGGCGCTGAGGCGCCCCCCGCCCTTTTTCCTTTGTGGGCCTGCGGGGGCATGCTAGTTTGTCACGCCCGAGCGCGGCCGCGAACCTGGCGGCCGCCGCGGCCCGAAAGAGGAACACCGTGAGCGCCTACTGGACACAAATCCAAGAAGCCGCCGCCTTCATCAGGGCGCGCACCGATTTTCAGCCCGAGATCGGGCTGATCCTGGGCACCGGACTGGGCGATCTGGGTCACCGGATCGAGCCCGCCTGCGTGATCCCCTACGGCGACGTGCCCCATTTCATGGAGTCGACGGCCGAGAGCCACGCCGGCCAGCTCATCCTGGGCACCCTGGGCGGCCGCCGGGTCATGGCGATGCAGGGCCGGATCCACTTCTATGAGGGCTACACGATGAGGCAGGTGGCGCTGCCCGTGCGTGTGATGAAGGCCCTGGGTTGCGGCGCGCTGTTGATGAGCAACGCCGTCGGCGGCATGAACCCTCACCTGGCGCCGGGCGACATCACGGTCATGACCGACCACATCAACCTGATGGGCGACAACCCGCTCATCGGGGACAACGACGACCGGCTGGGGCCGCGCTTTCCCGACATGTCGGCGCCGTACGACCGCGGTTTCCTCGAGTGCATGGAGCAGGTGGCGCTGAAGAACGGTCTGGCGCTCAAGCGCGCCGTGTACGTCGCGGTGGCGGGACCGAACCTGGAGACCGGCGCCGAATACCGATTCCTGCGCGCGATCGGCGCCGACACCGTGGGCATGTCCAGCGTTCCTGAATGCCTGGCCGCGGTGCACGGCGGGATGCGGGTGGTGGGGCTGTCCGTGGTGACGGACGCCTGCTTCCCCGATGCGCTGAAGCCGGCCGACGTGAACGAGATCATCCGGGTGGCCAACGAGACCCAGCCCCGGCTGGAGAAGCTGGTGACCGGATTCCTGGCGGCCGCCCGATTCTGACCCCGGCATCGGCCATCGTCGCCGACGCCGCCTACAGGACACAGCCAGAGGGGACGTATCCAGCCCATGTCCGCCGACGATCGTCCGCCGCGCGCGCCGCTGTATCCGGCCCTGGCCCGCAAATTCCATGACGCCCATTCCGAAGAGCTGATCAGCGCCTTCTGGCGCCGGCACGACACGTTCCGGCGCAGCATCGCCCTCCGCGAAGGCTGCCCGGACTGGGTGTTCTACGAGGGTCCGCCGACGGCCAACGGCATGCCGGGCGTGCATCATGTGATGGCGCGCCTGTGCAAGGACCTCATGTGCCGGTACAAGACCATGACCGGCCACCGGGTGGTGCGCAAGGCGGGCTGGGACACGCACGGGCTGCCGGTCGAACGGTCGGTCGAGAAGCAGCTGGGCATCCAGGGCGCGCAGGCCATCGTCGACTTCGGGCTCGAGCCCTTCAACGACAAGTGCCGGCAGAGCGTGTGGTCGTGCAAGGAAGTCTGGGACGAGTTCACCGAGCGCGTGGGCTACTGGGTCGACCTCGAACACCCGTACATCACCTACGACAACGACTACATCGAATCGGTGTGGTGGATCCTCGGCCAGTTCCACGCCAAGGGCATGCTCTACCAGGGACACAAGGTGGTGCCGTACTGCCCGGTGTGCGCCACGCCGCTGAGCAGCCACGAGATGGCCAACAGCTACCGCACGGTCTCCGATCCGAGCGTCTACGTGAAGCTGAAGGCGAAGGACGTCGAGGGCGGCGCGGAAGAGTATTTCGTCACCTGGACCACCACGCCGTGGACGCTGCCGTCGAACGTGGCGCTCGCCGTCGGCCGCGACTTCACCTACGCGCGCGTGCGCTTCGGGGGGCAGACGCTGATCCTGGCCGAGGCGCGGCTGCCGGTGCTCGAGGCGCTCGGCGAGGTGGAGGTGCTGGGCACCTGCCGCGGCGCCGACCTGGTGGGCCGCGCCTACGAGCAGCTGCTGCCGTTCGTGACGCCCGTCGAGGGCCGCGCCTTCGTGGTCGTGGCCGCCGACTTCGTGACGCTCGAATCGGGCACCGGCATCGTGCACCTGGCGCCGGCGTTCGGCGAGGACGACTACCAGGCCGGCGTTCGCGAAGGCCTGGCCTTCCTGAGGCCGGTCGACGCCAACGGCCAGTTCACCGCCGAGGTCACGCCCTGGGCGGGGCTGAACGTCAAGGCCGCCGACCGGAAGATCATCCGCCACCTGGCGGAACAGGGCTCGCTGCTGTCCGAAGAGACCTACACGCACGAGTACCCGTACCACGACCGCTGCGACAACCCGCTGATCTACCTGGCCACGCCCAGCTGGTTCATCCGCACCAGCGCCATGCGCGACCAGCTCGTGGAGGCCAACCAGTCGATCACCTGGGCGCCGCCCGAAGTCGGCTCCGGCCGTTTCGGCAACTGGCTGTCCGGGGCCATCGACTGGAGCCTGAGCCGCAACCGGTTCTGGGGCACGCCGCTGAACGTCTGGCTGTGCGATGTCTGCGGCCACCAGCATCTGCCCTGCACGCGCGCCGAACTGGGCGAACTGACCGGCAGCGACCAGTCGGCGCTGGACCTGCACCGGCCGCACGTGGACAGGCTCGAGTTCCCCTGCCGTCTGGACGGCTGCACGGGCACGATGCGCCGCACCAGCGAGGTCATCGACTGCTGGTTCGACTCGGGCAGCATGCCGTTCGCGCAGTACCACTATCCCTTCGAGAACCGGGAGTTGTTCGAGAGCCAGTATCCGGCCGACTTCATCAGCGAGGGCATCGACCAGACGCGCGGCTGGTTCTACACGATGCTCGTCATCAGCACGTTCCTGACCGGCCGGAGCAGCTACAAGAGCTGCCTGGTGAACGAGCTGATCCTGGATAAAAAGGGCAAGAAGATGTCCAAGAGCATCGGCAACACCGTCGACCCCATGGCCATCATGCGGGAAGAAGGGGCCGATCCGCTGCGCTGGTACATGGTCAGCTGCAGCCCGGTCTGGATGCCGACGCGCTTTGACCGCGAGGGCGTCAAGGAGGCGCAGCGGAAGCTGCTGGCCACGCTTGAGAACACGTACGCGTTCTTCTCGCTGTACGCGAACCTGGACGGGTTCGTGCCCGATGCCGAACCGGTCGCCACGACCGACCTGCTGGACCGCTGGATCCTGGCCCGCCTGCAGGGCGTGACCGCCAGCGTGCGCGAAGACCTGGAGGCGCTGCACCTGAGCCGCGCCGCCAAGACGCTGGGCGCGTTCGTGCTGGACGACGTCAGCAACTGGTACGTGCGGCTGAGCCGTCGCCGGTTCTGGAAGGGCGACGGCACGGGCGCGGGCGACACCGCCGACAAGCGCGCGGCGTTCGCCACGCTGTACACGGTGCTGGAGTCCACGCTGCGCCTGCTGGCGCCGTTTGTGCCGTTCACCGCTGAAGAAATCTACCGCAGCCTGACCGCGCACCGCGATCCGGAAGCCTCGGTCCATCTGCAGGAATTCCCGGCCGTGGATCCGGCCCTGGTCGACCGCGCGCTGGAAGAGGCGATGGCCGCGGCGCAGACCGTGGTCGGGCTCGGTCGCAGCGTGCGCCAGGACGCGGCGCTCAAGACGCGCCAGCCGCTGGGCCGGCTGCTGCTGCACAGCGACGACGGGCGGGCGGCGGCACTGCTGGCCGATCCCCTGTTGTGCGGCTACGTGGCCGACGAACTGAACGTCAAGGAACTGGGTCTGGTCGCCGACCCGCGCGAAGTGGTGCTGCTGTCGGCCAAGGCCAACTTCCGGGCGCTGGGCCCGCGCTTCGGCAAGCAGGCGCCGGCGGCCGCCGCGGCCATCACCGCGATGAGCCCGGGCGACATCATGCGGCTGCGGGCCGAGGGCCGGATCTCGCTGCCGGTCGAAGGCGCCGGGGTCGAGATGGGCTTCGAGGAGATCCAGGTGGTCGAGGAGGGGGTGCCCCCGTTCGTGGCGACGGCCGCCGGGGGGCTGACCGTGGCGCTGGACACCACCCTGACCGACGAACTGCGGGCCGAGGGGCTTTGCCGCGAGATCATCAACAAGGTGCAGAACCTGCGCAAGACGAGCGGGCTGGAGGTTTCGGACCGCATCGAGCTGGCGATCACCGGCCCGGATGCTGTCCTGGCGGCGGTGGCCAGGCATGCGGCCCGGATCGCCGCCGAAACGCTGGCCGTGACCGTTGCTTCGACACGTGAATTGCCTTATAAAGAGGTCTTCCAACTGGACGCGAGCGAGATTGGCATCGCCCTGGATCGGGTGTAACGCCACTCGGGAGGAACGTTATGCGCAAGACTGATCTCCAAAGATTCCGCAAGCTGCTGCAGGACGAGAAGGACCGCGTCATGCAGTCGCTCGCGCAGCACGAGAAGGTCATCAAGCACACCGACCTGTCCGGGCTGGAAACGGGCAAGGCGCATTCGAACCACATGGCCGACCAGGGTTCGGACGAGTTCCTCTACGAGACGACCATCAAGTTCGCCAATGCCGAGGGCCGTTATCTGTACAGCATCGAAGAGGCGCTGGGGCGCATCGAGGACGGGACCTACGGGCGCTGCCTCGAATGCACCAAGCTGATCGCTCCCGAACGGCTCAAGCGCCTGCCGTACACGCGCCTGTGCATCGAATGCAAAGAGAAGGAAGAGGCGGAGGAAGCTTGATGCAGCTTCGCCTGTGGCGGCCCTGGTACTGGGCGCCGCTCGTCCTGATCGTCGATTTCGTCTCCAAACGCCTGGTCCTGGCCAACGTGGAGACGCTGCGTGGGCAAGTCGAGGTGATCGGTGATTTCGCGCGGTTCATCTACGTCCGCAACCCCGGCGCGGCCATGGGCCTGTTCCCGGTCGGCCGCTGGGTGCTGGTGGGCGTCAGCTTCGCCGCGGCTGTCTTCCTCGTCTATCTCTACCTGACCAGCCGGCCGCGTCGGCCGGTCCGTCTGGGCGCCATGGCGGCCATCCTGGGCGGGGCGCTCGGCAATCTCATCGACCGCGTCTTCTACAACGGCCTGGTGGTCGATTTCATCGACCTCGGCATCGGTGCCAACCGCTTCTACACGTTCAACGTGGCGGACATCGGCGTCAGCCTGGGCGGCGCGGCGCTGTTCCTGAGCCTGCTGCGCGAGGACAAGGCGGCCGGTTCGGCGGGCAGGCAGCCCGACGCGGCGCCGGCCGAGCCGTCGGTTCCGCCGGCTCCGGTTCCGGCGCCGGGCGAACGGCCGTCCGATGTCTGACGCCGGGACGCAACCCCGTTCCTTCACGGCCGGACCCGAAGATGAGGGCCTGCGCCTGGACGTGTTCCTGGCCGGTCGCTGCCCGGACCTTTCGCGCAGCCGCGTGCGCGCGGACCTGGAGCACGAGGGCGCCGTGCTGGTGGACGGCCGCGCGCGCCCGGCGAGCTTCCGGCTGCACGCCGGCCAGCAGGTGGTGTTCGTGTCGGCTCCGCGTCCGGCGCTCAGCGCCGAACCGCAGGCCATCGACCTGGATGTCGTCTGGGAGGACGAACACCTGATCGTGGTGAACAAGCCGGTCGGGCTGGTCGTGCACCCGGCGGTCGGCCATCCGGACGGCACGCTGGTCAACGCACTGCTCCACCGCCAGGGGCCGTTCGCGGCCGGCGGCGACCCGCTGCGGCCGGGCATCGTGCACCGCCTGGACCGCGACACGAGCGGACTGCTGGTCGTGGCGCTGGACGAACTTGCGCACCGGCGTCTGGCGGCGCAGCTGCAGGATCGCCGGATGGGACGCATCTACCTGGCGATCAGCTGGGGACGCTGGAACAGCGACGCGGGCGACCTGGACTGGCCGGTGGCCCGCGATCCGCGCCGGCGGCAGCGCATGGCGGTCGTGCCCGGCGGGCGGCAGGCGCTGACGCGCTACCGCGTGCTGGAGGACTACGGATTCGCGCAGTTGAGCCGGGTCGAACTGGCCACCGGCCGCACGCACCAGATCCGGGTCCACTTCAGCCATGCCGGGCATCCGGTGGTGGGCGACGCCCTGTACGGCGACGACGGCCGCGCCCGCGGCGTGCACGGCCCCGATCGACGGGTGGCCGAGCAGTTGACGCGGCTGATCAGCCGGCAGATGCTGCACGCAGCGGAACTGCATTTCCGGCACCCGATCACCGAAGCCGAACTGGCGTTCACGGCGCCGCTCCCGGCCGATTTCGCGGCGGCTCTGAAGCTGTTGCGCGGGGGCGACGCACCGGTTCCGGCCGACGGCTGAATTCTGGACAGGACCCACCCGGTGCCCTATCCTGTTCCGGGCGGCGGAGGTCCCAGCCCGGACCCGCGGTCGGCGCACACCACAGCAAGGCGGAAGCGGCCGTTGAAGATCAAGGAACGCAAGCGCGACGGGGTGGCCATCCTGGAGATGAGCGGCAAGCTCATGGGAGGCCCCGACGCCGATGCCTTCGACGAGACGCTCAAGACCCTCATCCACGAGGGCTGTCGCAACGTCATCGTCAACATGGACAAGGTCAGCTGGGTCAACAGCACCGGTCTGGGCATCCTGATCTCCGGCTACACGACTCTCAAGAAGAGCGGCGGCGAACTGAAACTGCTGAAGGTTTCCGACCGTATCGAGAACATCTTCATCGTGTCCAAGCTCTACACGGTCTTCGCCTCGTTCCAGGACGAGGAAGAAGCCGTCCGGAGCTTCTCGTGAGGCGCGGGACAGGCGGACGGGCATGAGCACCCGCGTCGAATTGCGGCTTCCCAGCCGCATGGAATATCTGGGCGTGCCGGACGTGGTGCTGCTGGAAGTCGGCGGCGAAATGGGCTGCGGCAAACGCGGCCTCGAGGAACTGGGCACGGCCATCATCGAAGCCTGCACCAACGCCATGGAGCACGGCAACCACCTGGCCGACGACCTGTTCATCGAAATCTGGTTCGATCTGGATGAAGAGGGCATCACCATCACCGTGCTGGACCAGGGGCCGGGATTCGACCACGTGGGCTGGCGTCCCAGCGAAGACCTGATGCGCCAGCGCGGCCGCGGCATCCTCATCATGCGCGAGTTCACCGACTCCATGGAATTCGGCCGGCACGTCGACGGGCGGTTCATGACCCGCCTGGTCAAGAAGATCGGCCCTGACGCCGATCCTGAGTGAGGCCGTGCCCGTCTATCTGGGCATCGACCACGGCACGCGCCGCGTCGGGATCGCCGTCAGCGATCCGGACGCGGCGTTCGCGTTCGCGCTGGAAACCCACATCGAGGGCCGCGACGGTTCGGTGCTGGAGCATCTGGCCCGGCTGGTGCGCGAACGAGGGGCGGAAGCCGTGATCGTGGGCCTGCCGCTGACCGCCGACGGGCGCGAGGGCGAATCGGCGGTCCGCGCCCGCCGCTTCGCGGAGCGCCTGCGCGCATCGCTGCCGGTGCCCGTCGAACTGTGGGACGAACGCTACACGAGCCGCGAAGCGGACCGCTTCCTGCACGCGCGGCGCGGCCGCGGCCAGGCTGAACGTGGCCGGGCCGAACGCGACAAGGGCGAACGGGACGCGGTGGCGGCCGAACTGATCCTGCAGGGCTGGCTCGACCGTCGTTCGGCAGCCGGGAGAACCGACCCGGCCGGCTCCGGCGGCGACGAACCCGGAGCAGGAACATGAGGCGTCTCCTGGTTCTTGTCGGTTGCGCGCTGCTGCTGGCCTCGGCGGGGCTGGGCTGGTCGTGGTCGCAGTGGACGCAACGCTGGCCGGTGGGTCCGCGCTACACGACCCAGC